>Ga0316231_1002938_pt1 | contig 15585 bp, 14 predicted proteins | sample TBH18027metaG_FD_206002 | JGI IMG/M metagenome (GOLD analysis project Ga0316231, IMG submission 206002) | Freshwater microbial communities from Trout Bog Lake, Wisconsin, USA - TBH18027 | ecosystem: Environmental > Aquatic > Freshwater > Lake > Hypolimnion/Profundal zone | place: USA: Wisconsin...
GCATGGTTGGAACTTTATCTCGCAGCGCCACCAATCGTCGTAGTTCTCGCGCCGCTTACCCAAAAAGTACCAGCCGTAGTCGATTTCTCGGCCTCCGCGTACGACAGACACACCTGCTCCATTCGTGATACCAGCCAACCGTTTGTCGGCGTTTGAACGCATTCCAAGATCCAGCACCGGAAGTTCCGAAAATCTAACCTCGACGCTTGACGACTTATCGGCCGTTGCCATAATCTCATACGTGAGTACCTCACCGTACGGCTCACCCTTCACCCAGGGGACGGACGTGTCTCGAACCATATAAAGGGGGTCAAACGGCACAATAGGGAGTCCGTTGATGAATATCTTTCGGTCCTGCCACAAGAAGTATCGGAATATCCGCCCCATGGAGCGCCCAAGACTTCGTGCCGTGGCATTGCAGTCCAACGGCTGGGCTCTGTCCAACTTGGTCCATATCACAAGTGTGCCAGACGAGAAGGCCATAGTGTCGAACTGCTCAGGTGGGTTACTCTTGACAGGCGGCAGAATCTGCTTCATCGAATCGGCCAGAATCTCGTCGAGGTCAAGGTGCGCGGTCCACACGGCGCGGGGCTCGCGCCATGAATATACGTCGACTCGTCGTGCTTGACTTAGCGAACTGTTTGGCAAGCCCATTCCAAAACGCCCAGTGCCCTGTCTATCATTGAAGCGTTCAGAGCCACCGAATTGTAGGGCCGCACGTAAGTTAGCAGTGCTCATACCTGCACCGTTGTCGAGTACCGCTATTGATTGTCCGCGAACATCGCCAGAGGCGTCATTCAGCACAATGTCGATGCGGCTCGCCCCTGCCTGAAGCGAGTTGTCCACGACCTCCGACAAGGCGGCAGATATGCTTCGATAGCCGGAATCCCTTGTGGCTTGAACAAAACGCACTGTGTCAATAATATCAAAAGCCTCATCCATAAAAGCATCCTATATGTACTTGTTAGCAAGTACATTATACCCGCCGACGGCAAATTGTGCACCGAGCGAATATCGGACGTGCCGCGGAGGTGCTATAATGCGGCCAGAGCACACATGATCCGTCTGCATTTCGATCTATTGCGGTTTCAGAAAGAAGAACGCGAGCGCCGCAAACTTACTCTGCGCCGCATTGCGGCCGAAACTGGCCTATCCGTGGACACTTTACAGCGCCTGCGCAAGGGGCCCCAAGCGGCCGGACGTGTCACCTACGCAACTCTGGACACACTTTGTCGCTATTTTGAATTGGACGACATCGGTCAGTTATTAGAATATATAAGGCCCGCAGACCAAGTCGATACCGAAGCCAAGGGCCCGGCGTCCGCAGTTTCTTCGCAAACCGGGCCTTGCTGGCGGCCGTTCAGGTCGTCGTCGGAGAATTGCTGAGTTGGGCCTAGCCTGTCTACCGGGGACCGCCGCGCTCCATCGGTAAGTCGGCGATTGCCCCATCCTTTACGAGGAAGTTGAAGGATGCCCGAAGAAGCCCGTGGTACGGCATTGCGGTACATGGCGACGTAGTCTTGGTCATGTGGGAATTTTTCCATCCCAGCTTGTCGAGGAGTTCTCGCAGAGCGGCGATTGTGCGGTCGGAATGCCAGTTGATTTCGCCCATCATGCGCCACTGGTCTCGATAAACAGGCACACGAGGTTAGAATATTGCTGCCATGGAGGCTTGCGAATTCCGAGACAGAGGTTGTGCTTTATTTTAGTCTTAATTCGCTTGGCTCTTCGCCACTTTCGGTGCAAGGTGATGGCGGGGGCCTGCGAACTTTGCTACCTGAATCCGGCGTCGTTTCGTTCCGTCGACCCGACCTGTCACACCCTACATTGCGCACGATCCAGCGAAGAGAAAAAATCACATCGCTATTAAGGCGCTATACGATATATTCGAGCGCAGCTAAGCGATTGCGTTTGAAAACGCGCGCCGGACTTGCACCGAAAGTGGCGAAGAGCCATTCGCTTTATAAGGCAAACCAAAATCCATTTATGCGTGCACATTCGGCATAATTCGATCGAACGCATAGCCCGGCCGAGACTTGGACTCGTGACCCCCTCCTTGAACGGGATGCGTCACAATTGGCCCCGTGGTCAAACCGAACTGCAAGGTCGGCGGCAATGCCTCGGTTACCATTCAAGCGGCGCGCACAGATCGCGTCCGCACACTACCGCCGCACGCTATCCTCGAACGGCGATGCCGTTAGCCCGTCTGAGTTAAACAGGTTCGCGCCTGCCGGATCGTCCGCCCAGGCGTAGCGCACGCTGACCGGCTCGGCCACTCCCGCGGCGCGAACTCGGACGGTTTCACCCTCGATGGTTGCGTTGGCCCAAATGTACTTGCCGTCCGCACCGCACACAGCGAAGTATTTCAGATCCCCACCTGTAGCGATCAGGCCGCTGCCTACATCGGCAAAGTGGACAGTGAGGGAGTCGGCGTCTCGCGAGACCGATGTCTCCAGAGGGCCGGACGGCCGGTTTCCGTGCGGCCGTATACCTTTGCCACCGCCCAACGCGCTAGGCGATCGCCGACAGGCTCCTTGTTCGGGTAGTGAATATTGCTGGCATCGCCCACATCGATTGACGCCGCCGTGCCCGTATTGGGCGACGCGCGAGGCTTTCGGGTGGGGTTGCCGCCAAGATACCGACCACAGTTTGGAACCTCACTACATAAGAAATACGTCAATTAATATCATCGTGCATTAATTGATGTTATTACCTATTTGCGATCTTGGAAACCAATACATAACGGCTACATAAGAATTATCGGGCCGCTAAGCCCAAAACGGTACGTAGCGCGAATGCTTTTTTGACGCATTCTCTGGATCCTGCTGCTTTATGAGATCGGCGGCCAAAGTATCGGCTATTATGCCCGAAGGCGCAGATAGTTGGTATCGGGCCCTTCCAATCGGTAGCAGCAGACAGGTCGACCGCTGCGCCGGTTCTGGTGGGCGGGACCGGTGTGAGCTCAGGCGATTAGAAAATGCACGGCTGATGGCTCAAATGACCTACCGCCCGACGCTATCCTCAAACGGCGATGCCGGTAGCCCGTCTGAGTTAAACAGGTTCGCGCCCGACGGATCGTCCGCCCAGGCGTAGCGTACGCTCACAGGCTCGGGTATCCCCGCCGCGCGAACGCGCACAGTTTCTCCTTCGATGGTCGCGTTGGCCCAAACGTACTTGCCGTCCGACCCGCAAACGGCGAAATATTTCAGGTCGCCGCCACGGGCGATCAGGCCGCTGCCTGCATTGGCAAAGTGGACGACTATGGAGTCGGCGTCTCGTTTAACCGATGTTTCCAGGGGGCCGGACGGCGCGGAATCCGGACGGCCGTAGACCTTTGCCAGCGCCCAGCGCGCCAGGCGATCGCCGGCTGGCTCCTTGTTCGGGTAGTGGATATTGTTGGCATCGCCCACATCGATGGACACCGCCATGCCGGTATTGGGCAGAGCGAGCGCCTTGCGTTGGCACTCTCGCAGGCGGGCCCATTTGCTCTCCGCCGGCTGAGGCGGCGATGCGCCGAAGTTGGACAACTGAACGAACGCGAACGGAAAATCGCCCTCGGCCCAATCGCGGCGCCACTGACGGATGAGGGTGGGAAACAGCGATGCGTACTGGTCGGCGCGGGCCACATTGTCCTCGCCCTGGTACCAGACCACCCCGCGGATCGCCAGGCCAAGCAGAGGCGCGATCATGCCATCGAACGCCGCGCTGGGGCAGTCGTGCAGCCTTAGCTTGGGCTGAACCGGCCGCTCAGAGGCGGGCAGGCCCTTGTCCTTAGCCTCTTTTTCCAACTGCGGCCAGATATGATCGCGATAATTCTGAAACGCGCGGTAGTCGATCCCGATCTGAACAAACCGATCGTGCGAGACATCCTTCCACGCCGCAAGCTGGTCTGCGTAGGCAGGATCGGCCGCCAGATCGCCGCGCGCTGTCCAGGTTTCGGCGCGAGTACCGCCTATTGCGCTGACGATAAGCCCTACCGGAACCCCCAGCGCCCTGGTCAGATCTCGGCCGAAATAGTATGAAACCGCCGAATAAGAGCCCGCGGTCGAAGGGGTGCAGATACTCCAGTGGCCGGTAACGTCGTCCAGCGGCGTCTGCGCGAACTGTTCCTTAACTCCAAAGACGCGCAGCGCAGGATAGTTCGCGGAGGCCTCTTCTCTGGCGGCATTGAGGCAGTTGTTCAGGCCGAACCCCATATTCGACTGCCCCGCGCACAGCCACACCTCGCCGACGAGCACGTTATGCAGCGTTAAGTTCGTCTTGCCGCGAACGTCCAGATCGAACGGCCCCCCGGCGGGTATGGGTGGCAAGGTCGCTCGCCAACGGCCGTCGGCGCCTGTCACGCCCCGGGCGCTCTTGCCGGCGATAGTGACTTCAATCGGCTCCCCTGGGTCCGCCCAGCCGCAGACAGGCGCAGGACGATCGCGCTGGATCACCATGTTATCGCCAAACACACTGGCCAGGCGGGGCGAGGCGCAGACTACAGCCTGAGCAACAATCGCGGCGATCAGCGCCGCGGCATATCCCGCATGCAACATTACTTCTTGGTCTCCAGGACCTCGCATCCGAACGCTGGCAGGGTGACGCTCTTGCCGGTCGGCAAGGCGATTTCGACCGGCGTTGGATTGAAATTCATCAAGAAAGTGAATGTGGACTCGCCGTTTTCACGCCGGGTCGCGGATACTCCGGCCGGCAATTTGGCTCCGAGAACGCCCTGAATTCCCAGGCTGCTCAACAGACCATGGATGAAGTCATCCTGAAATCGCTCCTCGTTTCGCGATGCCACGTAATAGGCGTTGCCGCTGCCGGTTGGGTTAACCGTCAGCGCCGGGCCGCCCGCATAGAACTCGCTTTCGTATGTGGCCAGTGCCTGGCCGGACTCCAGATGGATCACGTCGCAGAATTCCCGCGCCGCGTAGGAGCCGGTCAGGCCAAGCCGGTTGCCGACTGCGGCCGAAACGGACTGGCTCCACGCCCACGACGACACATCGGTCTCCTCGGCCCAAACGCCGAAGAGGCTGCGCAGCGGCCCGGGAAAGCCGGTGGTAAAGCACAGATCTTTCTCATTGACCTGCCCTGTGAGGTATGTGCCGACAAGGGTCCCGCCCTGCTGAACAAATTGTTGCAGCCGCTCGGCGACGCCCGGTTTAATCAGGTGCAGCATCGGGGCGATTACCAGCTTGTACTGATCGAAATCGCCGTGCGAATCGATCACATCCACGGCAACCCCCTGCTTCCAAAACGGACGATAGAAACTGTAACAGGTATCTTGATAGTTCTTATGGGTATTCTGCTGGTTCTGAGAGTTATTCACGGCCCAGAGGGAATCCCAATCGAAGACTATGGCAACATCGGATTTTGTGCGCGCAGTGGCCACTTTGGACATCGCAGCCAAATCCGCGCCAAGTTTGATGGCCTCCTGAAAGCTGCGCGTGTTCTCATGCCCGACATGGTCGACCATCGCGCCGTGGAACTTCTCCGACCCTCCCTGGCCCTTGCGCCACTGGAAGTACATTACCGATGTCGAGCCGTGCGCAATGGCCTGCAGGCCCGATAAACGAAGCATGCCGGGCTGCTTGGGTCTTGAAACCGGCCTCCAGTTTACGTTGGTTGGCGTCGACTCCATGAGCAGCCACGGATTGCCGTGCTTGAGCGACCGGAAGAAATCGTAAACAAAGGCTGTCTCGCATGCAATATCGGAGTCCGGCCGGTCGCCATGCCAGCAGGGATAGGCATCCTGGCTGACGATATCCAGAAGCGGGGCCTGATCCCAATAGTTCAGCCCGGGGAAGAAGCTCATCATATTCGTTGTAACGGGCCGGTCCGACCCACCTGCGCGAATGGCTGCGATTTCATGACGGATGAAGTCGACGCAGCGGTCGCTCGTAAATCGCTGCCAATCCAGCTTGAGACCATGCACGGATTCGTCGATATACGTAATCTCGTCCCAATCCCCCACCGTATGGCTCCAGAACGCCGCCCAGTAGGCCCGATTGAGCGAGTCGATTGTCTTGTACCGAGCCTTGAGCCACTTCCGAAACTCTGCAAAGCAGAGGTCGCAGAAACACTCCCCGCCGTACTCGTTGGACAAATGCCAGAGGATCACGCCGGGGTGCTTGCCATACCGCTCGGACAGCTTGGTGTTTATGATCCGCACCTTTTCACGATACACCGGCGATGTCCAGCAGTGGTTATGGCGCGTCCTCTGCGGATCTCGCTGACCCAGGCTGTTGACGCGTCTTATCTCGGGATACTTCAGCGCCATCCAAACGGGCTTCGCACCGCTGGGAGTCGCAAGGTTAATCGAAATTCCATTGGCGTGAAGCCGCTCGATGACGTCATCGAGCCATGCGAACTCAAAGCGCCCTTCTTCGGGCTCCAGCGCCGCCCAGGCAAAGATGCCCAGGCTGACGCAATTGACCGATGCCAGTTTCATCAGTCTGATATCTTCGACAAGAACGTCGGGCTGGTGAAGCCATTGGTCGGGATTGTAGTCGCCGCCAAACAAGAGTTGGCCAAATTCTGTCATAAGAAGTGTCCTTTTGCTTAATGCGGTACGGGGGGAACGGGAGCCGAAAGCTTCGAAGATACGGGCGCGTGATGCCTGTGCTGCTTATGCGTCGCCGAACTGGCTCCAAACGAATAGAACAGGACCAAAGCAAACACGCAGAGCGCCGCCGCAAGGCAGTAAATTATTCCTACTGCCTGCTTGGTTGTCATGCCTCTATTGATCAAGATATGGTGCAGGTGCGAGGTCCGGTCGGGCATATGCGCCGGCACTCGATGGATCGTCCGCTGCGCAACCACTCGAACGCCGTCGAAAATGGGGACGCCAAGCACCAGGATCGGAAGAGCCACGCTCACTGTGGCTGCCATCTTGAATGTGCCGATCATCGCAATCGCGGCCAGAAGGTATCCCACAAATTGAGCGCCGATAGTCCCCATGATGATTGTCGCGGGGTTGTAGTTGTGGCGAAGGAATCCAACACAGACTCCGACCAGAGCAGCGGCCAGGATGCTCACCTCATACTGTCCTGCCTGCGCCGCCATCAAAGCCAGCGTAATTCCCGATATCGCGCTGATACCGGCAGCCAGGCCATCGAGCCCGTCCATAAAATCGACGGTTTTGGCCACTCCAAAGACCCACACCACCGTGCAAACACCGCTCCAGAACGGCGAAAACGGCACCCAACTGTTCGGATTGTACGTCAGCCGACCGCCATGCGCCGATGCGGCTATAAACGGGTTGGTAATTCCCTCTATCCGAACATTACATGCCAGCAGAATCAGCCCTGCCGCGATCAACGCGGCGGTTTGCCATGCGGCAGAAAGGTCGAATTTGTCGTCGAGCGCACCAACGATGGCTACCAGGGTCGCGCCGGCCAGAAGGCCGCCTAACTGGTGAAGCTGCATAGGGTTCCAGGGAATGACGGGAATCTGCGGGTGGAACAAATGGCGGACGACGTACCAGAGCAAGATCGCGCCCATGGTCAGCATATACGCCACAAACATGGCGATCCCGCCCCATCTGGGAACCGGCTTCGTGTGGACGTCGCGCTCCCGAGGAATGGCAACCGCGCCTGAGCGAATCGCCCACTCCTTGACTATCGGGGTTATCAAGTAACACAAAATGCCTGCCAAAAAAAATGCTATCGGCGGCATTAAGGGAAAAGCTTCTTGCATATATCGCTTTCGCGAACGTAGACCGGCGCCAGAGTCGCCCTTATCCGGTGGCCGTCGCACTTTCTCCGATCGGTCGATAGACGAATTCCACGTTGCCCGCGGCAAGCACCTCGCGAGCAAACTCGTCCGGATAGTCGCCACCAAACACGACTTTGACAATGCCGGCGTTCACAATCATTTTTGCGCACATATTACATGGCTGCGCCGTGCAATAGAGCGTTGCCCCTTCGGTCCTCACACCAAAATACGCGCCTTGAATAATGGCGTTCTGCTCGGCATGAAGACAGCGGATGCAATGGCCGTTGACCATGTGACAACCGACATCATGGCAATGCGCGAGCCCTATGGGAGAGCCGTTGTATCCGGTGGTAAGTATCCTGCGGTCACGAACGATGACTGCGCCCACCTGACGCCTCAGGCACGTCGCGCGCGACGACACATCGACCGCGATCTTCATAAAGTATTCGTCCCATGCTGGGCGCTCTGCCATAATCGATCGTTTCCGCCTTCAAATAAAGCGCCATTCGCGCATGATTACGAGTATTTTAGGAGTTGGAGTCTCCCAAAACCAGGACGCCTTCACCCACAAGTCGGGAAGCACCTTGCTGCGGTAGATGCCGGACTCGCCCACATTGCGCGCGACCAGCTTGTTTTGAGCATTGCGCTGATAAAATATCGCGGTGCGATACTCGGGGTCGATGAGCCAGTATTCCGCAACTCCCGCCTCATCGTAATCGGGCAAGCTCGATTCCCTGTCAGCCGGATCGCAGCCGAACGCAACTACCTCCACGGCAATATCGGCCGGACCATTCAAGCAATCCTCGGTGATGCGCCCGCTGTTGTCGTGAATAACCACCTGAAAATCGGGCATAAGATCCTGGTCGCCGCCGGACTTCATTACAAACGGCGCGGCGAGCACAGTGCCGCCATCGCGATAATCTGCCCCAATTTTAAGGAGACAACCCATAAATATCAGCAACTGCGAATGACGGCTGTTTACCGGACTAATTTCTACGACGGGGCTTGCCATTAATTAATACGCCCTCAACGGCGCAAGGATTTGCTGATACTATACCCGCAATCATGATGTTGAAGAAATATCGACATTAAGGAGGAACTAGCCAGTGCCTCTGATAATATAATGTCATGTCAAACATAACATCTGCTAACAAGCCAGTCAACCGCCTTCGCGGATCGCTCCCCAAGATTGGGATCCGCCCTACCATCGATGGCCGCCTCGGAGGAGTGCGCGAATCTCTGGAAGATCAGACGATGTCACTTGCTCGACGTGTCGCATCGCTGATCGAATCCAACATTCGCCATCCATCCGGCCATCGTGTTGAAATCGTCATCGCCGATACACCTATCGGCGGAGTTGCCGAAGCCGCCGCATGCGCAAAGAAGTTTGCGGATGAAGGCGTCGGTGTCTCCCTGACCGTTACCAAATGCTGGTGTTACGGCTCCGAAACGATGGACATGGATCCATTGACGCCCAAGGCAGTTTTTGGCTTTAACGGCACCGAGCGGCCCGGCGCGGTCTATCTGGCCGCGGTGCTCGCCGGTCACAGTCAGAAGGGCCTGCCGGCATTCGGCATCTACGGCCGCGATGTGCAAGAACTCGATGACGATGTTATTCCGGACGATGTTCAGGAAAAGATCCTTCGCTTCGCTCGCGCGGGTCTGGCTGCGGCAACTCTCAGGAACGCCTCATACCTGGCCATGGGCTCAGTCTCAATGGGCATCGCGGGCTCTATCGTGGATCAAGACTTCTTCCAGGACTATCTGGGCATGCGCAACGAGACGATTGATTTGAGCGAGTTCACCAGGCGTATTGAAAAGCAAATCTACGACCGCGACGAGTTTACGCGCGCCTTGGCGTGGGTGCGTGCTAACTGTGTCGAAGGGAAAGACTGGAACGCTCCAGAACAGCAGCGATCGCGCGCGGTCAAGGATAAGGATTGGGAAACAGCCGTCAAGATGGCTCTGATTGCCCGCGATCTGATGACCGGCAACCCCAAGCTCGCCGAAATGGGATTTGGCGAAGAGGCTTTCGGACACAACGCGCTTGTGGCCGGATTCCAGGGACAGCGTCAATGGACCGACCACTCCTGCAATGGAGATTTTCTCGAAACGACCCTCAATACGAGTTGGGACTGGAACGGCATCAGGCAGCCCTATGTGGTGGCCACGGAAAACGATGCGCTTAATGGCGTCTCGATGCTGCTCGGCCACCTTCTGACTGGCTCCGCACAACTTTTCGCGGATGTCCGAACCTATTGGAGCCCGCAGGCGGTGAAGGCCGTGACGGGGCACACCCTCAGCGGCGATGCGGCAGGAGGGATGCTGCATCTGATCAATTCCGGTTCCGCGGCGCTGGACTGGACTGGCCGACAATCCTCGAACAGCGGTAAGCCCGAAATCAAGCCCTGGTGGGAAGTTACCCCGCAAGAAGCCCAAGCCTGCATGGACGCAACTAAGTTCTGCACATCGGACCTGGGCTACTTCCCAGGCGGTGGATGGTCGGTAGACTTTACCACGCGAGGGGGAATCCCTTGCACCATGGTCCGAATCAATCTCGTCAAGGGTCTGGGCCCCGTGCTTCAAATCGCCGAGGGCGTCACGGTCGAGTTACCGGACGACGTGCATAAGATCCTCGACGAGCGAACAAACCCGACATGGCCGACCACCTGGTTTGCCCCAAGACTCACAGGCCAGGCGCCATTTAATGATGTCTATTCGGTCATGGCGGCCTGGGGCGCCAACCATGGGGCCGTCGTAGGCGGACACATCGGCGCCGACCTTATCAGCCTGGCAGCGATCCTGCGCATCCCGGTTGACATGCACAATGTGCCTGCCGACCAGATCTTCCGGCCGTCGGCCTGGTCTCGCTTCGGCGCCCTCGATCCGCAAGGCGCCGACTACCGCGCCTGCGCCGCCTATGGACCGCTGTACGGGTAACGGCAATGCCGACGCTTAGCACTGAGAAGTCTTTACGACTTGTCCTGCCGATTGTGACGTTATTTCTCGTCGCGTCATGCTCTCACCAAGAACTGACGCGGCGAGCGCTGCTTGTCACAAGTCCGGTGCTTACGGACGGCGGGAAATTTCCGGCTAAGTACACATGCTCGGGTGCCGGAGTTTCGCCGCCATTTTCATGGAGCAGCGTTCCGGCGCAAACCAAGAGCATCGGCATTACGCTAACCGATCCCGATGCGCCGGGCGGCGAGTTCACGCACTGGGTGCTCTATAATCTCCCAACCGGCGTCGTTTCCCTGCCGGAGAATGTAGCCCCAACACTTCATCCGGCGTGCGGGGGCATACAAGCGCGCAACGATTTCGGGCAAGTCGGTTACGGTGGTCCCTGCCCGCCTCCCGGCGCGCCGCACCGATATGTCCTGCGAGTTTATGCCGAGGACTGCACGATTGCGCCCGGCGATGCCCGTGCCGACATCGCGGCGCTGAAAGCGCATGCCGTGGCTGTCGGCGAGCTATCTGCAACCTTTGGCCGATAGCCTTGCCGTCAGTCGGCTTTAGGTCCGCGGTCCTGCGTTACGAACAGCGTCAGGGACAGGCTCGTAGCGCTTGAAGTTCTCGACAAACTTCACCGCCAAACTTCTGGCCTGCTTGTCGTAAGCTGCCTTGTCGCCCCAAGTATTCCTCGGCTGAAGAATTTCATCCGGTACGCCGTCGATATGAACCGGAACATGTAGTCCGAAAATCGGGTCCAACGCCGTCTTTACGTCGGTCAGGTCGCCGTTCACCGCTGCGGTCACCATTGCGCGCGTCAATCTGAGCTTCATACGGTGACCAACCCCGTACGGTCCGCCGCTCCAGCCAGTATTGACCAGATACGCAGTCGCCCCGTGCTTGGCCAATCGTTCGCCCAGAAGTTGTGCATACCGCGACGGCGCCAGCGGCATGAACGGTCCTCCGAAGCATGTCGAAAAGGTCGTCTGCGGCTCAGTGACTCCGCGCTCTGTCCCAGCCAGTTTGGACGTATATCCGCTAAGAAAATGATACTGCGCCTGATCGGGCGTTAGCTTCGAAATGGGAGGAAGGACGCCAAAGGCATCCGCAGTCAAGAAAATAACCGTCTTGGGATGGCTGCCTACGCTCGGGATAACGGCGCCTGGAATGTAATCGATCGGATACGCAGCGCGCGTGTTCTCAGTAAGCGATTCATTGTCGTAATCGGGAATCCGCGTGTGGGAATCCAGTACGACATTTTCGAGAACAGTACCGTAGCGGATCGCGGACCAGATCTGCGGCTCACCCTCCTCGCTGAGATTGATCGTCTTGGCGTAACACCCGCCCTCGAAGTTGAACACGCCCCTATCGTTCCAGCCGTGCTCGTCATCGCCGATAAGATCGCGGTCCGGATCGGCGGAAAGCGTCGTCTTCCCTGTGCCAGACAACCCGAAGAACAGCGCGACGTTGCCGTCTTTGCTCGTATTGGCCGAACAGTGCATCGGCAAGACGCCTTGTTGCGGCAACAGGAAGTTCAGCACCGTAAAGACGCCTTTCTTGTTCTCACCGCCATACTCCGTGCCGACTACCAGTCCGATCTTATGTGCAAAATCGAGAAAAATTCCAGTTTCGGACTTCGTCTTGTCCCGGCACGGTTCCGCTTGCATTCGCGCGGCATTGATCACCGTAAAGTCCGGCGCGAACGTCTTAAGCTGCTCAGCCGTCGGGCGGATAAAGAGCTGATGTACAAATAGGCTGTGATAAGGAAGCTGCGTGATAAATCGCACTTTCAATAAGTGCTCGGAATCCGCTCCGGCGTAGGCGTCGAAAACATACAGATCCTGCGTTTGCAAATAAGCCTGCGCGCGGCCTAAGATAGCGTCGAACGCCTCCTGCTCGAACGGTTGGTTTATGGAGCCCCAGTCAACTTCATCGTGGCTGACCGCATTGTCGATAATGAACTTGTCTTTGGGCGAGCGCCCTGTGTACTTTCCAGTTCGTACGACAAGCGCACCGTTGGACGCTAATTCGCCTTCCCCACGTCGAACCGCGTGCTCGATTAACTCAGGCACGGTCAGGTTCACAAATGTTCGTCCCGTGTGTGCAAACCCCACATTGAAATCGTTTAGCTCTGGCATAGAACCTCCGCAATTCTCCCTACACGCCGCCATATCAAATTTTCGAGAATTTTGACCTAGCATACTCTACCAGAATCTTTGCCGCTCAGTCAAGCAATTTTTATATTAACTATCATGATCTTTATATAAATGCCTCGCCGATCCAAAAACGCAACATCCCCGAATATCTATCGTAGATTCGGGGATGTTGTGGCACTCGATCAGCGCCTCTTCTTATGCGTTCTTTGCTGCGTCCGCCAGAGCCGCCTGATAGTCTTTGGTAAATCTATCTATCCCAATGTCGGTAAGCGGGTGGTGAAAGAGCATCTCAAGGGTCTTAAACGGCACGGTGGCGATCTGGGCCCCTGCGCGAATGCTCTCCACAATCTGAAGAGGGCTACGAATTGAGGCGACCAGCACTTCCGGCTTGCACGGAAAATCGTATGTATTGACCATATCGACACAGTCCGCAACGACGGCCATCGACTCTCCGCTGCCGATGTCATCGACGCGGCCCACGAACATCGATAAAAACTTAGCCCCGGCCTTGGCGGCTATCAGAGCCTGCGGAACCGAAAACATCAATGTGCAGTTGAATCGTACACCTTCGGGCGAAAGCACAGCCATCACTTGAGTCCCGGCTGGAGTCAGCGGAACCTTAACATGAATGTTGGGATGCCACTTAACGATTTCCTTGGCCTCGGCCAGCATCCGGTCGAATTCGAGCTCTACGCATTCCGCCGACACAGCTTTGCCCGGGCCGACGACTTCGCAAATTTCGAGGACTCGCTTCTTATACGGGACTCTCTCCTTTGCAATGAGCGATGGATTGGTCGTCACCCCATCTAGAATTCCCCAATCGTTCGCCTTCTTCACTTCGTCAAGGCTCGCGGTATCTACAAACAGCTTCATGCATGCGTCTCCTTATCGTGCCGCAGCTGCGGCAACTCGTATAGGTTACCTGATTCCTACTGCGGAATTAACCTGTAAGGGGAGGATAAGCCGACTCCGGGAGGCGGTCGTATACGGCCTTCGGCGTCCCGGTTCTCAGAGCCCAGCCCGAATCACCATACGACCAATGCCACCACTCGCCGGCGTAGTTGGATAGTCCTACAGCTTCAAGACTGTGGATAAGCAGCGCCCGGTTCTTTGACGCAATCTGGGTAAGTCCTCGCAGGTTCGTGGGTGCGCAAGATTCGTCCGGCTCATACGGAGAAATCATGTCAAGCCATTCAAGCGTTCCCGCGTCTACCAGTGTCAGATCCACTGCGCCGCCAGTGGTATGCGGTGGGGGGCATTTGTCGTCCGGCGGAGCGGACATTGTGTTGGTGACCCGATTCAACGTGGCAACGTTCCAGTCGGGACGCTTTGAACGAAATTCCTCACGGATCTTCTCGTACATCATTCGCTGCTTGAAGATCGGCCTCAAGCCCTCAATGATCTCGATGTCGATTCCGTCTGGCAAGGCCGTCGCGGCCCGCGCCAACATCTGGCCGACAGTTTGGCGAACGAAGCACAATCGCTTCATATCGAACCGAGGATGTTGCGAAGCGAAGTGAATGCGATCCGAAAGCGATCGTGGATCCACCAATGGCTCCCCATTGTCCTCAATCGGCACTTCCCGCAGCCGTGTCAACGGTTCCCCAAACGATCGCGCCACCTTCGTGCTCCTTGCTTGACTAAACTGGGCGGCGGTTCTTGCCGCCCAGTAATCAAACGCGCACGAAGCTTAGAATGTTCCTAGTCCTTGAGAAGCGATGCCTTGCTCGTACTCTCCCAGCCAAACCCTGCATGTCCGAAGTGCCCGTTCTTAGCCGTCTGGACATATTGCGGCCTGAGCAAGTCAAGGCTCGCAATGATCCCCCTGGGCGTCAGATCAAAGTTAGCGCGAACTCGTCGCGAAATCTCGGTTTCGGGGATCACTGCCGTGCCGAATGTCTCCACGAGCACGGAGACCGGCTCAGCAACTCCGATCGCGTAAGCAAGCTGGATTTCGACGCGCTCGGCAAGCCCCGCAGCCACGATATTCTTGGCGATAAATCGAGCCGCGTACGCTGCGGATCTGTCCACCTTCGACGGGTCCTTGCCCGAAAAAGCGCCGCCGCCATGCCGTGCATAGCCACCGTACGTATCGACAATGATCTTGCGACCGGTAACGCCCGTGTCGGCTTGAGGCCCGCCGATCGTGAAGATGCCGGTCGGATTTACGAAGTACTTAATGTCGCTCCGGACATACTCGGCATAGCTTGCGAGAACATCCTTTATGACATTTGCATGGATCAATTCATCTACTTGCGCTCTTGTAACATCGGGATGGTGCTGCGCGGAAAGAACGATCGTGTCAATATAGAGGGGCTTATTGGTCTTCGCATCGTAGGCGATAGTGACCTGAGACTTGGCGTCAGGACGAAGGCTATGAGGCTCATGTTCCTTCCGAAACTGGGTGTACCGGGCCATGAGCTTATGTGCAATCGTTATAGGCAAGGGCATCAGTTCTTCGGTCTCAGTGCATGCATAGCCGAACATCATGCCCTGGTCGCCGGCGCCTTGCGCCTTGTCGCCCTTCCCAGATTCGTCAACGCCTACTGCGATATCTGGCGACTGCTTTTGCAAGGCGATCAGGACACCCGTGGTATTACCATCGAATCCAAGGTCGGTATCGTTATATCCGACTTCGTTGATGCGCTCGCGGACCTTGTCGGCAATCTCAACATATCCAGCAGTAGTGACCTCGCCCGCAATGACTGCCAGTCCACGGGTCAGTAGAGTTTCGACAGCCACACGCGAGCGGCGATCGACTGCCAGCAATTCGTCGAGA
>Ga0316231_1002941_pt1 | contig 15580 bp, 12 predicted proteins | sample TBH18027metaG_FD_206002 | JGI IMG/M metagenome (GOLD analysis project Ga0316231, IMG submission 206002) | Freshwater microbial communities from Trout Bog Lake, Wisconsin, USA - TBH18027 | ecosystem: Environmental > Aquatic > Freshwater > Lake > Hypolimnion/Profundal zone | place: USA: Wisconsin...
CCAGGAATAAAGGTGGCATGGCAGGATCGGGCAATATATCCGGTGCGGCCAAACCGGATTCGCGAGACCTTAGCAGGCCCGGATAGATTCCCAGGACGAAGTCGGGACGGCAACTAAACTTGTCCACTTCGTCGACAGGCTCGTAAGGCCGCTCGGAACCGCGCGCAGCCATACGAATGACCAGATGCCCGCCGGCGGAGAAGCCCAGTGCGCCCACCTTATGTGGGTCAATGCCGTATTCCGATGCATGGGCTCGAACCCAGGATACCGCGCGGCGGCCGTCCTGATAGGCGCCCTCCATTTTGTCTGGAACACGATAATGGAGCACCGACGCCACAAAGCCAAGACCCTGCAGCCAGCGCGCAATCTCGCTGCCTTCGAGGTCGGATGCCAGAATCTGGTAGCCGCCTCCCGGGCATACGATAATCGCAGGCTTATTAGCCCCCAGAGATGCGCCATAGACGAACAACTCGGCAGAGGTGACTCCGGTAATACGCAAGACATTCCCGGATACATCTCCGGGATGTCCCGATTCGGATGTTGTTTCACCCGGCGCAAGGCCAGGCCAGATTCTGATCGGTTGGATGGATTCTTGGGTGTTCATAATATTGTTGGGTTACTCGATAACAATGGCAGCATGAATGTGCAGCAGATCGAGCTTCATTTCGAGTCTACCCTGCCGGCCGGCCGTAAACTTGGATTTGAGATTACCTTTCTCGTATGCCAGCCGAACATGTTTGGGACGAGTCTTGCGCCGCCACGTTATGGTCATTGGACCGACCTTAGGTATCTCATCGATGGAGCAATTATTCGGCTGGTTTGGAATGCCCGAGACCCTGTTTATCAGGTGAATGATTGTCTGCTCACCGTGACGTCGCAAGATAACATCCACACATGCCGGGGCAGAGACCTCGATTTCCATGTGCCCTGCCAGGTCCCGCATGAGTTCGCCAATAAGGGCTCGCGTAAGTCCATAGCGCTTGTGGGCGAAGTCTCGAAAGAGATCGCATGGGATATAGAGGACTTTTCCTTTTCCATAGCGGTGCAGCGTGGCGCCCGGCTGCGGCAGCAGATATTCGTCGAGCAACGGCGTTTCGCCCAGCGTCCGCAACGTCGCCGCGCCGGACGGCTCGACAAGACGCCAAATCGGACTATACACAGGAGTCGAGCCATCAGCCGCAGGAAGATGAAACACGGAATCTTTAACTGTCGATCCTTCCGAGACGCCCAGAAACGCTTCTCCGAACCGATGGAACAATTCGCTGCCCGATACGAACAGCTTGCCTCCGCGCAATACATAGGCCTGTAACGCGCTCACCATCGTATCGGACAAGAAATTCTGTTCGGGCACAACGACCACTGGAAAATCCCCAAGCACAGGCATAAGCGCCCACTCGTCGAGAATATCGACTCCAAATTGATTCTCCAGAAGACCGTAGACTGCCCCTTCCACCGGAGACAAGTCAAAGCACGTTCGCAAGTCCGGGCCCTTCGGGTTAGCCCTCGCATGATATTCCGAATGCAAGACCGCTATTTGTGGGAATGTATTCGTGCCCTGGCATAACTTCCGGCGCTTGTTGACATATTTCCCAACCGCCTGAACACGGCGCATGCGCCACGGGACATGCTGACCGGTGCGCACTCCGCAAGGCATCCACGGCGGGTCGCAAATCTGAACGTTTCCGCCCAGAGCCGTGATGGTCGAGATCTCCTGCAACAGCATCTGAACAGGTTTTGTGACGGAAGGGGTATCCTGGCCCAACCAATATCCTGTAGAATAGAAATCCAACAGCATGACATCCCAATGCTTGCCTCGGGTTGAACGAAAACGGCTCTCGCACCGGCACCTGTCCACTCCCCACATGGGATCGGTGTCGCCGCTGACCCAGTCCGTAGGCACTTTGGGCTCGCCAGGGTCGGCGAATGTCTGAAGGGTGTTCGAGCAAACCAGGACGCCTGGCTTATGCTGGTGCACAGCGTCGCAATACCGCGTCACATAGGCATCGAAGCTCCGGCGAGTAAACTCCCACCACGGCTTCCAGTTCGGGTCGTCCTGTGTCTTAGGCGCCGTCTGGATTCCGGTTTCTTCGCTAAATGCATGCATGCAGCGAGCGCAATAGCATGGCCGCGCCGCCCAGAGATCCCCGTCGACCCAAAAACCGTCAACCCCGTATCGGTCGATCATTTCGAGCAGTTGAGGGATCATCAGTTGCTCAACATAATCGCTGCGGATGCACATCATCGTGCCCTCGGCTCTCGGCTTGTCGCCGCTTCGATCTTGAGGGTAGAGCATCCGCACAATCGGCGCGCCGTCGGCATCAAGGACACACCACTCGGGATGCTTGGCGCCGGCCGCTTCATCCCAAATTCCCGAATAATGCGCGTGCAGCGGGACACCCATCCGGGCAGTCGCTTCACGCCACTGCGCGAGAGCGTCAAGTTTCAACCCTGCCGGAACGCTCGCATCCGGGGTCTGGCTGAACCAGGTTGCATAACCCGTATGGCCTTTGCTGTCCGTTTGTATGAACTGAGCGCCGCTCATCTGCAGCATGGGCATCAGTTCGTCGACACTGCACCGGGTTCCAATCGTGTCATCGGTGCTGCTTGCGTGGAGATCGTGATGAAATCCCAAATAATGTTTGGGGCCGTGCCATCTGCCTGTAGCATTAGTCATTTTGGTTATCCCCTTGGTTCTTTCGCGAAATAGAAATGGAGGTGGCCTCGACGCCATTTCACTTCCACATTCCGGACTCGTTGAACCCTGTCTCATCGCCGACAGCAGGAGGAGCGTGTTCCGCGGAAAGCTGGTCGGCGATCTTCTCGGCTTCGTCGGCGGCCCTGATCTCATTTCCAATCTTCTTATGCATCGGGCCTACGAGCCACATCTTATTCCACACATCGTAAATGCCGCCATAGGGAACGCTGGCTTGTTCGGCCAGTTCCTCGGCGCGATGCTTTGCCTGCGTTATGTCGTTTGCGAGCGCGATGGCAACGTGACGGTTTTCCGTGGCCCACATGACGCAAATCTCGTAGGTCGTATACCACCTATCAGAGTCTCGACTCACCTCATGTGTCGTTGATTGATTGACAAAGATACTGTCCAGTTCACAGTAGTATCCGGACTTGCGCCAGGCAAGCGGCCGGATGCCAATGGTATATTCGTAACGCTGCTCCAGCGGATAGAACGTGATCGAATACGGCAAAGCCGCATAAATGCAATACGCGCTACCGGCAATCGAAATCGCCCCGTAGAACCAAAGCATGTATTTTAGACGCTCCACGCTTGCGACATAATGCGCGCCACAAAGGAGTAGCGCTGCTAACGCGAACCACCCTAACATTTCTAGCCAGAATTGCCTCGACGTCAATTTGGGGTTTAGAAAAGAATACTTATCCTTACTCAATTTCATGGCAAGAACCGCTTACATAACCATGCCGTCTTCAACGTCCCCTCACTTCCACATTCCGGACTCATTGAACCCTTTGTCATCGCCGAGAGCCGGGGGGGCGTGTGATGCGGAGAGTTGGTCGGCGATCTTTTCGGCTTCGTCGGCGGCCCTGGCCTCATTGCCAATCTTCTTGTGCATCGGGCCTACGATCCACATCTTATTCCAGCCATCGTAAATGCCGCCATAGGGCACGCTGGTTTGTTCCGCCAGCTCCTTGGCGCGATACTCTCCCTCCATAATATCGGTGGCAAGCGCGAGGGCAACACGTCGGTTTTCTGTCGCCCAAACTATGCAAATTTGGTAGGTTGTCCACCATGTGTCAGTGGGTTCATTTCGACGGCCGCGCATATACATCGTGGTTTGATTGACAATAACACTGTCGAGTTCGCAGTAGTATCCCGATTTGCGATACGCCAGCGGCTTGAATCCAACATAGTATTCATATCGCTGCTCCTCAGGATAAAACGTGATCGAGTACGGCATGGCCAGGTAGGCAAAGAACAAGCACGCGACGGTCGAGGCTGCTACGTAAATGCATATCAGGCCGATGTGACTTGGGATGTCCTGGCTGTCAGTTACGTAATAAGTAAAAAAAGCTGCCGCCGCAATCCACCCGAGCCACTTAAGCCAGAATTGCGGCGAATTCAAATGAGGATTTTGAAACGAGCACACGTACGGAGTGTTTATCATGGCAATGCTGCCTCACATAACCGGGGTTTCGTTGGCGCCGACGCGGCGGATTTCCAGGACATCGCTCAGCCTGCGGATACGGTTCATGATGCCTTCAATATGCTCGGCATTAAGGGCGTCAAACTGGATCTGCATTACACAGGTGCGCGATTGCGTGTTTGAACGGGTTCGAATCGCCTGAATATTGGTACGCGCCTCGGCGAACAGCTTGCCGACATCCTCGAGAAGTCCGACGCGGTCGACCAATTCCATCTTGATCTCGACGGAATATCTATCCGGCACATCGCGGTCCGTCGGGGGATTCCACTCGACACCGACCACGCGATCGGCATCGATATGCTGGTAGTGAACTACATTGGGGCAGCCGGCCCGATGCAGCGCAATTCCTTTACCGCGAGTCATGTACCCGATGACCTCGTCGCCAGGCACGGGAGCGCAACACTTCGCGCGGACAATCGCAATATCCTGCAGGTCTCCGCCGATACGCAGTTTGTTGCCCTTGTGATCGCGACGTGTCGTTACCGGGCCATGCTCGCCCGCTTTGTCCTTGTCGCTGGCAAGTTGATGGGCTTTGAGTCGCTGAACGATTGTAGCGACCGGCACTTCCCCGTAGCCAACAGCCGCATAAAGGTCTTCGTCCGTATGGTAATTGCTGTAGTTCTGCTCTCGAACCTTGGCGAAGACATCCGCGGACGACACGATATGAAAACCTGCGTGGAGACGCTCAGCTTCCTTTTGGACCAGTTCTTTGCCGCGGATGACATTCTCACCAAAGCGCGCCCTGCGGAAATAGTGCTTGACTTTCGAGCGCGCGTGCGATGTCTTTGCGATGGTCAGCCAGTCCAGGGACGGGTTGGCGCTCGGGCGCGAGATGATTTCGACGATGTCGCCATTGTGGAACGTGTACGACAGCGGAACGATGCGGCCGTTGGCCTTGGCGCCTACGCAATGCTGCCCCAGATCGGAGTGAATCCGATAGGCTACATCGATAGGGGTGGCGCCGGCCGGAAGGTCGAGAACATCGCCCTTAGGGGTAAAGACGAAAACCTGATCGGTAAACAGGTCGCTGACAACTCCGCGAAGGAACTCGCCCGCGTCCCGCGCATCGCTCTGCCAGTCAAAGAGTTGCTGGCGAAGAAATGACATCTTGCGATCGAACTGCTCATCGCCCTTGCCCTCCTTGTATTGCCAGTGAGCGGCGATGCCAAAATCGGCGACGGCGTGCATGTCGCGTGTGCGTATCTGAACCTCGACCGGCTGCCCGACCGGACCGATCACTTTGGTGTGCAGCGATTGGTAGCCGTTGGACTTGGGCTTGGCGATATAGTCATCGAACCGTCCCGGGATCGGAAGCCATTGATCGTGAACCACGCCAAGAGCATGATAGCATTCCGCGACGCCCGAAACCACCACCCGCAGGGCAATCTGGTCGTAGACTTCGTTAATGTCTATGCCCTGCTTGATCATCTTGTTATAGATTGAATAGAGATGTTTGGGACGGCCGCCGATTTCGGCGGAGATACCGTCCGCTTCCAGACGACGAGTCAAAATTTCGATTGCGAGCGCGATATCCGCCTCGCGCTGTCGGCGTGACCGATTGACCTTCTCGGAGACCTCCGCATAGGCCGCAGGGTTGACATACTTAAACGCGAGGTCTTCAAGCTGCCACTTGATTTGCCACATGCCAAGCCGATGCGCCAGGGGGGCGAAGATCTGCAGCGTTTCCTCGGCCACACGAATCTGCCTGTTTGGCGGCAAAGCCGAAAGCGTCCGCATGTTATGCAGGCGATCAGCCAGCTTGATAATCATCACGCGCAGGTCTTTGGCCATCGCAAGAAAGATCTTGCGAAGATTCGCGGCCGAACGCGAAACTTCCCCATGCTTCTTATTTTGCTGAGCGGATGGGAGGTCCTCGGGGGTGCTTGGGAAAACGCGGGATTCGAAGTCGGCCAGCTTTAATTTGCTGACACCATCAACCAACATCGCAATCTCACCGCCAAACATCGCGGTAAGCTCTTCCTTGGTTACCCCGCAGTCTTCGACGACATCGTGCAGTAGAGCTGCCGCCAAGACCGGCTCGCCCATTTGAAAACCGGCGAGGATATTTGCGACTTCAATGGGATGAAAGATATAGGGCTCGCCGCTGCGCCGCTGCTGCCCCTCGTGTTTTTGCTTTGCGTAATCGAACGCCCGCCGCAACAGGTCGGCATCAATGTCCGGCATAGAAACGCGAGCGCTTACAATCAGGCGTTGGAAGCCGTCCTCAATGGTCGCTTCATAGTTGTCAACCAGTTCGGTAACCGCCAACAATTCGCTCCATTTCGCACAAACACGAACTCTAGTGATATTATGGCGTATTCGAATTGTGATTTACAAGCCCTTATTGAGGCAATAAGAGTTCAGGGTTGTGAGATAAAGGCGCTCCAGCCGAGTCCGTCAGAACTGACGTTTTCCGGGTCGAACGTTCGGCCGCGGCTGAAGCCACGGCTGCAGGCAGAGCCCGTCCTGCCGGACTTGGCGCGTGTCACAATCTCGGCATCTTCATCCCAGCGGTCATCAAGCCGTTACTCCTGTTTTCTTCATTACATGCCGAATCGCTTACGTAGTCGAATGGGATATCGCGCCAAGTCCGACAGGACGGGAGCCTCACCCAGCCGCGACTTCAGTCGCGGCATCCGAACCCACTCGGATTAAGTGACGACGGTCGTTCTCCGGTATGAAATGGGGCAACATTCGGCCGCGGCTGAAGCCACGGCTGCAGGCAGAGCCCGTCCTGTCGGACTTGGCGCGTGTCACAATCTCGGCATCTTCATCCCAGCGGTCATCAAGCCGTTACTCCTGTTTTCTTCATTACATGCCGAATCGCTTACGTAGTCGAATGGGATATCGCGCCAAGTCCGACAGGACGGGAGCCTCACCCAGCCGCGACTTCAGTCGCGGCATCCGAACCCGCTCGGATTAAGTGACGACGGTCGTTCTCCGGCATGAAATGGGGCAACGTTCGGCCGCGGCTGAAGCCACGGCTGCAGGCAGATCCCGTCCTGTCGGACTTGGTGCGTGTCACAATCTCGGCATCTTTACCGCGAACGTTATCGAGCAAGAATCTGCCTTCGAGAGCCCAAGTACAAACACGTTGGGCTTGAGATTCCTGGCGTCGCACGCTCCGCGGAATGACAAATATACGAGGCTACGCGGAATGACATGCTTGCGGCGCTCGTTTTATAGCACGACGGGTAAGTGGCGAGCGGTTTTGCTGAGACTGTCGCCAGAAGCGAACCTTGCTCGCAGGATCGGTCCCTAACGCAACCCGCTCACATCGACACCCCAGGAGGCTGAAAATGTTTGCCCTGGAGCCAGACTCAATAGTCCCCAATCCGGGTGGTTAAAGGCGTCTGATGCGCATGTCATGGCTTCGATTGCCAGAGACCGCCTGCGGTCCTGCTCGTCAAGCGCCTCGCCGGAGTAGAGCACGACGTAATCGAATCCGTTATCGAGCCATACGACCACCGATTTCTGGCCGGCCTGGCTGGACAACCGAACTCGCGCAAGGCCGTCAGAGTCCCGCCGCGGATTCAGATAGCAAGTGTTGATCGGAACATCTCCGATAACCCTCGGGGTTCGAAAGTCGATTGGAGAACCTGCCACGTCCAGCACCCGCCCAGTCGGCAGAAAATATTCGCCGAACTCCAGGTACTTTGAAAAAGGGACATGCAGCACATCGATGTCGATCAAGTCCGATCCGACAGTAAAGTACGGATGAAATCCCGCCGCCACCGGCGCCGTGCGGCTTCCCGAGTTCGTAATCCGTGTATCGACGGACATGCCGCGCCTATCGAGGCGATATGTGACGGACATTTCCAGGGCGAATGGATATCCGGGGTGGTCGGTCTCTTTTATGGCCGTGGAAAAGCAGACTCGATCACTCTGGGTGGACGCATCCCAGAACACCGAGCGAACAAACCCGTGAATAGCCGATGGCCCTTCCGCGTCATTCTTGACCAACTGATGCGTTTGGCCATCGAACTCGTAACGACCCTGGGCTATGCGGCCGGGAAACGGAATCAGAACATCGCCCTGACCGCCGATCTTATTCGATGCTCCGCGGTAGCCGGTTGCAATGTCGCGGCTGCGCCCATCGCTCCCAATGATCTCCAAGCCACGAAGCGACGCCCCATAGGGCGCCGCTACGAGCCGCAAATCATCGAGCGTGATTGTGATGTCATCGTCTTCACGAGCGTGTTGCACGTTTGTCATGGTGTTAGTAGTAGCTGCAATACAGCGTCTTGACCGTGTTGATATCCGATGTCGATGGCGAGGTCGCCGTCGTGCTTGGGTTTGTCAAGTCGCTTGTGCTGGTGCTCGCCGGCAATCCCAATGCAAAACCGTAAGCTTCCGCGCCCATGAGTTGAAGCAACGCGGTGGTTTCGGTTCCGCTTGACGACGCCTTAAATGTCAGTGCGACGCTTGTGAACGACGAATTACTGAACTTGGCGCTGCCTGACCAACTCGCACTGTTGGTGGTCGTTGTATCTGAAACGAATGTCACTTGAACGTCGGCGCCCGAACTCGAGGAAACCTGCGTAAAGGTTATGCCGCCGCCGAGCTTCGTACTCCACTCGTTAAACCCTGTCAAGACCTGCTGAGTGTAGGAGGTCGTTCCGCTTGGCGTGGTGACGGTCAAATCGTTAGTGAAGTAGACTTTGACAGGTGAGTGGCCCCAAATACCGTTAGAACCGCTGACCCAGAGAGACTCATAGTTTGGGACAAACTTGTTACCGCAGTTGCCTGGAGCGGAAGTCGACGACGTGGACGATGTCGATGATGTCGAGGAAGTTGACGAGGTCGATGACGTGCTCGACTTTGAAAATATACCGGAGCCACCGGAGCCGCCCGAGCCAGACGACCCGGTCGAGCCGGACGACCCGCTTCCATACGATGTTCCCCCGGCAGAGCATCCAAAGATATTGATCGCCAACCCGAGAACAAGGGCGCCAACAAATGCCCAGTTGACGATCGTGGCGATTGTTACGATTCTATTTGTGTTTCGCATCCGAGCCTCCGTGATCGATTAGACATTCGAAACGTATTGCGATCCATGAATCCCGTCTGGCAGGACTTATTTATTGAAAAAATCCGCGTTCTTCTGGATATATGACTTCCATTGTTCCGGAAGTTCATCTTCCATGAAGATGGCGTCTACCGGACATTCAGGTTCGCACAGCCCGCAGTCTATGCACTCGTTCGGATCGATAAACAACTGGTCGTCACCCTCATGAATACAATCCACAGGGCAGACAGCGACGCAAGCTTTATCTTTAACGTCTATACAGGGCTCCGCGATGACGTATGGCATAACCATTCTCCTTAGCCAAACGATAGTGTTAGATTATAGCGCGTTTCGGTAACGCAAGGCAATAGCTGGCTTACGTCCCGCCTTGCTCGTCGAGCCGGACAGGGTCGCCGGCAGCCACTGCGGTGAGATTTAGGATGTGACCGAACTTATCGCGTTTGGTCGCAAGATAGCGCTTGTTGGATTCGTTGGGTATCGCCTCCAGCGGTTCGCGGCCGACGATCTCAAGGCCATAGCCTTCTATGCCGGCGCGCTTGGCCGGGTTATTGGTCATCAGCCTCATTCGGCGAACCCCAAGATCGTAGAGGACTTGAGCGCCGACACCGTAATCGCGCAGGTCGGGCTTGAAGCCGAGTTGAACATTCGCCTCGACCGTATCGGCGCCGTTGTCCTGAAGTTCGTATGCCTTCATCTTATTAAGGAAGCCTATGCCGCGACCCTCTTGCTCGATGTACAGCAGAACGCCGCGACCGGCCGCCGAGATCTTGTCAAGGGCCTGATGCAGTTGCTCGCCGCAGTCGCAGCGAAGGGAACCGAGCAAGTCGCCGGTGACGCAGGACGAATGCATGCGCACCAGGCACTCCTCACCGTCGGCGACATCCCCCATCACGAAGGCGATATACGGTGTGGAATCGACGTCGTTTTCGTATGCGTGCACTGTAAATTTGCCGTAAATAGTCGGAAGCTTCGCATGTGCGACCTTGTGAACGAGTTTTTCGGTTCGGCGGCGATAGCGAATGAGGTCTTCGATGGTCAATAGGACCATATCAAACTTCTCGGCCAGGGAGGCCAGATCCGGAAGCCGGGCCATTTCTCCCTCATCGTCCATAATCTCGCTGATGACGCCCACGGGCTTGAGCCCCGCTAAATTCAACAGGTCGACAATCGCCTCGGTGTGGCCGGCGCGCTTGAGGACGCCGCCTTTGCGGGCCATGAGCGGATTAACGTGGCCGGGACGATTAAAGTCGTCGGCTGTCGACTCGGGATCGGCAAGCTTTCGGATTGTGAGTGCGCGATCCTGCGCCGACGACCCCGTGCTTGTGCCTTCGTGCGCATCGACAGTCACCATGAACGCCGTGCGCATCGACTCGGTATTCATGGGAACCATGGGACCAATCTCGAGCCGTCTGAGCCAGTCATCGGCCATCGGGACCGTGATAATGCCGGACGCATATCGGGTCATCAGAGTAATCGCTTCCGGAGTAATAAATTCGCCGGCCATGACGAAGTCGCCTTCGTTCTCGCGATCCTCGTCATCCACCATGATGATCACCCTGCCGGCTTTCAACTCGGCAAGCGCTTCTTCTACCGTAGCAAATCTAATTTCACCCATTCGAAATCTTTACACTTTCCACGTCCACACCACGACCCGGATAACCAAATGAGCGCGGCCGGACTGATCTTCCATCGCGGCAGCGCTCGTTATAGTAACCTCGTTTGGTCGACAGCAGGGCGACATACCGTGGCTTTCTGATTACAGAAGCTCGGTCGTCTGACTCGGCAGGCTCCTCGATGGCAATTCTATGCCAAGCGGCGCCGCGGCATAGGTCGTATTCCCTACCAGCTTTTCGACATACTTGCCGATGATATCGGTCTCAATATTGACCGGATCCCCGGCCCGTTTGCTGCTTAAATTGGTCGCCACCCACGTGTGCGGAATAATGGCCACCGAAAATGTGCGGTCCTCCGCATCGACTACTGTGAGCGAGATCCCGTCGACGGCAATGCTGCCCTTGCGAACGATGTATCGCATGATGTCGCGGGGCACGTCAATGTAGATCATATACGAGTTTTCGACCTGCCGGATGGACGCGATGCTGCCGGTCGTATCGACATGGCCTTGCACGATATGACCGTCAAACCGGCCGTTGACCGGCATCGGGCGCTCCAGGTTCACAGGATCGCCTGCAGCAAGGTGCCCGAGCGCCGTCTTGCGCATGGTCTCGTAGACGGCGTCGAACGAGACACCTGCCTCAGAATGCTCCACTACCGTTAGACATGTGCCATTAACGGCAACGCTGTCGCCAACATGGACATCGGCCAGGATTGCTTCATCGGCCGAAATCGTCAAGCGTGCATGCTCGTCCGCGCGCTCGATGTTTTTGACCGTCCCCACGGTTTCAATTATTCCAGTAAACATGGCTTTATTATACCATTAGTCGTGATTCAGGAACGCTTCAATCACGATGTCAGACCCGCTACGACGCATAATCCATCGCACAGGGGAGATTGCGCCGGCCATGGTCTGAGCCAGGGCGGTTCCCCCCACCGGACCCGGGGCGCTGCCGCCTCCGATCAATTTGGGCGCGATTGTTGCAATGTACCGGTCGACAATTCGAGCCGTTAGCGCTCCGCCAATGAGCCGCCCCCCACCCTCGATCAGAACATGGACGATGTCGCCACGCTTTCCGAGCAACGCCATCAAGTCTTTCAGATCGACACGGCCAGTATCATCCGATGCGCATTCGAGGACGCCGGCTCCCGCCGCTTCCAGGGCCGCGCGCCGCTCGAGGGGCGCGCCTTTTACACACGCGATCAGGGTCTTGCCGTCGTGATCGCTCGGCCAGATGACGCGAGCGCGGGGCGGCGTGTGCAGATGGCTGTCCACCACGATCCGCAGGGCATTTCGGCGGTCGGCGCGGACAAGCCGGGTCGTTAGCCTGGGATCGTCGGCAATCACTGTTCCGACACCGACCATGATGGCATCGACCCGGCTCCGCAACTGCCGATGCACCCAGGCCCGTGTCAAAGCCGAGGTGATCCATTTCGAATCCCCCGACTCGGTGGCGATCTTCCCGTCCAATGTCGTGGCGACCTTAACGGTCACATACGGCAGTCCTGTCGTGCGATGCTTGATATATGCGGCATTGAGGCGCTCTGCCTGCTGGCGGCAAGTACCGACAGTGACATCGATGCCGGACGCCTGGAGCATTGCGATTCCACGGCCGCGGACACGCGTGTCCGGGTCGGGCATGGCAACTACCACGCGAGCGACGCCAGCCGCGATCAGGGCATCGGCGCAGGGAGGGGTTCGGCCGTAGTGGCTGCACGGCTCAAGGGTCACATAGGCTGTCGCCCCCCTTGCCAGGTTGCCGGCTTCACGCAGCGCATAGGTCTCGGCGTGCGGCGCGCCTGGTTCCGGGTGAAATCCGACGCCGGCAACACGGCCGCCGGGCGCGACGATAACGCATCCGACCATCGGGTTGGGGCTGGCGCTCCGGCCGAGAACGGCCCTGCGCAAAGCCTTTGTCATCAGAACTTCGTCGTCAACCGTTGCCATTTGCGTCATGGCTCTCCTGACCGTGCAGTTCGCGGCTAAGCCGGCGCTTCTCTTCGCGCAGCAACTGGAACGTTTCCTTCGCTTCGATGTATCCCACGACGGGAACAGCAAAACCCAGCATCAGACAAGCGCCCCAGTAAACCATCTCAAACGCCTGAACCAGCCTTGGAAGAAGATAAGACGGACCGGGGAGGTATGTCCCTGCAAAGCACATCCCGCTCACAGCCAGACAAAGCAGCGAGCCGATGACCCGGCGGGCACGCTGCCGGTCCGTCAGGCCCAGCCGATATGCGTCGTCGCGCCATCGGTTGAACTCGTAAGCCGAGCCGACGATCACCAACACCACGATAAAACCGAATGTCAGGCGCTCCATGACCGACTCCTGCCACGGCCCTACTGCGCCGCGAGCGCTTTGTCGATTAGCTTGTGCTGATGGCGGTCGGACGGATCGTAGTAGTCCATGGACCCCACGACATGACCATCCTTGCCGATAATGAACTGAGTTGGTATCCCGGAGACGCTATACTGCTTGATCGCGATACTCTTGTCTCCATCTACCCCCACCGGATCGAACGCAAATGTGATATTGGTCAAGCTCGAGTGAGCCTTTGTCCAGTCCAGGAACTGCGCGTTCTGATCCCAACTGCAGACGGCCAGGAACACGACCCCCTTGGGCGTGTATTCGTCGGCCAGACCGCTGATAAGCGGAAGCTCGCGCTGGCATGGGCCGCACCAGGTCGCCCAGAAGTCGAGCACGACCACCTTGCCGGCATACGCGCTCAGCTTGATCGACTTGCCATCGGCAGTGGTCACCGTAAAATCGGGCGCTAGCGCCCCGTTTGCAAGCACGGGTGGCTGCCGAGGATCGACAGGCGCCGTGTAAGCCTTTGCGGCCGCGTCCGGCACAAAGTCAAAATCCGACACTGGCAAGGGCGACGAGCCGATGGTCCATGTCGTAAAGTCCTCTTGATATCCAACGAGGTCCTTGCCCTTATCGTCGGCTTCCAACTCGATATGGGAAGGAAGCGATGTTGTGGGGTCCACATAGAGCCGGAACGCGATCTTGCGCCCTGGCTGCATTGTCGCGGACTGGACGATCTTTATCAGACGCTTGCCGTTAAGAAGGGCAGGGGCGGCCACTGTCGTAAATGTGCCGGGAGGGGCGGCGCTTGAGACATCGAATTGATGAGGATCGTTCAACTGATCGAAAACGATGAATGCCGAGGCAGCCGATCCGTCCAGCAAGCCGCGGCCCGCCGTTTGAACACCCATCTGAAAACCCGTCTGCGAGTCCGGCTTCTCGAACGCTGCATAGCGCTTGCCGGGGACATCCACGACATAGCCGCTGGACTTGCCCGAAGTCATAACATAAACAAGAGAGCCCGCCTTAGATATTTCGATGCGATATCCATCCGGCTGCTGCAGCTTCGCGCTGACCTGAAGCATTACCGGCTTGAGCACCTTGGGATCTTTGGACGGCGCCAGCGTCTTGATGGTCGACGTGTAAGCGATCGACTGCGCACCGCCAATCACCGCCTGCAGCCGCGCAAGCGCCATCTCGGCCATCGTAGGAGGCTTCGCCGCTGCCGCCTTAGCGGCATCCGCCGCCACAGCCGGCTTCGTCGTATCCGCAGCCGATGCCGGCACTCCGAAACTTCCAAACACCAAAACGACGAGTGCCGCGCACCCGCCAATCATACGAACCTTCATAATTCCCCTCCGCTAAGTCACTAAAGTATACTGCGGAATGCGCAGAATTCCATTCCGTGCGGCAATGCTTTGACAGAGCGGTAATTATGCGCCACAATTTATGTGGTTTTGGTGAAGGGGGCCTCGAAGAGGCACGATTCTAAACGAGCCGGGGGCTTCCATCATGTTCACACAACTAACACCCAATCTAACCATCTTTCATGGCAACATCAATGTCGGCGTCCTGCGCGACATCGACCGGCTCTTGCTAATCGACTGCGGGGACGCAGCCGTGGCGCGGCACGTTAGCGGCACGATCGTCGAGATGCTTTTCACGCACCATCATCGCGATCAGGCTTGCGGCGCTGCAAAGCTCGCCGCGCAGGGCGCTCGCGTTTGCGTTCCCTCTGGGGAAATCGATTGCTTTGCCGCGCCGCATGTGTATTGGAACGATCCCGCGTTCCGCTATCATGTCTACGACTTCCACCCGCATCACAACCTGCCTGCCGAGGCGTTGCCGGTTCACCGGACGCTTGCGCAGGGCGACACCATTGCGTGGGGCAATTCGCTGGTAACGACGCTGGAAACGCCCGGGCATACCGATGGCAGTGTTTCATACCTGGTCGAGGCCAATGGCAAGCGTGTCGCATTTGTAGGCGACCTGATCTATGCGCCGGGGCAAATATGGGACCTGTTCAGCCTTCAGAAAGGCAACGATATCGTCCGCGATTATCACGGCTTTCTGGGCTCGCGCGACCAGGTCGTCGCGTCGCTCAGGAAAATCCTGGCGACAGGAGCGGACGTCTTGGTCCCATCGCACGGCGTAATCATGGACAACCTGGCGGAGGCGGTCGATTTGCTCGAAGAGCGTCTCGATGCCTGCTACGAGAACTACGCGTCCATATCCGCGCTCCGCTATTATTTCCCGCAGATGTTCCCGGAGAGGCTCAGCGGACCGGAGGTCATGCCCGCGCAATCGCGCTTGACTAAGTTGCATTCGTTATGTATCCCGGCGAATGGAATTCGCGGCTTGGGAGGGCGGCCGCGGACGGCCAAACCCGCCTCCGCGGGTTGTACCTCGCGCTACCGCGCGAGAATTAATCGGCGAAGGCCGATGGTCTG
>Ga0316231_1002942_pt1 | contig 15578 bp, 16 predicted proteins | sample TBH18027metaG_FD_206002 | JGI IMG/M metagenome (GOLD analysis project Ga0316231, IMG submission 206002) | Freshwater microbial communities from Trout Bog Lake, Wisconsin, USA - TBH18027 | ecosystem: Environmental > Aquatic > Freshwater > Lake > Hypolimnion/Profundal zone | place: USA: Wisconsin...
ACTCTGGGGCAGGCGTAGAGGGGTCAGTCCAAGTATAATGGCATAAACGGAGTTTACAAACGATGGTTGGGCTGGGAACATGGCTGGCGATGGCGCGACCGGTTCGGATTGAGTATGCGGGAGCTGTTTACCACGTGATGGCACGAGGCAACCAGGGGCGACCCATTTTTGCGGATGACTTGGATCGGAAGGCCTGGCTGGACACCCTGGGGCAGGCGTGCGCCAAGACGGGCTGGCGGATCCACGCCTGGGTGTTGATGCGCAACCATTATCACCTGTTGGTCGAGACGCCGGAGGCGAATTTGGTGGCGGGGATGAAGTGGTTGCAAGGCACTTACACCCAGCGTTACAACTCGCGGCATTCGGTGCGCGGCCATCTATTTCAAGGGCGCTACAAGGCGTTGGTGGTGGATGGGGCGGCGGGGAATTATTTCGGGGTGGTCAGCACGTACATTCATTTGAATCCGGCGCGGGCGGGGTTGGTGAAGGCGGGCGGAGACCGGTTGGCGGGCTACCGGTGGAGCAGCTATCCGTGGTATTTGCAGAGCCGGCGGCAACGGCCGGAGTGGCTGGTCACCGACCGGGTGCTGGGCAACCTGGGTTTGCGGCCTGGGGACTGGCGGGGGTATGAGGCGTATCTGGAGGGGCGGGTGCTGGAATTGGGGATCAGAGCGGGCCGGAAAGCGCTGGAGGAGGAGTGGAAACGGATTCGGCGGGGTTGGTATTTGGGGGGCGATGGATTTCGTGGTCGGATGCTGAAGTTGATCCAGACGGCGTTGGGCGAGGGGCGGGCGGCCTCGTACACGGGAGCGGCCAAGCGAGCGCACGGGGAAGCGGAGGCGGAGCGTTTGGTGGGCGAAGGGCTGGCGGCGTTGGGCTTGGACGCGGGCCGTTTGGGAGAGCGGCCCAAGGGCTTGGCTGAGAAGCAGGTTTTGGCGTGGTGGTTGCGGGGCCGGACCACGATGGGGCGGCGGTGGATCAGCGAGCGGCTGGGGATGGGGGAGGAATCGGGGGTGTCGCGGGCGGTGCGGAAGGTGCAGGCGGGGCGGGAAGGCAAACTCAAGCGTCTGAAGCAGCGGCTGTTGGCCGAAATCGGCAACCAATCCCCAAACGCTGTAGCGCCATGAGCAAATGCCATAATACACGGCCTGACCCCTTTATGACCCCTTTACTTTACGTCTGGCGGCACACTTGCGCTACGCATCTGGTCCAGAACAATGCCAACTTGCGCCACGTGCAAGATCTGCTGGGCCACGGTTCGCTGGCCACGACCGAAAGGTACTTGCGGCTGACCATCGCCGATTTGAAAGAGGCCCACGCCCGATTCCATCCGAGAGAACAGCAAAACGATTAGTCGTGAAATCTTGCATGAAGACTTGCCAGAACGCCCGACAACGCCGATATTTTGGCCGCATGAGCATTGCTGCTGAGAAAATGGCCGAAGTGCTGGCCCTGCCCCAACAGGACCGGGCGTATCTGGCTCACCAACTCATTGTCAGCCTGGATGACGCAGTGGACGCGGAAGCCGAGGCGGAATGGAACACGGTCATTGACCGGCGTTCCCGCGAGATGGCCGAAGGCCGGGTGGATGCCCGTTCCGAGGAAGAAGTGATTGGGGACATCCGGCACAAGCTCCATGCGCGTCGCCAGACATCCTGAAGTTCCGCAGGAGTTGGAAGCCGCTGCACTTTGGTATGAGGATCGCCAGCCTGGCTTAGGCGGCGATTTTCTTGACGAATATCAAGCCACGTTGCGCCGCATCTTGGCTGCGCCGGAACGCTGGCGCAAAGTACGGGGCGACAATCGAAAGCTCAACTTTAATCGCTTTCCCTACGCCATCGTTTACAGCGTGAAAGCCGACGTGCTTTACCTCAAGGCCGTGATGCACCTGCATCGACGTCCGTTTTATTGGCTGCACCGCCAGCCGCCAGTCTGACGCCTCCAAATAACGGCGATTGGAGTCAGGTCAAAACTCCGGTCGGCGACCATTGTGGCCGGGGTGGCGAAGCAGGTGGATCTGTGTTCCACTTGTGGTGATATGTCCTCACTTCCAATAACCCCAATTCACCTCGGGGAAAAGATTGTCCCGGGATTCGATCTCCCGCAGCCACGGCTCGTTGATGCCGGTGAGGGTGAGCTGCTCATGCAGGGCGATAAAGCGGAGCAGATGGTCCTTGACGCGGCGGCGGGCGTATTCGGGGCTGGTTTTGGCCCGCAAGATAAACGGCCAATCGCTGGCCTGGGCGAGCAGCAGCTCGCGCGCGGCCTGGCGCAAGGCGCGGGCGGGCAAGCCGTCAGCCTGGGGAAACTGCCGGGCCAGCTCCGTCATGCGGTCCTGCGCCACCTGCAAATGCGGATAAATCCACTCGTTCGTTTCGTTGAGCCACACGCGCCAGTAGCCCTCCTCGCCCCACGAGGAGGCGCCGGGGGTGGCGATTTGATTTGTGGGATGCCGCCGGAGATACCCACCGGGTGTGAGCAGCGACAACGTGGCCGGCTGTTCCTGGCAGAGTTTGCGGACCAGGAAATCGAGGAACTCCGGCCCCTCATACCACCAATGGCCGAACAACTCGGCGTCGTAGGGGGCCACAATGATGGGCGGGCGATCCAGGATGCCCTCGAGCTTGCGGACTTGCGCGAGGCGTTCGCCCAGAAAATGTTGCGCGTGTTCACTGGCGGCGGCCAGGGCCTGGTCGCGCTCGTAGATCCGTTTCTCGCCCGCGCCGGTGATGCGAAAATACTTGAAACCGGTGAATCCCCGGTTGTCCGGCGACGGCAGGTGCGGCCGGACATAATCGAAATCCAGGTCGAAACCGATGTCGCGATAGAAATCGCGGTAGCGAGGGTCGCCGGGATAACCCTCGTGCTGGCTCCAGACCTGCCGCGAGGAGTCGAAGTCGCGCCCGAAGGCGGCGACGCCATTGGGCGCGAAGATGGGCGCAAAAGTGCTGTACCGTGGGCGCGGCGTGGCATGCAACAGCCCGTGCGTGTCCAGAATAAACCAGCGGATGTCGGCCTCCCGCAAAAACTCCTCGACCCCGGCCGAGTAGGCGCATTCCGGCAGCCAGATGCCGGCCGGGTCGCGCCCGAAGCAGCCCCGGTAATGATCGCGCGCAGTAAGAATCTGCGCGCGGAGGGAGGGCGGGTGGCCAGACAGCAACGGCAGCAGTCCGTGGGTGGCGGCCGTGGTGATGATCTCCAGCAGCCCGGCGTCTTGAAACAGCTTGAATGCCTGCACGAGGTCGCCGCGGTGATGCCGCCACAGCTCGCGCGCGCGCGCGAATTTGTCGTGATACATCCAGGCGAGATCGCGGAAGCCGCGATCCCAGTGCGTGCGATGGATCTCCTTTTCCGCGAGGTCAATCAGGGCATCCAGATGCCGCGCATAACGTTCGCCCAGCAGCGGGTCGCGCAGCATGGCGCAGAGCGTGGGCGAAAGCGACAGGGTCAGGCGCGCCGGCAAGCCGTCCCGCAGCCAGCCGTGGCAGACCTGCAGCAAGGGCAGATAGGTTTCAGTGATGCCTTCAAAGAGCCAGCTCTCTTCCAGAAATTTTTCATGCTCCGGATGCCGCACAAAGGGCAGATGCGCGTGCAGGACTAATGACAGATAGCCGGGCATGTCGGGCGGGCAGGTTTACTGGTCCAACTGGTGCGAAATCCATTCGGCAATGGCCCGACCTTTGGCCAGCATCACCAAACCCGGCACCGCCCACAGCGAGCGCAGCAACACCGGCAGCACTTCCACCGGCCGGGGATTCCTGGGCGCGCGGCATTCGGCGAGGTACAGGCCCACTTCCAACAGGGCCGCCACCAAGAACATCACGCCGATCAGGCGGACCAGCGTCAAGGCTCCGCGTTCGGGCGCGTCCATGGGATCAATGGTTGCCCGCCAGCGGCGGCTTGAGAGCCGGGTCCGGCGGCGTGGCGCCGACATCGCCAAGGTATTCGGTGGTACGGCTGAATTTCAATTCCGCCGCCCGTCCGTCCGTGCCGTCGGCGGAGACCGCCACCGCCGGCAGATCGTATTTTCCGTCCGGCAACGCAAACCGGAAGCTGAACGTGCCATCGGCGCGCAGTTTGATTTCGTGTCCGCCGAGCGTGATTTTCGCATTGGGCTCGGTCGCGCCATAGATGACCAGTTCGGCGTTCACGTTGAACCAGAAGCCTTTCGCATGGTCCCCTTGTCCGCCCATCGGGCTGCTGCCCCCGGAGGGGCCGGCCACCGGGGCGGGAACAATGCCGGGCACGCCCACCCCAAATGCGGTGACCGGCGAGGTGACTTCATGCGCCAGCCGGCGGCGGACCAGTTCGGTGATTTCGAGCGAGCCCATCCAGACGCGGCGAGTCTGGTCAATGTTGATAATGCGGGCCAGCGCCTTTTCCTGCTCCGGCGTCCATACGCGCGCGGAACCGGCCTTGCCCGGGGACGGAGCAGCGGCGCCAGACGTCCGGCTCGGCGCCGTTTCGGCTGCCGGGCCAGCCCCACCCGAGGGCGCGGGCGCCACGGAAGAAAAGCCGGACGACGAAAAACGCGGCAAGTCGGGATGGCCGTGCCGGCGCAATTCCTCGATGGCCACCGCCAGCGGCAGATTGTCGCGCACGGCTTCCTCGATGATCTGCATCAATTTGGCAAAGGGAAATTCAAAGGGAATGGTGGCAAAGTCCGCCTCGCTTTCGGGCGAAGCCGCGTCGGGCGGCGTGAGCGTGCCGCTGGAAACGGACACGCGCATCCACTTGCCCAGCGCGGAATAATAACCCAGCTCGGCGGCGTAGGAATTGCCCGCGCGCTCGACGTGCGCAAACCAGTGCCGCGATTCGGGATGGACATGAATTTCGTAGGCGGGGTGGCCCTCGATTTTGCCGGCGTAAATGCGGAGAATCAGGTGGCCGTCGCTGGAGGCGGCGTTGAGCTCCTTCTGTTGCGCGGCCGTCAGATCCCAAGTGGCGTACAGCCAGTGGGGATCGCGCGCGGTGAGAAATAATTTCCTAGTGCCATAGCTGTCCGGCAGTTCGCCGCCCGAGAAACTCTGGGCCGGCGGCGTGGCCCCCAGCGAAAATTTCTGGCCCGGACCGCTGGGCGCCGGCGCCGACGGCTCATCGCCTTCCAACAAAATTGACGGCACCGCAGTTTTCCCTTTCCGCAGGAGGGTCTGGCGAACCACCGCGATGGAATCCATATTCACCTCCTCCACTTTCGATTCTTCCCCGCTGATGGTCTGGGGGAGGAACGAGCTGGCGGCAGGAGAATCCGGGGGGGGGTGCGGGTCACTCCTCACGTTCGCCGCGCTCGCGTCCTGGCGCAGTGGTTCAGCGCTAGGGATGGCAGCGGGGACTGAAGGCTTGGCGGTCTGGGGGGGAGTTGTAACCGGAGATTTGGCAACGGATGCTGCGGGCGGTTGCGGAAGGCTGCTCCTGCGCGCCGCACTAACGGTCTGGCGCAGCGGTTCGGCGCTGGGAGTGGGAGCCGGGACGTGAGGTTTGGTAACGGATGCTGCGGGAGGCTGTTGCGGACGCCCGGCCGCCTCGCTGGGAACGGGAACGTTAGGTTTGACAACTGCGGACTCGATGGGGGCAGACTGGGCGGGGATGGATTTTGCTTTGGGCATTACGTTGGCGGCTTTCTTGGAGGATTGGGGCCGGGATTTTTGAGCAGCGCGGGCGGGCGTGGGCGGGTGCGGCTCCCCGGGGGCCGGTGTCGCTGCCGATTGGGCGGCGCGAACCGTGCTGGGACGCTTGGTTTTGCCGGCAGTTTTAGGGATTTCGTGCGCGGACACTGTTCGTTTTTTCATGGCAGCAATTCCTTGTTCGGCGGGTGCAGTGCCAGCCCGCATCGTACGCGGTCCGGGGGCGGGATGCAACTCGTTTCCTGCTTTTTCCAACCTCCACAGCTTCTCCATAAGAAACTGAAATAGGACAGGGAACGAATCCATGTTGGGAAATCGAAGAATTCCGGCATCCGCCCGGCGGCGACTCCGGCGATCTGGCAGGCGGCGAATACACTTTCATGCCCGCGCCTTAAACCCGCCCCAAGCTAATGGGAAACTGTCGCATTCGGTTTCGCCGCGGCCTCAATGGCCTCGCGAACATATTTGGCGTGCAGAATGGTACCCAGCCCGAGCGGATGACGGACGACCCGCTCCTCATACTCGCTCTTCATGGTGTCCTCCTGATTGGATTGCGCCACGACCATGCCAACGATGAGCGGATGCGCCGCGGTCCCTTCAATGAACACCGGACCGCCGCTGTCGCCGGCGAACGTGGTAAAATCAGCCAGAAAAGTCGGGTGCGTGGGCACCGGCAGCAGTGGCGGACTCGCGAAAATGCCGTGCCGGGCCACCGGAAAACCGGCGCCGTTCGCCTCAAAACGCGCCGGATAGGTGAGGGCAAAAAGCGGGCTGCAAATATGCACCCCGGCTTGCTTGAGCCGCGATTCATCCGCAAAAACGGACTCGGGCAGGGCCGCCACCAATACCGGCAACTTCTCCGCCAGTCGCAGCACCGCCACGTCCTGCTTGTCGTGGCGCACCCAAAGATGCTGCTCTCCCCGGCGGATGGAGATGTCAAAATCGTGACGCAAATAGGAGCCATCGGGCTTGGACTCGCGCAGCACGAGCACGGCGGTTTGCCCTTTGGTGCGCTCCAGCGTGTGCGCCGTGGTGACAAGGTAGTAGGCCGTGTCCGGCCGCTCGCGCTGAACCAGAAAGCACGTCGACGTGGAATCCGGATCAAAGAACTTAAAGGTGGCATCCAGCACCGTGGTGGCGAAATCCGCCGCCATCGCGGCGTGGAACGGCAGCAGGGCGATCAGCGCTGCAAGCGAGGTTCGTTTCATAAATGCTTCATACCCAATCATCCGGCAATCTTGCCTGGCCGTTGATCATAGAATGGGGTCACGAATATGCCAGGGATTTGAATAAATGCGCCTGGCCTTCGGACCCGCACGCACGGATGATTGCTTTGAGGTCGTCCTTGAGGCGGTCCTTCGCCGCGCGGGCAATCCGCCAGGCGTGGTGTTCATGATCCAAGGTCTGGCTGAATTCGTTGAAATAGCGGATGTAATTCATGCGGATGGCCTCACCAAAATTGATTTTGGTCATGCCGGCCTTTACCAGGCGCGTGATGTCCGGCAGGGCAATGCCGCAGGTGCCATGCTGGACCAGCGGCATGCTGACCGCCTGGCGCAATCGGGGGATCAAGGCAAAATCCATGCCGTGCTGTTCCTTGAAGATGCCGTGAGAACTGCCGTTCGCAACGGCCAGCAAATCCACGCCGGTCTTTGAGGCGAACTCGCTCGCCTCAGCGACACTCACGATGCCGCCAGGCTCCCGGGAATCCTTCGAGCCTTTGGTGATATGGCCGATTTCTGCTTCGACGCTGAGGCCGAGCGGACGGACGAGGTCAATGATTTGCCGGGTGCCGCGCACATTTTCCTCGAGCGGCCTTTCGGCATAATCAATCATGACATGGGTAAAGCCGGCGCGGACGGCACGCAGGACAGATTGCGGTGTTTTGCCATGATCCAGCGCGAGGCAGACTGGAATGGTGGTCTCTGCGGCTTGAGCTTTGATCACCGATCCGGCCCAATCGTAGCCGCAGTATTCGAGATTTGGCTCGTATTCGGCGATGATCAAAGGCGATTGCAATTCCTGCGCGGCTTCAATGATGGCGCGGCTGATATCGTAGCTGCCGCCGTTGTTGTTGAGCGCGGGCACGCCAAATCCCCTGGCCGCGGCCACATCGCAGATGGTTTTTGCATTCAGAAGTTTCATAATTGGTTGGTAGCGGATGCTGGTTGGGTAAGGAATAACGCCGGGGCAGCCGGCGCCACCGCCTCGAGCGACTGCCGCTCGGCAGCCATTTGTTCGGCGACCTGGTCCACGGTGAGCTTTTTGGGCGGCGTGAGCAGGCTGACCACAACCAGCGCCAACGCGCCCGCAAGCATCGCCGGCAAAGTCGGGTTGGCCATGAAGTGCATCACCCCCAGCGCAACCACCGGCGTGGTGATGAGCGCAGCCAGCGCGCCGGGCGCGGTGGCCCGCGACCAGAGCCGCCCAAACACCAGGCAAACGCCCAGCCCACTCATCGTCAACGGCAGGAATTTCACGACAAAGGAAACAATGTCGCCGGTGAACAGCGCCAGCGTGGTGGAGAACAGAAACATGAAGACCAGCAGCCAGCGCGCGGCATTCACCGGCTGGCGCGGGTAGCGCCCGGTGACCAGGGGGAAAATATGCCGCACAAAAAACGTGCTGGCCGCGGCAGCGGTACCGTTCGCCGACGACGAAATTCCGGAAACCATGGCCACGACGACCAGCGCCGCGAGCCAGGTCGGCAGCGAGTGGAGCACCAACCACGGCAAGGCCTGTTCCGCCCTGGGCAGATGAGGATTCAAATGGTAAGCATACATGCCCGTGATGCCGATCACGACTGAAAATGCCATCACTAGTAGCCCGGAAACAACCATGCTCCCTCTGGCACTGCTCTCAGTTTTGGCGCTGTACATGGTCAGCCGGCGCGCCGGATCGGCGAGGGGATTGGAAGTCATGACCAAAATGAGGCTGATCACGGACCAGGTTCCATAGGATGCCACCCCCAAAAAGGAAAAATATTCCGGCGGCGAAACCTGGCGCAGGCCCGCCAATCCGCCAACGTCGTGAAGGGTCAGATGAATCAGAAAGGCGAAACCGGTGAAGAGAATCACCGTTTGCAACACATCCGTGTAAACCACGGCCTTCAAGCCACCGGGAATGGTGATGAGCGCCTTCGCAAAACCCGCCAGCACGATGCATAATTTGGGCGGCCATCCCATCACCGCACCGAGCACGGCCGCCCCGCCGATAATTTGCACCGCCAGCCAAAACATTTGCGAAAGGAACAGACTCAAGCTGGTAAATTCGGCTACCAGGCGGTTGCCCTCGAAATAGCAGGCCATTTCTTCCGCCAAAGTCATGAACTTGTATTTACGCATCCCTGCGAAGCAAAGTCCCGTGAGCAAGGTGCCGAAACCAAGGCCGATCGGATAAGCGCACCCGGCCCATCCGTGTTGATACGCGAGTCCGGAACCGCCAATGATGACGCCCGTGCCGATGCAGGTGCCCGTGATCGTGCCCACCAGCACCCAAAACGGCAATCCGCGGCCGGCTACGAGGTAATCCGCCGGCTTCCGCACCCGCCCCAGCATGAAGAACGACACGGCCGTCGTCAGGACCACATATAAAACGAGTCCCAGGGCGATGGCAATCCGGGTGTCCATCTCAAATCACTTGCATGTTCAGCGCCCGCGCCAGCCGCTGCAGAAGCGCCGCATGATGACCTTGAACGACGGCGACATGGTGCGGCATTCCGGCGTGGCATATTTCATCGAACCATGCGCGCGGGTCACAATCCATTTTCGCCAGGCCGTTTGTGGCCATCAAATGGCGCTTTGGTCTGAGGGTTCCGCCCTGACGGGCGGTGAGAAAGTATTTTCCCTCACAACGCCAAAAGCGAAAGACCGTCACCGGCATGCCGGCGCGCAAGGTTGCCTCCAGGACCGCCGGTTTCTTGATGTTGAAATGTCTGGCGATGTGTGGTCCGCCGGGCTGGCCGACCGGCTCGCACAATGACATGGGCGCGGCACCGCCATGCCAGAGCGTGATGGTCTGCCCGTCATGCTCCAGCCAGTCGGAGAGATAGCAGCGCCCCAAGCCGAGGCTTTCCACCAGCCAGGCGCCCAGCGCCCCATCAGCGTCGCCTTCTATGCCAATGGCGCGACCTTCGTCCGCCAGCCGTGCGACGGCCAGATATGGCCACTGGCCGAAGACGTTCGGCATTTCCGGCCACTCACGGATGGTTAGTGCCCCGAGGTTTTCAGTTTCAAAAAACGACTTGATGGCAAGATACAGCCGCGAGGCCACCGGCAAATCGTCGTCCGTCGTGTCTTTGTGGGGGATCCCGAGCGATTTTACCTGCGCCACATCCGCCGCGACCGCCTCGGCGCTCACTTCATTTGCCGCGTTGGAAAAGTCAACCAGGCTGAACGATTGCACCTGCACTCCCGTGGCGCAATGCATCAAGAACGGATCGGCCCCCATGGCAAAATAGCCGGGTGCCTGTCCGCCGATGATGCCGAGCCGGAGTTTTTTCAGCCGCCGGACCGTGACCGCCAGGCGCACGGCTTCGGAAAACTGTTCCCGCGTCTCCACCGCATCGGGATCACCATAAACCACCTCGAAGGCGCGGCCCATCTGCCGCAAGACGGAAGCCCAGCAATGCGCGCCCACCAGCGAGCAGGAGCTGATCATGTCCCCGTCCGGCTTTTCCGGCGTGGCCCACAGAATCAGCGGATCCGGCCACAATTGGGCCATGGTTTGCGATAGACGCGCGTCGCCCATCGTGGTTTGGAGCAGCACCAACGCATCAACTTGGCGGGCGGCGCACTCGGCCGCAACGCGGCGCAACGAAGCGTCATCAATCGCCTTTTCGGCAGGTTCAAAGAAATCAAACCCGCTGTTCACCAGCGATTCACGAACCCGTGCCTCCATCAGCCGGCCCCATTCCAGGTCGAAGCCCGGACGGCGGCGCCCCAGAAAAATAGTGCCGATTTTAATGTTCAGATTTGCGGCATTCATATCTTTTTCGGTTCAAATGCCCAGCCCGAGCGAGACGTGTTTGGTTTCCAGAAATGCGTCCATGCCTTCCATGCCCAATTCGCGTCCCCAGCCGCTCTGCTTGATCCCACCAAACGGGCATTGGCTTGTGGTCGGCACACCGTCATTGACGCCAATCATACCCGTCTCGATCTTTTCCATGAGCCGGAACGTCCGGCTTAAGTCCCGGGTGAACACATAGGCGCTCAGACCGAACGAAGAATCGTTCGCGCTAACCACCGCCTCTTCCTCGGTTTCAAACGGGGCGACCGCGGCAACGGGAGCAAACGTCTCTTCACGCATGCACAAGGCCGCAGGCGGCACATCGGCCAGCACGGTGGGTTCAAGAAAGAATCCCTTCCGCGAAACGCGATTGCCCCCGCACAGCAATTTCGCCCCGCGACTTACGGCGTCCCGGATGTGCTCCAATGCCCGGGTCAACCCCGCTTCGTTCACCAGCGGACCGACCGCGACACCATCTTCGAAGCCGTCGCCGGTTTTCAACGCCCTGACTTGAGCGACAAATTTTTCGAGGAAGGGCTCATAAATGCTGCGCTGGACATAGATGCGGTTCGACGCAATGCAGGACTGGCCGGTGTTGCGGAACTTGGTAATCATCGCCCCCTACACGGCCTTCGCCAAATCCGCATCCGCAAAAACCAAAACCGGAGCGTGGCCACCGAGCTCCAGCGAGAGCGGCTTGATATGATCCGCCGCGCCGCGAATCAGTTCCCGGCCCACTTCCGTTGACCCGGTGAAGGTGATTTTGCGACAAAGCGGGTTGTCCAAGAATTCCCGCCCGATCTCGCGGGCCGAACCGGCTAGGAGCTGAAAAACGCCGTCCGGCAATTTTGCCTCGGCGACACATTCGGCAAACAGCACCGCGCAAACCGGCGTTGCGCTCGCCGGCTTCAGAATCACCGTGCAACCGGCGGCGAGTGCCGGGGCGATTTTGCGCACAGCCAGCGCCAGCGGAAAATTCCACGGACTGATTGCGGCGACCACCCCCATCGGCGTCTTGATTACGAGATGGCGTTTGCCGTCGGCCTGGTGTGGCACCACACGGCCGTACGCACGCCGCGCTTCCTCGGCAAACCAGCGCAAGTGATCCACCGTCATGGCCAGCTCGCCAACGCTTTGCGCGAGCGGCTTGCCGTTTTCCGAAGTGATGGCGCGGGCGATTTCATCGCGGCGCTTTTCCACTTCGTCCGCAATTTTATTGAGAAACGCACCGCGCGCCTTGCCGGTGAGCGCGCGCCAACTTTGAAATGCCACGTGCGCATCCTTGATCGCCTGTGCCACCGCGGCCCGGTCCACCGTGCAGATTTCCGCGAACACCTCGGTCGTGGATGGATTTACGACGCGAATCGTTTTCTCCGTTCGCACGAACTGCCCGTTGAGATAAAGCGGGTAAGTCTTCATTTCGTCTCGGCGGTGGCTTTGGCCCAGTCCTTCAGGAAAATGTCGAGACCGCTGTCGGTGAGCGGGTGGTCGTAGAGCATTTTCATGAAATCGAAAAACATTGTGCAGGCATCCGCCCCAACCAGCGCCGACTGCAAGACATGCTCCGGATGCCGCACGGCAGCAGTAAGGATTTGCGTCTTGAATCCGTAATTGTCATAGATGGTCCGAATCTGCCGCACCACATCCATACCGACATGGCCGATGGCGTCAAGCCGGCCGACGAAAGGACTGATATAAGTCGCGCCGCACTTCGCGGCGAGCAACGCCTGGATCGGGGAAAAATTCAGGGTGACATTGGTCTTGATGCCTTCGGCGGAAAGCTCCTTCACGGCCTTGAGACCTTCGCGGATGATGGGCACCTTGACCACCACATTGCGATGCAAGGCGGCGAGCGCGCGGCCTTCCTTCACGATGGTTGGGGCATCCGTGGCGATGGTTTCGAGCGAAACCGGCCCGTCCACGATATCGAGGATCTCCCGGTAAACTTCGTCGGGTTTGCGTCCGGATTTTAGCACATGGGTCGGATTGGTCGTCACCCCGTCCACGATTCCCCAAGAATAAGCCTCGCGGATTTGGGCCACATCGGCCGTGTCAATAAACAGTTTCATAAGGTTGGCTCAGTTTTTTGGTTTCGGAAAATTCACAAAATTTTTCGCGGCGCCGCCGGACAGCACCGCGGCCACATCCTGGCAGACCGCCGCCACGACCCGCTCCTGCGCCTCGCACGTAAACGCGGCGATATGCGGGGTCAAGATCACGTTCTCCAGGCCTGCCAGCGGGCCCGGTTGCGGGGGTTCTTGTTCGCGAACGTCGAGTCCCGCACCGGCGATCTTCTTTTCCTGGAGCGCCCGGACCAACCCGGCTTCGTCCACCACTTCGCCCCGCGCCAGGTTGAGGAAAAAGGCCGCGGGTTTCATTCGGCAAAACCGCTCGTAATTGAACAGGTGCCTGGTCTCCGGGGTGAGCGGCGTATGGCAGGACACGAAATCGGATTGCGCCAACACCGAGTCCAAATCCATCAACTGGGCATGGGTTTCAGCCGCCGCGACGGAATCCGGGCTGACAAATTGATCGTGCGCCAGAATGCGCATGCCCAACGCCCGGGCCCGGATCGCGGTCAGAAAACCGATTCGCCCCAATCCGATCACCCCGAAATTTTTTCCATAGAGCTCTGTGCCGGCGAATTGTTGCCGGTCCCAGCCGCCCGCGCGGGTGCTTTGGTTCGCCGCCGGAATTTTGCGCGCGAGCGCGAGCATGACTCCGATCACCAGTTCGGCCACAGAAATTGAATTTTGATCCGGCGTGCTAACCACCACGATGCCTTTTGCCGTTGCGGCAGGAACTTCGATGTTGTCCAGCCCAGCACCGGCACGGCCGACGATCTTCAAATTGTCGGTGGCGGAGAGAAGCTCGGCGTCCACCCGGGTTTGATTGCGAACAATCAGCGCCCGGCAACCCGGCAACCGCGACTTGATCTGGTCCGCCGACCTCCACAAATCCGGTTCCACTGCGACGGTGAACCGCTTTTTAAGTTCGCCAATCCAGTATCCGCCAATGTTTTCCGTTATCAGAATCTCTGCAGACATGTTCTGTTAGTCAAAGCTGGTATGCGCCTCGCGTCGAGTGACGCGCATTTTAACCGGCGATATTTCACCATGATTTCGCCTCCAATTTCTGGCGGCTGTTGTTGCTGCGGCTTGCGCCGGGTGCGCTCCTGTGCCGCCAGCATGTTCTCTCGGCGGGCAAATGCTATACCATCATCAGGCCAGCGCAACGCAATTATTTGCGTTGCGAAATAAACAGAAACGCACAAATCACTCAATCTCGTCCATAGCCACTATAATTTTATAAAAGCAATTAATTGGCCATTTGTGTCCCAATAGTATCGCCAGTTCACGGAATCGTCCACGAAAGAAATTGACATCTTATTTTCAAAAGGAAATAATCACCAAGAGCAGACCGCTGTTGATGGCGGGGCTGGAAGAAATGCATTCTTTGTCAAAATTTAACCGCTAGGGCCGCACTGCAATGCGAATCAGCCGACAAAAGCATTTGGCCGTCGCCAATCTTGAAGCCGACATCCTGCTGCGCGTGCGCGCCCGGCAGGATCTTTCCCGGGTCGAACTGGCCAGCCAGCTCAGGCTGGCACCTTCGACCGTGGGTGCCTATGTGGATCGCCTGATTTCCGAGGGATTTCTGGTGGAGTGGCAAAAGCCGGAACGCGATCAAGGCCGCCCCCCGACCTTGTTGGCCCTCAACTCGGAGGGAGGCTGTTTCATTGGCGTTGATTTCAATGCTCAGAAGTTGATGGCGACGATTGTGGATTTTTCACAAAAACCGATCCGCCAGATTCAGAAGAACATTCTGCTGTCCGATTCTGCCGCCCGGGTCATTTCCAAGATTGAAGAAACGATTGCCGAACTTGGTGAGGGGCGGATGAAGGACATTTTAGGGATCGGCATCGGTGTTCCTGGCACCGTTGACTTGCAACAGCAATTGGTGAGCGGTTACGCCCACATTCCCGGATGGGAGAACATTCCGCTGGGGAACCTGATTAACGAACGGTTTGGTGTGAACGTGTTTCTCGAAAACAACATCCGCACGATGGCCCTGGCGGAACTTTGGTTTGGCCAGGGACGCGGTCTGGAGAACTTTGTCTGCCTCGGCATCCGCACCGGCATTGCCGCCGGCATCGTTGCCCGCGGCGAGTTGTTACAGGGCGAGAACAATCTCGCTGGCGAAATTCGCGGTTGGATCTGTCCGTTCGGCACGTTGCGCCGCCGGGCCAGCGTGGGCACTTCTCCGGCAGCCTGGGCATGCAGCGGATTGCTGCCACTGGAAGCGATCGCCTCGATTCCGGCCATTCTCAAATCAGTGCGCGAAGGTGTTCACGCGGGTCGGAAGACCATTTTGCACCCAGGCAACGGAGCTTTCACGTTTGACGATGTGGTTTATGCCGCCATCAAGAACGACCCTTTGGTGACCGAAGTGCTCGCCGAGGTTGCCCGGACTTTGGGTTGGGTTTGTGGCCAGCTCAACGCTTTGTTTAATCCGCCAAAAGTCATTCTGACCGGCCCGCTGGTTGATCTGGGGGCGGCGTTCCTGGAACCGCTGCAACAAGCGGTGACCGAGTTTTGCTCGGAAACCAATCAGGCGGCACCGGTGATTGTCGGTTCCGAGCTTGGAAGTTTCAATGGCGCATTGGGCGCGGCAGCACTGGCACTACATAAATGGAAGCCCACCCGATGAAGCGACCTCACAATATCTCAAGGCGGCGCTTTCTCACCAACGCAGCCACCGCGCTGGCAGTTCCGATCTTTGTGCCCAGCAGCGCCTTGGGGCTGGGCGAAAAGACCGCGCCCTCCAACCGCATCACCCTGGGCATCATCGGCTGCGGCAACATGGGCACACAGAATGCCAATTCCTTTTTGAACGAACCTGGTTGCCAGGTTGTTGCCGCGTGCGATGTTGATAGTAGCCGTCTCG
>Ga0316231_1002943_pt1 | contig 15576 bp, 17 predicted proteins | sample TBH18027metaG_FD_206002 | JGI IMG/M metagenome (GOLD analysis project Ga0316231, IMG submission 206002) | Freshwater microbial communities from Trout Bog Lake, Wisconsin, USA - TBH18027 | ecosystem: Environmental > Aquatic > Freshwater > Lake > Hypolimnion/Profundal zone | place: USA: Wisconsin...
CCGTCGGCTCCTAGTTGCAGCGCTTGTTTGGTGGCGGATTCGGTCACCAGGTTGATCTTCTCTCGGCATCGGCGCATGAACAACTCGCGTTCCTCAGCGGCCTCGACGACGTCGGCGGAAACCAGGTCATGGGCGGTGGGGCCAAAGATCGCGCGCAATGAATTGGTATCCTGAGTCTCGACCGCGGCTTTGAGCGCGTTCACCGCGGCTTCGGGAGAACTAAAGGGCTGTTCGCCGGCCGCGAGCGACCGCCCGGGCATGTTCCAGATGAGAAAGGCAAGGAGAACTCCGATCACCTCCTTGAGGGAGCAGCGAAGGGGTAGAGAATGGCGCGGATTCATGGGCTAATGTTCTTTCGCGAAACCGTCTGTTGGACCAAGGGACTCAGCGCCTGCCCCCACCGCTCGGGTGGCTTGGGGCCTCCGAATGCGAAGGCGCCGGAGGTTTTGGGGCCGTTGCCTGACGGCTTTGCTGGCCCCGGTTACTAAATTCCTGCGTCTGATGCGAACTACCGACGCCGATCAACGCCCCATTGGCTGGCGGCGCGCGGCGTGGTTCCGGCGCGTGTTGGACGGTTCGCGGTTCGGAAGGTACGGCCCGTGATGGTGGATTGGGCGCCCTGCCAACCGCGGTCACGGCTCCGCGCGCCGGGTGCGCGTCCCACCCCCGGTCCAGATTTCCAACGGCCAGTCCCGGGTTGCCGCGGGGTTGCCAAACGGTGGCGCGGTTCACCTCGATTCGAGGACGCTCGCTCGGTCGTTGCGACCACCACCCGGGGGGACGCGGTTGGTTGCGCGACCAGGCGATGAGGTGGTGATTGTGCCAGTCAAAGTCGTGATGAAGCCATGCGCCTATGGCGCAACCCAAGCCGAAAGCGACCAACGGGCCTCCGAAGGGCCGCTGGAAATAGACCAAGTCAGGCTGATAAACGGGCACATAGATCATCTGCGGATCGGCCGGAACTATTTCGATGGCTCCTTCGTCGGCAACGACGCTCTCCTGGGGTGTGCTCTGCAGGTTGCCCAAGGCTTGGGCCTGGGCGCGAAGCCGTTGAATTGAGTCCATCACGTCTTGCTGCTGGGCCAGGAACGCCTGCCCCAGAGCTGTCGTCCAGGCCAGGTTATCGTCCATCCATTTGAGCAACGCGGGAAACTTGGCGAGCGCGACCACGCTGGCATCCCATGGCTGCTGGTCGATCAGGTTCGGGTCGCCCCCTGCGTTTACGTATCGATCCGCCAGGACGATTTGGGAGGGTATTGTCGCCGCCGGCAGGATCTCCCCGATCAACGGGTCGGGGTACAGCGCAATGGGACCCAGCATTTGGTCGAGTTCGGCACTGGAGCGCAGTTGCCCTTCCGGCGCGGGAGAGGACATCGGTTCTTGCGCTCCTGCGGGAATCTCCGCGCTGAGCAACACCAGCAACGCGGCCGAACAGATAAAGCTTCGTTTCATGCGATTCTCCGCAGTAACTTCGTCCGACCGGCCCGGATTGCAACCCCATTTGTATTGGCTTCCTCGCCTCAGGGGGACAAAGCCCCTCTGTCTTCACCGGATCTTCAACACCCATGCGTATTCGCAATAGGGCGCCGAAGCGGCGCTTGGCGGGATGGTGACTTCACAAGATTGGTCCGTGGTCTGGTAAACCAGGGGCGTATCCGAGCCCAGGAGCGTGATCGTGGAACCGGATTTGGGCGAAACGCCCCCGAGCACGATTTTTTCGGGCATCCCCTTTTCGCTTTCGGCGGGCAGATAAATGGCGTAAAGGGCGCCGTCCTTGCCTTGAGTATAGGCGACATTGGCGGCCTTGTAGGGCTTGACGGCCCGGGTGGAATAAATGGCCTCGCCATTGGCCTTGAGCCATTTCCCGAGCCCTTCCAGGAGTTCGTAGGCACCTGGGTCCCAGGCGCCGTCCGGTCCCGGGCCGATATTGAGCAGGAGGTTACCCCCTTTGGCGACGATATCCACCAGCAGGTGAACGGTCTTGCGGGGGCTCATGTATTTGGCGTTGGGGACCCAGGCCCACCCGCCGCCCGCGATGATGCAGGACTCCCAGGGGTAGGGTAAAAAGTGGTCCGGCACCTGATTTTCGGGGGTGAGATAGTCCTGGTGAATTCCTGGAACCGCTCGATCGACGACGATCAAGCCTGGTTGCCGCGCCCGCGCCAGGGTGGCAAGATCGTCCATGTGGATGTCTTGGTTGAGGTTGTCCTTTGCGACCCACCCCCCGTCCAACCAGAGGATATCCATGGAGCCGTATTCGGTCATCAACTCCTGGATCTGCGTGTGGGTGTACTGGACGAACTTCTGCCAGCGCTCCGGGTACCGACTGATCTTGTAGTTCACATTCCGATCCGGAGTGGCGAAATTGGGCCACCAATAGTCTTCCGAATGCCAGTCAGGTTTGGAGAAATAAGCCCCGGTCCACAAACCCTCTTGGCGAAAGGCGTCAAAAATGGCCTTGGCAATGTTGGCATTCGTGTGGATGTGGAATGGACAGCCCGGGTCCGTCACCTTGTAGTCGGTGGTTTTGGTATCGAACATGCAAAACCCGTCGTGATGTTTGGTCGTGAAAACCACGTATTTCATGCCCGCCTCTTTCGCCGCGCGCGCCCACTTGGACGGCTCGAATCGGATGGGGTTGAACGTGTTCTTCAAGGCGGTATATTCCCGCTTATAGGCCACGTAGTCGGGGTTCTTGCGGCGGCACCAATCCTCGTCCTCCGAGCAGATACTCCAGGACTCGACGATGCCCCATTGGCTGTAAGCTCCCCAATGCATCAACAAGCCGAGCTTGAGGTCGCGCCATTGTTCTATCTTGCGCTGCACCAGGGGGTCGGTTTCGGGGACGTATTTACCCTCGTCAGCGGCGAGAATTACCCGCGGCGCGATCAGGAGGGCGAGGAGGAATGGCAGGCGGTTGTTCATAAGGGATCGGGGCGTGCTTGGTGGTTTTCGATTCGCGGGCTCCCGGCAGCCTTGCCGGTTTTCAGAACGTCAAGCGCCGGTATTGAAAGCTGGGCGTCCCGGCGTTGAGCTTTGACTGTACAGGCCCGTCGCATCATTTGTGGATCGGACCTTACCTGCGCCCGGCAAGTCTGTCGAAAGAAAATCAGCTTACCGTCATCGGATCGGTCCTAGCCTCAACCTATCTTATCCGGGCGCCTCATCAGCCGGCATGAAACCCGGCAGGAAACCGCGATTGACAAGGCCCAGGGCATGATTGAAAGTGAGCTCGGACCGGAGAATTGTTAAAATGTGGTTTTCGTGAGCAGAAGACTAGCGATGGAACGAGTGTGACTATGCAAACTCGCGGGAATATCCCCCAGATCATTCGAAATGACAGAGCCCTCTATGAAGGCAACCTGATCCACTATTTCCGCGCGGTCTTCAACCATGCGCGCAACCTCCACTATCCCTATCACAACTTCCGCCACATCTTTCATGTCCTGTGGCTGTGTCACGAGGCATGTCTCTTTTACCGGGACAGGCTGACCCCGAGAGACATGCGGAATCTGTTGATCGCCGCCATGTTTCACGACTTTGATCACTCGGGGGATATGAGTGATGATGATATCAATATCTTGAGGGCGGTGCGAGGCGTGAAACGCCACCTTCGGGAGGAGGACAAGGATTATCTTGCCGACATCATCGAGCTCATTCAGACCACGGAATACCCCTACAAGACCACCCCGCCGCCATCCGCGCTTTCCGCTCAGATCATTCGAGATGCGGACATGAGCCAAGCGCTGAGCGTTGCCTGGGTTCAGCAAGTCATTTTTGGGCTGGCATTGGAACTGAACACCACGCCGCTCGCGGTTCTCAAAATGCAGGGCCCGTTTATGCTGGGCTTGAACTTCAGGACGGAGTGGGGCCAAGAGATGTTTCCGAAAAGCGAAATCGCCCAAAAAGTGAAGGAAGTCGGCGAGTTCCTTGAATTGCTCGGAGAAGCAACTCCGGTGAAGCCAGAACTAGTCTGAATTACCCGATCATCGCTGGCAAATGCCCGGGGGGGAGGGGATTCGGAGTGTTGGTCGGCTACGGGAGAGCGCAGGTCAGACCACCGGGTTCGCGGTTTGCCTGGGCTCTCGACGGGATAGCCCGCGCTCCTGTGGGGCGCGGCGACTGACACCTTCCATCGTCACTCGCCTAAAACACCTGGTTCCAGAGTGCGCGGTCCTTGAGCATGACTTGGCGCAGGAGGGGCAGGGGCGGGGCGCCATGGCGGAGCATTTCATCGTGGAACTTCTGTAGCGTGAAATTCCCGCCTTCCTGTCGGCGGTAGTCTTCCCGCAATTTGAGGATCTCGAGCTTGCCCAGTGTATAGTAGAGATATTCGGGGTCGAAAGTGCCGCGCATGGCTTCTTGCCGGGCGGTTTTCTGCTCATAGTAGCAATTCTGCTGAAAGAAGCGGGTCGCTTCATCGACGGTCATTCCCTGGCAGTGCATTTGGATGGAGACGCAAAAGCGGCAGAGGCGCAGCAGCGCTTCATCGGTTTGGGCGAGACGATATTTGGCGGCGCGCAGGTGATCGGATTGGCTGGCGCCCAGGTTTTCGCCGAACCCCTCATCGACCATCATCTGCTCCGTGTAATGGGCCCAGCCCTCGATGAAGGCGTAACTGCCGAACACTTTTTCCACTTTCGTGGCCGGAGAGGCCTTAAGACAGAGAAATTGGACGTAATGCCCCGGATACCCCTCATGGATGGAGACGATGTCGGTGGTGTAGAAGTTGAAGGCGGTGAGCCATTCTTCCTTTTGTTGAGCCGTCCATTCGGGCTCGACCGGCGTGACGTAATAATAGGCTTCGGTGGCTTTGGTTTCGAAAGGCCCGGGCGAGTCCATGGAAGCGAAGCTCGTGGCGCGGAGGAATTGGGGCGTCTCCGCCACCTGCGCTCGCACCGCCGAGGGCAGCGTGATCAGGCGGTGATCGATGACGAACTTCCGGATCATCTCCAGGTTCCGGGCGGTGTCGGGAATGAGGCTCGTTTCGGTCGGATGATCCCTCTGGATGGCTTTGAAGACCTCGATCGGTTTTTGAGCCGGATCGATCTCGCGGGCGGTCTGGGCGAAGATTTCCTGTTTGCGATGGAGTTCGCGCAGGCCGATCGCGAGGAGATTCTCAGGGGAAACGGTGACGCCCTCGCCGTATTCGATTAGTTTGCGGTATTTCTTGCGGCCCAGCGCATAGCTTTGGTCGGCGCGGGGGAGTTTTTCCCTCTTGAGCCAGGCCGCAAAACCGCGCAGTTCGTTGGTCGCGCATTGGTTAGCGGCGTCGAACGCGGCCCGCAGGACTTGGTTGGTAAGTGGTTTGAGGGCGGTCACGAGGTCCTTGGCCAGGAAATCGGCGGCGCCCTCGGCCTGCTCGATGGCAGTCTCGATATAGGGTTGCGGCAATGAGGCATCGAGGTTGGCGCGGGCCGCTTCGAACAGGCGGGGCGCCTGGTCGAGGAGCGCGATGATCGACGCGGCGCGCTGTTCAAGCGGCGCGAAGTCGCGTTTAATATAGATGCTGACATCCAACGCGCCGGCGTAAGTCATGGGGTTTTGCTCGAAGCCATGTTGTTGTTCGAAGCCGAAGATCTCCCGCCGGATCGAACCGCGGAGGATTTGGTAATCGTAAGCAGTCTCCGGGCGGAGACGGTTCGGAGCCAAGGCGGCCAATTGCTGCTCAAACGAATGGAGGCGATCCAACTCGGCTTGGAGGGAGGTCCGGCTATAGTCCGGGAGCTTGCCGTCGTATTCATGGAATCCGAGCCCGGTCCCGCTCTGGGGCCGCCACGCCAGGTAGCCCGCGAGGTACTCGTCCGCCAGGCGATTAAAGGCGGCGTCGCGGTCGGACCCGCCCGAGGCCGGGGGGTTGGACACTTTGCAACCGCTGCCCAGCAAGGTCACGAGCAAACAGGTGTTGAGAATACGCATGCGCGCAAGGTAACGGCGGGGGCGTCATCTGAAAAGCACGGAAAGCGGCCCCTCGCGCCGGTTTTCAAGCGGTCAATAGTGTTGAAACGCGGGCGCTTTGGTGGCAAAATTCAAATGTCGTGTGGTCTAACCTTTTGGAAATCCAACCGGCGCCTCCGAGCGTCGGGTGTTCCCTGGCTGAGGATCAGGCGGCGCTGAAGCCGCTCTCGCCCGCTTTGACGGGGCCCGGTTCCACCCGCGTGGCCGTTGACAGGGCGCGGACGCTCAGTGATTTTGGGTGGCCGGTTCCCTCCGCTCTATCGTCGGACCCGCAGGAGGCGCGCGCGTTGATCCAATTACCGGAGTTTGACGCGCTCCTGATCGAAAAGGCGCGGGTCATTTCCGGGCTTTTTCCCGCTGCTCAAGCTCGGCATCGACACCTCTGCGCGACGGAACCGAGCCGCCAGCGATTGGATATTCCCCACTTTGAACGAGTCTTTCGGATCGCCAGCGCTCTCGCCGGGGTCATGGAGGCAGAGGCGGGCCCTGACTATGACTCCCTTTTGATTCTGACGGCCTGGAATTGCGTGCGGCCGCGGGAGGAAGGTTTCCTGGGTTCTTACCCGAAGGCCTTGCTCTGCTCATTGTCCCACTGCGCTCCGCCCACGGCGCTGGCTTCGCTTCCGGCGCGGGAGCAGGCTTCGTTCCAGCGGCGAGCGCCGGCCTATTTGCGCTACCTGCTGTGCGTTAAGGCGGGCCTTCGGACTTGCGGCGATATTGAGTCGGCGGATTTGCGCCAACTGCTCCGGAGCGCGGGGTTCCGACTCCTTCGCTCCAGCGCGGTGGCCGAGGTGGCATTTCCGGGCATTACGGGGGGAGAGGATCCGCCGGTGCGACCCTGGAAGCTGACGCTGCGGCAGGAATTGACCGACGAACAGGCCGTCGAAATGCTGGTCACCGCGGCGATCTGGAAAATTAAGTACGAGTTACGCCTGGCGACCATTGAGGACGGGGTGGCGCGTTGGAATATCGGGGCCTTCGGCCGGATGGATTGGGAGGACGTCTTTCTCTCTCTAGGGGTGCGCGTGGCGCCTTCGCTATTGCGCCCGAGCGGACTCATCGATTGGCGCGCCGTGTTGGCGCGCTGTATCGAGCGGATTGGCGCCGGCAATCTTCCGCCCGAAGCGCTCGGCAAGCTCTCGGCTTGGCCGCAGCGAATTCGCCACGACAGCGATCAGGCGATTTGGGAGGCGCTCGACCAGGTTGCGGGTGCGGTCATCGAGCGGGTTCGAGCAGCCGAGCCGCGGTTATTCTTGGCGAATGGCCGGCTCGACTATGAAACCGCTCGTTCGTTCCGAGGTTGGGCCCGATGCTTTGACGAGGTGTCGCCGCAAATTCTGTCGCGACTTGGCGTTTCGGCCTATACCGCCTTGCGCCGGGTCGCGCCGGCCCTTTTTGGCTGGGGCGTTGCCCAGCTTAAACCCTGGGAAGTCGAGCAGGATTTTGGGAAATGGAAGGGCTCCCGGGGCCGCGCGCTGCTGCGAAGCGCGTACGCCTATGCGCTCTATGAAAACGGCCTCGGCCAGGTCTGTTGCCAGGACGAGCAGGTGCTCTGGCAATGCTCGCTCCAGGATTTTTCGGATTGGTACGGGTCCGTGACCACGCAGCGGAATCTCACTCCCTACGAATTCCTTTATGGCCTCGCCAGTCGTCACGGGCTCACGCCGCTGCTGAACCGGGAGATCACCCATACCGCCGCGCTTTCCTTGCTCGCCGGGATGAACCTGCACGAAACGCTGCCGCGAATCGAGGGTTGTTGGGAGTTGTGCATGCGCGCCGCGCTCGAACAGCATGGCGGCACCCTCGAGGTGCGCCTGGTGCTTCCCGACCTGGTGCCGCTGCCTTTGCGCTTGCGCCAAGCGGTCTTGACCCCAATCCCTTACGGCTATTTGCACCGAGAATTGCGCTGGGTGCGCGATTTTGACCTGCGCATGGCGCGCGAAAGCCGCTGCACGCTCCAGGAACTGCCGGGCTGGTGGGAAGATGAGCGCATTTTGGGCACGCCGCTGGAGGAACGCCTCCGCCGGTCCGATGAACCTTCCCGCGCCGCGCTGGGCGCGCTCGATCCCGCCCCTTGGCTGGAACCGCCGGCGCGGAGAATTCGGTTTCGAGCGCTTTATCTGCTGCTTTCCCCCCGCGCGACGGTGCGGAACGCTTCCGGAGATTCCGGGCTTTCCTCCGCGGAGATGCGGGGGCTCCTCCGGCTTGCCTGCGAAACCGCCTTGGAGCATACCAACATCGCGCAGGTGTCGCTTCCCGCTATTCGCAGCGGCTTCGAGCGCCTCCTGGCCCGCGAGGATACCCGCGAAATGCTCGATTCGCTCCTGCTCCACATCGGGACCGCCTATGAGACCGAGATTTGGGGCCGCGCGCGCCGGTTCATCGTTTTGGACGTTATCAATGATCTGCTCGCCCTGGCGATCCGCAGCGCGCTGCTCCACCTGATGAGTTCGGATTAGCCGCGCGCTCGCAACACCCCGGGGGTCTCCAAGTCGGGATAATGACGAGATTGGCGCGGATATTGCTACGATAACGGTAACGATTATGATTACCGAAGATCGTGTCCAGAATCTAGACAAACGCGCGGCCGAGATGGTCGCAATATTTGGCACTGCGAGGCTCCTCAAGACTGGGAAAAGCGGTTATCGCCTTATCGGCGGATCGGAGGACGACCGCCGCTCCGCGCGGGAATGGGTGTCGCTCTTCCTCCATGAAGCCGTTGTAGGATAGTCAAAAAGCCAAGTTCGCCCTTGCGCGGCGGGGGACGCTATCGTAACACTTTACGATATAAGCGTAGTACTCACCGCGCGGCGGTTTAGCGGGCGATTTTGCGGGCCGCCGGGAGGAACGGCTGGATGAACGATCATGCACTTGCCGGATGGATTTCTGGATGGCCGAACCGCGCTGCTGACGGCTTCCGCGGCGGGCGCGGGGGTCGGGTTGGCCCTGCGGCAGGTGAAACGCGCGCTGGCGCCTCGGCAAACGCCGTTGCTTGGGTTGGCGGCGGCGTTCATCTTCGCCGCCCAAATGATCAACTTCCCGGTGCTGGGCGGCACGTCCGGACACTTGGTGGGCGGGGCGCTCGCGGCGGTGTTGCTGGGCCCCGCGGCGGCGGTCGTGGTGATGACCTGCGTGCTCATGGTCCAGTGCCTGATGTTCAATGACGGCGGCCTGCTGGCTTTGGGCGCCAACATTTTCAACATGGGGATAGTGAATGCGTGCGGCGGGTATTATGTCTTTCGGCTGCTCAAGCGCCTGGCGTGGATGGAACCGAACCGGGCGACGGTGTTCGCCGCCTCGTTTGCGGCTTGGTTTGGCACGGTGCTGGGGTCCGTCACGTGCGCCGGCGAAATCGCGCTTTCGCGGACGGCGCCCTGGATGGTGACGTTTCCCGCGATGGCCAATATTCATATTCTCATCGGCATTGGCGAGGGCTTGGCGACGGGCTTGATCCTCCTGGCGGTTTTGCGGGCGCGACCAGAGCTCGTGGCGGGGTTGGGCGACCGGCCAGGGGAGAGCGGCTTTGGCTTCCTGGGCTACGGTTTAATTATTTCAATCGGGCTGGCGGTGTTCGTCGCGCCGTTTGCCTGTCCGTGGCCGGATGGGTTGGAGGCGGTGGCCAAGACGCTTGGCTTCGAATCCCGGACCGCGGCGCCGTTGCTTGCTTCCCCGATGGGGAATTACCGGCTCCCATTCATCGGGTCGGCGGCGGCGGCGACCGCCGTGGCGGGCGCGCTGGGCAGCCTGGTCGCGTTTGCCGCGGCCTGGTTGCTGGCGTGGCGTCTGGCGCCCGCGCTGGCCCCGCGCAAAGAAAATGCTCCTTCCGGGAACTGAACTGATGCGAAGGGGGGCGTCAGGCCGTCTGTCGCCCCAACTCAAGCTGGCCTTGGTGCTCGCCCTGACGCTGTTCATCGTCCTTTTGCCCCGGAGGCCCGACCCGCTTTATGCCCTCCCGGCGGCGATATTGGCGGGAGCGGCCGCCTGGTGTCGCCTGCCGCCGGGCTTCCTCTTAAGGCGTTTGTTGGTGGCGGAGTTCTTCATCCTGGGAATCGCCGTCCTGTCGCTCGTTTCCCCCGCGACGAGGCCGGTCTTTCTGGCCGTCCTGCTCAAGAGCAATCTCTGCGTTACCGCCATGCTGTTGTTGACTTGGACGACGCCGTTTCACGAAATCCTCCGGGTGCTGCGGCGGCTGCGACTGCCCGCGGTGATGCTCTCCACGCTGGCGTTGATGAGCCGGTACCTTCCGGTGCTGGCGGAGGAAGCCCGGCGCATGGAGCGCGCCCGGTCCAGCCGCGCCTTCGGCCGCAAATACCGCGCGCTTTGGCAGAGCCTGGCGACGATCATCGGCCAGCTCTTCATCCGCAGCGTGGATCGCGCGGAGCGGATCTACCTGGCCATGTGCGCGCGAGGGTGGAAATGAACCCCGCCATCGAAATCCGCGCCCTGTCGTACCGCTATCCGCGGGGGCGAATAGCCCTTGACCAGATTGGGTTCACCGTTGCGGCGGATGAGTGCGTCGCCTTGCTCGGGCCCAACGGCGCCGGGAAATCCACGCTCCTGCTCCACCTCAACGGGTTGCTGCCGGAGCGTCCGCCGCGGGAGCCGTGCATCTGGATTGATGGCCAGCCCCTGGTCGCCGCCAGCCTCGACCTCATCCGACAGCGCGTCGGTTTGTTGTTCCAAGACCCTGAGGACCAACTCATCTCGGCGACGGTATTTGAGGACATTGCGTTCGGACCGAGCCAGTTAGGGGTGGAGGGACTGGAACTCGCGGCGTTGGTGGGGCGTTGCCTGGCGTCGGTGGGGTTGGCCGGGTTTGAAGACCGCGAGCCGCATCGACTTAGCCAGGGTGAAAAGCGCCGGGTCTGCCTGGCGGGCGTTTTGGCCTGCAAACCGAGCGTGTTGGTCCTGGACGAGCCTACCAGCGACCTGGACCCGCGCGGGCGCCGTCAGTTCAAGGCGCTGCTGCGCAGCCTGCCGGGCGCCAAGATCCTCGCCACCCACGACCTGGAACTTGCCGTCGATCTTTGCTCGCGCGCGCTGATCCTGGACGAGGGTCGCCTGGTGGCCGAAGGTCCCGCGTTGCCGCTCCTGGCCGACGAGAAACTCATGCTCGCCCACGGTCTTGAAAAGCCCCACAGCCTGTTCCATCATCATCCCCATGAATGATTGCACGGAGAGATTTGAAAAGATCGTGGTCTTGAGCAACGAAGTTCAGGCCGAATTAGTGGATTCGGTTCTGACCGCCCGAGGCATTCCCCATATCATGCGGAGCTATCATGATTCCGCGCTGGACGGCCTGTTTCAAGGCGAGGGAGGCTGGGGACATATTGAGGCTCCCCCGTCCGTCAAGGAGGAAATCCTCACCGTGGTGGAAGATCTAAAACAGTAAGGTTTCCGCCCGCGACCCGCTCAAGGGCTTCTCCCAGGCCCAACTTGAAGCTCATGTCAAGACTACACGCGCGCGGCGGACGGCCAACGCCAGACGCGCCCGCGCTGCGCGCGATCTTGGGTTTGCCACGCGCTTCGGCTTCGATTGAGTAGGAAAGCGTGAACCTCGCCCGGCAGGAACTGGCGGATCGGGCCGCCTCCCCGGCGCCCGGTTCCCCGCAAGGCCGGGCCACGGAGGATTCTTCGACCTCTCGCCCTTGCAGGGGAGTCTGGAATGGGGCACTGTCAGGGACAGCAGCCTATGAGCACATCCGATTTACCCCAATGCCTTGGCCTTTTTGGCAGCCTCTTCGGCCATAAATATCGCGCTCGCTATAGCACAAAATCAGTTCCCCACTTTGGCGCCGCGCAGGCTGAGATTGCGAAGCGCCAAGACCTCAAGGAAGTCATTTCTGAGGCCAAGCGGAACATTGTGGATGACTCCGAGATCGTCGAGGCGCTCGACCGGCTGCTGACGGACAAGGTTCACAAAGAAGAGGAACGAGTCTATCAAGGTGACATTTGCGTTCGGTGCGGGCGCGTGGTTGCCCGCCCAGTTGCACCGTGATACCGGAAGGGCTGCGCGACCGCCCGCTGGGGGCGAGGGAGACAGTTTTGCGGCGCCCCTCGCAAAAGCCAAGGGGCATAGCCGCCCCGTCGCTCCGGCAGGCTCGGCTCGCTATTCCTTGACCGCCCAACCAAGACCGTCAGGTCCAGGCCCCGTCTCGATGTGACCGGCTACCTCCATCGTTTTCAAATCGATCACCGTGACCCCGTTCTCCGAACCGACCGCAACATAAGCCCGCGCGCCCTTTGGCTCCATCAGGATGCCCGCCGCCCCGCCACCCAGCGAGATCCGCTTGAGTTCCTTGCGGGCGATGGCGTCCACCACCACCAACTCCCTGCCGCCGAGGTCCGAGATGAAAACGAACTTGCCTTCCGGCGTGAACTTCAGGCGATTGGACGACCTCGTGGCCACGTTCACGGTTCCAACCACCGACTTCCTGGGGTGCTTCCTCCTGGGACGGGACAGGCTTGTGTCGCGCCCGCTGCGGTTGCTCGGCCTTGGGGTGGCCAGCCTGCGGGAGCCACAAGCAAGGCAACTGGTCTTGCTCCAGCGAACTGGGCGCTTGCGCCACAGCGGCGCGTGGTTGCACAGTAGCAGGGAAATCATGAGCAATGAACTGAACAGGAAGGTCGCCCTGGTCACCGGGGCCAGCCGGGGCATCGGGCGGGCGGCGGCATTGGCCCTGGCCAAGGCCGGCGCCGACGTGGCTGTAAACTTTCAATACCGCGAGGGTGAAGCCCAGGCCGCTTGCCGGGAGATTGAAGGCGCTGACCGCCGCGCCCTGGCGATCCAGGCGGATGTCTCAAAGGCCGCCGAGGTCTCTCGCTTGGTCGCGGCGGTGGAGAAGGGCCTGGGCGGCATCGACATCCTGGTCAACAACGCTGGTATCGGTCCGCCTCGAACTCTATCGGAGATCACGGAAAAGGACTGGGACGAGGTCTTTGCGGTCAATCTCAAGTCGATGTTTCTCGTCGCGCAGGCGGTCCTGCCAGGGATGCGCCGGCGCAAGTGGGGCCGGATCATCAACCTGTCCTCGGTGGCCGCGCAACTGGGCGGCGTCATCGGCCCGCACTACGCCGCGTCCAAGGCCGGGGCCATTGGCCTGACGCACTCATACGCGGCGCTGCTGGCCAAGGAGGGCATCACGGCCAACGCGATTGCCCCGGCCCTGGTCGAAACCGAGATGATCATCAGCAATCCGAAGGCCCGCCCGGATATTGTTCCTTTGGGCCGGTTCGGAACGGTGGAGGAAGTGGCCGATTTGGTCGTGATGCTGGCGAGCAACGGCTACATCACCGGCCAAACCATCAACGTCAACGGCGGCTGGTACATGACATGAAGCTGCCACGGGGCGAGGCACAGGAACTACGTATTCAATCCCCAGGCAAAAACGCTCTCCTGTTTCAGTGGTTTCCCAACCCTACGGATGTAATCCCGAGAAACACCTTTCCCTGTTGCCCCAATTCCTCAAGGGCAGCCTGAACCCGCTTTGCGTGGTTCGGTGGCATTTCCAACGCCGCGACCACCTTTCCGACAACGTCATCCTGTTCCATTGGACCATCATCAGCATTTAAGAACGCGAGTAGGACCGTACTAATGTCGGGGCGTGGGAAGAACCTATTTGGATGGGCGCAACTCCCGCGAGGGTTCCGGCGCATTCACAAATTCTATGAATGCCCTCGGCAGCGCCGAACGGCAGTCCAATCTGACCGCCCGGAACCGCGTGCTCTCGCGGGTTGATGCGGATGAGCGCGCCGCCAATTCGATGCGCCACCTGCTGCGAGGTGAGGCGAACGGTAGGGATGGCGCTGCCAGCACCCAGTTCGACCACCACCAGCTTGGCCGAGGATTCAGCCAGTTCGTCGAGCCACCTGGAAAACCGCCCGTGCTGCGCCTCCGTGCGGTGGCCGAGCCACGACCAGTCTCCGAACATCAGGATGTTTGGTCGGGCCAGCGCCGAACAGTTTCTGCATCTGGGCAGCGGCTCCTGAGCGCGGAAGCTGCTTTCCTCGATGGTGACGCCTTCATCGCCCGCATCCCAGATGTCATCCGTGCAGGAGGCCGCGCATTGAAGGTGGTGAATGGAGCCGTGGCATTCAACAATCCGGTCTGGCGAGAACCCAGCCTTCTGAAACTGGCCATCCACATTCGAGGTGAAGACGAAATATCCGTGCGGTTTGGAACTGCCAACCTTCAGCAACAGGTTGAACCCGGTGTGAGGGGAGGCGCTCCGATAGAGGTTCAGCCGGTGACCATAAAAGGCCCAAGCCAGGTGCGGGTTCTCTTTGAACCAGGACGGGTTGGCCATTTCCTCGAACGAGAGGCCGAGCTTGGCGATGGCGGGGTATGCCCGCCAAAATCCTTGCGCGCCCCGGAAGTCAGGCAGGCCGGAATCAACGCCCATGCCCGCTCCGGCGGTTACCAAGAGCGCGTCGGCGGCGTTGATGGCCTCCGCTGCCTGCCTTACCTTGTTGTCGGTGTTCGTCGCCACTCGTCAACCCTTCCCACAGCAGTGCTTGTACTTCTTGCCGCTGCCGCAGGGGCACCGGGCGTTGCGCCACGGCTTCTTGTGGACCTTCGGTGGTGAAGGCGCCGCCCCGGCGGAATCGGTGGGTGGGCTGCCTGTTTTCGGCTTCGAGCATGCTCTCCCCGGCGGTTTGAAACAGGCCCACCATGCCATTTCGGCGATGGCGTCCGTTACGACGGCGGACATTCCCCGGCCTCGCCGCTCGTTGCTCCGCAGTTCGCGCTCGATGCGCTCGAAACCCTTGTGGCTTATCTCAAGCAAATCCGCCTGGTACGCCTGCCGAACGTCCTCCAGCAACTCGGGCGCGGGCAAATCGGCCACTGCAAGCGCCAAAGCAGTCCACCCATAAGAGAAGGTCCGCGGGGCTTTTTCCATGAAAAGACCGCGGAAGTACTCGACGACCCGCTCGCGTGGCATCTGGCCTGAGTGTGCTAGCATCACAAAAGAGCGAATGGCGGCGTTCCGAACATATTCGTTGGCCGCCTCGTTCTCGACCAACCCCTGCAATGGCGCAGGATTGCCGTCTTATACAGAAGCGAAGATGCGGTCCAACCGCTCGGTCACGGTATCGCCCGCCAATTCGAACGGCGTCTCGCCGGGGGCGCTGAACATCTTCACGACGAACGGATAGGCCCGTTTCTCGCGGAACTGGGCCAGCAGATAGAGCGCAAAGCCGTGAAGCATATAACCCTTGCGCTCGGCGTGTTTAACGGGGTCCTCCGCCACGGTTTCGAGGACGCGCAGCAGTTCGGGCGTGATGGACTCTCGCTGCGCCACGGCTTCGCGCATCGCCTCCATCGGGAATCGCCCCGTGTAAGGCTCCAGTGCCTTCAGGATTTCAGGAATGGTCATAAATGGTTTGGCTGATTCGTCGGTCTTGACTTCGCCTCGCCGGTCAGCCTTTGGGGCATCTCCGTCGGCACGGAAACCGAAGGCGTTTCGTCCATGGTCTGAGGAGCCTCCATCTCCGGGTGTTGCGCTCGGTAATCCTCGAAGGCCGCTTTAAGCACCATCAGGTTGAATTCACAAACTCGACGCTCGAATACGGGCGCGTCGGGTCCGCTGCCAGCATCCTTGTAGAGAGCGTTAGAAT
>Ga0316231_1002944_pt1 | contig 15564 bp, 12 predicted proteins | sample TBH18027metaG_FD_206002 | JGI IMG/M metagenome (GOLD analysis project Ga0316231, IMG submission 206002) | Freshwater microbial communities from Trout Bog Lake, Wisconsin, USA - TBH18027 | ecosystem: Environmental > Aquatic > Freshwater > Lake > Hypolimnion/Profundal zone | place: USA: Wisconsin...
ATCGACTACATCCATTCGCCGGAGGTGGTCTCCAGCGATTTCGTCGGCTCCCGGCACGCCGGCGTGGTGGATTCCCTGGCGACCATCGCCGAGGGCAACCACTGCGTGCTGTACGTCTGGTACGACAACGAATTCGGCTACAGCTGCCAGGTGGTCCGGATGGTGCAGAAGATGGCCGGGCTGGACCTTCCTGCGCTGCCGTAGCCAGGCGATCAATTCCCTGAGGCGGACGGGGAAGCGCCGCGGCTCTGCCACGCGGGCAGGCCCGGCAGCCTGGACGCGGGGCCGAAGGTCCAGGCCTGCCCGGGCCAGCGGTAGCGGGTGAGCCGCATGGCGGGCTGGGCCCGGTCGCCGAACAGGGCGGCGCGCAGGGTCTGGACGCCGGCCACGGCCAGGGCGGCCAGGGACAAGGCCCGGGTGCCCAGGGGCACCGGCCCGAAAGCCGCCTGGAAATCCCGGCCCAGCGCCGCGACCCGCTCGCGTTCCGCGGGGTCGTGGGCGAAGCACCGGAGGACCGGCAGCAGCGGACGGAAGCGCTGGGCGTAGTCCCGCAGTTGGGCGCGCCGGACCGCCAGCCAGGGGTCGGTCCGGGCGGGACCCTCCAGGGTGGCCAGGCCGCGCAGCGCGGTCTGGGCCATGCGCAGGATGGAGGAGGAATTGCGGTCGTATTCCTGGCGGAAGGCGTCGTTGAGCACGCCCCGGGCCTCGGCCGAACTGAACCGGGGGTGCCGCCAGTTGAGGTTGTGCTGCCCGTGCCACTCTTCGAAGGGCAGGTCGAAGTCCAGCAGCCCGCGGGCCTTGAGATCCTGGTACAGGGCGGTGACGGGCATGGCGGTGAACATCATGAACTGGGTCATGTCCGCCTCCAGCCCGTTGATGAAGTCGATGTCATCCTGGATGTTCTCCGGGGTGTGGTGCTCCAGGAACAGGATGCCCGAGGCCAGCACCGGGATGCCGTGGTCCCGCAGGCGCCGGACCAGGCCCGGGAGGTCGCGCCCCTGGTTCTTGGCGCAGGTCTCGTGCCGGGACTCGGCCCCGATCCAGACGAAATCCACCCCCAGCCGCACCATGTTCTCGACGCCGAAGCTTTCGATGGCCTCGGCCGAGGAGAACAGGCCGAACTGGAACGGGCGCCGGTGCTGTTCCATCAGGGCCAGCAGTTCCCGGGCGCGGCCTTCCTGCTTGAAGAAGTTCTCGTCCATGATGAAGAAGTCTTCGGTGCCCAGGTCCCGGGCGATGCGGCAGGCGTGCCGGAACAGCTCGGCCCCGGTCTCGAAGAAGGCGGTGTAGGCCTTGCCGAAGAAGTGGGAGGTGGCGCAGAACCGGCAGCCGTTGACGCAGCCCACCCCCGGCACCAGCAAGGCGCCCTTGCCCCCGAAGGGGATGCCGAAGACCCGCCTGCGGTCCGAGGAGGGGATCGAGGGGTGCGCGATGGGGCGGTCCGGGTCCTCGCCCAGATGGGCCCTGAGCCAGCGGATGCCCTCCCCCTTGACCACGTGGTCGCAGGGGATGAGCTGTTCCACTCCTTCGATGGCGGCCCCGTGGCCCCCCAGGATGATTTCCGCCCCGGGCTGGAGGGTCCGCACCAGCCGGGCCATCTCCCGGGCCTTGGCGAAATTGGGGACGATGAAGCTGATGCCCACGATGTCGAACGGCTCCCGCTCCAGGGTGCGGATGAAGTCCCGCCGGCTGGGGAAATCCAGCACCTGGACCGGGCTTTCCACGTTCGCCGCCAGGAAGTAGAGCCCGAACGAGCGGTTGTGCATCCGCAGCGAAGCCATCCCCTGGGCCTTGGTGACCTGGTTGTGCAGCAGCTCCATGATGTTCTCCTTCCTGCCCCACGCGTCGTCCACGCCGAAGGGGCCGAACACTGAACTCAGGAGAATGCGCTTGGCCATGACCGCTCCCAGGCAAGCATGGGCCCCGGGGCGCCGCCGGTCGGCAAAAGAACTGTAAAATGGGGAGAGCTGCCGGGGCGGGTCGCATGCTCAAGGATTTCCTGAGGTTCTGGGTTCGGATCACCTTCGGGCGGCTGTTCTGGATCGTCGCGGTGCAGCTGGCCTGGGCCGCGATGCTGGTGTTCTGGATCCTGGCCTACGCGCGGCCGCACGCCGGCAAGGCCCCCGGCCCCGGACTGTTCGGCTGGGGCCTGGTCCTCCTGGCGCTGATGATCTTCGGGGTGAACGTCCTGGTGATCCACTTCGCCCGCCAGGCCGCCCAGAACCGGGTGGTCAAGGACTTCGTCTCCCGGGTGAGCCACGACCTGCGCTCGCCCCTGGCCTCGGTGAAGCTCCACCTGGAGACGGTGCTGAAACGCGAGATCAGCCCGGAACAGACCCGGGATTGTCTCGAGGCCGCCCTGCAGGACCTGGGCCGGCTGGAGACCAGCATCGAGGGCGTGCTCACCGCCTCGAGCCTGGAGCGCCGGAAGCTGCACGCCGAGCCGCGCTCCCTGGACCTGGGCGCCTTCCTGCGGCGCTACCTGGCGCGCAAGCACGAGATGGTCGCCAGGAACGGCGGCAGCCTCGACGTGGGCGACCTGCAGGGTCTGTGGGTCCGGGCCGACCCCGCCATGATGGAGAAGGTCATGGACAACCTGGTGGACAACGCCCTCTGCCACTGCCAGCCCGGCGTGCGCATCCGGGTCTCCCTGGCCCGGAAGAACCGCCTCGCCCTGGTGACCGTGGCCGACGATGGGCCGGGGATCGCCCCCCGGGAGCGGCGCAAGGTCTTCCGCCTGTTCTACCGCGCCCCGGCCGCCCACGGCCGCGGCACGGGCCTGGGCCTGTTCATCGTGGACAGCCTGGTGAAGGCCCACGGCGGCCAGGTGTGGGTGGAGGGCCCCGGCGCGGGCAGCAGCTTCCAGGTGGCGCTGCCCCTGGACGAGGAAGGAGCGGGGCGGCCATGAAGAAGCGCATCCTGCTGGTGGAAGACGAAGTGCAGCTGGCCAAGGGCCTGCGCCTCAATTTCGAGCTGGAGGGCCACGCCGTGGAATGGGCCGCCACCGGCGCGGAGGCCCGCCGCGCGCTGGCCGGCGACCCGCCCGATCTGGTGGTGCTGGATGTGATGCTGCCCGACGTGAGCGGTTTCCAGATCCTCCAGGAGGTCAAGCGCAAGGATGTCCGCCTGCCGGTGCTGGTGCTGACCGCCTGCGCCGGGGACGAGGACCGCATCATGGGCCTCAGTCTGGGGGCCGACGACTACCTCACCAAGCCCTTCAACCTGGAGGAGCTGATCCTGCGCGTGCGCGGCATGCTGCGGCGCGGCGCGTGGTACCAGGAGTCCCTGCCCGGGACCATCGACCTGGGCGGCTGCCTGCTGCACCCGGCCCGGTCCCTGGTGGAGCGGGGCGGGGCGGCCGCCTTCCTGACCGAACGGGAACTGGTCCTGCTGCTGCACCTGTGGCGCAAGCGCAACCAGGTGGTGAGCCGGAAGGAACTGCTGACGGAAGTGTGGGGCTACTCGCCGGAGGTGGAGACCCGCACGGTGGACATCTTCATCGGCCGGCTCCGCCGGCTGCTGGGCGATGACCCGGAGCAGCCCCGCAAACTGCAGACGCTGAGAGGGCAGGGCTACCTGCTGGTGCAGGAGGATCCGGAGGCCGGGCAGATGAACTGAAGGGCACCCATTCCAGAATGGAATGGTATCCATTTGTTAATGTCATTTAACTTACGGTGAAATTGGACCTATCCTTCTGATGGATCTCACAAGGAGGGAACCATGAATCCGCAAACCATCTTCGCCTCGATCGTCATCGCCGCCCTGTTGACCGTCACCGCCGTTCTGAAGGCCTATGTGCTCTGGCAGGGTGAGCGGCAGTAGTTCTTTCTAAAAAGATTCATGCACCTACAATGACCTTGGCCGACACCGCTCGACGGCCGGGCCTCTGGGGTGCGCCGATGGATCTCCGTGAACTCAGGGTCTTTGTGGAAGTGGTGAAGCAGGGCGGGTTCTCCGCCGCCACCAAGGTGCTCTTCGCCTCCCAGCCCACCGTGAGCAAGGCGATCAAGCAGCTGGAAGACGAAGTGGGCGTCCAGCTGTTCGACCGGGTGGGCCGGAAGGTGAAGCTCACCGTGGCCGGGGAGCTGGTCTACCGGCACGCCGTCGCCATGCTCGCGGCCCGGGAGAACCTGCAGAGCGACCTGGCCGACCTGAACGGCCTCCGGCGCGGGCGCATCCGGCTCGGCCTGTCCCGGCTCGGCAGCGCCCACCTGTTCACCGACCTGGTGGTCCAGTTCCGCAAGCGCCACCCGGGGGTCGAAGTCGAACTGGTGGAGCGGGGGGTGCTCTATCTCCAGCAGGCGCTCCGGGAAGGCAGTCTGGACCTGGCCATCTGCCGGCTCCCGGTGCCGGACGACCTGGACTGGATCCTGGTGCACGATGAGCCCTTGCTGGCGCTGGTGCCGCTGGAACACCCCCTGGCCCAGGCCGCGTCGGTCGAACTGAGCCAGTTGGCGGACACCCCCTTCATCCTGTTCGAGCAGGGCTTCGCGCTCAATTCGCAGATCATCTCCGCCTGCCAGCTCAACGGCTTCACCCCCCGGGTGGCGGCCTACAGCGGGCAATCCGAGTTCATCCAGGCGCTGGTGGCGGCCAACGTGGGGATCGCCTTCCTGCCCCGGACCATCTGCCCAAAAGACCATGCCGCGCTGCGCTGCCTGCCCATCCGGGAACCGGAATTCCGCTGGCGCCGGACCCTGGCCTGGAAACGCGACTGCCCGCTGCCGCCGGCCGCCCGGGCTTTCCTGGACATGGTGCGGGCGCGCCTGGCCCAGCCCGAGGGGCAGGCCTGAGGGCCTATTCCTTTGCCGCGGTCCGGGCCGCTCCCGGCAGCCGGGACACGTCCCAGCCGCCGCCCAGCGCCTGGATCAGCTGGACCGACGCGGTCATTTCCTCCACCCGCAGGTTGAGCTGGAGCTGCTGATCGCCCAGCAGCGTGGTCTGGGCGGTGATCACGGCGAGGTAGGAGTCCAGGCCGGTCTGGTAGCGGGCCGTGGCGATGTCCAGATAGCGCTGCGCGGCCCGGGTGGCGGCGTCCTGCTGGGCGATCTGCCGGGAGAGGATGCGCAGGGTGGCGGTGGCGTCCTCCACCTGCTGGAACGCCGTCAGCACGGTCTGCCGGTAGCCGGCCACGCCGGCGTTGTAGGCGGCGGTGTACTGGGCCACCGTGGCCCTGCGCAGGCCGGCGTCGAACAGCGCCTGGGAGGCCGAGGCCCCCAGGGACCAGAAGAACGCCGGGGCCGACAGCAGGCCGGGCAGGGTGGACGACTGGAAGCCGGCGCTGCCGCCGAGGCTCAGGGACGGGTAGTAGGCGGCGGTCGCCACCCCGATGACGGCGTTGGCCTGGGCCATGGCGCGTTCGGCCGAGGCGATGTCCGGACGGCGCTGCAGCAGCTGGGAGGGGAGGCCCACCGGGATCGCCGGCACCCGGGTCCCCAGCCCCTTCACCGGCATGGAAAAGGTGGAGGCGGGCGTGCCGATCAGGGTGGCGATGGCATGCTCGTACAGGGCCCGGTTCACGGCGACCCCGATGCCCGCCGCTTCGGCGTCGGCCAGGGTCACTTCCGCCTGGGCGACGGCCTCCTGGCCGCCGATGCCGGTCTCGGCCAGCGCGTGCGCCAGCTCCAGCGACTTCCGGTCGGCGTCGATGGTGCGGTCGTAGATGTCCTGGAGGGCATCCTGCCCGCGGAGCTGGAAGAAATATTCGGCCAGGAAGGCCTGCTCCGTGAGGCGCTCGTTCTCCAGGTCCGCGGCGCTCACCTGGGCGGCGTACTGGTATTCGCGGACCGTGCTGCGGATGCGGCCCCACAGATCGGGTTCCCAGGACACGTCGATGGGCAGGGAGAACTCGTTGACGGTGGTGCGCCCGCCGGGGGTGCCGGGGGCGCTCGCCTTCGCCGGGCCGGTGCCGGTCCTGCTGAAAGCGGGGGCCAGCGCGACGGCCGGGAACAGGCCCGCGCGCGCCTGCCGCACCTGGGCGCGGGCGGCCATGAAGTTCTGGAAGTAGCGGGCGATGTTCTGGTTGTCAATATCCAGCCGCGCTTCGAGCGCGTCCAGTTCAGGCTCGCCGTAGATCTCCCACCATTTGCCCTTGAGCGCCGCATCCTGCGGCTGCGCCGGCTGCCAGCCGGAGGCCTCCTTGAAGGACGGGGGGGCGGTATCGGAAGGGGCCACATACCTGGGCCCGACATTGCACGCGCTCAGCAGGCACAGCCCGATCGCCGCCGCGAGGACCGGGCCGGCCGCTTGGATCTTTTCGGGGATGGGCATCGTTCCTTCTTTCTAGGCGCCCGTGGAGGGCGCCAGCTTGGGGCTTCCGGCCGGCTTCCCCTGCATCCGCAGGCGCAGCCGGTCGAGCGCCAGATAGACCACCGGGGTCGTGTAGAGGGTGAGCAGCTGGCTCAGGAGCAGGCCGCCGACGATGGTGATGCCCAGCGGCCGGCGCAGCTCGTAGCCCATGCCGGTGCCCAGGACCAGGGGCAGCGCGCCCAGGAGCGCCGCCATGGTGGTCATCAGGATCGGGCGGAAGCGCAGCAGGCACGCCTCGAAGATCGCCTCGTCGGTGCTCTTGCCTTCCTCGCGCTCGGCCTGCAGGGCGAAGTCGATCATCATGATGGCGTTCTTCTTCACGATGCCGATGAGCAGGACGATGCCGATGATGGAGATGATGTTCAGGTCCTCCTTGCAGAGCATCAGGGCGAGCATGGCGCCGACGCTGGCGGACGGCAGGCTGGAGATGATGGTCAGCGGGTGGACCATGCTCTCGTACAGGATGCCGAGCACGATGTAGACCGCCAGCAGGGCCGTGGCGATCAGCACCGGCTCGGTGCCCAGGGACTGCTGGTAGGCCTCCAGGGTGCCGCTGAAGAAGCCGGTCAGGGTGGCGGGCGCGCCCAGCTGCTTCTTCATCTGTTCGATGCGCCTGGTGGCGTCGCTCAGGGACAGCCCCGGCGCGAGGTTGAAGGACACGGTGACCGAGGGGAACAGGCCGGTATGGTTGATGGACAGGGGGGTGGTGCTGGTCTGTGTCCGGGCCACCGCGGACAGCGGGATGCTGCCGCCGCCGGGCGAATGCAGATAGATGCTCTTGAGCCCCTCCGGTTCCTGGGCGAATTCCGGGGCCACTTCCAGCACCACGTAGTACTGGTTCAGCTGGGTGTAGATGATGGACACCTGGGACTGGCCGAAGGCGCCGTAGAGCGCCGCGTCCAGGGCCTGCACGGTGAGGCCCAGCCTGGCGGCGGTGGCCCGGTCGTAGGTCAGCAGCTCCTTGAGCCCCGCGTTCTGCTGGTCCGAGCTCACGTCCTGCAGGCCGGGCAGGCGCCTCATGGCCGCCAGCAGCGTGGGCCCCCAGGTGGACAGGTCCTGCACATTGTCGGCCTGGATCGTGTATTGGTACATGGCGTTGCTGGACCGGCCGCCGATGCGCAGGTCCTGCACCGGCTGGAGGAACGCCGAGGCCACCGGCAGCCGGTTCAGCTGCGGGCGCAGCCGGTTGATGATCTGGGAGGCGCTGGACTTGCGCTCGCCCAGCGGCTTGAGCGCGACGTATAGGGAGCCGGTGTTGGTGGCCCCGCCGCCGCCGGCGAAGCTGATGACATTGGCGACGGCGGGATCCTTCTTGATGACGCCGGCGATCTGCTGGATGGCGTTGTCCATGGAGGGGAAGGAGGCGTCCTGCGCCCCGCGCGCGGCCCCGGAAACGGCGCCGGTGTCCTCCACCGGGAAGAACCCCTTGGGGATCTTGATGATGAGCAGGACGTTGCAGGCGATGGTCAGGAACAGCACCAGCAGGGTCGGCAGCGGATGCGACAGCACCCAGCGCAGGCTCCCCCGGTACCAGGACAGCACCCGCTCGAAGGCCCTCTCGCTGGCGAGGTAGAGGCGCCCGTGCTTCTCGGCGCGCTCGTCCCGCAGCAGGAAGGCGCACATCATCGGCGTGGTGCTCAGGGAGACGACCATCGACACGACGATGGAGGTGGACAGGGTGACGGCGAACTCCCGGAACAGCCGGCCGACGATGCCCCCCATCATCAGCAGGGGAATGAACACGGCGATGAGGGACAGGCTGATGGTGAAGACGGTGAAGCCGATCTCCTGGGCGCCCTGGAGGGCCGCGGCCATCGGCTTCATGCCGTTCTCCAGGTGGCGGGTGATGTTCTCCATCACCACGATGGCGTCGTCCACCACGAAGCCGGTGGAGATGGTCAGCGCCATCAGGGATAGGTTGTCCAGGCTGTAGCCCAGCAGGTACATCACCGCGAAGGTGCCGATCAGCGAGACCGGCACGGCCACGGCCGGGATGAGGATGGAGCGGCCGTTGCGGAGGAAGACGAACACCACGAGGATGACCAGGGCGATGGAGATGAGCAGGGTGCGCTCCACGTCGCCCACCGAGGCGCGGATGGTGGTGGTGCGGTCGAGCACGATGGTGGTCTCGATGCCCTGGGGGATGGAGGCCTGGATCAGGGGGAGCTGCTTGCGGATCCGGTCGACCGTGTTGATGATGTTGGCTCCGGGCTGGCGGAAGATGATGATCGGGATGGCCCGCTTGTTGTTCAGGTAGCCGGCGACCCTCAGGTTCTGCACCGAGTCGGTCACCTCGGCCACGTCGGCGAGGCGCACCGCCGCGCCGTTGCGGGTGCCGACGATGAGCGGCCGGTAGTCCGCGGCGCGGGAGATCTGGTCGTTGGCCAGGATGTCCGCGGTCACCACGCCGTCGGAGATCTGGCCCTTGGCCAGGTCGGCGTTCTGCCGGCTCAGCACGGACTGCAGGTTCGCCATGGTCAGTCCGTGGCTGGCCAGCCGGACCGGGTTGGCGTCGACCCGCACCGAGGGCAGCGCTCCGCCGCCCACCGAGACCTGGCCCACGCCCTGGATCTGCGAGAGCTTCTGCTGGACGACGGTGGAGGCTTCGTCGTACAGCTTGTCGGCGCCATACTTGTCCGAAGTGAGCCCCAGGATCATGACCGGGGCGTCGGCGGGGTTGACCTTGCGGTAGGTGGGATTGCCCGGCAGGTTGGCGGGCAGGGCGTTCCGCGCGGCGTTGATGCCGGCCTGGACGTCCCGGGCCGCCCCGTCGATGTCCCGGCTGAGGTCGAACTGGATGGTGATGGAGGTGCTGCCGAGGGTGCTGGTGGAGGTCATCTCGGTCACGCCGGCGATGTGCCCGAACTGGCGCTCCAGGGGCGTGGCCACCGACGAAGCCATGATCTCCGCGCTGGCGCCGGGCAGGCCCGCATTGACGGAAATGGTCGGGAAGTCCACCTCCGGGAGCGGCGAGACCGGCAGTACTTCGAACGCCACCAGGCCGACCAGGGCGATGGCGACGGTGAGCAGGGTCGTGGCCACCGGGCGCCGGATGAAGGGAGCGGAGATGTTCATGCCGGCCCCTGCGGGGCGCCGCTTCCGGTCTCCGGCCGGGCCTTGCGCGCGAACCGCCTGGCCAGGTTGTCGAAGAAGATGTAGATGACCGGCGTGGTGTAGAGCGTCAGCACCTGGCTCACCAGCAGCCCGCCCACCATGGCGATGCCCAGCGGCCGGCGCAGCTCCGAGCCGAACCCGGTGCCCAGGGCCAGCGGCAGCCCCGCCAGCAGGGCGGCCATGGTGGTCATCATGATCGGGCGGAAGCGCAGCAGGCACGCGTCGTAGATGGCGTCCGCGGCGTTCTTGCCTTCCACCCGCTCGCCCTCCATGGCGAAATCGACCATCATGATGCCGTTCTTCTTCACGATGCCGATGAGCAGGACGATGCCGATGATGGCCACCACGCTCAGGTCCTGGCGGAACAGCAACAGCGCGAGGAAGGCGCCGACCCCCGCCGAGGGGAGGGTGGACAGGATGGTCACCGGGTGGATGAAGCTCTCGTACAGGATCCCCAGCACCAGGTACACCGCCACCAGCGCGGCGAGGATCAGCAGCGGCTCGTTGGCCAGGGAATGGGTGAAGGAGGCCGCCGTGCCCTGGAAGCCCGCCTGGATCCCGTCGGGCATGTGCATGTCCTTCTGCACCTTGTCCACCGCCGCGATGGCGCTGCCCAGGGCCGCGTTGGGCGCCAGGTTGAACGACACGGTGATGGCCGGGAACTGGCCCTGGTGGGTGATGACCAGCGGCTCCGTGGTGTTCTCGAAATGGGCGAAGGAACCGAGCGGCACCGCGTTGGCCTGGGTCGAGCGGATCACGGCGGGCCGGGCCAGCGCGTTGGGGGGAGGCGCGAGGGTCATGGCCCCGGGGGTGTACAGGGCCGAGCCGGTGAGGGCGTTGGATCCCGCGGACGAGGAGCCCGAAGCGGCGGCGGAGGTGGACGCCCCCGAGCCGCCGGCGCCGGAGGCCGCGTTGGCAAGGAGATAGAGCTCGTTCAGTTTGTTGGGGTTCTTCTGGAACTGCGGCTCGCTTTCCAGGATGACGTGGTACTGGTTCACCTGGGTGTACATCGTGCTGATCTGGCGCTGGCCGAAGGCGTCATAGAGGGTGTTGTCGATGGTCGAAGGGGCGATGCCCAGGCGCGCGGCGGTGACCCGGTCGATCACCAGGGACACGGCCAGCCCTCCCGGCTGCTGGTCGGTGGCCACGTCCTCCAGCTCCGGCAGCTGCTTGAGCCGGGCGACGAAACGGCCGGTCCAGTCGCTCAGCTCGGCGGCGTCGGGGTCTTCCAGCGCGTACTGGTACTGGGTGCGGCTCACCCGGTCATCCACGGAGATGTCCTGGACGGGCTCCATGAACAGCTGGATGCCCTGGACCTGGCCCACCCTGGCGTTGAGCCGGCGGATCAGGTCCGACGCGCTGATCCTGCGCTGGTCCAGCGGCTTCAGGTTGATGGACATCCTGCCGCTGTTGGTGGTGGTGTTGGTGCCGTCCGCGCCGATGAACGAGGAGACGCTGGCCACGGCCGGGTCGCCCAGGACCACCTTGGTGAGCTCCTGCTGCTTCTCGGCCATGGCCTGGAAGCTGATGGCCGGCGGCGCCTGGGAGATGCCCTGGATGACGCCGGTGTCCTGGACCGGGAAGAAGCTCTTGGGGATGATCAGGTAGAGGCAGACGGTGAGCACCAGGGTCGCCGCGGCCACCAGCAGGGTGATGGTCTGGTAGCCCAGCACGAACTTCAGGGTCCGGCCGTAGAACGCGATCATGGACTGGAAGGCGCGCTCCGTGGCCTGGTAGACCCGGCCCTGCTTCTCCTTGTCCTCGCGCCGCAGGATGCGCGCGCACATCATCGGCGTGAGGGTGAGGGAGACCACCGCCGAAAGGATGATGGTGACGGCCAGGGTGACGGCGAACTCCCGGAACAGGCGCCCCACCACGTCGCCCATGAACAGCAGCGGGATCAGCACGGCGATGAGCGAGACGGTCAGCGAGAGGATGGTGAAGCCGATCTGCTCGGCGCCCTTGAGCGCGGCCTCCATGGGCGGGAGGCCTTCCTCGATGTAGCGCGAGATGTTCTCGATCATGACGATGGCGTCGTCCACCACGAACCCGGTGGAGATGGTCAGGGCCATCATCGACAGGTTGTCGAGGCTGTAGCCCAGCATGTACATGGCCGCGAAGGTGCCGACCAGCGACAGCGGCACGGCCACGCTGGGGATGATGGTGGCGTAGACGCTGCGCAGGAACAGGAAGATGACCAGCACCACCAGGCCGATGGTCAGCAGCAGCTCGAACTCCACATCGTCCACCGAAGCCTGGATGGCGACCGTGAGATCGGTGAGGGTGGTCACCTGGACGTCGGCCGGGAGGTTGGTCTTCAGGTCCGGCAGGAGCTTCTTGATGCTCTTGACCACGGCGATGGTGTTGGCGCCGGGCTGGCGCTGCACGTTCAGGATGATCGCGGGCGTCAGGTCCATCCACCCGGCCTGGTTGTTGTTCTCCACCCCGTTGACGATCCGGGCCACGTCGGTGAGCATCACCGGCGCGCCGTTGCGGTAGGCCACCACCACCCGCCTGTAGTCGTCGGTGGAGACCAGCTGGTCGTTGGCGTCGATCTGGTAGTCCTGGCGCGGCCCGTCGAAGTTGCCCTTGGCGGCGTTCACGCTGGCCGAGCTCAGCGAGGTGCGGAGGTCCTCCAGGTTGATGCCGTACGAGGACAGCGCCGTGGGGTTGGCCTGGATGCGCACCGCCGGCTTCTGGCCCCCGCTGATGGTCACCAGGCCGACCCCGTTGAGCTGGGAGATCTTCGGCGCCAGCCGGGTGTCCACCAGGTCCTCCACCTGGGACAGCGGCATGGACTTGGAGGTGATGGCCAGGGTCAGCACCGGGGCGTCGGCCGGATTGGTCTTGCTGTAGGTGGGCGGCGCCGGCAGGACCGAGGGCAGCAGGCTCTGGGCCGCGTTGATCCCGGACTGCACCTCCTCCTCCGCCACGTCCATGGGGAGGGTGAGGTTGAACTGCAGCACGATGACGGAGGTGCCGCCGGAACTGGAGGAGGTCATCTGGCTCAGGCCCTGCAGTTGGCCGAACTGGCGCTCCAGCGGGGCCGTGACCGTGGTGGCCATCACCGTGGGGCTGGCGCCGGGATAGAACGTGAGCACCTGGATGGTCGGGTAGTCCACTTCCGGCAGCGCCGAGACCGGCAGCTGGGTGAAGCCCACCAGGCCGACCAGGAGGATGGCGGCCATGAGCAGCGAGGTGGCGACCGGCCGCAGAATGAACGGACGGGAAGGGTTCATGGGGCGGGGCTGCCACCGGCCGGGGCAGGCTTGTTCACGATGACCACCGCGGATTTGTCCTGCAGTTTCTCGAAGCTGCTGTCGGCCACCACGTCGCCCGGCTGGATGCCCTCCACCTGGGTCAGGCCGGCGTTGGTCAGCCCCGCCTTGACGGTGCGGAGGTGCGCGACCTTGTCCTGGAGCACATACACGAACGAGGCCTTGCCGTTCTGCTGGATGGCCGACGACGGCAGCAGGGTCACCCCGCGCAAGGTGTCCACCAGCAGGCGGGTGTTGACGAACTGGTTCGGGAACAGGGTGGCGCCCTTGTTGTCGAACAGCGCCCGCCCCTTGACGGTGCCGGTGGTGGTGTCGATCTGGTTGTCCAGGGTCAGGAGCCGGCCCGAGGCGACCTTGGTCTGGGCGGTGCGGTCGAAGGCGTCGACCGTGAGCGCCGCGCCCTTGCCCAGGCGGGCCTGCACCTGGCCCAGGCTGTCTTCGGGGATGGAGAAGATGACCGTGATGGGCGCCGACTGGGTGATGACCGCGAGGGTCACGGCCCCGGATGCCTGCACCACATTGCCCGGGTCCACCAGGCGCAGGCCCACCCGGCCGGCGATGGGGGACTTGATGCTGCAGAACTCCACCTGGACCTGGCCGAACTGCACGGCGCCCTGGTCGTTCTTGACCGTGCCGCCCGCCTGGAGCACCAGCTTCTCCTGGTCATCCAGGACCTGCCTGGCGATGGCGTTGCGTTTCCAGGCGGCCGTGTAGCGCTCCAGGTCCATCCGCGCCTGGGCGAGCACATTCTCGTCCCGCTCCAGGGTCCCCTGCGCCTGCATGAGCAGCGCACGGTAGGTGCGGGAATCGATGTCGATGAGCGGGGCGCCCTTGCCCACCAGCTGCCCTTCCGTATAGTGCACCGCCAGGATCTGGCCGGTCACCTGGCTGGTGATCGAAGCGGTGTAGACCGGGGTGACGGTGCCGATGGCGTCGAGGTAGACGCCGATGTCACCCTGGGTGGCCGTGGCGCTGGTGAGGGCGATCCCGGCCGCGGGGCGTGCCGCGGCGGCCGCAGCCTGCCTGGCGTTCTCGTGGTGGCGCAGGAGCAGCAAGAAGGCCGCCAGCAGGGCCAGGGCCGCCAGGCTCCAAAGGACGATGCGCAGCGCCTTGGGCCGTCGGCGTTCCCCGAGGGTCGACTGGGGCGGGTAGGGGGCGAGGGTCGGCTGCTTGCCCAGGTCGTCGATCACTCGGCATCTCCTTCAGTCCAAGGCAATGTGCAGTGCCTGGGGCGAAGCGCCCGAGCATGCTGATCGAAGCTAAGCAAACGCCATACCCATATATAAACCATTTAAAAACTTTGATTTACGATGACGGCCATTCAGAGGGCCGGACCCTCCGTTCAAAATGAAAGAGCCATCACTCTACCGGAAGGCGCGCCGCCAGGCTTCGAACCCGAGGGAGCCAGGGGAGGGGCCTTCTGCTCCTTCATTCTGGATGGGACCCTTGTGCAGAGCGTTTTCCTGACGAATTGAATTGATGCAAATAAAGATCTTAATGAATGGGAATGGAAGATGCTTGTCCAGAGACTCCCAACGGGCCCAGGGATGCCTCAACCCGCTTGACCCAGCCCCTTCCCAAGGAAACCCCCCATGACGGTCCCTCCAATCCAACCACCGACTCCCGCGGCCCCGAGCCCGATCCGGCGCGAGGAACGTTTTTCCCGCTGGAAGGCCCGCAGATCCCTGCTCCTGGAGTCCCAGGCCAGCGCCGGCGGCGCCGCGGCCAAGGAACTGGCCAAGTTCGCCCTGGCCGAGCTCACCAACCCCGCCTCCCTCGCCCTGGCGGACCTGGGCACGGGCGCCGCGGCGCCCGCCCAGGACCAGGGTGGGGACCCGGCCGCCCTGGCCTTGGCCCAACTCCGGGCCCCGTCCCTGACCGCCCTGACCGGTGTTGATGCCCCCGGTACGCTTTCCCTGACCGAAGCCATCGACGCCGCCTCGGTGCTCGCTTCGGCCCAGGCCGGCCCGGATGCCCTGGCCGCCGATCCTGCCGCCGCCTTCCAGAGCGCCGTCACCGCCAAGGCCATTTCGGTCGCCGCCGGTGTGCTGAGCGCCGCGACGGTTGCCCTCGCCGCGGCTCCCCAGGATCCCGGCGTCCTGGCCGCGGATTCCTCCGCGAAATACCTGGGAGCCGGTTTCCTTGGGCCCGCGGGGGTGCCGGACCCGGTCCCGCCCGTCCAGGAGGGCCCGGACATCGCCAAGGTGTCGGCCGCCTCGCCCTCGGCCCCCCAGACCTACAGCGACCCCCACGACCTGGCCTTCGGCCAGACCGCCGCAGCCCACCTGGAAGCCCTGCCGGCCGAACCCGGCCCGGCAGCGGACCAGGGCCTGGATCTCACGATCTGAACCCAGCGCAGTCATCCACGGAGTTCCCCATGGTCACCATCCTCATCATCGTCCTGGTCCTGATGCTCCTCGGCGTCCTGCCCGCCTGGCCCCACAGCCGGTCCTGGGGCTATTACCCCAGCGGCGGCGTGGGCCTCATCCTGGTCATCCTCGTCGTCCTGCTCCTCCTGGGCAGGATCTAGCCGGAGCCGGCCATGCGCTGCTTCTCCACTCCGGACTGCCCCTGTCTGGCTCTCTGCCCGGAATGCACTGAGCATTCCACCCCGGATCAGTGGGCGGGGTGGAGCGAACTGGACCCGGCGATCCAGGAATGCGTCGAGCCCACCCACTGTGTCCGCTGCGGAAAGCCCATGGACTGCTGAGGAGGCAGGCAGGAATCTCGCCGAACCGTCCATATGTCTCTTGACAGCCGGTTCGGCCGCCCTAACCTGTATACATCCTGAGTACAATCCGGAGGGCAGACTTCCTTGCCGACCCTCAAGCCACCGCGCACCCTTTCCAAGACTGGGGCCGTC
>Ga0316231_1002947_pt1 | contig 15550 bp, 5 predicted proteins | sample TBH18027metaG_FD_206002 | JGI IMG/M metagenome (GOLD analysis project Ga0316231, IMG submission 206002) | Freshwater microbial communities from Trout Bog Lake, Wisconsin, USA - TBH18027 | ecosystem: Environmental > Aquatic > Freshwater > Lake > Hypolimnion/Profundal zone | place: USA: Wisconsin...
AACTGCACAGCTATTGTGGCGTCAGCCATTCTTTTGCGCAAAGAATACGCAAATATTCTTGATGTGGAGATCAATAAAGTCATCACATCGCTGAAAGAACTGGTGGAGAAAGCCCGCGTTGTGATTGGTAGCAGTGTCCGTACGGCTGAAGATGTGCTCAACACATACATTAGCGATAACTATGGAAGTTTCATTGTGATTAAGAAATCCGATGGCCGCCTACTGGCTTCATGGGGGGAGGATGGCGCCGTGGACAAGTCAATCACCAAGTCCAAAGTTTTGGGCCGCGTAGAACACGGACTCCTGCGCCCGGGATACAGAGAGTTTTACATTGAAGAGGGTATGCTCAAGAAGCATTGCGTCAGCATGAGCTTCGGGTATGACGAGTTCAAGGCGCAGATGGAGGCCATGTTCCCAGTGACGTATGTCAAGAAAGACATGTTAGCCAAGACCAACGGCCCTGCTATGCGCGTGAACGTCATGCATATCACATTCAAGGAGGATGTTTTTGATGGCAATACGCTATCCTTGGACGAAGCTGCAAAAGGGTGAGGGCTTCTTTGTACCCGCGCTCAATTTAAAGAAAGCCAGAGAACTGGGGCTTCGCGCCGCAGTCTCTGTGCGTATCCAAGGTCAAGCCATGTTCGTCATCAAGGACGGCCTTATTGGCGTGTGGTTTTATCGCTAGCGTCACGGACCATGTTGGCGTACTGGATCTTCATCTTGCGGATTTCGTCCAAGCGTTTGCGTTTCTCGTCAGGCGATAAGTCAGATGCTCTGATGGCGTTCTCATAACCTGTAAACTTCTTCATGGTTGTTGTGTAATGGTCAGCTACCTGCGCCATTGCCAACTCGTTGCCTTTTGTGTTGAGCAACTCCATCGCGCCTGATCTATCCCCGCGTTTGATTCGTTCTTCAAAAGAAGCTTTAGTTTTCTTGAACTCATTCATGTCATTGTAGACATTGCTGATAATGCCACCCGCATCGTTGGGTTGGAAAGCCCCGCCAATCACAGGCAACTCAGACAAACGTCTTGTGGCTTGTTCAGGAGTAGCGCCTCTTGGTGCGCCAAAGCTGATCGCTTGTAAGAACGCTAGTCCCAATGTGCCGGTGTAACCGTTGACCAAATGCTCCAACATGATTGGAGACACGCCTGTGGCTTTGCCAAATGCTTTGGCCGCCTCTGTGGTGTTGGCACGGAACTGATCTTCGGGCAACAAGTGTTGCTCTCCGGGCGTAAGAATATCTCGACCTGTGTAGAACGACTTGCCAAGTCCAACTTCAATAGCAGGCTTCAGCGCTTGAGGAATACCGTACGATGTACCGCCGGGGATCAAGTTTTTCATGATGCCGCCAAACGCTTCCACTGCTTCATCTTTGCCGTGCTCGTTGACCATCGTGTTGTAAAGCGCTTCAGGCAATGCCTTGAAGATGTAGCCAATCTCAAACGGAATGGGCAAACGGACAGGTTCATCAACACCGGGAACTCTCACAAACCAGTTGTTGTATTTCTGGTCAGGTGTGGCGTTCTTGTAAGCGTCGTCGTCCTGCATCATCATGGCGTAAGCCAGTGAACCCGCCGCAATCATGGCACCGCGCGTCAAGAGTTTCTCTTGTATCTTAAGCTTCTCATTGAATGGCATCTTGCCAGTCATTGCTTTGTACAACACGTTTAGAGATTGAATCTGCGCATTGAAGAAAGGGATGATAGAGTTAACAATGTGTACACTTGGAGATGCACCGCGCTTGTTAAAGTTCATGGACTCAAGCGACAACAGTGTGGCTTCCATTTCTGAAAGACCTTGTTGCAAGTAGCTGTTGTATTGCGCACGACGTGTTGTAGCATCTGCCTCCATCGACATGGCTTCGAGCTTTGCTAAACCGTTGAGCCATGCTGGTTTACCCTCGGCCATATCACGCAAAATTTTTGTCAAGTCTTCTTTTGTACCGGTGAATATCTGACCGCCAGTGATGCCGCGTTGCTCCAATGTAGCCTTGGTAGCGCTATTGATCTCTTTCAAAGAGTCAATCACTGGTGTGAAATTGGCACCGGCCAAAATAGGCGCGGCCAAAGAGTCACGGAACAACTGCTTAGCGGCGTACAAAGGAGAAGCCGTCACGGCTTGGCGCAGAATACGGGCAGGAATACCCATCATGCGGAACGCAAACGGCATCTGTGTTGGGATGCCCTCCATGCCTTTAACCAACACATCAGCAGGAACGCCAACTTTATCGGTGTCAATGATGGCAAACTTGTCAACGCCGTCGTCCTTGAAGCGCACGGTGGAAGGGCCGGGAGTTCCTTTTCCTTTGCCGATGTGGGCCAAGTCCATATTAGCCAACTCAAACACTGCGTTCTTGGTAGCCAAGTTGCGGAGCGCCATGTCAGCCAAGATGTTAGTGTTCTGCACAGAGCTTGTCATGAAGTCAAGGATCGGCGCATCGCCTCCTACCAACTCGTGTAGGTAAGGTTGCTCAGCAATACTGCCCACGCGGATTGGGTTTTCCTTACCGATAATCAACTCAGCCACGCCGTTGCGCTCACGATACCAAGGAATGTAATCGTTTTCTTTGAGCAATCTGTCCGCAGTTTCTTTGGACAAAGCGCCTGACTCCACCACAAACTTAATTTGGTTGCGGTTGTATTCGTTGTACTCATTACGAGCGCGGTTAAAGATTTCTTTCAACTTGTCGTTGGCTTCGATCTTTTTGAACGCCTGATTCAACTCAGCTTCAGATATTTGATCGCCAAAATGTAGCGCAGCGAACCCTTTGTCTTTGGCACGGATGGCTGACAAGTACAATGTAAACAACCTGTTTACAGCTTCGCCGTTACCAACAATGTCGTTGGCTTCTTTGAGCGTATTCACTGTACTCTTTAGGCTTGGGCCCGGCTTGCTCTCAAGCACGCGTTCGACACGGCCATCGGCACGGGTTTTCTTAACAAGTTGCAGAGCGCCATTGCTAACAGACTGAGCCACAAAGTTCATGCGCTGATCGTACATGCGCAAGTAGTACATCATTTGTGTACCAATCAAAGGCTCCATGTGTTTGGCCAAACGCTCAAAACCTGCAAATCTATCCACAAGTTGTGTCTCAAAAGCCAGACCAGATGCGTTGGCTTTAACTTTATCCATGAAAGTTTTCTGTTTAGCAATAAACCTATCGCCAATAGCACCAATAGCTTCAAACTCAGAAGTGTTGTACTTGGGCTTTACGGAAAACAAAATTTCTTTGGTTTGACCAACAGGATTGAGATTTGTTCCAATAATTTCAGGATTTTTATCTATATACGCACGTTCAGTATACGCGCCTTGTTCATTTTTTTGTTCAATGGCTTCAATGCCTGCGTCTTTAAGCAACTGAGTAGTTTTTTCAATACCCAAGTTTTTACGCATATCATAGAATAAACCGTTTGCTGGATATGTACCATCTTTTTCTACTTGTCTTTTTGTGTAAACATCCCCATATTTTTTTAACAACGCATCTAAAGCAGGGCGTTCCCCGTAAACAAAATTTGAGTTAACACTATAAACATTTTTTCTTGGTATATCATCAAGAGTGCGATATAAATTGCCAGTAGGGGGGCGTTCACTTAAGCCTTTTATTTTTGAAACATCTAATGTGTTTGCCGCTTTTTCAAAGCGTTCAGCATACTTTAATTCGTTTTGAGCACGTTCAATACTGTCTGGTTTAGCTTTTCTTTTTTGGCGAGAAGCAAGGGTTTCTTCTGCTTCTTTTTTAAGTGTAGCAGCAGTATTTTTTAACCTGTCGATATACTTTGAAGCCGCTTTATTTTTATTGGGATCTAAATCTCCATCATTAAGCAAGCTATTTAAATAACTGTGTAGCAAGTTTGATTCAAACATGCGTTGCAATTCTGCAGTAGAACTTTCTTGTGTTGCGCCACTTACTTTAGCCAATGACTCGGCATAATCTTGATATGTATAACGCCCATACCCGCTTTCATTTGAAGCTTTACCAAAAGGAACTGCCTGTTGATAGTATTCACCATATTCTTTATCTGGGGTTACATAAGGGCCTTTGCCTAAATTATTTTCGTCAAATCTTCTATCAAAAGCGCCTTCTCCAGTGCCAGCTTTAGTTTTATCAAAAGCTGTAAAACGCGCGTCTGAGCCATGCCATGTACCTCTCAATTCTAAATTGGCGCAACCATAAGCAAAATTAACCATATCTCCAGCGGTTAAATTTTTTGTGCTTAAACCAAATTTAGCAAGTACTTTCTTAAACGCATCAACAATCATGCGCAACCAATTCGCTACAGCTTTACCGCCTTTAACGCCTGTAGGTTCAACACCCATTTGAGAAGCTTCTTCAACGGCGTAAGCTAACAACTCATCATCAATTTGACTTGCAGGCGTGTTGGCCATTTTGACGCGATCCATTGCGGCGCGCCCAACTCTGGCTTCAACTGAATCATCTGTGCGGTTAGCCCAACTCTTAACAGCGTTAACCAGTGCTTTGTATTGGCCTTCATTAAAGAAGTTGCGAAATCCAATGTGCACACCAACTTCGTGAAGAAGAACACCAAGACCTTGACCTTTGCCAATATTATTAGCAAACAGAACTGCGTTTCCGTTGTGTACAAAACCTTTAGCGTCTGAGGGTACTAACCCTTTGTATTCAGAATTTGTTTTTAGAAAGTCTTCAACAGATTCATAAATACTAAGTTTCGAAGGTATTGGATGCCCGTATCTATCTGTAGCAGCAAGCCGTTCCTTTGAAGTAATGCCTTTTTCCCCCAAAGCATCATCAAGTTCTTTTTCAAGTTCTTTTTTGGTCAAACCTTGTGTTGGTGTACCGCGTGAAAATTCAGGATTGTTTCTAAAGCCACCAAAATCTAAAATGCCACTTAAGTCAAAATCAGTATCTTCAAATTCAGGAACTCCTTTGCCTGTTTTCATTTTGGCAATTCGAGCTTCTTCCTGTGCTAAAGCCTTGTCCGCTTTTTCTTCTGGCGTTAAACGAGTACGTCTACTGACTTGTTCTGCGGACCCAGTTCTAAATTCTTTAGCGGCTGCCAACGCACTTGTGCTTGGAACAGTAGCCGCTTGAGGTTTACGGCGTGGCTTTCCACCAATAATTGTGTCGCGTTGTGCCTCAAGCAAAGTAATGTGATTGAAAAGTTCTAACTTTTTAGTGTAGTACTCTTTTGCTTTTTTCGGTGTTTCAGAATCTTTAATGATCGCATTTAAATCACTGGCCGTGTATGGGCCTTCCATACCTATAAAATCAAGCGTTGTTTGCTCAAGCTCCTTGTCGATATTGTCCAAGAGCAAACGCCTTTGTTCTTCGCGCTGTTTAGCATCTTCAATATCTTGCTGAGCTTGTAGGATGTCTTCGTATTCTTTGTCGCGTTTCTCAACGTCTTTGGTAACAGCCGGTGCAATCTCTGTCAGCAAATTGGTACGCATCTTGGCGTAGTCTGCAAGGTCAGCATGCACTTTATCCAAAAGCTTTTGTTTGGCTTTGGTTGGTTTGTTAAGTATGGACTCCCGCAACGCAACGGCGTTCTTTTCCAACTTGGCAATTTCTTTGTCGATATTGTCCAAATACTTTTGCGTATCTTTATCAAGCGCACGTTGCTTGGCAGTAATGCCGGGCAAGTTAGCCAGCGCATTTTTATTTTTCTTGGTTTCAGATTTAAAGTCATCTGATTTCTTTTCAGCAGCTTTAACAACTGCTTGTTGGGCTTTGGCTTTCTGTTCAGCCGCACGCAAAGCAAATGGGTATGGAACTTTACCCATGCCATATAACCTGCTAGGACCACCGCCAACAGGTCGTGCAGTTACTTCTTCGCCTCTCAGGTGAGCCAACTCTTCTTCAAGCATTTCAAGATACTTGCGCTCGTTCTTTACGTTGTCGTCCAACATGGCCTGAGTTGCAATCTCAGCGCCATCAACTTCCTCATTGCGCGCAGACACAAGATCGTCTAAGTTCTCGATCTGCTCATTGACTTTTTTCTTTAAATCCTCAATGATGTCTTTCTTTTCTTCGTACTTAAATAGTTGGTACGTTAAGAGATCATCACGATCCGCATCTTTCTGATTGGCAATGTTCATCAAACGAATGTTGATGTTTTCAAGCTCTTCTTCCTCATTGGCTAAAGTATCTTTAGCTTTCTTGAGTTCTTTGCTAAGACGATTGATTGCTGGATTAACCAACTCATTGACAACATTACGAATGTGCGCTTGCGCTACGGCCAAAGCTTTTGAAACGGCTTCTTGGTATTCAGCACGTTGGTTTGCAACTTTGGTTTGCATTGCCATAATGGCTTTCTCTTGTTTGGTAAAAACACGAGAGCCTTCCACTTTGATGTGGTCTTGAATGGCTTTGATTCTCTCCAGTAATTCTTGAGTTTCTTGCCTCAACGCAGCCGCTTGTTTTCTTGTGCTTGCGTTGCTGCTCTGCATGAACTCTACCAACTTGTTGTTGACTGAATTCAATGGAATTTCTTGCGCCAACATGCGCATGGATTCACCAACGCGCTTGTCATACTCGGCTTTCTTGTCGTTGTACTTGTCCATGATGCGAGTAAATTCATCATTTTCTTCAGCAGTCAACGGTGCAAGAGCAAACTTTTTATTAACCAAGGCTTTTTCAGCATCGGTTTCGCCCATAGTGGGGCCTTCAACAAACAACTTAGCAATCTGTTCGTTTGAGTATGGAGATGTTTTAAACTCCCCCGACGACAACAAAAAGTATTTGCTCTTGCCTTTAATGGTGGCAAGCTGTGTTTGCAAATCTTCCAGAGCCGCCATAGCGCGCTGTGTGTTTTCTTTTGCAACCTTTTGCTTCTTCTGCATCTTGGCTTGCAAATCTTGCGCTTCTTTAATAGCGTCCCACACAGGTTTGATGCGAGGAGACTTGGCAAAGTTAGCAGGGGTGGCACGAATGTAGCCAAGGTCTTCTTCCGTTTTGGGGAACAAAGACAACTGCCCTGCTTCTTTTTGATCCATAGCAGTGGGTCTAGCAGCGGCAATCGCGTCATTGACGGCACGAATATCTGTCTGCGTTACTTGGCGCCCAGAAACAATACGATCTACAAGATTCTCAACGGCTTCTAAAAACTGTTGTGTGGGTTTGCCGTTGTCCATGATGTCGATGGCTGCATTGAGCGCATCGCGCGCAGCAGGACGCATGGGGCCCATCTTGGCCATCTTGTTACGGACAAACTCAGTTTGACGGCGTATCTGACCACCCACTGTAGTGGCAGTCTCGCCTCTAGCTTCAGCAGTTTTCTTGGCTTCTTTTTCAGCAAATTGAGTTTTGAGCAACTGCTCAACACGAGTAGCGTTGTTAGGCAACTGGCTGATGTCACGGCGTTGTTGCTCAAGCTCTTCTTTAAGAACCTGCACGGCTTTATCGTAAGCACCAAACCTGTAATCTCTAACAGGACGCTCATCAATCTTTGTGCGTTTTTCAAACTGTGCAGGGCGAATAATCTTGTGTGCACGCATCTGCGCTGGCTGCACCATGACTTGCTCAACCTTGTCACGCTTGGGAGCATTTTGAACGCGACTAATCCACTCGCTCAAGGTATCATGCATTGCTGACGCGGCTTTAAGTGCTTCGTCAGTTGTGAGAGGGGCTTTATCAAAAGCTCTGCGATTCAAAGCAGCTTCGTGCAACACAGCAGAAATATACTGTCCACGTGCGGCCTCAGCTTTGTCGCTCAAGCCTTTCATGGTGTTAGCCGCCATGCCTGTGCCGTACGGCATCAAGGTGGTTTCGTATTGTCCAGTCTCAGGATTCAGTGTGCGTTGGGATTCTTTACCCAAAACACGTTGGTTCTGCATGCGCTCGGCAAGGTCTTCCAAATCTCTCAGCGCAGTGTCTTGTGCAACGCGGGCTTTAATTAACTCACGTGTATAAGGAGATCCTTCTCCGGACAATGCTTTAAGCTGTGCAGTAATCTCACGACCTTTAAGAAGCGCAGAAGCTGCGGCAGCTCTTTCACCGGAACGCTTAGCCGCCCAGTACGCTTCATCGTACGTGCGAGCTTGGTGCAACAAACTATCAACAGTATTTTTAAGTTCTTTAGCGCGGGCAGTAGGTTTAACTTGCTCATCAACAGCCACCGCACCGGGCTTACCCTCCATTGATTTCTCAAACATTGGGTCAAGATAGTCAAAGTTTGTTTCAGCCGTAGCTTGATGCTCTTCAACTTGTTCTTGAGATGCTTTGTAGTCAGCTAACTGATCTTCTTCAGGCGTGGTTGTTTGCTGCTTGAGTTCTTCATTACGGTTTTGTAATTCTTGCTTAGCTGCCTTTTGCTGATCTTTTTCAATCTGGTTCAGTCTAAGTTTCAACCCTGACAACAAACCGCTGTTTTCAGAACGCGTCAAGTTAGGTATGCGAGTCTGTGCGTCCACCATTTGCTTGGCTTTGGCAGGGTCCTGCATGATGTAGTCAGCGTAATCACCCAACTCAGTCTGTCCAAACCCACGAGCACGCTCCACATTTTGAGCGGCATACTCAGCCAAGGGGTCTGGCTTCTCCGTAGTCTGTTGGGGAATAGCGCCGTTGAGCTGCTGAATCATGTGCTCTTCAGGCGACAGTTCTTCTTGCTCTGGGTGGCCCATCTGCTCCAACATGTACTGTTGTGGCGTCAAGCCCGCAATACGGCGTTTCTCAGCATCCTGTTTGGCTTGCTCTTCTCGTTGCTTAGCGTCAGCTTCTTTCTGCGCCTGCATTTGATTGAAAAGGGGACGAACACGCAAATATTCTTTGGAACCTTCTGACAACTGCTTGTTCAAAGCTTTAAGTTGTTCTTTGTTCTGGTTGTACTGCTCCATGTCAGCAGGGAGCGCCGTCTTGATGTCGGGCTTTTTAGTCTGCTTTTGAAGATCTTTGTACTGAGCTTGCAAAGCCTCGTAGTTCTGCATGAAGTTCTGAATGTATTCAGGCTTCTGCTTGTCAAGTTCTTCTTGCTGTTTGGCGGCTTCTCTCTGAGACTCTTCGTCTCCCTGCGCTTTGAGCGCATCAATTTGTTGCTGCCTTTGTTCTTCTTGCGTTGCTTGCGCAGCCTGTGCTTTGGCCTGACCTCTCTCCATGAAGCGGCCGGGCACCCCTAATACACCGCCAAGCACTGCTCCGCCCAAGAAATTGTCAAGATATTCTTGACGTGCATCTGGATCATTTAAAGACAAGCCTGCTTGTAGGCGTTCAAATACTTGTTGCGCCGCTTCCGTGGCTCCTTCAATACCGGCTGTTTTGCCGGTCTGGAGTGCGTAGTCTTGCAGTGTTTTAGACAAGCCTTGGTCAGCAATCTTTTTGGCTTCTGCGTTGGTGAGTTTCTCACCCGCTTCTCCAAAGATACCCTTGATACCGGGGATCATCTTTAAGGACACAACATCCAAGGCAGCTTGCGGTACTGCCGATGCTGCGGCGGCTCCTAGATTTGTTTTGGCAAGAGGTGTGCCTTCTTGGACTTGGCGAGAAAGATTAGATCCTGTAAACTGCAAAGCGGAGGCAAGGCCGGTAGCCCCCATAGCGGCAAGACCTTCAGGAGCCAGTGCGCCCGCAACAACGGGAGCCGCCATGTAAGGCAAGGAGCCGCCAGCCAACTCACCAAATTTAGTGAGAGGCGCTTCAAGCCAACCTTTTTCCGTTGGTTTAAATATTTGTTGGGCTTCTTCTTGCTTTTGCTTGCGAAAAGCTTCTGCTTTATCGGTGTCAACAATCCCAGTGCGCCCTGCCACTGCGGCCATGTCGGCTTGAAGATTTTTAAATCCTGACTCAAGCGCTGGGAGAAAACCTTCTTTGGGGCCTTCTTTGGGAGTTTCTTTTTGTGGGCCGAGGTGAGCCATGACGGCCGCGTATGCTTGGGCATCCGTCAGATCAGTAGGGGAGTCAATATCGAACGTTCCCTTACCCGGAATATCAACTGAATACTGCGGCATTCCGCACCTCGCTAATTGTTAACCACCACGTTTTGTAACTGTAACGCCTGATGGCATTGTACCATATATGAAATCATTCAAGCCTGAAAAATCACCTGCTTGACCTTTTAAAGTCTTCATGTAGTTATCAATCAGATCTTTTTGAGTCATTGGGCCAGATTTGGCAGAAACCAAACTCTGATACTGTTTAGCAAACTCCGGATCTTTCATGGCTTGCACCAATTGAATTTCTGGAGTAACACCATAGTGCGCACTCAAAGCTTTTTGGTATGCTTCTTCAGACGCAATCTTACGTTCTTCAAGCGCTTGCTTTTTGGCTTCCTGTTCTTGACGCAACGCGCCAATACCCGCTTCACCCAAGTTTTGTAAAGCGTAGGGGGACTTACCGGCCATCAGCCCAAGACCCATGTTCAACAAGAAGTCATTCCAGTCACGACCACCTTTGGCGTTTGGTGTATCTGTAACAGTCTTAGCAATATCGTTTGTGGAAGGGGCAGTGGGAGTTGATGGTGCGTTTTGTGTTACGCCCGACCAAAGAGTATCGCTGCCTGCATCTTCTGGGCCATAAGCATATTGCGCTTTGCGCAAATCAGTATTGTCTGAAGCTTCCAATGGTTGATTGAGAGGTTTTACCAAATTATTTGGAGAAACCGCAACGTTTTGTTTGTTTTGGTTAGGCGCGCTTACAATAGCTTTTGGTATCGTAACCAACGCATTTTTCATCTGTTCTGCATAAGGCATATTAGATGGACCTTCGGGATTGTTGGCGGCAGCGTCTGTAATAGCGCTTGCCAATCCAACGTCCCCACTCATCATGCTAAGCATAGGGTTGTTAGCCAATTCGTTGCGTTGGTCGGGTGGCAAATAGCCCAAATTGTTCATGGCATTTTTAGAAGCAGCCAAGCCTCCAGCAAGAACGCTAGAAGGCACCAAACCCGCCAAACCAATGCGCCCCAAAGCTTCACTCAACGTTGTTCCGGGTTTAAATTGCGGCGCGAATAGCGCTTCATGTGCAAGTCGAGCAATAGGTTCTGAAATAGCCACGCCCATAGGAACATTACCTGCTGACATTAAAGCGGCTTTGCCAAGAGTGTCAATTTTTTCTAAACTTTGAGGTTGCGTTTGTGCAGGCGCTTGTGCAGGAGCCTGTACAGGGGGTGTTGTTTTAGCCTCCGCTGTCGATAAAGGCAAATAATCATTTAGCTTTTTTAAATAATCCGCCGCTTCTATTTTATGGGGGCCTTCGAAATTTGAAGGTACCAACTGTCCATTATTTGCTTTTAAATGGTCGTTCAAAAACGGCTCACCTTGGTTGTATGCAACGGCCATTTTTTGAATATCGCCATTGTATTTTCCTTGCAAGTCTTTCATAAATGCAAGTGAAGCGTCGATATTTTTAAACCCGTTTGTGCGTTCTTCTGGCTTTAGACCATAGCCTTTGGATGTATCCGCAGCAAGTTGCCCAATCCCAACGGGCCCAGTTTTAGATTTAGCGTTGGGGTTATACCCAGATTCGTTGTGAAAAATAGTGTCAACAAACTCAGGCGGCAGTCCCATTTTTTGCGCTTGTTGAATTGCATACCGTCTGTACACATCTGGGGAGTATGTTGTACCCCCGCTGTCATACCCAGTGATGCCGCCTTCTTTCATACCTTTGAGATTGTTGGCAGGCAAAGCGCCAATGCCGTGCTCCTCGGGCAACTTAGTGGCTTGCTGTTCAGGTTCAGGAGCTTGCTCCATAGAACCAGCGCCTTGTAAGGGAATACCCGTAGGCATGTTGGGCGCCTGTGGAGGAGCCATCTGCGCCAAATCTTGTTGAACAACAGGAGGTTTAGCTTGCCCAGCTTGCTGCGCCATTGCTTCAGCACGCATCTGTTTGCGGTCTTGGCTTTCTTGAAACGCCAAAGGAAAAATGTATGGGTCGTTCTGATGCATTGCAGCGTACTGCTGCAACTCTTGATCCGGCATCATCCGGAGTTTAGAACTGATTTGTTGTGGTGCAATAGACATTATGCCCCCATCTTCGATAGAGCCAGATCCGCCAGCCCGTTTGATTTTCGTTTCTTTTCTTTAATTGGGCCGCCCTTGGCGGCTTTAAACGCGCCCAAACCTGCGGCAGTAAGCCCCACCCCGGCTACCTGAGACAGCATGCTTGGAGGCGCAGAATAGATATTGCTCGTGGTGTTCGTCATTGGCAGACCGCGCAACAAATTGGACATGTAGTTCAACTGATTGCCTTGATAGTTCTGCGCATTCATGAAACATTGGTACTGCTGATTGAGTACGTTCTGTGTCTGTTGTTGTTGCGTACCGCCCAACTGCGCTTGCAAACCTGTTATGCCAAGGTTTTGGTTGTACTGGTTGTTACCCAGAGTACCCAAAGTATTAGCTGATTGGTTGGCCAAATTAAGACCTTGAAGTCCGAGGTTGGCGCCAAACTGGCCTTGTTGTGCATTGAGGTTAGCCGCAGCTTGGCATGCAGCTTGTTGAGCCGTAAATGCTTTCTGTGCGTTGCAGTATGCTGTGTTGTAGGCGTTGCCAACCAAGTTGGCTTGTGCCAGTTGATTGGCTTGATTTTGAGCACCGGTCAACACTGCACAACGTGCACCGCCAAAGGCGCCATAGCCTACGGCTTGAGCTTGGTTTTGAGCTTGTTGCGTGCCTTGTTGTTGACGCATCAATGCAAGTTGGGGAGCCAACGCGCACTGCAAATAAGGGTTCATGTAAGAGCTAACATTGCTCTTACCCGTGGCTGCATTTGTACCCAGCGCTTGCTGAGCGCTATACGGGTTGTATGTGTAGCCTGTGTTGATTCCACCAAGACCCGCTTCTCCAGCAAGCGCAGTTGCGCACTTTAATTGTGGAGCGCCTTGCATCAAGGCGGCGTTTTGGAATGCTTGTTGTTGCAGTGGTGTGAACTGCGCTACTGTGCAACCTTGATATTGCAAATAGGGATTTTGGGTAGTACAAGTGTACGCCGCAGCTTGACCCAGCATTTGCTCGACGTATGGCGCCGCATAGCAAGGTATCGTTGTTTGCGTTATATTTGTTTGGGTAGGGCCGCAAGCCATGATTTATTCCTTATGCTGGAAGATATTGATGTGCATTGGTGTTGGTCGCTACTGCGTCCTTACCAGTTGTTTTACGGCGCGCAGTTTGAATGCGATCCATCATCTTATAAAGTTGTCTAGCACCCGCTTCAGTGGATCCATTGCCAAGCTCAGAAACGATCCGAGCAGGAACCACAAACTCACCGTCAGCAAGGCGAGCAGGTTCAGGGTCACTAGAACCAATAGTAGCAGGGATCGAATCAGAGACGCCGTCGCCCGGGCCTCGTAACAAACGTCCACCATCTGAGTATCCTCCTAAATGACCCACAGTCATTCCGCCTCCGGCCAGACCCATCAGGCCACCATGCGCTGCTTTTGTTGTTGATCCAAAGGCGCTGCCATCAGCGTTGTACTTATTGCCATCTGCACCCAAATAAGAGCCATCAGATTGAGGCATAGCAATAATACCGTTGGGCAGTTTATATCCCACATTCTTAGGCGCCATGCCAACGGCTTGGAAGTATGGCAACGCCACAGTTCCTTTTGGCCCTCTGGGCTGGGTTGTTTTACCCATCAAGAAATCATACGCCGCTTGTGAACCACCAGTCAGAGTGTTGTACTCTTGATTGAATTGATCCATTGATGTGGGCGCTGGGTTTGTATATCCCAAACTTCCGCCGCCTTGTGTATACGCGTTGGTCAAACTGGTCATGCCAGTAAAGCCACCTTTGGGAATGCCGGGAAGAACGGGAGATTCTGTAATCGTTCCGTTGGGATTGACAACAGTTCCGCCACCAAAAATACCCGCGCCAGTATTGCCACTAACGCCGGGCATCAACGTAGTTGCAGGCGTGTTTTGAATTGCGTTGGGTGCGTATGTGGCAGGGTTAGAGTACGATGGATTACGGGCGCAGCTTGCATATCTTGCCGCACAACAAATAGCACCACCGCCATAACCACCACCGCCTCCACCAGTACCCGTATTTGTTAAAGTTTGTGTTTGAGTAGGTTGCAGCCCAAGTTTAATGCCAGCCAAAGCCAACTCATTTTGGTTAAAGCTGGGGAACAAATTGCTCAAGTCTTGCGATGTCAAGCCATACTGAGTTGCCAATTTCTGCGCAGTGCCGTAATCGCCTGTTTGCCAAGCATTGTACATTTGGTTAATGGCAGGAAGACTTAAGTTTGTAGCTGCAATTTGTGCGTTGGCTGCGGTTGTTGAACCGGGCAATGTGATTCCTGCGGCAGTTAAAGCTGCTGGATTGTATGCAGAACCATAAAGCGCAGCAGCATCTGTACCTGTCAAGCCATACAAATTGGCCATGTTTTGCACAGAGGAATAGTCTTTTGCGTTGTATGCGTTGGCAATCTGTTCTGACTCAGCTTGAGTCAAATTGGTTCCTTGGTAACCCGGATTGTTGTACGACTGAGCAGCATTGGCCGCGACAGCCGCAGGTAAAACATCTTGCCCCGCCAGTGAAATACCTTGGCCAGCTAAAACTGATTGGTCAAAAGTTGGCGCATACTTAGACACATCCGCAGAAGTCACACCATACTGGTTGACCAAATTCTGGGCCTGTGCATAGTTACCGGCTTGATACGCGGCATCAACGGCATCAAGCTGTGCTTGTGTAGGAGCCACACCGGGATCAGTTGAACCACCCGCATCAAAGCGGCGTACGGAACCCCCACGAGCCAAAGCCACGAGACCGCCAGTAGCCCCGTAATTAGCCGCAGTTACAGGGCCTGTGAATTGGTTAGCAGGTGTTATAGGCCCAGCCGTCATCTGCCCTGTGTAGGGGTTGTAACTATATTGTCTGATATTGCCGGGATTAACTTTAGGCGGATTGATTTTTTGTGGGGTAGCCATAGCTTTGAGCGCAGTCAAGCCCACAGCGCCTGTGATAAATGGGTGCTCAGAAGCATAGGTTTTTAAGCCTTGCCAAGAAAAGTCTTGTGGGATAGCTGAACTAATAGCACTAGAAACAGTGCCTGTGTTTGTGGCTGCGGCGGGTATAGAAGTGCCCACACCTTCGCCTGCGCCAGAAGGCAGAGCGCCAGAAAAGTCTCCCACTTGACTGTTGGGAAACAAAGAAGAATATTGCTGTTGAAGCGCGCCATTACTGACATCCGCAGCGGGGGTATACGCAGGAGCCGCAGGCACTCCCGAGCCACTCAACATGTTTTCTGCACCAGCTCCACCATACGCGGAGAGCCCTGCCAAAAGACCTTGGCCCAAATTGCCTGAAGCCAAAGCGGAGATACCACCAACAGTTGCACCGGCCCCTATACCAGCAGCAGCGCCTTCGCCAGCGCCCAAATAACTACCAACAGTCCCCATTGTTTCAGGAGCAAACGCCATCAAAGCTGCGCCAGCCAAAGCATCCACTAAAGGATTTTTAGATAAGTTAGAAACGCCTTTACCGAGGTTGCTAATGCCCCCGGATATATTTGCTATTGGGTTGTCAAAGAAGCTCATGCTTGCTCCAAGAATTTGTTTAAGTTTACCATTTAGCCTACTTTCCAGCTAGTACCATTTGAGTACACAGGCACGGTGTTTGTACCACCACCAGTTAC
>Ga0316231_1002951_pt1 | contig 15542 bp, 20 predicted proteins | sample TBH18027metaG_FD_206002 | JGI IMG/M metagenome (GOLD analysis project Ga0316231, IMG submission 206002) | Freshwater microbial communities from Trout Bog Lake, Wisconsin, USA - TBH18027 | ecosystem: Environmental > Aquatic > Freshwater > Lake > Hypolimnion/Profundal zone | place: USA: Wisconsin...
GCTTGTAATGTCTGATACTTTGTACAATATGTTTGTTATTTCAGAATTAAAGTTTTCTAAATGCTTTTTGCCTTGCATTATTTTTTTACCTTCTTCTAAAGCATCTATTGTACCGTCAATGCCTAAACTTGCAACACAATTAAATAGTTCGTTGATTAGTTGTTTATCTTCCATAGTAATTCAATTTATAGCCAAGCTGCTCTTACTGCATCACGCATTTCAGAGTTTGTTCGACCTTGCCATTTAGTAATTTTTTTGAATATTTTAGCATCCCATTTTTTTGTTGTAGGCTTTATTAATCTACAATCAATATCTTCTCTTTTACAAAATTGTTCAATCAACTTACCTACTGCGTGATTTTCGCCTACGTTTTTACCGATACGACCAGCTATTTCTTTATTGAAAGCATTATGATAGTTACTTTTTTTATTTAACCACCCTGCTTCTAAAAATACTGTAAAACTTTTCACTTTGTCATTGTGTTCTTCATAAAATTTTTTCCCACATTTCAACACTTCTAATAAATCGTAAAATTCAAGATTCTTTAAATCTACTATTTCTTGTTGCTTACCAATTTCATGTTTAATTAAACAAACCCCACTTTTAACTAAGTCGGGGTCTATACCCATTCTTACGTTAGTCATACACGATATTTTTTAATAAATTCTATATTTTTTAATACTTTTTCACTTAGAGTATAAGCAGCAGAAATATCTGAACGATAATTCACACCAAGATTAAATCTTGATAAAGCTATATCTGTCGCTAAATCTCTTAATTGTTTATAGTATTTAGGGTATTTATTGCCTAACACTTCACATATTATTCTGCCTACAAAAGCATGATGTGAAGGATAAGATGGGCTATGAGCAAATAATGTCTCAATAGGGTATAAAAACATTTTTTTAGCGTGTGCTAATTGATACGGTCTTGGTCTTTGATATTTATACTTCAATTTAGTAATTAAAGGAATTACGTCATGTTGTAAATCGCTTACTAATTGTTCGATATTCTCTTTTTCTAAAGGTATTTGAGCAGATAGTGTATTAATAATATATTGTGTTAAATCTGCGTCATAAAGCGAATAACGCATCAATATTTCATTATTGTCTTTAACTGAATTTATTGCTGATATAATCTCATTCAATTCATTCTTAACTTCTTCACTATCATTATCGTATGGGGCAAAATCATCTAAGTTGGATAGAATACTATCCAAATAGTTCTTTTGATTAATTAAATGTAAGTCGTACTGATTAGGATTACCATATACAACTTTAGAATCCTGCAAATCCTGTTGTTGTTGCATTCGCTTCTGTATTAATTCCTTTTTCTAAATCATTTATTTGTGTCTGCATTGCTGCTATCTGTGTTGCTAATGCTGATTTTTGAGTAGCCTCGAATACAACTTTATTTTTGTAATAATAAATTACGAAATACAAAGTCAATGCCGCTAATGCACCCATGCCTATTTCAACCCAATCTAATTTAGACCAAAAACCACTTTTAGCGGGTTCTGGTACTACTACTGCTGGTGCTGGTGGTGCTGCTGCTGTTGTTGGTTCAGCAATCGGTGCTGTCGTTGCTTCGGGTGTTGCTGCTTCTGCTGCCATGATATTTTAAATTTTACCTGCTTTTTTTAACTCAAGCGATGCACGTTTTATCGCTGTACTCCATTTTTCTTTACCTTTTTTATAAATCTTCTTAGCGTGTGCTGCAATTAATGTTATTTTGTTCGCTTTTGCCATTGTTTATTTTTTTATATGTATAACAAATTTATAAATACTAAACAAATTAGTATGAAAAACTTTCGCAAAAAAGTTAATTCAATAGTTTTTTTTAGTAAAATCTTACTTTAGAACAACTTTTATTATATTGTTTGACTATTATTTAGCTTTAATTTTTCCTTTTTTCTTTTCTCAACATCAAGGTCGTATTCTATATTCTTTTGAACAGCACCCCAAACTAAACCACCTGCTACAAAAACTATTAATATTTTAGAGTTTGTTCCATATTCACCATCAAAGAAATAGATAATACCAAAAAGAGATAAATACCACAAGGTTGTCCATAGGTAATATTCAGCGGCAACGTGCCATTCTAATTTTTCAGCAGATATTTCACCGTCATCGAATTTTCTTTCTAATTGATTTACTCGTCTAAAATAAATTGAATCGAATGGTGTAGGTAAAGTATTAGCAATAGCAGCAGCTATCAATGCTGTAAAAATTAGAGTATTCCCATTACCATCTTTGATTACTTTTCCTATACCTAAATCCATAAAATTACTTTGATTGGTTAATGTCTTTTACTACTACATCTTTTGCTTCAGTAGCTTTTTTTGCTACTTCTTCGCCTAATTCTTGAACTTTAGATGAATTGTTCTTTCCTAAGAAAAGACCAAATAAAAAAGCTCCGATAACCCATACCCAAAAAATTAAACTTTCGTACATAAAATTGAATTTAAAGATTAATAATTATTGATTTTCGAATAAACCATTTAGCCAACCTCTTAAAAAACCGTTGAACTTTTTTGGGTTTTTATTAGTGATTTTCAAATAGTATTGAACACGAATGATTTTTAAGTTTGCTCTTATCAATGCACTTTTAGCACTATCATATTTAGACTTGTAATATTTTGTACTATCAATAGGGTGCTGACCGTACACAGCTACGCAAAAAAACAAAATAATAATAATTAATATTTTTTTAATATTTCTCATGCTTGATTGTTTAATGTCTTTAAAGTTAATTCATCCACTTTTCCTGTTGATGCTATTCCTGCTGCTTCTTGTATTTGTTTTATACCTGTTATTAAGCCTTGATTAACTGCTGTGTCATATAAATCGTTTGCAATGCCTTGATTAACGATTAAATCACCTTTAATTTTATCCCAATATTCAGCTTTGAATATCTGCATAGCGTGTTCACGAGGCATATTTTTCATTTCTTCGATACTTGCTTCATGTTGAAGAAACTTTGAATACTCCCATGCTGTGATACCACGATTTGTGCCGACTAAGTAACCTACGCCTTGTTTTGCACCTGTCCAATTACCATCATCTTCTGCTTCACCACTCCAACCGCCTTCGATGGGTTCTCTACGTTTAAACGCTATTTCAAAATTCGCCATAATTTATTTTTTATTTTGACTATGTGTTTTAGTACCGAAATAATACGAAAAAATCATCAATACTAATGTTTTAATTAAATCAAATAGTTGATTGTTTTGTTCATCAGGTAATAATTTTATCCTAAAAGCAACGACCTTATCTACAATAAATAATGCTACTAATGCTGTAAATACCATTATCACAAATCGAACAAGAACATCTTTAGTTTCATTAACAAATAATTTATTAATAAAAACAACTGAACTTATTATTAAACTAAGTCCAATTATTATACCCAAAATCATTACCCATAAATTAGGATAGCTGAACATATCTATTGTTTTTGTTCTAAATTATGTTCTATTTTGAGTAAGTTCTTATTACCAAATACATTTTCTACACCTGCAATTCCTAAGCAGCCAAATGTTGTGTACATCAAGCCATTGAATACGATAGGTTCTACAACGAATGTTTTACCCATTGCACCTGTTATAACGTCTGTAAGACCGTATATAATCATAGTAATAAATGAAGTAACACCAACGACTACTTTAGGGTTGATGTCTGATTTATCACTAAACATTCGTAATAAAAAATCTTTAATCTTATTCATAATTTACTATTTAAAGTCAAGTTATAGATTGACGAACTCACCATAAAAGTTTGTCAGCATACCATCCTGCACTACCTTTAATATGTCTATCTTTTTCGTGTCTTTCTTTATATAGCTTTCTTCTTTTGTCTGCGTATGCTTTACCATACTTTTTTATGTAAGTAGGGTAGTCATTCATTCCTAAAGCCCCGATAGAAGCAACTTTTTCGCCATCTTTATACACATCAATCTTTTTACCTTTCACTAAAGAAGGTCGAACTTTTACGTTCAACCTTTTAGCTTGTTTATGAGTGTAGGATAATATCGTATATTCCATTATTGACGATTTTTAACTAAATTAACCCCTAAAGCTACACCTGCAACTGTTAGAACTCCTACGCCTAACCATCCCCAAAATCCCATTCCTTTCTTTTCTTTCTTTTCTTCTTTTTTTGGTTCTTCTTCTACAATAGTACCTTGAGCAGCAACTTGTGTAGGTTGAGGAACAGATTGACTACCTGTTGTAGCAGGTGCTTGTTTTTGTGCTTTTTTATTTTCGTGCATCTTCTTAAATCTTTCTGATGCTGCTGCACTGTTTTTCAAATATTTGTCGATGCTCTCACAAATATTGTCATCAAGTTTCAATAGTTCACTTTTAAGAACTTTCAAATCGTCTTTGTATTCTGCTAAATCTTCTGGTTTTATTTCATCTTCTTCATCTTCTAATTCTTCAATTTCTTTTTTCAATTCATTGTACTCGTCAATTTTAGCAGCTACTCTTTTACCTAATTTACTTTCTTCTAAATTTTCTGTTTTTAGTTTGTTTAACCATTTCATAATTATTGTTTTTATTTATTGTATATTATTTCATTTTATATTTCTTCACGATTGCACCAGCTATGTTTGAAGCTGCTTCATGTGCTTCTTCTTTGTTGTATTTTTTACCGTATTTAGATTGATATTTAGGTTTTACTTTAGTACCTTTTAATCTTTTTTCAATCGCTTTTACTTTGTCTTTAAAATGAGTTTCACCACCTTTAGCCATCATACCACCATCAGCCATTTTTTCTCCATGAACATAAAACATTTCTCTTAAACTATCTTTTGTCCATTTTTCAGCTTCTGCTAATGAATAATTTTCAGTACGCCATTCCATTTCATGGTCACTACTTCCTTTAGCCTTTTCTAAACTTCTTAACAATCTTGCATATTGATTATCGTCTTTGATTCCTAAAATTTCATCAGGGTTGTGTTTTTCTCTTAAAATTAAAATTGCTAATTTATATTTAAGTGAATCTTTTGAATTATCTTCTAACCAACGATTAGCAATATTTTTGTATTTGAAATCTGGTTGGACTTTCAATTCATAGTCAAATTTAACTTCGCCACCTTTAGCCATCATACCACCATGTTTGTATTCTTCAAACTCTACTTCTTCGTAAACTACTTTATCGTCTTTGTGTATTGAACCACCATGCTTAAAGAACTTACCTTGCATTAAACCTTTAAGTACAACATCAGCTTTTTCTTGTTTAAAAGACAAATCTCTTTCTAAAGGCAATCTAAATTTACTAACTCTTGCATTCTCTAAATCATGCCTACTAACACTACCTACTTCAACTACATTGCCCATTTGAACGATAGCCCATAGATAGTCAGCATCATTCGGGTCGCTATTCAATAAATACCAACGACCATTGCCATAAGGGTTAAATATTTTAGCAACAACATATTGTTCTTCTAAGTTGTTACCTAAATGATATTGTGCAAATAGCTTTTTATCTATTTCTTTAGTAAACAATTTCATAATTAGTGTTTTATTCTATGTTCGTGTGAATGTGTATGTACATGATGTTCATGATGACCATGTACGACACCTCCATGAGCCATTTTCAAGCCGTCTAAGTAGTGTGTAATGTCGCTTAAATCTGTTGCTGCTCTTTCTGCTTTAGCGTTCACCCATGCTTCAACTTCGACACCTTTTGATAATATGTTTTCAATTTCTTCTGCATGATGCTTAATAGACTTCACATTACTCATAATCATTTCTACATTACCTTCTTCGATTGAACCACCATCAGCCATCATACCACCTTTCTTATATTGTTCAAAGTCATCAGGAAAAACATCAAAAGGTACTTTTTCGCCTGTATTTCTAACATAAGCACTAAAACCTCCACTTGGCTGTTTTTCTTCTAATACTAATTCTTTGCCTATAAATCTATGTCTAATTGGACTACTTGTATTTGTTAAAAGAATACTTTGCCCTTCATATCCACTTCCACCTTCCATAAAACTTCCACCCTTAGCCATGTAGCCACTTTTAGCCATCATACCACCATCTTCTAACTTGGGATATTTCTTAGGTGGTTGCTTTCTATCAGTACGATTCTCACGATACTCATAATACTTATTACCCTTTACATACGGGTAATGCTTACCGTCAGTAACTCTTAAACCTATTGGTTTTGCAGGTCTTTCTGCATCCTTTTCAATATCACTTTTTGAAGAAGAAACACCACCTTGTTTTCTACGAGTAGATTGAGCAGTAGCAAATGCTTTACTTTTTGAAGAAGTTACTCCTTTCTTACCTTTACTATGTAATTCGGCTTCTTTCTTCTCTAATAGAGATTTCAATTTAGTAACAATAGTTTTAGGCGTAGCTTTGCTTTTAATAGCCGCCTTTAACTTTTTTATTTCTAATTTTAACTTAGCAGTAGTCGCCATAAAACGTAATTTTTATAAAATTAAATATATTTTTTTGTTTGCGTTATTTTTTGTATAAAAACTTGTGCAATAAAATCAAATAATGTCTTATTTTGCTTTTAATTTCTTTAATTGTGCTTTAAGTAGTGATAATTCTTTCTTTGCATCAGAATCTCCCGTATTAGCTAACAACTTAGCACCTTCAATAGCATCTAAAAGTTCTTGTTCTTCATCAGAAATTACTTTTGTAGTAGATTTAACTATGTTTCTTTGCCATTTTCTTACACCTCTACTATCTTCTACTACTATCCATTGATTACCGTCATTTCCTGTCATTATAGTGCCAACTGCTGTTTGTGAAGCATGTTGTGAAGGTGAAACTCTTGTACCTTTAGCCGTTGCTTTTGTAGAAGTAGGTGCTGTAACTTTAACCCAAGTTCCGTCATTAAAATTTGAAACGACATATGAAACAGGATAATTTACTTCACTTATTTTAGTACCAGTAAGCCATGATACATAAACTTTATCATTATCTATCTTAGATATAGTATAAATTGGAGTTTTATTTTTTTTACGGTTAAATTTATCTCCTACTTTGAAAGTTATCGAAGTATTTGTAGGTTGACTTGATGATAATTCTAAATCTTCTGTTTTATAAGAATTAATATCTCCATTATCCCATTCAACTCTAATACGCCCATCATCCCTAATTTTAAAAATTTTGCCATTTATATCTTTAGGATTATTATAGCCAGTACCATAATATCTTGAACTTTTCTTAATTCTTACTATATCACCTACTTTGAAAGTTATCGAAGGGGTTGTAGTGCTTTCAGCACCTAAATAAACAATAGTACCATTATCTATATGAACATCAAGTTCTTTATCAATAAAGTATTGAAAAAAAGTACCTTTAGCTACTTTTGAGCCTGAATCATACACAAATTTATAATTATAAGAACCGTTAAGTTCATCAACTGTTTCAATGTAACAAACATCTCCACTTTTTAGTTTGAATCTATCGCCTACTTTGTATTTAGCACCTTTCAATTCTTCATAAGGCACCCACGAACCAACTTCAATATCTTCGAGTATTGTTTCTATTTTTTTACTATTTAATTTAGAAGTTCCCTTTTTTACAAAATTTATTTGATAATTAACTTCACTTTTAGATTCATCAATAGATAATATAGTATATAATATATCTCTTTCTTCACCTTTCATTGATTCAGGTAAATTACCTCTCATAAAAACATCGCCTACTTTAAATGGCAATTCTTTCTTTGGTTTTTTAGCTTCAATTTCTTCTTCAGTAAGTTTTTTTATTTCTTGACTTGTTCCAAATTTAGATGACAAGAGTGACAAAGCACTTATAAAAGCATCATACAATGGCGGGTTTTCTACCGCAACATTATTAATGTCTTGTTCGTTCTTTACAACAAAATCATCCAACAACTCTTGTACTCTTTCTTTTTCCATAATTAATCAATTTTTTCGTACTGATTTTCGTCTGTAATATCAAATTCAATACATTCAGATAAAAATGCAGACCTTTGAAAAATATCTTTTAACTTTTCGTCAATTAAACTCATATCGCCATCTTTATTAATATCACATATTTTAAACTCTATACTTGGCTCACCTGCTAAACTATAACTCTTAGTGTATTTTATAATGATACTATCTTTCATTAATGGGTTATACATAACTTTTACGTCATTGATAGAGCCATAACGCATATCGACAAACTTTTTTAAGTTTTGTAGTAAACGCATACACGATAATATCTGTTTATTTGTCAATTTAGGTTTCATTTTAATAATTTTTTAATTCAGTTAATATTGTTTTAACAAGTTCATCACGTTTTTCTTTTGATTCAACAGGCGTTTCATATACTAAACCGTCAGCATAAGTAGATATTTCAACTGTAATTATTTTTATATATCTATTTAATGTTAGCTGACCATTTTTTGCAATTCCATAGCCGTTCTCATAATCAGTAGAATCTAATATTTTATTACCTATTTCTTGTAGATAATCAGAAAGTTTTTTGCCATTTTTTTGTATCGTAGCGTCAACATATTTTATAATAGTCGGCAATTCTTCTATCAACTTTTGTAAGTTCTTTTCTATGTTAGCGAAATCTTTTTTAAATTCATTAGAATTAACAAGTTCAATTTTATTTCTCAAACCAGAAGCAGATAATCGCATCCACCAATTAAAAAAAGGATTTATGTTTAGATTAGTTAAAACTTTAGCATCTTCATAAATATTCAAATAGCTTTTACATTGATTCATAAATTCTTCAAAATAATCACGAATAACAGTATCGTGAAAGAAAAGCATCGCTTCTGGCAATACTTCTTTCGACTTAAACAACCCTTTTTTTACATAATCTTGATACTTGTTTCTATATCTTTCTATGCCTTCCATGTAGTCAATAGCTTCAAAAATATTACCAGTTCTTCCATCTAAGTTAGGATTACCATAAACGTGATTATGTTTTTGAACTTCTTGATTGAGAGCATAATGAGCCATTGTTTCATAAACTTTATCATAATATTGAGATGAAATCATCAAAGCAGTAGCTTTATCAAATTCTTCGCCAAAATCTTTTGCTATGATAGGCTGAACAAACATATTGTACTGATTCTTTTTTTGAGGTGCTTCATCATACAATGGCAGTTTGTTACCGTTTGAATCAGACTTTTTTAATGTTAATTCTTCTCTATATAATTGTACAAATCTTGTCATATAAAAACGAACCTTAATACCTATACTTTCTAAATAATCAGCGACCATTAAAGCAGGTATATGACGAACTGCGAATTGAACATCGCCACTCAAATTAGTATAGTAAAATAAACTATATATTTCTACATATTTTACTTTACCTCTATTTCTCTTGAATGTTAGATATACTTTTTTATTGCGAGTAGCAAACTTTAACTTAGCGTTTTTATCGCCATTATCTATTGCAGTTTCACCTTTTTGTCTAATTATACATTCAAATACACCATCACTATCTTCGTAGTAAAATATCTTTTTATTGTTTTCAGTCTTTTCTTTTATGAATATAGGTGGAACGACACCGCTTGGAAGTTCTGATTCTATAAACTTTTCAGGAAACTCTTTAGCTAACTTTTCAGAATAATATTCAGGAACTCTATACATACCACGAGAAGCTAAAGAAAAGTCAAATACACCAATAGGTTTATCAGTCGTTATCAATCTACTTTTTTCTGTTTCGCCTCCTAAATTTAATGGCAATGAAGCAGATTCGAACAATAATCTTATGTTATTATCATAAGAATTTTGTTTGTAGTCATTCAAGTATTTAGTAAAGTCAAGAGATGGGTTTTGTATTTTGAGAGCATCGTAAAATTGCTCCCAATCATCAATCGCCCAACTTAACAAGGGTAGTCCTTCAAATAAACTTCCAGCCATTAAGATTGTTTTTGTTTTTTCTCGTAATCAAGAATTATTCTTTCTGCTTCCGCTTCTTCTGAAGCTGTATCAAAGTTTGGTGCTTTATCAGAATCGTAAGGCATATTATTCTTTTCTTCTACTATTCTTTTGAAAGCATCATAATCAACTTTACTTTTAATAGTATCTCTTTGTGTATCTTTAAATAACGCAAAGAAATTATCCATAGTATCAATCAATGTTTTAGGATTGCTAATAGCAGAATTAGTTGAAGCATTTTGATTGATAATAGCAATATTTTGAGTTTTTTTAGACTTGCTTAAAACTTCTCTATAAGCTACATAAGTTGCTTTCGCATTAATCATCAAACGAAGTGAAACAAATGCTTGTGAAGATGCTCTAATTTCTTGGATAGCTTCTCTTACTTTCACTAAGAATATCCAAATGAATGCAAATCCTTTCATGATTGTATTATACTCAAATTTATAATCTACAAATACTTTATAAGTAGAACCTATAAATCTATCTTGCAAAGACAAATCTTGTTTAAAGTTTGCTTCATAGTCAGGGTCTATCGTATTTAAAGGCACGTTACCTGTTGCAATAACATATAAATTACCAAGTTTCAATTCTCTATTTTTAGCATCACTAATAGTAGGTGGTATAAATACTATATTATTACTTGCATCAAGTTTTACTTTATAATCTTTAACTTTTGCTAACGCCTGATTCAATATACCTGCGGTATTAGGGTCAATTTTAGGCAATTCATCTAATATCAAAACACATCCATCAAATTTTCTAATAGTACCATCTTCTAAAGTCATTTGATTACTCCATGCAATCGCTAACTTACCTTCTTGATAGCCATCGATAGTTTGACCGCCTAAAATATCTAAAGGGCTTGTAAATTGATTACAGTTAAGAACGATAGGTTGCCAACCGAGAATTTCAGCTATTTGTTCTGCAATGTATGTTTTACCCGTACCTGCACCGCCATATAGATAAGTATTGTTACGAGCCATAATATCAGATAGTATAAGCTGTGTCAAAGGTCTTTCTAATACTGCACCTTCTACTTCTTTAACACTTACACCCATAAGTTTAGACATCGTAAAATTAACAGTACGCTTAGAATCTATAAAAGCTAATAATTCTTTGCTTAAATCCGCTTTTGTTATTTTACGTTTTTCAATTTCTTCTAATACTGCTTTACGAACATCAGAAGCACTAACTTTAGAGCCACCAGATTTTAATGCTTGTTCCATTGCAGCAAGAACTGCTAAAATATCTGCATCACCAACACCCGTAGCTTGTGCAACTTGTATTTTTGCAGAAGCAACAGAAGCTAATCTATCTTTTTCAAGTTGTGCTTGTGCGATAACGTCAGCAGAGTTATTTGGGTCGTTGATGATTTCATCTAATCTTTCTATACTAATCATGACTTTGATTTTATAATTTGTTGTGTTAATTCTTTTTCTGTTATGTTTTGTGGTAAATTTAATTCTGTTTTTATTTTAGAAAAATTGCTTCCTTGCAAAAATAATTCACCCATTTGTTCGTTTTTAAAAAAGCTAATAACTGATGAAGGTGTTACACCCTCTATTGATGCAATTTTAGCAACAGTATATCCAAAACCTTTTAACTCAATCTTGTTATTAGGCTTACCTTTTTTCTTCTGCCCCTCACCTTCACCTTCACCTTCACCTTCACCTTCACCTTCACCTTCACCTTCGCCTTCATCTTCGCCTTGTCCTTGACCTTCACCTTCACCTTCACCTTCACCTTCACCTTCACCTTCACCTTCACCTTCACCTTCACCTTCACCTTCACCTTCACCTTCACCTTCACCTTCGCCTTGACCTTCACCTTCACCCTGACCTTCGCCTTGACCTTGACCTTCACCTTCACCTTCACCTTCACCTTCACCTTCACCTTCGCCTTGTCCTTGACCTTCACCTTGACCTTCGCCTTGTCCTTGACCTTCACCTTGACCTTCACCACCTTTTTCGCCACCTTGCTCAACAATAGATTTAGGTATAAACAAAAATACTTTTTTACTTTTATCTTCTTCAAACTCTAAATCAGGCATCTCTTTAAGCAACACTTCTGACTTCAATAAAGCAGGTACTTCTTCGTTTTTCCAATCAACAATAAAAACATCATTCGGTATAGCACTTGGCAATCCATTGCTACTAACGATAAAATCAAAAATCTTAACTTGACTTTTATCATCAAGTTGAGCAAAAAAAGTTATTTCGTATTCTTTTGTTCTATCGTTTTGTTTTATTGCTAATAATGGCAATATTTTAGGGTTTTCTTGTGGGTTTTTAGCAAAACCACCACTACTACCTTGTTTAGAATCACACGCTTTTAGTAATTCTTCAAAATAGTTCCATGCAGCTAAACTATCATCTGTTTTTAATTCATCTTCTCGATTATCTAAACTACCTTTAAAAACACTAATTTCTCTATTGCTTCTACCACCTTTTACGATTAAAAAGAAGTCAATATTATTACAATTATATTTGTAAGTGATAATATCACCTAATTGTTCTTTTGTAAAATTTTCTCTTACTAATTTCATATTTGTCCTCCTCTCTTTAACAAGAATGATTTAAGTGAAGCAAGTAATAACATACCTCTATTGGGTGCTGCTATCTTAGATTGTTCAGCACTAAAGGTAATATAAACTTCTGTTTTATATTCAGCTTTACCTTCTTCTACTCCCGGGTTTGTTTCAAAAAAGTTAATACCATCATATATTTTACTTTCAGCAATCTTTACAATCATTTTAGGGTTATTTCTTAGATATACCCATGTTTCTACTTCTGGAAATGTAGGTTGTAAAAACATTGGATTAACCTCTAAAGCATCCATGTCTAACCCTGTTTTTAAATACAAATAATCAAAAAACTGTTTTGGCTTTATCTTATTTGTGCCAAAATGCTTTAAGTCTAATGGGTTTCTAATGTTCAAGAAAAATGGTATTGTAAAACCATCATCGCCACCTTGTGCATAAGCAAACCAATCAGCGTATGCTTTATTAACAGCAAAATAAGCAGCAGGAAAAGAATCAAATCTAAAAGATGAAAATTCAGTACCTGTGCCATGCCAAACTAATCGAGGTTCAAAATTTTCATTTAATACTTTACTACAATCTATTATTTCTGTGTCTCTATAAAGGTATGCCAACTCCCAATCACCAAACCATTCTTTAAATTCTTTTGTGCGTATGATAATATTCAACTCATCGCTTAATTCTGAAGGTTTACCGTCAGGTGTAAAAAAATCAGTTGTATCGGGGCTTCCATAAACATTACTATATGCGTGTTGAATAGGCGTAAACGATTGTTCAAATAAGTCATCAAAAATTTCTTTGCCACCTATCTTTCTTTCAGTCATATAAAATGTAAGTCTATCTATTTCTTTTTTCTTTTCTTCAATTATTTGACTTATCTGCATTTTTCTTTCAAACTCAATAGGACTTGCTAAACTTCGTATGAATAATAGTTGAGCAATATCTCTTTTAAGTATTTCTATTTGTGCTTCTTCGTTAGAAGTAGCCATCTTTTTAATTGGTGCTTTTTCAACTATTTCTTCTTTTGTAGCGACAATAGTTTTATCTATAAATATATCAGGCTTCAAACATGATTTAGGACTTCTACTATAAAAGTCAATCCAACTGTCTTTAACTTTTTGACCTAAATAATCTTTTAACGCTAAGAAGTTATTTAATGAATGAAAATTATCTTCTTCAAGAATTTCACTAACTGACTCCCACTCTTTTTGTGACAATTTACTTAAATCATATTTAGTATAAGATTCAATAGCAGCAACCATTAAATCATTATACTTTTTTTGAAAATCATCATTTTGATACAACTCACCACCAGATGTTATGCCAATATCATCCCATACTTGTATGTTCATATCTTTCAAATCCTCTACTATCTCTTGTGCATCAAATGTTTTTATAGCCTTTGGCTTTGCAGATGATTGATTAAGAATCTTACTTACATCATCTACACTTATTGGCTTACCTGCTTTTTCATACGCTTCTGCTTCTTCTTGTGTAGCATATCGCCATTCACCTTTACCTGTTTTATCTGCTTTAAATATAACCCATCCATTCCTATCCCCTGTAGCATCTAAATCAACGGATAAGTAATTTGCTTTTTCACGTTGTTTAAAAATATAATTATCAGGAAAATCTCTATTACCACCGCTAACTTGACTATATATAGTAACAATATAATCATCTTTTTCAAAATAAGCAGGTAATGTAGATGAAGATGTAGATGAAGATGTAGATGAAGCAATTAATTCAACTTCATCAAAAGGTAGTAATTGACTTTTCTTTCCAACTATGACATTCACTCCTCTTTTATCAACGCTATAAACTTCGCCTATATCCCCTTTATTGAACGAATGTCCATATCTACCTCGTGTTGTTAAAATTTCAACTTTATCACCTTTTTTAAATTTTTTATTTATAGCTTTTGTAGAAGTTTGTGTTTTATTCGTTTTCTGCGTTGATTTAGACATTTTTACAGGCACAGTTGATGAGCCTTTTAACACCCAACTACCATTACTAATCTTTTTATCTATTTCGTCAAAAGTGAGGTGACCATTGTAAATAGTACCATCAGTTTTTAGACGAGTAAAATAACCCATTGTGCTTGTAGTTTTAACGATAGTTATCTCACCACCATTAGAAGTTATATATATTTCTCCAATTTTGAAATTAGACATTATTAACTATTTAAGTAATTATCAACTAATTTTTGATTTCCGATGAGTAAAGCAACTTTGATATTCTGCGGCAATTTATCGAAATCTACATCATATTCATTTTTTAATTTCATCTTATAAGATTTCTTCATAGCAACGCCACTAATATCAGTATGAGCATGAGCAAATGATTTATAGCTTGGCACTTTTTTATGCACCAATCTTATCATACCACCTTCACTATACAAATGTACGCTTTTTTCGTACTGTTCAGTAGGCACAAATAACAATTCACAACATTCACTATTTGATTTGTCAAGATGCTGTACACCAAACATTCTACTATTATAATCGTTATGAATATCATCTATGATTTCATAATCAGTCATCGTTTTACCACCGTAAGCGTAAGATTTACCACTACAACTACATTTATGCGGTATGTCGCCACCTTTAGCAAAAGAAACACCACCACCACTTTCGTTTATACGACTAAGTATTTGTCTATTTGTTAGCATTTCACCTTCAAATTCACGCTTTTTGCTATCAGAAACAGCATTTCTTGTTATAACTACTTCACCGCCCTCCATTTCTAAAGGTGTATCTGTACTTTTGTTTATAGCTTTTATACCGCCTTCAGAATGACGATTTCCTACAAGCATACCACCTGCAGAACCGGATTTATGAGTAATCATATTTTTTGTTTTTTTATCGTCAGGCTGTACTTCACCACCATGTTCGTAAGATTTAACGATATCATATCCTTGCTCTTTCAAAATATCTTTCAATCTTTCTTCACTTGAATATGTATCAGGCAGTGCTATAATCGTTTTTTTCATATCATTATATTTTAAATTACCACCATCTTCATATCTTATATCAGAATTGCCGTTATCATAAACCACTTCATTCTGGTTGACAATAATTAAATGGTATTTTTTATATTCCTCAATTTTACTTTCATCAAAATC
>Ga0316231_1002954_pt1 | contig 15538 bp, 16 predicted proteins | sample TBH18027metaG_FD_206002 | JGI IMG/M metagenome (GOLD analysis project Ga0316231, IMG submission 206002) | Freshwater microbial communities from Trout Bog Lake, Wisconsin, USA - TBH18027 | ecosystem: Environmental > Aquatic > Freshwater > Lake > Hypolimnion/Profundal zone | place: USA: Wisconsin...
TAAGTTTCGCAAGAGGTAAGCATCTCTTGTTCCTTTCAGCATGCGTATAGCAGGCACTAACGGAGTATAAGCCTCATTCCGTGCTTATACTTGGTCAATTGTACCAACTTATATTGCCTATGTAAAGACTAAGAGAATAATTATTTATAGATAATTAATATCTAGTATATGGACAAGAAATCGGCGCGAATTCAGCATGAGCGGAATTCGCGCCGATTTCTATCTCGCAACCACGTTAATGGGCGGGTCCGTTGGTGGTCGTAATGACGTAGGTCGTGACGGGCGGCTTTTGCGTGCTCACGTTTGCCGGAATAGGCGCCTTGGACGTAGCTGGTGCTGTTACCGGCGGACTGGGTGCAGTCGGAGGGGTCGGTACTGCCGGTGTTACTGCCGTTGGTGCGGGCGGGTTTGCCTTCGCTGGGACGGCAGGTGCCACAGGCACGGTTGCCGGGACGTTGGGCGCTGCGGGTGGCGTCTGCACCGGCGCTGCAATCGATGGTGTTGCCGGTGCTGCTGTGGCTGGGACGGCAGGTGTCACCGGCGCTATTGCTGGTCCGCTTGGTGTTGCCGGAGCGGTGGGCACGGCAGGTGTTGCTACCGTAGGTGTCGCTGGAGCGGGAGTTGCGGCTGCCGGAGGCGCGCTAATCGGCGTCGTTGCGTTCGACGGCTGCGTCGTTACGACGGCTGCAGGCAAGGCGCCGGATGCATTGGTGGTGGGCGTAACGTCCTTCACCGCGCGCGGCAGCATATCCTGTACTTCGTGTCCCAATTCTCGCTCCGTGTCGTTGCGCAGCTTTTCCGCATCTTCTGGAGCGAATATTACATGAGGTGTAAGGAACACCAACAACTCTGTGCGGCTGTTGAGTGTTGAGCGCGAGCGGAACAAGGTTCCAAGTACCGGAATATCTCCGAGCAGAGGTACTTTGTATTGCGTGTCGGTAAGCTGATTGCTGATAATGCCTCCTAGCACAATAGTCTGACCGTCTTTGACGCTTGCCGTCGTGTTGGCCTCTCGTTGATTGACAATCGGGGCGTTAAGGTTCTGAGCGGTCCCCGCCTGCTCATTGGCCGATTGCTGAATATCCATCGTGACATAACCGTTGGATGTGATGTGTGGCGTCACTGTCACGATGATACCGATGTCGAGGTAACTGTAGCTATACGATGTGTTTCCCGACGTATCGACAGTTGAACCCGTTTGGTAGGGAACTGCCTGACTGATATTGAGCTGACCCGACGCGTTATTCGTCGTGAAGATTCGGGGCGTGCTCAGGACCTTGTAATGGCTATCCTCTTGCATTGCCTTGATGGCAGCACTGTATTGCCCCAAATTCAGAGTGTACGACATGCCGCCGTTGCCAAAGCTTGTTCCCTGCGCGGTATTGGTGCTTCCCGTGCCGGTGCCCGAGCCTCGTGGGTTGCCAAAGATGCTGCCCATGGCGCCGCTGAGCTGCACTCCAAACTGATCAGTCTTGTCGAGTTCGGCTTCGACGATCAGTGTCTCGATCATCACCTGCTGAGGCTTGACATCGAGTTCCTTGAGGATCTTTTCAATGAGCGACCTGTTATCCGGCGCACAGGTGACAATAATGCTGTTCGTGTCGGTGTTAGGCACCAGTATCGCCTGATTTAACAGGGATTTGACGTTGACGATGTGTCCCTGGTCGTCCATGGCCGTTGAATTGATTGTCATCGTCGTCGATCCGGCATAGTTGGCATTATTCGTGCTGTTCTTGCTGGTGGTCGTCGACAAGTTGGGCGTGCCGCTGCTTGAACTGCTCGTATTTGCCGTGATCGTGTTGCCTGATAGCGAGCCGCCGACGGCGCCGCCTGTGGTGCGGTTGCCGACCGCCTGGCTCAGAAGATTGGCAATGACATCTGCACGAGCATTTTCCAGAACATAGACCCACGTCGTACTCTGGTAGGTGGCCGGTACATCGAGTTGCAATATGACTTTGGCTACCGAGTCTAAGATGTCTTGAGTGGCCGTAACGATTAGAGAGTTGCTTTTCGTGTCCGCTGCGACGCTGCCGCCCGAGGTGAACGATGTTTGTCGTGTGCCTCCGCCCAGAAAGGCAGGACCCTGGCCTTGAGTTGAAACCGTTCGAGTGGAGCCGGTTGATGCTCGTCCGAGGGGCGTCGTATTCGACAGCATGTTTTGGATGACCTGTTGCAGGTCGGAAGCCACGGCGTATTGCAGCTTGAACACTCTGGATTGCTGGGCTTGTTGCGCCTCGCGATCGATGTCGTCGATCAGGTCGGCGATATCGTCCTGCTCTTTGATAGGAGCGTAGACGATAAGCGAATTGCTGTAGTCGTCGGAGTTGGCCTTAACGAGAGGTTGATTGTTGCGGTTGTTGGTGCTTCCTGAGCCCGCACCGCCCATAAAGCCACGGATCATACTCGCAAGCCCACCGCCTCCACCAGGCCCGCCTGCTCCGCCCGGCCCGCCTGCTCCGGCTGCGCCGCCGAACGGGAAGCTGAACTGATCCTGCGTTTGGCTGGCATACAAGTCGTTGATCGTCTTGGCTAAGGCGCTTGCGCTCGCATATTTTATGCGATAGACTTTGAGCTGACCGGTGTTCGTACGTGGTGACTGACCGGATGCGGAGCCACCCAGGTATTGCCTGGCGAGCGAGGCCAGATCCGGAGTTTGACCGCTGGCCCCCTGGCCGGTCGATTTTATCTCCAGAAACGTCCCGACGCGGATCAAATTGAAATTCTTAAGGTTAAGCACCGCGTTAAACATCGCAAACGCATCGTCGAGTGATTGTGCCTTCGGACTTTGCAGCGTGAGGCCGGTGGTAAGCGCAGGATCCTTTACAATTGTCACCCCGCTTGCCTGACTCAGCACATGAATGATCGCATCTGCGCTGGCATTGCGAAAGTCAAGCTTTACCCTCACTTTCGGATTCAGATGAAACGTCTGCCAGGCTGGTGGTTCGGGCGCCTGACTCGGCGAACCGCCCAGGCCAAGGTCGAATTGGGCGTAAGCATTGGCGGTGATCAACATCACCCCCGCGATAATTGCAAGAACTTTAATTGACTTCATTGATCGTACTGGCCTTCTGTGTAATCGCGTCTTCGATTTCTTCGCCGAAGGACGGCGTATGGCCGCTGATTGCCATATAATGGCAGAGGCGGCAGCGGCTCGATACCCGCAACCGACGGTGCGTTCATGTCTATTCCGGCAGCGATGCCCGGCGTTCCCTTATCCGGCTCGGGTTCTTTAAATCCAAGTGTTGTTTGCTGGCCCAACTGGTTTTCAAAGAGGACGCCGCTTTCGGCGACAGAGATGACCTTAAGGCCGTTCCATGTCTGGCCTCTCTTCAAAAACACACTCTCGTTGGTAGCTATGTTTTCGACGCAAGCCGTTTGGTCTCCGTCCACCGAGTTGATGCCGGTTAAGGCCCAACCCGATTTCCCTTCGGCGAGCGATCCCGATTGCCCGTTGCCCGTGACGTTTAGCACGCCTGGGATAAACGGATCACGGCTTCCTCCGGCATAGCGCACAAAGTGAGCGTCAAGATCTGCCGCGGTAAACCCGTCGGTGTTGCTTGCGACCTTGGTTGCGTGCGTCGCGTGATGAGTGGTGGTCGTATCCTGTGGTGATAGGAAATACCACACCAGGATAATGACCGCCGCGATAATCGTCACGAGGATCGGTTTTGAGATCTTAGGCATGACGGCCTCCTTCGGAAATCCCTGGAGAAATTTGACGCAGTCGCCGCACACCACGAGGACGCGACTTATCGGACATTGAGTTTGCGCTGGCAATAGCATCCGAGATTATGTCGCCAGGGATGTAAGCCGACAGGCCCAGGGAGGCAGTTACTTCGTGTGTAGCTTCACCGGAAGACGAGATCTGAACTGAGCGAAGCGCGATCTTGCTGTCCTTTGAGTCCAGAGTTCGCATCAATGCCCGAATACCTGGATACTGACCGGTAATCTGCACGGTGTACGGTAACTCGATCATGCAGGCAAGCGGCTGCGTGCGCTGCGGTCGAAAGGCGCCCAGCTTGAGCGAGTTGGCCTCGGTCACTTTGGTGAGCACGCCAAGAACCGACACGGCAACAGTTTCCGAGTTTCCTTCCCATAGCCTGGGACGAACTTCCCGCAGAATATTCTTGGATACTGTCTTTGCATCATTGATCTGAATGTAGACCTTCCGACCCTTACTTTGCGAGATCGAAGTCGTGGTAGGCGGCTTCCCAAGCCAAATAAACGCCAGGGCGCCCAGCATGAGAAGTATCGAGAACAAGATCAATGCACTGGGCAGCACTTCATCTTGCTGCTTAAAGTTGATCATGATGCGCTTCCCTTCGTCGTCCCCGATTGTATCGCTGTATGGGTGGTCTTCTGTTCTGTCGGCATTGGCAAATTTCCAACCCCGGTGGCGCTTACATTGAACTGGACGACCGGCGCCTTGCCGATCATAGCGCTGTTTGCGAATACGAGCTTGACATCCCGAAAGCGTGGACTTGCGCTCAGATTGTTGACAAATAGGCCGACTTCATCGGAGGATTTGGATGCTCCACGGATGTCCACCGGCTTGCCTCGCTCAATGGTCAGGCCGGTTAGCCAAACTCCCGCGGGAAGGCTGTCGGTGACGACTGCGGCAATATCGCTGATCGGCTGCGCGGGTGCAAACGCGCGGGTGAGTGAGTCGTTGGCTGCAGCCAGCTTTGAGGCCTTCCCTGATTCGGTCGATAGAATCGAGCGGGACAGCGTCATTTGCCTGGCCATCTTGCCATTAGCTCGGGCCAACTGTTCCACCTCATCCTGACGGTTGGACCACACCAGAGCGACCAGCAGAACTGCGGCAGCCGCCATCAAGGAAGCCATGCGCATCCTTGCGGCGACCCTCTTCCTGTCGGCCAGGACGCGGTCTTCGGTCAACTCGAAGTTAAAAGGAGGCGCCAGGTGAAGAAGGCCGAGAGATGATTCCTCGCTGGTCGTGGCGCGCGGCAGGTCCACCACTCCGACAGCTATTACCGTCGCGTCATCTGCACGCGCGGCAGCCAGAGTTCGCTGGACTTCTCCTGCGGGATCGGCAAGCGCGCTGGTAACGCGGCTGAACCGGACGCTGCCGTCCATGACGACGTCAAGGGACAAGCCATCCGCCTCCTGTTCGACAACCAGCGCATTTGTCGTCCCGGCACGCGCCGCCACAGCCGGCGCCGCCAGCGACATAGGTACGATGCGGCTCGCACTGAGCCCCGCGCGTTTGAGGTCGGCGCGCAGCATGCGAAGATCATCGGCGCGGACGGCGGCGACGATCGTCAAGCAACCTTCGGCAGTCTGATCCGAGGTCTGGACGAAGTCAAACGCCAACTGATCGGGTGGCAGCGGGAAAAGCTGCGCGACCTGAACGCCAAGTATTCGGCGAAGATCGTCCACGCTGGCGCGTGGGAGGCGGGTCGATTTCAGAAAGACATGGGAGCGGCCGACGCCCACGAGCGCATGCCTCTGACCTGCCAGGATCTGCGCGAGATCGTCGAATGTCTCGCCCTGGGCGATCTTGCCCGTGACCCTGTCCAGGATGCGAATCCACCCCGGCGTCCATTCGATATGCAAGGTTGACTCGGCCGGCTTTTTCACTGGCTCTGCTCCGCGACATCTCCGGCCTGCAGTGTTGCAGTCGGTTCGGAGTCCCAGGCCCACCAGGATGGGAGGCCTGCGGTATTGAGTCTATTCAAGTTCACGATTTGTACCTGCGAGTTCTGATTTCTGAGCACGGCTTCGTATGCTACGCTTACGCCGCCGCATTGTCCGTAAATACGAGCGATCCATGTATTGCTTGCGACAGTCAACACATCTGCAAGGTCCATGAGTTTATTGGTGTTCATGCCGCTTACAGAAACGAGAGCGCCCAGGGTTGAAAATCCGGTCGCCTGCTGCTGAACGATGGTCGTGGCGATTCCGTCTGTCATGTTTGGAAGCGTATTGAGAACGCCTTCCGAGACCGTATTGATATTGAAGAGCCCGGCCTTGGTCGTTGCCGTTGAAAACGTCAGATTATTCAACAAGACCTGCTCATCAGCCTGTGAGAGTCCTGTAACCTTGGAAAACAGGGAATGAAAGCTAGTGATAGGCAATGCCGACCCTAACCGGCTCGCGCCACGGCTGCTCAGGCCGCGTTGTATGAGCCGGGTGATTGCGGTAGTACCCGCGCTATTCAATGTTCCCCTTCGAGATAGTCTCGCAGTGCCAATATTGATCTTCTGCTGGCCCGTTGCCGTCTGAGTGGGTGACAGGCTGTCCACCGTGACCATGCCTGCCAGCGGTAAGTTATTGCCGTCCTGATCCGTCGGATAATTGGTCGATGTCGGCGCGATGGCCGGCTGCTGATAGAGCGTCTGCGCCGTCCAGTTATTGATAAGCAGCAATTCATCTACCGTCGTGAGCGCCGCCAGTTTGGTATTGTACGGCTGGGGCAATGAATTGTAAAAGTCGTCTTTTGCTCCGTCGCTCCTGGCGGAAAGCCCTGGCTGGACCCAGTCGAGCAAACAGTCGACCTGATCCTGGTCAAGAGGCAACATATTGAGTTGATTTTGCGTCGCTGTATTCAAATTGATCATCGAGCATGCATCCACGATCTGAATCCTAAACGAGGAGCCATCGTCGAAATCGAACTCATCGTCTCCCGAATTGCCCAGTTTGTACCAGTCATCGTTTTGCTTTACGAGGTTCGGATTCGCGCTGGAAAGTACTTCCATGGCCCTGGCGACGCCGGCGTCGGCCGCGGCTTGTGCGCGCTCGTGGTCGAGTTGATGATTAGCTAGCCCTAGCGCCGCACGCTCACCGGCGGCCAGGATCGCCATGAACGCCACCAGTCCTGCAATTGCAATCAAAGCCTGCACAAAGATGTATCCGCGGCGATTGTTCTTCATCATCAGGTTCCGGACGACGTACTCACATAGGGGTTCAGCGACGTCACATCGCTGGCCGGTATGGTGACCACGAAAAGCCTCGTTGTGTGAGCTGGATCGTCCTTAAGAGTGTAGCTAACCTGCACTGCCTGCGGCAGCCGGCGCGAGCCGGTTGTCGTATCCCAGGTGTCGATCCACTCGTTTCCATCGTAAAACTCAAAGCCAATAGATTCGACATTCGGGTCGAGCAAAAACTCGTTTCCACCTTGCGTCGCATCCGAGTCGCTGGGGCGCTGCACACGCTCGAACAGGCCCGTCTTATCGCCCGCATCGCCCACCGCCGTCGTGCCTAGCGAAACTTCGGCTAGACCTCCGACCGGCCCCCGGCTGGTCTGCTGCGTACTGAAATCGTCATCGCTATAGATCGATGCCATCGGAACGCCATTGCCGACCGTTGTAAACGTAATTCTATCGCAACCTAGATTTGAACTGGCGCTGTCGGTCTCGCTTTGAAAGTAGCTGGTCGTCGTCGATGCGGACAGTCGCGCGCCTTGAAGCAAGCGAGTCATCTCCTCTTCCATGTGGCTCGTTGAATCTAGTTGAGCCATGCTCGCCTGGTACCTTCGCTGCATGGAAATTCCGGCCGAGAATGCGTAAGTGATCGCCGTTGCGAGCACGGCGGTCATTGCCATTACCAGCAACATCTCCACAATCGTGACGCCTTGCCTCGTGGCTCGATTCCGCGGAGTCGGATCCGTCATCCGCCGCCACCCGATGATGCGCTCGTGGTTGTATTTGTGCTTGCCGGCACATAGATCAATGTCGAAATGTCCTGCGAATCCTTCCCTTGCGTTGCAGTGATAGTTACTTGATCCAAATTAGATACACTCGTCGGCTCGATGTCGGCAGACCATGTAATATCATCATAACCCCGATCCGAAAAGTCGCCTGCGCCTCCTGCCTGGCTGGGATCGGACAGTATCCGCAAGTCCGCAATCTTTTCCATTGCCAAACGCCGCAATAGGATTGCCTTGTGGGCCTTGATGTCGGCGGCTTCAAGAGACCGAATCCCGCCAAGCGCCGCCACAACCGCCACCGCGACGAGTGCCGCTGTCACAAGGACCTCAACCAGCGTAAACGCCGCACGTCGACGCCCGACTGTTTGTCTGCAATACCCGTCGCTCATCATGTTCGTTGCGCCAGGGTGCCGGCCGTCCAGGTGTTCTGTGTCTGGTCCGGCATATCGCCCTCTATCCACTGGGATGCGGCATGGTCGGTTATGACCAGGGAATAGTGGGACTTATCCTCTTCAAACTCCACAGCGCCTGAATCCGAACTGCCGTCGGGGTAGACGATCCATTCCCAGTTGTCCGACGTCGACGCCTGCCCGTTGAGTTGAGCATTATCGACTCTTATGTCGTTGCCCAGATTAACTTCCTTGATCTGTTCGCTCTGAGTGTCGTTACTAATTGAGCCGTCCGACCCCACCGACACTTTTTCCATAATGATCGAATCGCTGGAAGTCCTCAAGCGAACCGGAATCTGCAGACTGTATGCTTGCGCCGCAGCCTCGGCGGGCAACCGAGCAATTTTCGCTTCAAGTTGCTTGGCATTCTGTGAACGCTGCATGGCCATGACGCGAGGCAAAACGGCTGAGGCGATTATCACAAGAATCGCCAGGACCACTATGATTTCGATCATTGTCGTGCCGGACAGCCGTGATCGGCGTCGCTCGGCATTACTGGTCGCTTGTGATATCCGCAGCATTGCCTTCTCCGCCTGGCTGCCCATCGCTGCCGTAGGACGTGATCAAGTAGTCCTGTCCCGACGGACCGGGCGACTGGTACACGTACGCATTGCCCCAGGGATCGTTCGGAATATCCTTGTCCGTGTATGGACCTTTCCAGTGCGGAGCATCGCTCGGCGCTGTTCTCAGGGCTTGCAGACCCTCTTCGGTGGTCGGATACTTGTCGTTGTCCAACCGATAAGCTTGTAGAACACTCGACAGCGTTGCAATATCGCTCTTGGCTTTGGCGATTTTGGCTTCGTCTGTTCGCTTGAGAAGGTTCGGAATGATCAGCGATGCGAGAATCGCCAGGATCAATATAACGACCAACATCTCGATGAGGGTAAATGCACGACGCGATCTATTGTTGTTGTGTGTTTTCATGGTTTATTTCACAAGGTTCTGGGCTTGATAGATTGGCAGTATAACGGACAGGACCACGAAGCCTACGATGGACCCCATGCTCAAGACGATCACTGGTTCGACCAGCGAAACGATGCGGCGCATGCCGGTATCGACTTCAAAATCCAGGTTGTCGGCGACGCGGCCTAACATTTTAGGCAGGTTGCCTGTCTCTTCTCCGACAGCGACCATATGAGTGAGGACGGGAGGGAACGCGCCCGAATTTCTCATGGCCTCGGCGATCGGTCTTCCCGCTCTGACTTCTTCTTCGACAGCCTGAGCGCTCCGCAGGAACACGGAATTGTTGGCGGACAACCCCGCGATTTTCAAGGCGTCCAAGATCGGAACTCCGCCATAGATCAGAGTGCCCAGTACTCTGGCGAACCTAGATACGGTTGCCTTTTCGATAACCTGTCCGATTACCGGCGCCGAGAGCATGAATCGATCTTTGGCCTCGGCTCCCGACCGGGTCGCAAACCAGGCGCGCAGACCGGCCACGATCGAGACAATTGCGACGACTATTACCACCCAATTCTGAGTCACAAACGTAGAGCTGGCCAGCAGCATCTTCGTGGTAATGGGAAGATCGTTGCCCATGTCCTTGAACACCCCGGCCATTCTTGGCAGCACGAACGTTGCCAGGAACGTGATAACGCCGAAAGAAACGAGCGCCAGGAGGGTGGGGTAAACCAATGCGCTGACAATTTGTCCTCGGCGCGTGACTTCCGTTTCCTGATAGTCGGCCAGTCGTCCGGCGACTTCTCCGAACTGACCGCTTGCCTCTCCGGCCCGCAGTGTTTGCGTGAACAACTCATCGAAATACTTCGGGTTCTTAGCGAGTGCCTGGCTTACGGGCATGCCGGAACGTACGTCGACCAGCGCCTCTTCGCAGATCCGCTTGAGCACGCCGCTTTCCGACTGCTCCGCCACGACGTGCAGCACCCTGTCGAGCGGCAGGCCGGCTGCCGCCAGATCGGCCAAACGCCGTGTAAATAGGGCCAGATCTTGAGCCGACGGTTGACGGCCTGAGGTGGCCTGGGTGCGGCCGGCTGATTTTGCGGCCGCGGTAGACGTTGGCCCGATATCGAGCACAAACCGGCCTTCGGCAGCCAATGTGGCCACGGCGGCTTCCCGGCTGTCCGCATCGACAGCGCCGGCTCGGCGCACTCCGGCTGCATCGAGAGCCGTATAGGCAAACGTTTGCTGGGCCATCAGAAAGACTCCCTCGCGCAGACCCGCATGACTTCTTCCGGCGTCGTCTTGCCTGCAAGGACAGCAAGCTGACCGTCGCCAAGCAATGTTCGCATGCCCTGATTCTTGATTGCGAGTTCCTTCATGTCGTTCGAAGAAGCGCGGTCGACCGTCATGCGACGAATGTGTTCATCGACGATGAATAGCTCGTACAGGCCGACACGACCCTTGTAACCGGTATGCAGGCACTTGTCGCAGCCCTTACCACGCCTGAAAGGCGTCGTGCCGGCATAATCCGACTCCACTATTCCCATGGCTCTGAGCAGATCCGGGTCAGGGTCGTCTTGTTCCATGCAGAAGGGGCAGTTCTTTCGTACGAGGCGCTGTGCGATTGTCCCAATCAACGATGATGCCACCAGGTAAGGTTCGACTCCCATGTCCAGCAGGCGTGTGATCGCGCCTGGTGCATCGTTGGTATGCAGGGTGCTGAAGACCAGATGGCCCGTCAATGCCGCGTGAATTGCGATCTCCGCCGTTTCAAAGTCGCGTATTTCACCAACCATGATGATGTCCGGGTCCTGTCGGACAATGCTGCGCAGGCCGCTGGCGAATGTTAAGCCGATCTGTGGCCGCACCTGTATTTGTCCGATGCCGGCCACCTGATACTCGACGGGATCTTCTATGGTGAGAATGTTGGTTGTCGGCGACCAGATTTCTTGGAGTGAAGCATAAAGCGATGTGGACTTTCCGGAGCCGGTTGGGCCGGTGGCCAGTATCACGCCATGCGGAACCTTGATCAGCTTACGATATCTTTCGAGAATATCCCTATGCATGCCCAGGTCTTCTAGGCCGAGCATGGCAGTTCCCTTGTCCAGGATACGCATCACGGCGCGCTCGCCGTAGACCGTCGGGACAATGCTAACGCGGATATCGATGTTGCGGCCGGCGATGACGATCTTTATGCGACCGTCTGCCGGCAAGCGCCGCTCGGCAATGTTCATCTCGCCAAGGATCTTGAGACGCGAAACGATGGCGGCGTGCATCCGCTTGGGCGGAGTCATAACGTCGCGCAACATGCCGTCCACCCGGTAGCGCACTTTCATGTCGCGCTCGTACGGCTCGATGTGAATGTCGCTGGCTGCGTCGCGAACAGCCTGTGCGAAGATCAGATTGACCATCTGAACGACGGCAGTTTCGCCCGCCATCTTCTGGAGATCGGCCAAATCCGTGGTGTCGTCGAACTCTGTTCCGGCGGCGCTGTCTTCGGTTTGGCCGGGAAGCCCCGCCAGAATTCGCTCAAGAAAGATCTCTTCGATCTTCTCTTTGACCAACTGGGGCGACGCGAGGACCGCACGAGTCGGCCGCTGCAGCAATACGCCAAAATCGTCGACCGCTGAAAGCGATTCCGGAGAGCCGATTGCTACCACTAGAACGTCGCCATCGAGTGCGAGCGGCAGAGTCTGGTTCTTGAGGGCAAAGTCGCCAGGCGCCAGAGCGATTGCTTCAGGTGTCGGCTTTACTTCCTCCAGGTCCACCCACTCGAAGCCGTCGCTTAACGCCAACTCCGGCAATGAAACTCCCTGGTGATTGAACGGCGATGTAATCATACGAATAGTTCGTGCTTTTCAAAAAATAGGGTCGACGAATGTCGAACCGCCCTTTATTCTACCTCTATAGGATGGAGCACTAGAATGAACAAGTTATGAAGGTTGGCCGCATCGCATAAAAAACTAGCCATGCCCTTGACAAATGTTGCTGCCACAGGCCAATAATTGCCGGAGATGAAAATAGAAAACCTGACAGCCGCGTTCGTTGCCCAGCCGGAAACCATCGATTACGTATATGGCGACCAGCGATGGCAAGACATTGCACAGCGGACCTCTTTGTTGCCGGATGCGATCTTGCCCCAAGAGGCTCTCGATTGTCCGGAGAAGCTCAAGGATGTCGATGTCGTCTTTTCCACTTGGGGAATGCCTGCGCTCACCGATAGCCATCTGGACCAGATGCCACGATTGTCGGCGGTCTTTTATGCTGCGGGGTCGGTGCAGCCGTTCGCTAGGCCGCTCTTGTTGCGCGACATCACTGTGGTCAGCGCCTGGCGCGGCAACGCTGTGCCGGTTGCTGAGTTCACCCTGGCGCAGATCCTGTTGTCCCTCAAAGGCTATTACCGAAATCGACTTGATTACGATGGGAGCAACAACACTTATTCCAGCGCATTTAAAGGACCGGGCGCCTACGGGGAGACTGTGGCTCTGCTTGGGGCGGGCGCCATTGGAACATATCTCATCGGATTGCTCAAGCCGTTCAATGTCCATATTGTAGTGTTCGACCCGTTTCTGGACGATGAGCGGGCTAGATCGTTGGGAGTCGAAAAGGTAGCGACGCTGGCCGAGGCGTTTAGCCGCGGGCTTGTAGTTTCTAACCATCTGGCCAATAATTCGGCCACGGTGAAGTTAATTAGTCGCGAGGTGCTCCAGAATCTGCGGCCCAACGCCACATTTATCAATACGGGACGGGGCAGAACAGTCGACGAAGATGCGCTTGGTGACATACTGGGGAAGCGTCAGGATCTGACAGCGCTTCTCGATGTGACCGATCCGGAGCCCCCCGGCGCAGATTCGGCGCTCGCAGTGCTTCCGAACATTCACCTGACCACACATATCGCCGGCGGGATCAATGACGAGGTCCGTCGCCTGGCGGATCTGTGCATCGCGGAGTTCGATCGATTCGCGCGAGGCTTGCCACTCGAACACGCGGTGACCCTCGAAGCGCTGGAGCGAATGGCGTAATATCGATTACGCACGCCCGTAAGTCGAGATAACGTTGTACATGATCGTTACCTCGGCTTCGTCGGACTTGACTACATGGACCGAGATTTCGTCGTACCAGACGATAACGCCTTCGATCACTTCATCGGTCATAAGGGTAAATTTGACCGGCACTTTGCCGTCGCGGAAACGGATCAGCTCAATCTCGCGCGAGCTGACACGCCCGCCCCTTAAATCGCCTTGTGAAGAATAATCCATGATAACGGCCCTACTTGGCTGCTTTTGTCTTGGCGGCCGCGAGTGGCTTGGCAGCCTTTGCGTAGGCTCGATGGCGCTCAAGTTGGCGCTTCTGGGTTCGTCGTATTTCTTTAGCTCGGATTCGCATTAATGCCGTAACTCCTTTAATCGTTGTCTTAGTAACGTTTCGTCAACATAGAATTCGCTGAAAGTCTCGCCTGCCACTTCCACCACCGGGATCGATTCAATCATCCGGTCATAGAGCGCCTCATCGGTTTGTATATCGATGATTTCAAGATCGAACGGTTCGTCCCTTTGCACCTTCCAGAGTACATCGAGAGCCTCTTCGCACAGATGACACCCTGGCTTTCCATAAAGCACCACGCGGGTCGCGCCCACGAACTGGTCGTCGCTATGAGCGTCCATGGCGTTTCATTATAGGCGTTCTCCTGCTTCATTGTCAAGCTCGATTCAATTGCCGCCGCCTGCAGGCTGGCGAGTCGCCTATCAATGCTGAAGCATTCTCAATTGAAATTCGGGTGGCTCGTACGTGAAACTACCCATCTTGATGATTCGAAAGCGGCCGGAGGATTGTCCGGGAACCGTGCTCAGGTGGAAGCAGACGCCCATGCAATAGTTTGCGCTCTTGTCGTCCTTGTATGCAAGAAGGGTGATGCCCTTTTCTTGCTGTTTAGGGTCCAATAGGCGCGGAAAATTATAGCCGGTTCGCTGACCGACGCCCAGAAACCCCTTGCGGCCCCATGAGTTTTCCAGCCACACTGCGGGCCAGATCCGCCAGTAATCGCCCATGATTCCGTCGGCCTGGTGGATGCGGCGCATCTCGTCCGAGCCCTGCACGATTTCACCGATGCGTCGCGCGGGAGTTGCGAAAGCACGCGGCTGAAAGTCGACGAACACGGTTGCGATTGCCAACGCCGCAAGCGCTACGACCACCGCGGGTTCGCGCCGATCCCAATTCGGAAGCTTGTCGAAGATCGAGGCTAAGAGAAACGCCATGCCATAAGCGATCAGGAATACAGGATCGATAAAGTAGCGTTGGTGGAAATCGTTTAGAGCGACGAACTTCAATGAAGACATCGTGAGCGCGATAATTGCGGCAGGCAATCCAAACAAATACAAGCCCTTGCGCAGAATTCCTGAGCATTGCTTTACCAGGAGGAGGACGATCATGGCAACGCCGCACCAGAACGTCGCGGCGAGCGCCCAGGAGTTCACGGTATAGTACCGGACGACATTGAGCGAACAGGTTAATAATGCCCTGGCAATATCGGCGGCCCGGATGGTGACGTCCATCGGGGTATTCAGGATATCCGTGCGTACATCCGCCCGATATTGGAATACTCCGAAGGTCGCGAAGGCAACAATAATGAATGCTAAGATCACAAGGAAATTTCGCGCCGCCCCGCGGAATTGGTCCAGCGAAACGATGAACTGGTCTCCGGCGCCGTCGATGCGCACCTTGGAAGCCAGCATATATATGGACCAGACAAGATAGATTGCCAGGGCCGGTTGAGCCACCTCATACGAAACGAGAAGCAGGAATGCGGCCACAAGCGCATATGCCGCGGTCGCCGGTAAACTCTGCGATTTGAGCGCGCGCTTGGTTGCCAGCAGCGAGACGCAAACCAGAAAGAACGACTCGGAGTACGGCACGACGCACTGCTCGAACCAGAAGTACGCATTGAACGGCAACAAAAAAAAGATTGAGGCGAAGCCGAAGAGAGTAGGGCGCCTGATGTTGAGCACAAACGCGACCAGGAACGGCAGAGAGAACGCCATCAGGAGCATCAAAGCAGAAAGGGCAACGAGGTTGCCGCTGGGATTCTTGATGAAGCTGACGACGAATGGCGCGAACGACAACAGGCGGTCCTGCCCCCAATCGAACAGGGTCACATGCGTATAGCTCATGATGCTGTAGATGATTGAGTCGGAGTCTTCATGATGATAGAAGTTCGTAAAGAACTGCAACCCGATACCGATAGTCGCCAGAAAGACAATCAGGATGGCGCTGTAGAATTTGGTTCTTTGAGTGTCGTTCATGGGGCAATCGATGCATTATAACGCAAAGGCTTGGCAGAATGCAATTTGGGAATCGGACCGCGCGACGTCGCCCACGCCGTCGGCTCGCGCCGGCAAGGTACAATGAAGCCAATGACGAACTCTATTCCCCTATCGATCCTACGCTTGAAACCGCTCCGGCCCGAACGGTACGGTCATCCGTGGGTGTACGACAACGAGATCGCGGCAATGCCTGAACCCGA
>Ga0316231_1002955_pt1 | contig 15530 bp, 2 predicted proteins | sample TBH18027metaG_FD_206002 | JGI IMG/M metagenome (GOLD analysis project Ga0316231, IMG submission 206002) | Freshwater microbial communities from Trout Bog Lake, Wisconsin, USA - TBH18027 | ecosystem: Environmental > Aquatic > Freshwater > Lake > Hypolimnion/Profundal zone | place: USA: Wisconsin...
CTGTTGGAGGCTTTGACCAGAATGCACCGGGCGCGATTCGACGACATCCGGCAATTGCGGACGACCAACCGGCCCGCCGTGTTGTAGTCTATGAGCCTGTCGATCCCGTCGACCATCGGGGCGCTGCCGAATGGCTTGACCGCGCCCGTGCCGGTGTGCTCGATTTGAACCGGCCGATCGAAGCGAACATGGCAACCGTCTGCCTGAGGCGTGGCATCGACTACCTTTGCTGAGCATCGCACCTTGTGAGCAACCCAATCCCATACCGCGACATCGTCTCCTGCGCGAAAATCGGAATTGACGGGTTCGACCACGCACGTCTGGTCGTCGATCTTTGCAAGAATTCGATGGTAGTGAGTGCCCATGTTTATCGAGTCGTCGTCGGTGGCCATGAACGTACAATGGTCAAGAGTGACCGTTCCGCGGTTGTCGAAAACCATCATTCCGCCGTTGGCTGCGAAGACATGCCCCGATCCTGCCGGAACATCGAGGACGCAATCGCTGAACGAGATATCGCCTCCATTGGAGACTACTTCGAAGGCGTTCATGACGGATGCAGCATTGATATGGTCGACTTTCACATCGCTGCTGTGGCTGATGCTGATCGACCAGGCTCCATGTATTCCCTCCCAGAGTACCCAGGGCTTGCCGACCCACTCGGGTTTGAGATGGCTGACATGCAGTTTCCAGGACTTCTCGCCGATCTTCTCGCGCGAAATAATCTTCGGCGGCCAGACTGTATGATCCCAACTTCGGCATGCCGGATCGGCGTATACCCACAACTGGCCGATCTTAAGAAAATCCGGCCGGTCGATATCGTCGAAGTCCGGCCTTACAGTAATCGAAATCGTCTTGGCCTGCTCGTCGATCGCATTGATGGTTCCCTCGCTGTGCGTGCTTATCGCGGTGTCGAATGTGAGCGTGGAGATCCGGACATCGTTGCAGCGCTTGACTCTAAAGAGATGCGTATCGAGGTTGGTTACAACCAGACGCGTTCCTGGCTCGCCGACAACCCAGAGGTCTTTGGCATCCGTAATCGTGATATATTCGCCTCTGCCCGGACCTCTTGTGACCAGACGGTATTCTCCGGCCGGCAGATAGACTACTGAAGGCGCAGCCGACTTGACCGCGGCTGCGATCGCGGCGTTAATGGCGGGCGAATCGTCTGCCTTGCCGTCGCCGACTGCCCCGAAGTTGCGCACATCGAACTTATGCGGCTGCGCTGCGTTGCAGAAAGGAGCGCCGGCCCAGACAAGCGTGCAAAAGCCTATTGCGATGAGTTTCAAAACCATGACGATCTCCCAGGCGCCTTAACGCCCTTCCACCAAGTACTTGCCTGACGTATGCAACGTCACGAACGATCGGTCCCCGTCAGTGCGGTCGGATTTAGCTATCTTACCGTTAACTATGACTTCACGACCCGGCACGCCGACGCTGGCCGTGGTTCCAGTGGGAATCTCGACTGCAATTTGAAGCCGGCCCAAATGAGCTGACGCATGCACGCGGATCGGCCCTCGAGGGGTGGGAACATCGCCGGCCGCCCACGAGAGGCCCGCCAGATCGGGGACGATGTCCAGTGTTTGCCAGGCTGGCCCGGTGGAACGGACGCCCAGAAGGTATTCGGTCAGCCAGCTTGTGATACCCGATGCCCAGGCGTGGCATGAGCTTCCGCCGAAACCAGGCGGCTTGGCGATTCTCGCCGGGATGTGCCAATCGGGATAAAATCCTTCCCAATAGCTTGTGGCGCCGGCATCGAGCATTTGGCCCCAATAGGCGCGGGCAATCAGCAGGGCATCGTCCGAATGCTCCAGTTTGGTATAGAGGGGAAGCATGAAATACAGGTAGTAGGGTGTTATGATTCTTGGCTTATTTGACGAAGCAGGTTTTACCCAGCCGGGGCTGCCCGGTTTCAATACCTGGGAATAGATAGCCTGCTCCTGGTCCGGTGTCGCGACTCCGGCGATGATGGCGCGCGTATTGACCTGTGTCCTCTCTCCGAACGTGTTGCTGCCTGCATCGACCAGCTTTGCTCGCGCCGCAGCCTTCATGCCATCCGCCAACTTCGCGTACGCATCGGCATTCGACTTGTCGCCCATTTGACCAAGCAGATAGCTTGCCTCTCGAAAAGCCTCGATGTAGTAGAAGCCGGTAATGGCTCGGGACTCCGGATTGTCCTCGACAGGACCCACTCCCGGGCACGAGTCGCAGTACATGAACTCGAACTTGGCGGTATGCGGCTGCAAGTTCTGGAAGAGCAGATCGCCGTCAAGGTCGCCGCGCATGTATTTGAGAATCGCGACGAGCGGATCGTGCATGGCATGAAGAAATGTCGAATCCCCCAGGTGACGATAATGATTGCCCAGCCCCATCACCCACGCCGCGGAGTATCCGGGTATCCAGTTGACATGATGCTTGGGATTGGGGGACTGCGGCGCGGAACGAAGTATCGAATGTTCGGTTAAGAACAGATCGCCGAATGCCACCGCGATGGTCTCGCCGGTCGGCTCGCCATCCCCGGCCCAGAGGCAGCGGTCGCGCTTGATCCCGTCCCATATGTCATTCTGCATGCATAGATGCGCCGTATAGGCTCCCGTGTACCACATCCGCGTCAGTTGGCGGTCGGGGCAATCGAACGAGCCCTTATATGTCACCGGGTAATAGATATGGTCGATGGAGACGCCCACATGTTCCGGAGCGCCATCCGTGGTGGGCGGGAATGTCAGGACCGCGTAACGCAAGCCTGTAATCGTCGTATACTGGGGCGACGCGCCGGGCGCGATGTTCAAGACGGCTTGAACCCACGGCTTTACTTGAGCTTCCGTGGACCATTCACCCGTTCCAACCGATATATTGGCAGGCCCGCTGGAAGAGATACAAACCCGGCCATTGAGCTCTTCGCCGAAGTCGACCAGGATAGACGGCGGATTATTCGAACCGGCGGGCGGCGGCATAATGGTTGCCATTCCTCCTTTGACAAGGGCGTCAGCGCCGGTAATCGCGCCTGCTCCGGGGTGCACGTCGATGACGGATGCCACCGGAACATTGTAATGCTGCAGATAGACGGGCTCAGCCGGCGCCGGAGACGGCCAACCTTTGATTGCCGACAGCGGCAGGTAGAGATTCGAATGAACCCCGCCCAGCGACACGGGCGCCACCCACCCGGAATCGTCGAAATCGATCGCGTTCCAGCCCGCGCCCGGGTCCGATGCCATGGTGACGCGCCACGATAGGTCCGATGGCGCCACGATTGCGTCGTCCGCATCGATCTGCGAAATCACTCCCGCCGATCCGACATAGTTTATCGCGCGAATTGCGACAACATTTCGTCCCTTATGCAGCAGCCGCGTGACATCGCTGTTTACAACGGTTCCCCATCCCGAGCCTTTCGATGCTTCGACGCCGTTGATATACGCCGTGAACGCATCGTCCACAGTCGCCGAGAGCATCGCTTTGGCGGGAATCTTATCGATCTGGAACGATTTTCGCAGATAAATCGTCTGGTTGTCCTTCGTCAGATTCGCCCAAATCCAGTTGACGGGTTCGCTTGTGGCCGGCGGACCAAGAGGTTTCGAAGGAACGGGCCATCCGGCAATAGGTTCGCCGGCAGCGGGCGCTTTCTCCACGGCAGGCGCCCACGATTTATCCGCACGAGCGCTCCAGGAGGCATCGGAGACGATGGGCGCTTGGCCGGGGATTTGCAGCCACGCAGAGATAAACGAGCCGCGTCCGCCACCGGCGCGGATCTCCAAAAGATTGCGCCCGGGGTGCAACAGCGCCGCGATATCGTATTGGAGGGCGCCCTGAACCCGCTCGGATCTTCCAACTGTTTGACCGTTGGCTAGAACTTGTATCGATCCACTGGAATACACGATCAACGACGTCCAGGTAGGCGTATCGATCACGTCAAATGACTTGCGAAATGCAACGGTTTCGCCCACCGGCGCATGCGCTGCCCAGATCCGGGCCGGGGCGCCCACATCAGCGCCGGGCATGGCGATATCGGGAACATAAGTGGGATCCAATGTCGGAGGCCCGGCAATGGCCGGTAAAGCGATGGTAAGAGCAATCAAGCCCGCCAGCGAGCGGCGAATAATACGGGGAATGAGCATTAACAATGACTCCGTCAGTCTCGCACATGCGAAAGTCCATCATAAAATACCGGATGGCAGCAGTGCGTGCAGTTGCAGATTCCCCCGCGCCCGTTCTGGCATGCGAACTCGGCGCAGGCATACAGGCGGCTCCTCTTGGCAAAGCGTGTATTAGTGCAATCGCCAAATAATTATCCATATGCGTTACAAAAATAAATATTTCAAAAACTATCATAATACTGTAAAAAGCCTCAACATCATGGTAAGCGCATGGTACAATGGATTATAATCGTGCCTTTGTTATATGAAAACAGTCGGATACGTAAGTGCTCCGGAAGTCGTTTCTGTTAGGTTGGTTAATATTAACTGACCAATGTCGGTGCTCGCTTTGCCGACGTACATTCCATTAGCTACACATGACGCCGCGGTTCTTCGCCGGATCGCGAATACGCCACTTATTTAACGCGATATTCGACCTGACTCTTTTGTTGCGCGACAGGGCTTGCCGCGCATAACAGGTGAGATCCGTGCAAACACCCTGCTCCCGCTTCGCGTCGGCCTGGCGCCGGCTTGCAATCTTGCTTGCCGTGCTCGCTTCAACAGCCATCTTCGTATTTGCGTCTGCAAGCGAGCGCTGCGCTGCGTCGCAGACCGCAACGACGACGACGCTAACTTCCACGCCTAACGCGTCCATCTACGGCGCGTCGGTCACGTTTACGGCCACAATAAGCCCGAGCGTCCCCGCTGGCGAGACAGTGACGTTCTACGACAGCGGCACGCAGATAGGAACGGGCACGACGGCGAGTTCAAAGGCGACATTCGTCACGGCCGCGCTTATCGTGGGCAGCCACAGCATCACAGCGACGTACTCCGGCGACTCAAATTATGCGACGAGCACATCGAGCGTGCTGACGCAGTCCGTGGTCATATGCCATCCGACGACGGCGCTGGCGTCCGCGCTCAACCCGTCGACAAAAGGCGCATCTGTAACATTCACCGCGACAATCAACCAGAGCGTCCCAAATGGCGAGACTGTGACTTTTTATCAGGGTGTTAGCTCCAAGACTTCCATAGGAACCGGGACGACCTCGGGCGGGGTGGCGATGCTGGCAATTTCGACGCTCGCCCTGGGCAGCAATACGATCTGGGCGTACTACCCCGGCGACTCGAACTACGCCTATAGCTGGTCTGGTTCCGTCGTTCAGACAGTTAACCAAGCTCCTACCGCGACGACGCTGGCCTCCTCTGTTAACCCATCGGCGTATGGCGGGTCGGTGACGTTCACTGCAAGCATTAGCCCGAGCGTGCCAAATTACGAAACGGTGACGTTCTACGACGGAGGCGCCTCTATCGGAACGGGCGCGACATCCGGCGGAGCGGCCACGTTGACGACGTCCTCTTTTGCCGCGGGAACTCACAATATTACGGCAAGCTATCCGGGCGACACGAATTACGTGGCGAGCACGTCGAGCGCGCTAACGCAGACTGTCAACCAGGCAACAACTACGACGGGCATCAGTTCGTCACCTAACCCGTCGGGATACGGTGCTTCCGTAACCTTCAATGCGTGGGTCAGGCCGATCGGACCCAATGGCGAAACGATAACGTTCTATGACGGGAGCACGCAGATTGGGACAGGTACGACCTCCGGCGGATCGGCGTCGCTGACGACATTGGCGCTGGCCGTTGGCAGCCACAGCGTCACCGCAGCCTACACGGGCGATGCGACGTACGCGCCTAGCACGTCGAGCGCGCTGACGCAGACCGTTAACATAGTGCAACCCGTCACCGTTTTGACTTCCTCCCTCAATCCATCGACTTTCGGCTCAGCCGTGACATTCAGCGCGTCGGTAAGCCCGAGCGTGCCCAACGGGGAAAGCGTGACGTTCTACCAGGGAGCCGGTTCCAAGACCGCTATCGGATCTGGGATGATATCCGGCGGCGTCGCAACGCTCACAACGACCGCTCTTGCTCAAGGCGGCTACACGATCTGGGCTTATTATCCCGGGGACTCGAATTTCCACTATAGCTGGTCGAGTCCTCTGACGCAGACGGTCAACCAGGCTCCAGCTACGACCACGCTTGCGTCTCCGGTCAACCCATCGACCTTTGAGGAGTCCGTGACGTTCACTGCGACCGTCAGCCCGAGCGTGCCCGATTGGGAAATCGTAACGTTCTATTACGGCGGGGTCTCTCTTGGGACGGGGTACACATCTGGCGGAATTGCGGCTCTTACCACATACGGCCTCCCTGTAGGCTGCAGCAGCGTCACGGCGAGCTATCCGGGCGACTCCAATTACGCGGCGAGTACTTCAAGCGCGCTTGAACAAACTGTCAACCCGGATTCGACCTTTACTGGAATAGAATCGTTGCCCAACCCGTCGAACTATGGGGATTCGGTCACGTTCACGGCTTGGGTCAGGCCGATCGTGCCAAACGGCGAGACTGTGACATTCTACGACGGCGGCGAGCCGATCGGAGCAGGAACGATATCCGGCGGAACGGCGATGTTCTCGACATCCACGCTTGCGCTGGGTCCACACAGCATTACGGCAGGCTATAACGACGACGCGGATTATGAGTCGAGCATGTCGAGCACGCTGACTCAGACCGTCGATACTTGCCATCCTACGACGACCCTCGTTTCGTCAATGAACCCGTCGGCGCTTGGTTCCGCGGTGACGTTTACTGCAACCATTACTCCGAGCGTACCGGACGGAGAATCTATTATATTCTACGATGGCGTAGTCTCGAAGGCTACGATCGGTACCGGGACCACATCCGGCGGGGTGGCGACGTTTACCACGTCCGCGCTGGCTTTGGGAAGCCATACAATTTCGGCTCAGTACGTTGGCGACGCGAACTATGCGTATAGCTGGTCGGCTGGTCTGCCGCAGTCGGTGCACCAGGCGTCAACCACGACCCTGGTGTCGTCGCTCAATCCGTCGACCTTTGGCGCGTCTGTATCGTTCACCGCGACCATCAGTCCGGCCGTGCCGAATACGGAAGTAGTGACATTCTACGACGGCGGGTCTTCAATTGGAACCGCAACGACAGCAAGCGGGGTTGCAACTCTGACGACATCCGCGCTTGCTGCCGGCAGCCACAGCATCACCGCAACCTATCCCGGTGACACTAACTATTCGGCGAGCACTTCGAACGCGGTGTCTGAGGCGGTCAACCAGGCGACGACGACGACTGCGCTCACTTCATCCCTGACCCCGTCGACGTACGGCGGATCCGTGACGTTTATGGCGACCATCAGCCCGGGTGTACCGGCTGGCGAAACCGTGACGTTCTTCGATGGCGCGGCCTCTATAGGAACGGGAACGACCGCAGGGGGATCTGCGACCTTCACGACGACGGCCCTTGCGGCGGGAGCACACAGCATTACGGCAAGCTATCCTGGCGACACGAACTATTTGAATAGTACGTCAAGCGCACTTGCCCAGACCGTTAATCAGGCATCGACGACGACGACGCTCAGTTCTTCGCCCAACTCGGCCGCTTATGGCATCTCGGTCACATTCACCGCGACAGTCAGTCCTAGCGTGCCAAACGGCGAGGTTGTCACGTTCAACGATGGCGGAGCCCCTATAGGTACGGGACCGCTTTCAGGCGGAATTGCGATTCTGGCGACATCCGGTCTCGCCGCCGGAAGCCACAGCATATCGGCAAGTTATCCTGGCGACACGAACTACGCCGGGAGCGCGGCGAGCCTGCTGACGCAGACCGTAGGCCAGGCATCGACCGCGACAGCGCTCAGTTCATCGCTCAACCCGTCGACCTACGGCGGCTTCGTGACTTTCACTGCTTCGATCAACCCGACAGTACCTAACGGAGAAACCGTTACGTTCCTTGACGGCGGCGTATCTATTGGCACAGGCACGACTTCCGGCGGCTCGGCCGAATGCACGACCGCCGCGCTTGTCGCGGGCAGCCACAGCATTACGGCAAGTTATCCGGGCGATGCGAACCTTACGGCGAGCACATCGAGCGTGCTATCGCAGACCGTCAATAAGGCGGCCACAATTACGACGTTCATATCGTCGCTCAACCCGTCGACATGCGCCAGCCCCGTGACCTTCACATCGACGATCAGTCCGAGCGTGCCCGACGGCGAGACAGTGACTTTCGCCGACGAGGGCGTGTCGATTGGAACAGGCACGACCGCCGGCGGCTCTGCGACCCTAACCACAACTCCGCTTGTGGCTGGCAGCGAGACCATCACCGCAAGCTACCCTGGCGACACGAACTATGCGACGAGTATATCGAGTATGCTGACGCAGACTGTCAACTCAGCGCAAACCACGACGACTCTCGTGTCTTCACTCAATCCGTCGACCTACGGCGAGGCTGTCACGTTCACCGCGACGGTCAGCCCAGGCGCGTTGCCCGGCGATTCTATTGCATTCTTCGACTCGGCTACCGGAATCCAGATCGGCTCTAGCGTGATCGCCCAATCGCGGGCCTCGTGCACAACGGCCGCGCTTGCCGTTTGCCCCCATGCGATTTTGGCTATCTATACCGGCAATTCAAGCTACGGGCCCAGCAATTCCAGTTCGCTTTCCCAGGTCGTCAACCTGGCACCGACAGCGATCATGCTGGCGTCGTCACTCAACGCGTCCACATATGGGGCTTCGGTTACCTTCACCGCGACTATCAGCCCGGCCGTGCCCGACGGCGAAACTGTGACGTTCTACGACGGCGGTGTTTCCATCGGCACAGGCACAACCGCAGGCGGGATCGCGGTCTTGACGACCGCCGCGCTTACAGTGGGTAGCCACAGCGTTACGGTTAGCTATCCGGGAGACACGGACTACTCGGCAAGTACGACTAGCACACTGCTGCAAATAGTCAACCAGGCGCCGACGACGACCGCTCTCGCCTCTACGGTCAATCCAGCGGCTTACGGCGCATCCGTAACCTTCACGGCAAGCATCAGCTCGAATGTACCAGATGGCGAAACTGTGACGTTCTACGACGGCACGGCAACAATTGGGACGGGTACGACTTCAAGCGGGGCTGCGACGTTTACGACATCGTCGCTCGCCGTAGGCAATCACAACATTACGGCGGATTATCCTGGAGACACAAATTACACGCCGAGCACATCGAGCGTCCTGCCGCAGGACATCGTTGCAGCGCCAACCACGATTACGCTCGTTTCTTCGCTTAATCCGTCTGTATTTGGCGCGTCTGTAACGTTTACAGCGACGATCAGCCCGATCGTGCCGGATGGCGCGATCATGACATTCTTTGATGGCGGTTCGTCAATCGGAACGGGTTCGACCTCGGGCGGGAGCGCGGCCTTGACGACATCGGCACTTACTGGCGGCAGCCACAGTATTAAGGCGGGCTATCCCAGCCAGCAGGATTACGCTGGGAGTATGTCGGTCGTCCTAACGCAAACTGTGAACCTTGCACCAACGACTACGGTGTTGCTGGCTTCGCCCAACCCATCGGCCTATGGCGCTTCGGTAACCTTCACGGCGACTGTAAGCCCGAGCGTGCCAGACGGCGAGCCGGTGACGTTCTACGTTGACAGCACATCGCTTGGTACTGGCACCACAGCTGGTTCGGTAGCTGTGTTTGCGACCGACGCGCTTGCACCCGGTAACCAAAGCGTCACGGCCAACTATCCAGGTGACACAAACGACGAAGCAAGTGCGTCAACCGTGTTGACGCAAACTGTCAACAGGACTCCGACGACCACGACACTGGTATCCGCACCGAACCCGACGACCTGTTGTGCCTTGGTTACGCTCACGGCCACGGTCAGTCCGGCGGTGCCGGACGGCGAGACGGTAACGTTCTACGACGGCAGCACTTCAATTGGAACGGGCGCCACTTCCGGGGCAGCAGCTACTTTGACTACCGCAACGCTTGCCGTTGGCAACCACAGCATTACCGCCAGCTATTCTGGCGATGCAACCAATGCGACAAGCACGTCAAATGCACTGCCGCAAACTGTCGATATAATTCCGACGAGCACGAAATTGGCGACTAGTATGAACCCGTCGGCGGACGGTGCCTGCGTAGCCTTTAGCGCGACGATCATCCCGGCCGTGCCGGATGGTGAGACGGTAACGTTCTACGATGGCAGTACATCTATCGGCACCGGCGCTACTTCAAATTCGGTTGCCACGTTCACAACCTCACAACTAACTGTTGGCAGCCACAGCATCGTAGCAAATTATTCTGGTGACGCAGACTTTGCCGCGAGCTCGTCGGCCGCATTGACACAAGTCGTCGGCGCCTGCGTGACACTCACGATACTCGCCTCTTCAGTCAACCCATCGTCATACAGCAGTACGGTTACTTTTACAGCAACACTGTATCCGTCAATTCCGGACGGCGCTGTCGTAACATTTAACGACGGTTACGCAGCTATTGGTACGGCCACCACGACCGGGTCAGTTGCGACCCTAACTACCTGCACCCTTGCCTTGGGTTTCCACACTATCACGGCCGACTATCCTGGCGACACGAACAATGCAGCGAGTACGTCGAACTATGTGATTCAATGTGTGCACCAGGACTTAACTACCACTGCATTGTCATCTTCGCTTAATCCAACAATGTACGGCGCTTCGGTTACCTTCACTGCGACGATCAGTCCGACTGTGCCGGATGGCGGGTCTGTGACATTCTACGATGGCGGCACCTCAATTGGCACGGGCTCCACATCCGGCTCGGCTGCCACCCTTACGACAGCAGCGCTAGCCCCTGGTAACCACTACATTAATTCGACCATTACAGGCGAAATGGACTATTCGGCAGGCCTGACAAATGCCTTGACGCAGGTCATCGAAAAAGCTCCCACGTCAATGACGCTCAGTACGTCCCTGAGCCCGTCATCGCCTGGTGGTGCGGTCACTTTTACGGCGACGATCGGCCAGGCGGTTCCGGACGGCGAGAAGGTGACGTTCCAGGACTACGGTACGTCGATTGGAACGGCAACAACGCACGGCGGCATCGCCACCATATCGACAGCATCCCTTGCCGCAGGCGGCCACAGCATAACAGCCAGCTATCCCGGCGACACGAACTACATGGCGAGCACAGCAAACACGATAACACAGATCATCGCCACATTCATCGTTACAAATACCGGCGACAGCGACGCGCCGGGTTCCGGCTCGCTTCGTTCAGTTATGAATGCGGCGGATCTTGGGTCGGGCGGCACTATTGCCTTACAGAGTGGGCTAGCCGGAACGATCGTGCTCGGAAGCAATCTGCCTACGATCCAGAAGAGTTTGGCAATTCTTGGTCCAGGCGCGACAGCGATCGCGGTCGATGGCAACGGCCAATTCTGCCCGTTTGAAATTGGACCAGGTTACAACTCGGTGATGATCACTGGTTCAACCCCGGTTACGATCTCTGGGCTGACCATTCAGAACGGCCATGCGGTCGGATGGGAATACGACAGATGGTATTGGTTCGCTGGAGGCGGCGCTATCGTGAATTACGGCGACCTCACCCTAACGAGCTGCGTGCTAGTGGGAAACTCCGCTGAGACACCACAAGATTCGGAGCTGGTTAGCTATACAGAAGGCGGCGCGATTTACAACGAAGGAAGCCTAAATTGCACGAATTGTACTCTGACGGGAAATAGCGCAGACGGCGGGGGGGCATCTGCAGCACTGGGAACTTTTCAATTGCTAGTTGCACTCTAATGAACAACGCGGCCGGAAACGGAGGCGCCATCTACTGCGCGGGCGCAGGATCCCTCGGCGGCTGCACGCTTGCGAACAACAGTGCGGGATGCGGAGGCGCAATTTCCAACATTGCCAGTCTCGAAGTCGATGACTGCACATTATCTGGGAACATCGCTGAATACGTTGGCGGAGCGATTGAAAGTGAAAATTCAGTCGCGCTTTCGAATTGCACGCTGGCGGGAAACAGCGCCCGTTCCGGCGATGGCGGTGGAATCGGCGCCGCAGGCTCAGGCGCAACCAGGCTCACAAATTGCATATTGTTCGGCGATACTGGCGGCGAGGTTTGTTGTTTCGATGGGGCCGTGGTAACCGCAACATATTGCGACGTTGCTGGCGGAATTACTGGTGCGGGCAACATTAACGCCGATCCAATGCTTGGTCCGCTTGCAAACAACGGCGGGCCAACACAGACCATGGCGCTTGGCGCGGTATCTCCTTGCATTGGGGCAGGGTCATCGCCTGATCGGACAGACCAACGCGGATATTTCCGACCCTACCCGCCAAGCATTGGAGCGTACGATAACGATACAGCCATGTATCATATGACACTCAGTTCGGCGCTAAACCCCTCGCCACATGGTGCGGCAGTGACGTTCACCGCGCGCTGTCCGGCCATTCCGTTTGGCCAAGTGATAACGTTCGCTGACGGGACCGCAACGATCGGGAGCGCTGTCATTGGATCGAGCGCGAGTTTGGGAGCAAGCGTTACGACGTCCACGCTTGGGGTGGGTGAGCACAAAATAACGGCGAGTTGGCCCGGCTCCGGGACATACGCGGGCTGCAAGTCTGCGGTGCTGACGCAGATTGTAGATGTCGCGTGCCTTACGCCAACGATTGTGTGGGTTAATTCGTCGCCTGGCGGACCATCGGCGCTCGGCGCACCGGTTACCTTCACGGCTGTCGTCAGCCCGTGTGTGCCTGACGGTGAAACTCTGACCTTCAGCGACGGCACTTTAATAATCGGAACGGGCACCACTGCCGGCGGTGTTGCGACGTTCACAACGGCCTCCCTTGCATTAGGATTGCATGACATCACAGCGAGTTATTCGGGCGACGCAACGTTCGGAGGCAGCACGTGTAGCCAGATTTGGCAGATAGTGGTCGCGGACCAGTCGTTGGTGGTCACGAACACCGGCGACAGCAACTTAGTGGGTTCAGGTTCCCTCCGCGCAGCAATCAATGCCGCGAATGAGTATCCAGGCGCGACGATCACCTTTTTGCCTGGTCTTTCCGGAACGATAATGCTGGGCACCAGCCTTCCGCCGATCTATGCGAGCATGACAATCAAAGGGCCTGGCCTTTCGGTGATTGCTGTTGATGGCCCTGCGAATCAGTGGTCAACTCTTGAGATTTATGACGGTGCGGTGTCGATCTCAGGGCTAACGATCCAGAATGGCTCCGGCATTCAAGCCGGCAATAACTTGACGCTTATAAGCTGCGCACTGTTGGGAAATAGTGGAGGCGGTGGTGGAGCTGTGGTAGCCGGAGGCACAGTTTCACTCACAGACTGCACGCTTTCAAATAACAGCTCAATGCGAGGGGGCGGTGGGATCACTGCATACGGCAGCCTCGCGCTAACGAACTGCACACTGTCTGGGAACAACTCAGCGACAGGAGGGGGTGGGATCTTTGCTTACGACAGTCTCACATTAACGAACTGCACACTTGCTGGGAACATTTCAACTAACGGTGACGGAGGCGGGATTGCCTCCGCCGGCAACGTGGCGCTCACAAATTGCACTCTATTAGATAACAGCGCAATCGAGGGCGGCGGTATATATAACGGGCTCGGTGCTCTTGCCCTTTCAAACTGTAACCTTTCGGATAACAAAGCAAGCTACACTGGCGGTGGTATATCTGATGAGGCTAGTGCTCTCTCGCTGTCGAACTGCACACTGCAGGGTAACAAAGCTATGTACGGGGGAGCTCTCTTCAACGGCAATGGCGTCGTTATTCTTGCGAGCAGCACGCTCTCCGGCAACGTCTCAACAGGCATTGGCGGGAGCATATCGAACGGTATAGGCAACGTTATGCTCACAAACTGCATTCTTTATGGTGCAAGCCCTAACGAGCTTGAGAACGCCGGAACGGCTACGGCAACTTATTGCGACGTGCAAGGCGGGTGCAGCGGTACGGGCAATATCAGCAGCGACCCATTGCTAGGCCCACTTGCCGACAATGGCGGGCCCACCGAGACCATGGCCCTAGGGGCGGGTTCACCGTGTTACGGAGCAGGCACGCCAGACAGAGCGCCTGCAACGGATCAGCGCTATGCGACGCGGCCAAGTCCGCCAAGCATCGGAGCTTATGATAGGGGCACGCTACACCCGCCAACCAGGACGATACTCTGGTCCGCGCCGAATCCGTCGACGCTCGGCCTAGCGGTGACATTTACAGCAATAATTAGTCCGGCCGTTCCAAATGACGAAACGGTGACGTTCCTCGACGGCGGCTCGCCAGTTGGAACGAGTTCAACTGCCGGCGACCAGGCCGCGTTCACGACGGCCACCCTTGCCTTGGGCAGCCACAACATTACTGCGACCTATTCCGGCGATTCCAGCTTCGGTGCGAGTGCCTCAAATGTGGTGACGCAGGTAGTCAACATGGCCGCGCCGGGCACAATCGTTTCGTCTTCCAACCCTTCGGCATTAGGCGCGACTGTAACCTTCACCGCTACCTTTAGCCCATCAATTCCGGATAACGAAACGATTACATTCGATGACGGTGGCGCATCGATCGGAACGGGGTTCACAACCGGTGGTCAAGCCACAGTCGCAACATCCGCTCTCGCCATGGGTAGCCACAGCATCACCGCTAGCTATCCCGGCGACTCGGCAAACGCGCCGACTTTAACAAGCGTGCTTTCACAGGTCGTTCTGACTACTACGGCGACAACGCTAGCCTCCGCGCTCAACCCGGCGACGCCGGGAGCTGCCGTAGCATTTACCGCGACGATAAATCCGGCCGTACCGGATGGCGAGACTGTGACGTTCTTTGACGGGAGCGCCGAGATCGGTGCGGGCACAACGTCTAGTTCGGCAGCAACCTTCACGACGTCCTCACTTGTGCTCGGTAGTCACAGCATAACAGCCAGCTACACCGGCGATTCGAACTTTGCTGCGAGCACGTCGACTGTACTGACGCAGGTAGTGGATACCATGACTATCACGTCGTTCACGCCGCCTTCCGGGCCGATAGGGACCGTCGTCACGATAACCGGCACGAACTTTGCTGGCATCACGGCTGTCGCATTTAACGGGACAGCGGCGGAAACGTACACGGTGAACAATACGACGACGATCACAGCAACTGTGGCTGCTGGCACGTCAACCGGGCTTATTACGGTTACCGCAGGGACGCAGGTCGCGACCAGCGCGACGGCGTTTGTTGTCCTGAACTGCGCTGACGGATTCCAGATCAACTGCGGCGGTTCGCTGTATGTGGACTCGCTTGGCGCAAACTGGTATGCCGATTTCGACTTTACCGGCGGCACTACCACCACGACGGCTTCGGGGATTATGGGCACGAACGATCCGGCGCTCTACCAAGCGCAGCGGGTTGAAATTTCGCCAAGCTCTGGCTTCAGCTACGCATTTCCCGCCGAAGACGGCAACTACTATCTGCGCCTGTTGTTCGCCGAAACCTCGCCTGGCGCGAAGGCCGGCTCTCGGATATTCAATGTTACATTGAACGGCGCGCCACTGGTGACCGGCCTGGATAT
>Ga0316231_1002960_pt1 | contig 15517 bp, 11 predicted proteins | sample TBH18027metaG_FD_206002 | JGI IMG/M metagenome (GOLD analysis project Ga0316231, IMG submission 206002) | Freshwater microbial communities from Trout Bog Lake, Wisconsin, USA - TBH18027 | ecosystem: Environmental > Aquatic > Freshwater > Lake > Hypolimnion/Profundal zone | place: USA: Wisconsin...
ATTCCTCGAGAATAGATTTCATTGGTAGCATCATCATAATAGCTTTATTTATACCAATACCAATGAGTTGATATACGATACGTTGATTGTATTTGATTTCATTTTCAGCCAACTCATGCCAAAAGAGATCTGCATGAGAATACATAATTCGAGCACATTCGATGTAGCATTTATGAATAAATTTGTTTGTATCAATTTGTTGATGATATTTTTCCTCAACCAATTTACATTTTTTTTCTGAAGCATTGTAGGTGAGGAGGACAATATAACTTTTAATAGCAGCCTTAACAAGATTATCAAAATAATCAGGACATGTTATTTTAATGCGGTTTGTTTCTTTTTCAATCTTATCAGAACTAAGTTTAGGAATTTCTTTGAGAAAGTGTTGAAAGATTTTAATTGTGCTAACACCTTTAATATTTGGGTCGATTGTTGATAGCTTTAGATATTTTTGTCCATTGACGCGGGCATCATCGTACATTGATTGGAAGCCTTCGAATAGGAATGGAGTGATGATGTTGATGAGTAGTTTTGTGTATTCCTTTTTGATGTCGACTATATTTTTTTCAAATGAATGTGTCATATAACATTATTTAGATATTGTTATATGAGTTAGAACGAAATGATTGAATTACACAATATTTGACGCTGATGGATTAATAGGTGGAGTGGATGGATGTGTAATGTGTTGTTCACTACATTTGTTAATATGGTAGTTACTACATTTGCTAATAAATGGATTACCACAGTTGTTATCGTGGTGATTCCTACACCCAATGTTATTGAAATTATTACGGGTCGTTCATACCCAAATAGTTCAACACATCATCAGGAGTACGTATACCATGTTCCCATTCTTCCTCAATACCCCATTGTCGTAGACCACATGCCTTACGATGTGCACTGTGTGCATTACATGTAAGAGGAAAATTTGATTGAAAAACACTCATCATTGAGCATCTCATTGTATAATATCACACAAGTAATATATTATATATGTTTTCCGCAATTAGATTGCAGATGGATTACTGATGTTACTATCATACACGCCACTGGAGTTACCACCTCGAGAATAGAGGAACGAACCTTGTTTCTTTGTCATACACATACAACCGCTATCTTGCCATGCATTATTGCAGGCATAACTTGTTCCAATGAGTTCTTCTTTATCCTTGCATGTCAGATCATCAACAGGCATATTGAATGGAACGGGATATTGAGATGTACAGCATGATTTACTGCACATGTTATAAGTGAGTGGCATATCACCAAGGGTATCGTCACTGACTGATGTGGAGCTACCATATTTAGCATCATTACTCCATGGGGGCATAACTTCTGCAGGAAGTCCAACAAATTCAGAACCAGTGACAGCTGAGGCGAGGGCTTTGTTAGCAACCATTGGTTGAATTGGTTTGTCCATTTCAGTGAATTCCATACCTGTATTTTGGACTGCCTCACCATTTGCAAATGATTCAGTCAAACCACCCCAAACAAACAACAACAATATAGCAACCACAATAGAAATAATCAGAATACTATCCATTATTATATACATATCATTGAAAAAAAATAAATTATCGTTATATATTTTGTATGAACTTTTTAGAATAAAATTATAAAAATGTAAATCATATGGGTGACAATCGAAAAAAGATACTGTGTAAGAACATAATATCAAATGGATTTTGTAAATACAGTGATAAATGCATGTATGCCCATTCACTGGATGAACAAAATGTTAGCGAAAATCGCAGACATGCATATGAAATACTTAGGAATATTTTAGATAATAAGAAATGTGGATTTGCTGATAAATCAATGATTGATAAAATGTCGTATGATACCCTTAAGGAATTAACAAATGTTTGCCCTATGTGTGTTAAAAAAATGTGTACTGGAGGATATAACTGTAAATTTGGAGTGTGTGATGAGAAATATTGTGTATGTTATGATAACTTATTTTATGGAAAATGTAACAAACAATTAAAGGAACAGTGTAACAAGATACATATTGTGTGTGATAAAAAGGGTATAGTGGATAGAGTAGATAGGGTAGATAGGGTTGATATGATAGATAGGATAGATATGATGAATAGGATGGATAACAAATGTGATAAACAAGATTTTGATATTAATGTAAATAGTGATGATGATGATGTTACATTAAACATTGAACCACCTAAACTAATTAATGAATTTACAACATCAATATTTGCATAACATGCTGTCACATAACAACCATATGATGTTACATTAAACATTGAACCACCTAAACTAATTAATGAATTTACAACATCAATATTTGCATAACATGCTGTCACATAACAACCATATGATGTTACATCAATATTTGCATAACATGCTGTCACATGCTATCACATAGTAATCATACGATGTCATACACCCATGTGTTAATGTGTGAAAATTGAATAATTAAATAATTACTAAATGTATGACAACAAGTCTGATGGATAAGTACATACCGTCAAGTATTGATGAGATAATAGGAAATACCGCATCAGTCAATCAAATTATAAATTGGTTGAATTCGTATGATGATTCCAGGCAGATACAAAACAGTGCACAGAAGAAGAAAAAACGCAATATTGATGATACTGATACAACACCGCATACAAAGTCCACTGGGAAGCATAGTTGTTTATTTGTTACAGGATATCATGGTGTAGGCAAAACAAGTATTGTGAAGACAATATTAAAAGAACTAAAATACAATGTAAATCAAGTAAGTCTAAGTAAAATATACATGGTGAAGAACATAGAAAAATACGTTAAAAAACTTCTTAGTAACAACAGCCTGATGAACAAGATGATAGGAGACACTGGAAGAAAGTATGCTATTGTTGTTGATGAAATAGAATCCATTTCATCACTTGCAGAGAAAAATATGATATTTGCATTACTAAAGCTGAATGAGAAGAATTGGTTTTGTCCTGTTATATTCATATCAAGTATCAGGCATACAAAAGCAATGTCAGTAATAAAGAAAAACACAACAAACATAACCATACAGCAACCATTAGAAGAACATCTTAATTTGTTGTTGTTGAAGATTTTTTGTGAGGAGGGGATGCACCTCGATGCAGAGGAGACAGCATTAAAGATTGTGAGACATGCACAAAATGATTATCGAAGACTTATAAATATAATACAGGACATTCGTTCGATATTTGGGAATGACATAGACTTATCGATGTTTAATGAATACATTGGAGTATCAGATGGAAAAGATTTAAATGTGGATATATTCAGGGCATCATCTGACATGATGGATTCATACAAAAATATAGACACATGTATGAAAACATATGACAGTGATAAGGTTATTATTCCATTGATGATACAACAAAATTACATTAACTATGTGAATAAACGGATTTCATTGAAGAAAAGAAATCAGGTTGCATATGACATAGCACGGTCTGTATCATTTGGTGATATTATTGAGAATTACATATACAGTGACCAAAATTGGGATATGCCAGAAGCACATGGATTTTTCTCATGTGTGAAGCCATCATATATATTGTCGAATAGCATGAAGACAGATGGATGGGCAAGAGGATATGTACAGGTTGATTTTCCTAATGATTTGAGTAAGACATCAATTAAAAGTATTAATAAAAAAAATATAGTCAATTCAGACATATATTTTAAAAACTTTGATATTAATGATTTCATATATGCTGGAAAATTAATTATGAAGTTGATTTGTGAGGGAAAACTCGAGGAGTGTGTACAATTAATGGAACAATACGATTTACAGATAGAGACTGTTGAATCACTTTTAAAAATTGATAAGATAAACGACACCAAAAATGCATTACCTGCTAATATTAAAAAGAAACTAACTGCAATGTTAGCAAAAAGAAACAAAAAGGTAAATAACAACGTGGATAACAATGTAGAGAACAACGTTGATAACAATGTAGATAATGACATCAATAACACAGGAAGAGATGTACCACGTGTTGAATTATGTGAAATTTATCATAATGTACCACGTAAGGTTCATCGTGAAGTACAACGTAAAACTTGTGAAACAGGTTATGAAACAGGGAATGAAACAGGGAATGAAACGGGGAATGAAACAGGTGGTGATGCATTTTAATGTAGACATAAAGTAGATGGTTCCAATGTATAAACAATATAACTCTTGTTTTTTTATATAATTGCATATAAGATTTTCACTTAGATTTTTCCACTTGGGATTTCTACTTGCATTCTACCTGATATTTTACTTAGCATCTTTCATTTAGTAACTTACTATATACCTGCGTATTTTTCAATCCAAGTCACTGGCAAAAAATAATATATAGTTTATATTTTCTGTAAAAAAATATCTGCATAATATAATATAATGGAGAACAGGAATGACACACGTGGTGAGTCTGGAAAGACCAGTGAGTTTGAAGTTTATCTGACCAACGGAATGACATCTGATCAGGTTCGTCACATTTTGAGGGCACAAAAGAAGGACGAAAAGGAGATTGAATCTTTTGTTAAGAGGTTGGAGGAGGAGAAGAAAAAAATCAAGGCATTTGTTGTTAAATTCACTGACAAAATCAAAACAAAGTATGGAAATCTCGACATTGCTGATTTGATGAGGAAGGGATTGAAGTTTGCCAAAAAGCACAATCTTACAGAATCTGAGAAACATGCATTCCTTCGCTTTGCTGCAAAGGGAGACATTGGTGCTCAGTTTTCTGAGAAATACGAGAAGGAATCTGAGATGGCAAACTTTTTGGGTGTTGCAAAAGTTGTCAATGCACCAATAGAAACGCTGAATGCCAAACCTGGTGATTTGCAGACACTGAATGAAATCCAGAAGAGGTTTAACGAAACTCGTTATTTGCACACGAGTATTAAGAACCAGCTTGTGAGTTACAGGGATTGTGCACCAGAGGCACTTTTGGGAGAATATAATAAAAATATACACAACATTTCCGTGTATATTCACCCAGTGATTGCTGCATTGTTCCTTCCCAAGATTGATGCAATTGACAAACGTATGTTGTACACAAACATTGGACGTATGGTTCTCCAGAGGTCTCAACACTTGTTGAAGAATGTTGATATGCGCGATGCATATCTGCCAGGAGAGTTGGATGCTGATTCGCAGCTTGCATTTGATATTGCAACGGATCCCAACAGTCTTGCTTATTTCACGGATGAGAGACCAATTACAAATTTGCTGAAGAGGTTTAACATTCAAATTAAGCTGTGGAACAACGTGTTGAATTTCAGGCAAGGAAATTACTATTCGAAGGGAGATCACGATGCTGATGATGGTATTTCTGGATTTGTGAGAACTCTGAACTCGTATGATTGGACATTCTTTGATAGTCCTGAATATTACGGTGTGCAGGATGAGGGAACTGTTCTTCGTAAGTTGTTGGCTGTTTTCTCGTTGAGACCAACACTTGTTGAGGTTAGACCAATGATACCACAGTCAATGAACACCCTCACCCCAATGTCATTTAATTCAATGTCAAACGTGGGTGCATTCACAAAGACTGTTCACTTCCACATGCCAATTATTAATGTGAGATGGGAGACCGATGTTTTTGGACAAAGAGTGGAGGATAAAATTTTTATGAGCAAGGCTCTTACTCAAAATGATTCATGGGTTGATGTTGAATCAAAAATACCAGTTCAGAGATCTAAGTCAGTCATCTACAGCAAGGATTTGTTGTTCTTCTATGTTAACAGGAGATACCAAACGGTTAGATCACAAAATGTTGAAGCCAGATTTAGATGTGTTGCCCTGCCATTCCAATCAGTAAATGTGACAAGTATCAACAAGGCTGAAGTCGAGTTCCAGGATTCACTGACAGTTGCCTCAGATATATTTAAACTGAGATCTGTTGTGCTTGTTGTTACCCCTCAAAGCCAAGGAGATATTGCCACTGGATGTTCTGCAATGATTGTTCCAAAGGAATCAGCACCAACGGCTAATTATTTCCATTACAATCCACAGGTTGCAAATCTTAAGTTTAATGTGGGTGATAAATATGTAAGCAATGCCCCATTCACTCTTGTTGGCGATTCATCCGATAGTGCATCACACATTGGATTCAGAGAGGCAGCAAGAACGATGGGATCCATCTTTGTGTATACCACTGACAGCAACACTGGGAGTAGATGTGATGGATGTTATTGATGGAAAAGAGTAAATAGAAATGATTGAATAGGAATGATTGAATAGGAATGATTAAATAGAAATGACTAAATAGAAATGACTAAATGGGAATGACTAAATAGAAATGACTAAATGGGAATGACTGAATAGGAATGATTGAATAGGAATGATTATTTTTAGATGTAACATTTTATGTATTATAATGTTACATATCATTGCATATCATTGCATATCATTGCATATCATTGCATACCATTGTATAACATTACATATCGTTGCATATCATTGCATATCATTGCATAACATTACATACCATTGCATATCATTATAGTCCATCATCATTGTATATCATCACATACCCTCATCACATACCCTCATCACTACATATCATCATATAATTTATTTGTGTATGGTTATATTATTATGTATTCATCTGATTTTGCAGATTTCAATCCACGGGTTAATTATTCTGACATAACTGAGTTTGATCCATTAATGAAATATAAAAATGATTTGATAAACCAAAAGTCCCCATTTGAGGAGACTGATAATATTAAAGTAAAAGATGATTCATATTATTGTGGGGGTAACAGTTCAATGGTGATGAGGACATCAAAATTAAACAATACAAAGGTATCTGAAATGTTTTTCTCTAATGAAAACATTGCACGGATCCAAAGAAAAATAAAGAAAGAAGTCTTAAAACGTAGTCGTGGGAAATACAGATTAGATGTGGATCAAAATGAACGAGACCTTCTCTTAAATATGCGTGCTGTGTACCTGGATAATGCAAAACATCTCGACCATCATATTGTGAAGCAAGTAAAAATATTAAATGAGATTGTATTAAATACAATTATGCCTGATGTGATGACTAACATTTTGCAATACTATGACTATTTAAGAGATATAACACAACCTGTGAGAACAATACCAAGACCATTAAATGTTGCATCAAAGGGTCGTAAGTCATTACCATCTACTACAACAACATGGAAATGATGAGGTTACAATAAACACTTATGATACATTAGTAAAATATGTTATTGAATATTATAATGAAGTCATATGACATTGTTACAATAACACTGGTGATAGTTATAATTTCGATTATGTTGTATGTTAATGGATACTTCCCTACAAATGGGAATGTTCCCGAGAATTTTACTGCAACAAGTGAAACCCCTACAAAAGTCACACCAGAAGTCATTTATGGAGAAATAAAAGAAGGTGTAAAGGCAGAAGTTATTAATAAACCAAATGGAGAGATTGCCATAGTGAGGGAGGAGGGAACACAAATAATTAATAAAGTGGGTGAAACACAAAAATGTGCAAATCAAACATTGGGAAAACTTCCAGCAGTAACAACAAATATTAATGATAAGGATGTTGATATTGGGAAATTTTACAGTAGTCATCTCCATTTTGTGAGAACATATTTGGAAGATCCAATGTTGAGAGGTGCAAATTTGTTATCAATGAATAATTTTGGGAGATTGTCAGATATTGGAAGAATACCGATGAAGAATAGTGAGGGACTTGCGAAACCAATTGGCTTCGTGTTCGAAAATTCAACAGTCTATTCCTAATTGGGTGTGATGATTATGATAAATATATACAAAGATATGGTTGTATATATTTACAGTGTGATGGGATGAACTATTTACTATTGCTTCTTTGATTTCTTTGATTTTCTTTTTCCAGTTCCTGAGGCTTTTTTCTCGTCCATTTCCTTTTGTGCCTTTTTGGAGATACTATCAAATTTACCACTGCTAAAATCCTTTTTGTATTGTTCTATTGATTTTTTAAGGTCATAATCGGTTTGTTTCAAATACATGAAGCAGAGTTTCATGAGAAGCGCTGCCTTTGTACTCAATTCACTGTTATCCCTAATGATAGCCTTGCGTACTTCCTGTGCCATGGAAAATTTGTCATTCGCCCCTCCTCTTGAACTCTTTTTGTGTGATTTACTATGTGATTTACTATGTACTTTGCTGTGTGCCTTACTGTGTGCTTTACTGTGTGCTTTACTGTGTGATTTACTGTGTGATTTACGATGTGATTTACTATGAGACTTCTTCTTACCCCCATGTAGTTTTTTCATGAGATCCATGATGTCACTATGCAGTTTTGACTCCATTATTATATTATATGGCTATATATTTTCAAATAATTAAGAATATGAAAAAATTGAATAATTAATATACTACTATAAATCTATAATGGGATTGCCTGGGTTATTTTCATATCTGTTGAAAAATTACAAACCTAAAAATTTTTTGAAACAAACATTGACACATAATACCAAGTCATTAATGATTGACTGTAACTGCTTAATACATCCGCAATGTTTTGCTACATTGGAAGAAATGAAGGGAGAGAAAAATATCGACATACTTGAAGAACGAATGATTATTAACATAATAGCATATCTTGAACATATAGAGAATTTTGTCAAACCAACAGAGTTAATGTACATATCTGTTGATGGAATTGCACCCCTTGCAAAAATTGAGCAACAACGTAGGAGACGATATAAATTTGTTTGTGATAACAAAATAGTTCAATGTATAAAAGATAAATATTGTGTACCCTATCATAACACATGGAGTAATGTATCCGTAAGTCCAGGCACATGTTTTATGGAAAAATTACATAATAGATTACAGGATCACTATAAACAAAAGGAACATAACAAGTGTGGGATACACTATATATATTCATCATTTTATGACGAAGGAGAAGGAGAACACAAAATTTTACAACATATTAAATCATCTGTCATGGACGATGTCATAATCTATGGATTGGATGCAGATTTAATACTATTGTCATTCGTAAGTGGTGTTCAAAACATTTATCTTTTGCGGGAAAATAATGTGTTCAATCCAAGGGGTGACAATAAATTAGTGTACATGTATATAAATGTTGTTAAGGATACATATAATAAAAAAATGCAAGAACTCACTAAAACAAAAAACATCGATTTCATAGATGACTTTGTTGTGTTGTGTCTATTCCTCGGGAATGACTTTGTACCACATACACCATCAATAGATATCACAAATGGTGCTATTGAATTATTGATGTCTATCTACATGAAAATATACAATCAAATTCATCAACAACTCGTCATTAACAAAACTCACATCAATGACATCTTCCTTAGAATGTTAATAGAGGAACTAAGCAAACATGAGATTGAATATTTAAAAAGGATATCAACAAACACCTACAAACCATTTGAACCTAAACATGCTGATGAATGTTCAAAAGAAATATGGAATTTAGAAAATATGAAAGACAATCAAAATTTTATACAAACAGAAGGTGAATGGAAAAATAGATATTACAATAAATATTTTGGTGTTCTCAATGAAGATCCTGAATCAATTGACACCATATCAAAATCATACCTTGAGGGTATCACATGGACATTTCAATATTATTTCAAACAATGTAATAATTGGAGATGGCATTATCCATACAATGCAACACCATTTATATCTGATGTAAATAGATACATACAAAAAAATAAGAATGTTATAAATGATTGTATGGATGTATGTACAGCCCACAAACCACATTTACCAATGATAGTTCAATTGTTATCTATTATTCCTCCATGTTATTCAAACATCTTACCAGAGGAGTATAGATATCTAATGGAAGAAAATTCACCAATTAGTGATATGATGCCGAGGAGTGTTCAATTGATCACATTAAATCAAAATAAGTTTTGGAAGTGTAGTCCAATGATGCCAATATTGGATTGCGAACGTATAGATGAGTGTGTTAAAAGTATAGAGTGTATAAAGTGTGCATAATGTGTATAATGTGTATAATGTGTATAATGTGTATAATGTGTATAAAGTGTGTAAAGTGTGTAAGGTGTGTAAGGTGTGTATAATGTGTATAATGTGTGTATAATGTGTATAATGTGTGCATAAACACACCAATTAACCAATTGACACATCAACAAATTAACTCCATCAACAAATTAACTCTATTCATCCACAAATTAACTCTATTTATCTACCAATCAACATGTATACCATTTCATTTATGTGAATGATGTAAATTTATTTAATATAACATATTAATATTATGATTAGTTTGAGACAATCAGATATAAGCAAAAGCCCACCCATAAAGGATTCCATATCATACAGAATTGATTTTATAAAGAAATTACTTAAGGAACAAATATTTGATTCACTAATAGATTTCGATCAGACAAACACTGAATGTTTTGTAGGGTCACGAGACAGTGAGAGCGGAGAAAGTCATGATACACGAGTATTATTAAAAAAGCGAGTATTGAATTTTGTTGATGTGATTAGACATTTAGGGCATGGAGGGAAATTAACATATATCAAAAGTGGAACAACAGGTCATACATTTAAAGGTGTAGCAACTGATGACGGTGGAGAATTTGAGTATGCAGTAAAGGTAGTTGCATATCCAAAGGTATCTCGTTATGGTGATTTACATGATTCGAGAAGACCAGAAAATGCAGAGTTGATGATGAATAAGTTATTAAGTTATTTTATTGTTACTAAACAAACACCACATGTAGTGTTACCATATGGTACATTTGATACAAGCATTGAACTTTTTACAAATTTAATAAATTTCAATGCAGTAGAGAAGGATAATGGTAAATACAATGAATTCATAACCAATTACAAGAATGGAAATTTTTACGAGGATGTATCAATTTTGATAAGTGAGTGGGCAAATAGAGGTGATTTACTTGAATTTATAAAGAAAAACCATACAAAGTTTTCACCATTGCATTGGAAGGTATTTTTCTTTCAAATAATATCTACGCTGTCAGTTATTCAAAATAAGTTCCCATCATTTCGTCACAATGATTTAAAAGCAAATAATATATTGGTTCATAAGATAGATAAAAACAATAAAAATTTTACATACACGATAAATGGTAATATGTATAAAGTTCCAAATATAGGATATCAAATAAAAATATGGGATTTTGATTTTGCATGTATTCCTGGTATTATCAACAATACTAAGGTATCAACAAAATGGGCTAACAATATCAATATCAAACCAGAACAAAATAGATATTATGATTTGCATTATTTTTTTAGTACGTTGATGAGGAAAGGATTTTTTCCACAATTTATGAACAAGAAAAACATTCCACAAGAAACAAAGGATTTTGTTACAAGAATTGTTCCACAAAAATACAGAGAAACTGGAAAGTATGTACATGAAAAAGGGCGACTACTTGTGAATGATGAATACATTATTCCTGATGAGATATTAGTAAATGATCCATACTTTGAAGAGTTTAGACATGCGATGTAGAAGGGTGTAGGAAGTGAATGGTGTGATATATTATATTGTAATCTAAATATTCAAAATGTTCCCAATATTCGCAACAATTTAATTTGTAATGTTCATATAGTATTATATTGCATCGACCAACAATATAATTTTCTACATTTCATTTATAGCGCAATGCCAACTGACAAAAAAACGAGATCGAATAAGAAAAAGGATAGTGTAACTCCCAAAAAAAGGAATAGTGCAACCAAGAAAAGGAATAGTGGAAAATCTAAGAAGGATGGAGGAAAATCTAAGAAGGACGGTGGTAAAACAAATGAAAAATCCAAAAAGAGAAATGATGTGACATATTCATCACCAACGGAGGAGGACTATTCTATAAATGATGACATCAATGATGACATTGAACATGAATACCCCGAAAAAGTCGATCATCCTGAAGAATTTGTTGAATCAAAATACACATCATCTACAAAGTCATCAGAGTTGAAAAATATTAAAAAAGCAAACAGGGGGAATACATCAGATGTTGAAGAAACGGAATCACTTGGTATAATGGATGCAATGAAATCAATGACAAACTCTAAATCCAGTAGAGCTACATCATCGTCTTCTTCTTCCTCCTCATCAGAAGGAGGAGGAGGAAACGGTTTGCCTTCGTGGATGTCTCATGAGATGCCACCTAATATGCCACAAGGAATACCAATGGGAATGCCCCAGGGAATGCCTCCAATGATGCCACAAGGGATGCCCATGGGAATGCCACCAATGATGTCTCCTGAAATGTCAATGGGAATGCCGCCAATGATGCCACAAGGAATGCCAATGGGAATGCCCCAGGGAATGCCTCCAATGATGCCACAAGGAATGCCACCAATGATGTCTCCTGAAATGTCAATGGGAATACCACCAATGATGTCCCAGGGGATGCCACCAATGATGTCTCCTGAAATGTCACAGGGAATGCCCCCTGGTATGCCCAATCAATTTAGCCACTCACAAAATTTGGATCAGTTGATGTCAAAACCACCAACTCCAGTTGATGCAATTGTACAAAGAATGAAACAAATGGGTCCCGAAGGTGTAAGGGAACAATTGAGAAATCTACATTTGATGGATAGTATCCCACAAGCCATGCCAGTTAAACTTCCATGGCAAACCAGTATTCCACAAGACCCCATGGCAAACCAAGAAAAGATGCAACCATTGGTTATGCAGGGTGGCAAAAGTAAATACAGATTTGTAAATGAAAATTCAGATAAAAATTTTTTTTTTTCACTTGAAGGAGGAATAACTCAAACAGGTGGACACCATAGAAAAAAAGGAGGAGCGCCTGAGGAACAATCACCATTCAAAGTTAAAAAACCAACTGAAGGAGAACATGAAGGAGAGCATGAAAGACAACATGATGGAGAACACAAACCATATCAGGGTAATAAACCATATCAGGGTAATAAACCATATCAGGGTAATAAACCATATCAGGGTAATAAACCATCTGACGGGCAACATGATGGACAACATAAACCATATGAGGGACATAAACCATATGAAGGACATAAACCATCGCATCAACAATCATCGCAGCAACAACCACAGTATCCATTTCCATACATGCAACCCGATATGCAAAACCCATGGGTACAATATAATAGCATGATGATGCCACCAGTTGTAAAAAAGTACGAGATAGCGACGACGGGTCCAGCGGATCAACATGAAATGTTAAATATGATATATGAGGATGTGATGCCAACAAAACCATCATTTGGGACATATGTAACGATTGGAGAACGTGTATCAATGCATGACTTAATAAGATCATCTGTGTTCAATAGTGTTGATGGAAATGACATACGTTTAAATGGAAAGAGTTACAACTCCCTATTAAGTCAAATAAAGTTCAACGAACTTAATCCATATAAAGTAAGCAAGGTGGCAGCCAATCCATATGATGGACTACCACTTAATTATTTGATATACAGATCGTGTTATCCAATTAGACTTGACCAGGGTACTAAAAATGTGTCATGTTCAAAGGATTCAACATCAGTTAATGTTAAAATATACAGAATGACACAGGGTTCCTACAATGTCAATAAATTTAGAAAGACATTTATATCATATGATGAATGGGTTGATGTTGCATATTACGAATATGTTAGGGATAACATATTCAGAACAAAAGCTTCTCCTAATTTTGTTAATATGTATGGATATTTTCTGTCAGAAAAGGCAGGAATAGATTTTGAGAAGATAAATAGGATACAGAGTAAAAAAGTTGTTGAATACGAACCAGTGAAAGGTGTTGGTCTATCAAAGGAAATAACAGTAAATCCACATGAAAACATAGAAGACAAAATGGTTGCAGCACAATTAAATGGAAAAGTGGATGGGGAATATAAGGAATTAACAATAAATCCACGGGAAAGTATAATGGGTAGTATGTTGAGTACCCAAATAACCAACCAGCAAAGTGGTGATAAATACATTGACAAGGCAATGGTAATCATTACAGAATCGCCCACATCTTCGTTACTTGGATGGGCAACAAAGAAATATAACAGTGATCCGTATCAAATAAGTGGTGAAATAATGAAAATGACGAATAGTGGATATCACAATGAAACGGAATGGTGTAATGTATTATTTCAAATAATGTCAGCGATGTATGTGATGCAAACAAAAGAAATAGTGGTAAATGATTTTAGTATTAAAAACAACATATTCATAAAGGAGTTGAGTTCAAAGGGAGCTGTAACAAATTATTGGATATACAACATTGATGGATTTGAATATTTCATACCAAATGAGGGTGTACTTGTTATGATTGATTGCAACCCAACAAATAAAGTTAAAAAAGAAGAAACACTTGTAGAAAATAAAAAGAAATTAGATTTTAAGATAGATGGAGCACCTCTTGGAGATTACACGCAGCTAACACATGATGATATTATTAATAAAACATTTTCTATGTTTTGCGAGGCAATAGATCCAAGTGTGTTTAGTAATGAATATGTAAGTGAGGGTGGATGTAGACCACCAATGGAAATTTTGCAGCTGATGAATACGATGGTATCAGAAGCACGGAGTATTAGAGATAAGAAGGAAACAAATGGAAAAAATATTAGTGATTTTATACTTAAATACATGAGTAGATATTTAAGCAGTAGAGTAGGAACTTATTTACAATCAATTGAAATAGCAAATGTAAGACCTCTTGATTATGATGATCTTAAAAAGGGTAGAATGGTAGTCAATGACACAGCAAATGGTGAGAAAAGATTTGTTATTTATGTGGATACCAGGGATGGAAAACACATAGTATTTACAAAAGAAAATGCATCAAATAAAGATTTTATATACTCTGAGGTACCAATGGGAATGTTATCATCATACTCAAAAGCAGAACCAATAATTAATAAATATAATCCTATTGATCCAAAAATGGGAGCAAATGAAGCACTTGAAATATATGTTGCGTAATGTGACATAACGTAGCGTAAAGTATTTATACCAAAGAAACCTTAAGAACCTCATTTAAATCATTTGTAAATGCAGTATTATAATTTCCAGTTATTCCCAGATGTTCAGCATGAGTTTTGGGAGAGATGTATTCATCATCATGAATGTAGTAATATTCTACAATATATTCACTTTTATTGTAGAATAGTTCTCTTTTATCAGCCATACCAGAGAATGCATCCAGGCTATCTCTAAAATCAACTACGAGTGGTCTTGTATCACCAATCATTAATACTTTTCGTAATATACGACCAATTGCTTGTACAACATTTTTCCTTGGAGTTGCGAGAATGATTGTGTTTAGTCGATCAATATCTAATCCCTCATGTGCCATCTCATAAGTTCCAAAAAGAACATCTCCAAACTTTTCTGCTTTTTCCAGAAATTCTTTTTTAATATCTCCTGTGTAGTAATATGTTTGGCACGGGGGGTTACAATTTGGAGGGTTACAATTTGGAGGGTTACAATTTGGAGGGTTACAATTTGGAGGGTTACAATTTGGAGGGTTACAAT
>Ga0316231_1002961_pt1 | contig 15509 bp, 3 predicted proteins | sample TBH18027metaG_FD_206002 | JGI IMG/M metagenome (GOLD analysis project Ga0316231, IMG submission 206002) | Freshwater microbial communities from Trout Bog Lake, Wisconsin, USA - TBH18027 | ecosystem: Environmental > Aquatic > Freshwater > Lake > Hypolimnion/Profundal zone | place: USA: Wisconsin...
TGTTCGCCAAATACCCCAACTTGAACAGCGGCAACACGGTGGGCAATTACAGCGGCAAGCTGTCGCACAATGGCGAGCTGGTGCAGTTGTCCAAACCGGAGACGCTCTATACCAACACGGCGATTCTGGTGGCGCAAGATCAAGTGACTTACGGCACCGGCGGCAGGTGGGGCGAATGGTCCTCCGGCGGGGGCAGCAGTCTGGAACTGATTGATCCGCGCGCCAATCATCGCCTCGCTTCCAATTGGGCGGACAGCGACGAAACGCAAAAGTCCTCCTGGGTGGACATCGAAAACACCGGCGTGCTCGACAACGGCGGCAATTATGATCCATCCATAGACTACGCCCAGATCGGATTGCTGGACTCCGGCGAGTGTCTGGTGGATAACCTCGAAGTGGACTATAACGGGACCAACTATGTTTCCAACGGCACCTTTGAAAGCGGGCTCGGCCTGACCAACTGGTCATTGCAGGGCTGCATGGTTCGCTCCAGTCTGGAAAGCACCGGGTATCAAAGCAGTCATTCCCTGCATGTTCGCTGCAGTGATCGGATCTGGACCGGCGACAATTCCTGCCAAGTGGCGTTGAACCCCAACTCGTTGGCCGCCGGTCAGACGGTGACTCTGCGGTTCAAGGCGCGCTGGCTGCGCGGCTGGCCGGAAGCTCTGTTGCGCTTGAATGGCAACTGGCTCGAAGCGACGGCGACCATGCCGGTTCCCGCCAACCTCGGCTCGCCTGGAATGCCGAACAGCCGATACGTTACAAACGCAGGGCCGGCAATTTACAATGTGACACACAATCCGTCGGTGCCGGCCTCCAGCCAGCCAGTGGTGGTGTCGGCGCAAGTCCATGACCCGAACGACCTGCAAAACCTGACGCTGTATTACCGGCTTGATCCGGCCACCAACTACACCGCCGTGCCCATGACCGACAACGGAACGGGCGGCGACGCGATTGGCGGAGATGGCATTTTCAGCGCGACGATTCCCGGCCAGGCGGCGAACCAGGTCGTGGCGTTTTACCTTTCGGCTGCGGATGCTCTGGGTGCGGGCACCCGTTTCCCGGCGCTCCGTCCACAGGATAACGAGCCGGTCCGCGAGTGCGTGGTCATGTTTGGCGATGGCAACCCCGGCGGCAGTTTCGGAGTGTATCATTTGTGGCTGACGCAGACCAATGTCAACCGCTGGGCCAATCTGTCGGACTTGAGCAATGAAGGGAATGATTGCACCTTCGTAACCGGCAAGCGCGTGATTTACAACCTGCACGGACGTTTTGCCGGCAGCCCTTATCACCAGGAATTCGACACGCCCACGGGCAATCTCTGCCATTACAAGTGGGAGTTCAATGACGACGAAAAGTTTTTGGGGGCGACCGATTTTAACAAAATCCACGAGCCCGGCAATGGTCCGGGGGACGACGCCAGCATCCAGCGAGAGCAACTGGCCAACACTTTCTTGCGCGCGCTCGGTGTGCCCTGGCTGTACAAGCGCTACGCGGCTGTGTATGTCAACGGCAACCGGCGCGGTTACCTGATGGAAGATACGCAAGTTCCGGGCAGTGACGTCGTCAAGGAACACTGGCCCAACGACAACGGCGGTTTTCTCTACAAAATGCAGCCGTGGTTCGAGATGGCGCCATTCCCTTCCGGTGCCACCATGGCCTTTAACAATGATGCCTTTTGCGCCCTGCTGCCCTTCACGACCACCGGCGGCGTGAAAAAGGCGGCCCGCTACCGCTACAATTTTGAGATCCGCCGCACGCCGGATTCCGCCAACGATTTTACCAACGTCTTTTCGCTGATTGACGCCGCCAATGCCTCGGGTTCGCCGAACTATGTGGCCAACCTGGAAAACCTCGCGGACATGGAAAACTGGATGCGGGTGTTTGCGGCCAACCACGCCGCAGGAAACTGGGATTCATTCGGGGCGCAAAACGCCCAGAATCTCTACGGCTACATTGGCACTCAGGGCACCAAATATTCGCTGTTGATGTGGGATTTCAACATTGTCATCGGCAACAGCGGTTCGTGGGGCCCGGGCCAAGACCTCTTCACCATCTATGCGCCGGACACCAGTCTGGCGGCCATCTACAACAACCCGACGTTTTTGCGCATGTATTGGCGCGCGTTGCAGGAGTTGGTCAACGGCCCTCTGAATATTGCCAACAGCGGCCCGCTGCTCGACGCCAAATATGGCGTGTTCACCGCCAACGGATTGAGTGTGGAAAATCCGGACGCCAATATCGAGCCGTGGCTATCACAGGCGCAAAGCAGCATCGCGTCGCAATTGGCCGTGGTGGATGCCACGAATTTTTCCGCCAACCCCAGCGTGGTGGTCAGTAACAATCTGGCGTATGTGACCGGCACGGCCCCCGTCAACGTGGCCTCCGTCTGGATCAACGGCGCGGCGTATCCACTCACGTGGACGACGTTGACCAACTGGATGGTGGCGGTGCCCCTGCATCCCGGGACAAATCAACTCCAAGTCACCGGCGTTGGCCGGAACGGCCAGATTATCGGCGGCGATACCAGCAGTGTCAGCGTGCTTTATAATGCCACCAATGCGTCACCTGTCGGCCAGGTCGTAATCACCGAGATTATGTATGCGCCATTGATTCACAACGCGCACTTTGTAGAGCTTTATAACTGTTCCTCCAACACCAGTTACGACTTGTCCGGCTGGCAGCTAAATGGCCTAGCCTACACTTTTCCGAACGGAGCCGTTATCGCGCCGACTAATTACCTGGTACTGGCGGCCAACAACGCGGCGTTTGCGGCCGAGTTTGGCGCGACCAATCCCGTCTTCGACACCTTTGGCGGAACCTTGTCCGCGCTTGGCGAGACGCTTGCGCTGAACACCGCCAGCAATGTTACGGTGACCAAGGTCGAATATGAGAATCGGCTTCCCTGGCCCGCCAATGCCAGCGGCGCCGGCGCCTCGCTGCAATTGGTGGATCCGCACCAGGACAACTGGCGGGTCGGCAATTGGCAGGCAGTGCTCCCCAACACGTCAGTGACGCCGCAGTGGGTTTATGTCACTGCCACCGGCACGGTGTCCACTTCCTTGTTTTACATTTATCTGCAATCGGCAGGCGATGTGTATGTGGACGACATCATGCTGGTTCCTGGCACTGTTGCCGGAGTGGGCACAAATGTGCTGGTGGATGCTAATTTTGAATCCGGTTTTCCCGGACCGTGGATCGTCTCGGCGAATTTGACCAATTCCACTTTAAGCACCACGATTAGACACTCCGGCAGCGCCAGCTTGCATCTGATCTCCACCGCCGCGGGCACCACCCAAAGCAGCGCCGTTTGGCAGAATACTTATCCTGCTTTGGCATTGAATACCCCTTGCACATTAAGCTTTTGGTATCTGCAAACTACCAACGGCGGTCCGCTGACTTTGCGCTTGTCCGGTTCCGGCACCGTGGCGACGGTGAACCCGGCGCCTCCCGCGGCGAGCTTGGCGGCCAGCACCCCGGCGGCGGCGAACAGCGCGGCGGAGGCCTTGACGCCCTTCCCGTCGCTGTGGCTGAACGAAGCGCAGGCCAACAACCTGACCGGCATCACCAACCGCGCCGGCCAGCGCACTGGCTGGCTGGAACTTTACAATCCCAGCACCAATGTCCTTTCACTTGGTGGACTTTATCTGGCCAATAACTACACCAATTTATTGCAGTGGGCGTTCCCGACCAATGCAAGCATCAACGCCGGCCAGTTCAAGGTGATCTTTGCTGATGCTGCGACCAATCTTTCCACCACCAACGAGCTGCACGCCAGTTTCAGTCTGCCCGGCGGCACTGGTTCGCTGGCTTTGACCCGGCTCGCTAACAACGGGCAACCGCAGGTGCTTGACTATCTGGATTATCAGAACATTGCTCGCAACGATTCCTACGGTTCTTTCCCGGATGGCCAGAGCTTCAGCCGCCAGGAGTTTTTCCAAGCGACGCCCGGGGCGGCCAACAACGGCACCGCCACACCGCCGCCTTCCTTCATTGATTATGCGTCGGCAGGTTCGGTCTATTTCCAGAACTTTGATGCCCTGCCGGATCCCGGGGCTGCGTCCGTGAACAGTGACAATACCGTGACTATTGACGGCATCACTTATTCCCTGGCCAACCCGTTTGACTTTGCGTATCCGGCCGTGACCAGCGGCAGCAGTGGCGGCCTCGGGCTTACCGCCTTGGCTGGCTGGTATGGCAAGAGTGTGTTGGAAACCCGGTTTGGGGCATCGGACGGCGATCAGACGGCCGGGGGTCAGAACAGTTTCGGTGCGGCCAACAGTTCTAACCGCGCCTTGGGCCTGCTGGCCACCAGCACCACGGGCGGCACCGCGTTTGGCGTCCGCTTCATCAATGACACCGGCATTACTTTGAACCGGATGAACCTGCAATTCACCGGCGAAATTTGGCGGCAGTCCAATGTGCCCAAGACGTTGCAATTTTATTATTTCATTGATGTCAGCGGCACCCCCGCCTTCCCTTCGAGTTCGACGGCGTTTCTTCCCGCCTTGAACGTGACCTTCCCCACGGTGGTGACCGATGTGAACGGCGTGGCGGTGGACGGCACGGCGGCGCTCAATCAAACCAACTTGAGCGTGCTGGATCAAACTATCACCAACTGGCCGCCGGGCGCAGCCTTGTGGCTGGTCTGGCAGATGACTGATTCCACTGGCAAGGCCCAAGGGTTGGGCGTAGATAATTTGAGTTTCTCGGCCAGCGTGCCGCTGCCAGTGCCGCTCACGGCGCAAGTTGCCGGCACTAATCTATTCCTAAACTGGCCCGGCGTGGCCGGTCAAATCTACCAACTTGAATTCAAAGCCAATCTTACCGATCCGGTCTGGACGCCACTGGGCAGTCCCGTGACGGGAACCGGTGCAACCTTGACGCTCACCAACAATTCCAGCAGCTCACCCCGGCGGTTCTTCCACCTACGGCTGGTGAATTAGGATTTCGTCATTCGTCATTCCAGGTTACGGGCTGGCCAGACGGAAGAATTGGTTACCCGAAGCAGTCGGCAGAGTCACATTGAAGACGGTATTGCTGACCACTGCCATATTGGTCACCCTCGTCCAGGCCACCGGAGTCGTCAGGTTGGTCGCGCAATAGAGCGTCCAATCACTCGCCCATGACGGCCAACTCACCAGCAGCGTATTGGTGCTTGCGTTCATGCCCAACGCCGGCAGTGGCAGCAGCACCCCCGCCGCCGCCGAGTAGGCGCCCGGTCCGCAGCCATCCACGCCCTGCACTTTATAGTAGTTCATTTGCCCGTTCACGGCGCTCGCATCCACGTAACCGCTATTCGTCAGGTTTCCCACGAGGAATTGGTAGCTGAATCCATTATTTGTGGAACGATAGAGGCTGTAGTTTGTTGCGCCCGTGCTTAACACCCAGCTTAACGAAATCACCCGATTGCCCGCCACCCCGGTCAATTGGGTCGGCGCCAAGGGGACCACGCCTCCGCTCATGGCATATTTGCACTTGAGCGCGTGTTCCTGCGCCGACCGGTCACTTGATGACAATACCGTGTTGTAGATTTGTACTTCCGCAATGTCGCCGTTCAAATATCCGGTGTTATCCGCCCCGATCTCGCCCAAAACCAGCGTGGGCGGAGCCGTCAGTGAATTGGTGTTGCCGGTGCCGGTGGCTGCTTGGCTTCCGTCCACATACAAGACTAAGGCTCCCGTGCTCTCCGTCCGGGTGAAAGAAATCACATGCGGCGATCCGTTGTTGAAACCGGTGCCGGAAACAATGGAGATGTCCGAGTTGCCGGTGCCGGCGATGACCTGTCCGCTCGCATTCAAGGCCATCCCAAAATCATTTACGGAGCCAGATTGATCCCCATTCAGCAACCCGGACCCGTTGTAGAATGCGGTGCCGGTGCCCTGATTGTTCTGGCTGCTCTGGCACACCAGGATGATGGTGAAATTGTCCTGCACCGGACGATACAGCCAGAGGCAGGTGTGATTGGTCGAGTTGAATCGCACCACAGGCAAGCCGTTTATGGCCCCGGTCACATAGGTCGGCTGGTTCGTAGTCGGCTGAATCGCGTTGCAGCCGTTGCCGCTCACATCGTACCAAATGGGCACGGCGGTTCCGCTGGCCAAGCCCGTGATCGCATCCGCCCGGAACCAAGCCGACATGGCCACGGGCGTGGCGCTGACCGGAACGGAGTTCGCGCCTTCGCCAATGACGTTTACCGCGGAGACCATATAATAGTACGTGCGGTTGTTGACGACGTTCGTGTCCGTGTACGTGGTGGCGGCGACATTGGTGATGGTGACAAACGGTCCGCCACTGTAAAGCGATCGCTTGAGATTGTAACTCCTCGCGAGGGAACCTTTGGCCCAAATCAACTGCACCTGCGCATTGCCACCTATCGCGGTCAAGCCGGCCGGCGCGTTGGTGGGGGCGGAAACGAGGTTGCCGTACAGGGCGGCCACCTCATTGCTGCTCAAGACGCGGGTAAACATCATGACCTCATCCAGGCTGCCGTTGAAATAATGTGAGCCGCCCGAGCCGATCTCTCCAAACAGCAAGTTCGCAGACGCATTCAGCGTATTTCTGCCAGCGGTGCCGGTGGTTTGTAATTTGCCATCCACGTACACGCTCATGACGCCGGTGGCCTGCTGCCGGGTCGCCACGCAGTGATGCCACGCGCCATCATTGATCGCAGTGGTGGAAAGAACGGTGGTATCTGGATTTCCCACGCCAAACGCGAACTTGCCGCTCACCAGGGCGGTGCCGAAATCGTTGGCGGTGCCGGAGGCATCCCCATCCACCAACCCGGCACCGTTATACCATTGGGGCGTGCCACCGGTCTGGGTGGTTTTGACCCAGAAAGCGATGCTGAAATCATTGCAGACCGGGTTGGTGATCTGCACAGAATTATTGACGCCATTGAAGCTCAGACAGCCGTTGACCCGGCCGCTCGCATTCCAAGTAGCTCCGTTCACCACCCCATTGTTGCCATTCCCCGAGAGGTCAATAGCCGAGGTTCCACTTGTCGAATCCAGTGGCCAATAGCCCACGCCTACCGCCGGCACCGGAAGCGGTGGGTCAATTTGCGTGGGATTTGCCGCGAGGATGGCCTCGAAGGAGGAAATGCAGTCCCAAGAATAGAAATTGGTGCCGACCGGACTCGCTTGCCGCCATTGACACCAGGACAGGTTGTCTGCGGTTCGCCGCATGTTCCAAGCGGCGGTGGCATTCGCTTGCAACCAAGGCTCGTAGAGATTTTGCGAATTGTGGTTGCGCATGAACCGGGCCATCCACCGCAGGAAAATGGCGTTAAACCCCGAGTTGTTCCCCGCAATGCCATATTGCGGCAAAGTCTCGCTGGAGGTCATGCTGGCCATGGTGAACGCCGCGGTCAGCGCGGCGTCGTTCGTCAGCCCGAGGAAATCGGCCGCCCCAATGAAAGTGCCCTGGTTATAGGTGGTGGCGCCTCCATTCACCGTGCCATTGGTGCCAATATTATCCGCGATCGCGCCGTTGCCGGTGTTGAACAGCACCGAACGCTCCCAATAATAAATATTCGTGGCCTTGTTCAAATAATTGGTGTCCCCATAGATTTGATAAAGCAAATACGCGGCGATGGCTCCCGGCCCGTTGACACAGGCATTTTTGCTGGCATTTTCGGGATATTGCCAGTACAAGCCGCCGCCCAAATTGGTGCTCCATGCGCGCGCATAAATCGCGTCGAAATCAGCCTTTGCCAGGTTGCAATAATTGGTCATGCCGGTGTCAACTCCGCCCCGGGCAAACGCCATGATCGCCCACAGGTTGTCGTCGTTATAGCCGTTGTTGCCATACCAACTCGAGCCATTGTCGGTCATGAAACCGTTCAGCAGATTGGTGATCATGCTCTTGTAAACCGCGTTGGTGGTCCACTCGTAGGCATCAATGACACATTCAATTTCCTCGGCCTGGCCCCAGAAGTAAGTAACGCCGCCCGTCTGGTTGTTCTTGAACCAGCCATTGGTGCCGCTTTGGACGTAAAAATCGGAGATGTAGGCGCTGGAAAGAGCGTTGGCATCCGCGGCCGAAAAGGCGAACGCCGAAGCCCCTCCGTTCAGTAGGAACAGCCAGGCGAGCAGATGTGCGCAGTGCTTGATTTGACTCATGCGATGTAATTCAAAATGGATCGTGATCGGATATTTAACCAATTTAGCATTTTTGGACGCAAAAGTCTTGTGACATGAAATGGCCACCCGCAAACCTGCGTTTTCCACACTGCGAGCGCACCAGCGGCCAACCGCCACAGGCGGGCACGCAGCCTGCAACTGGGTGGTCTTTGTGGTGCTGGGAATGTTTGCCGGCATCCAGCAGGCAGCCGCCCTTTGGGCGGCAGCAGAGCTTGTGTCATCACGCCCACCGTTTTCACGAACGGCAGCGTTGGACTAACCATTGCCATAATGGAGACTAATTCTTCCGGGGTCGTTGAGACGTTAGCCACGCCAAGCTTTCAAAATATGGCAGGTCAGCCGGTGTTCTTTGCAGGTTCAAAAGGGTGTTTATGGAGTTTCGTCTGTCAGGACAAACACGGATGGGAAGATATTTGTCACTTCCACGAATGCTACGCAACTGGTGTTGAGCGTGCGCGACGCCGAAGGGAAGGTTGAGCCGGCTATGCCACCTTGAGACATGATGTTTTTGGCACCCAATAAATTTTCTGGAGCCATCCGCCATTGATGACTGTACTTCCGCCACGCGGTCAACGCCAGAGACCGGCTGTGGCTCATTTCAAGGCTGTTATGAGCGCATTGACAAGATGGTACGTACTCAACCCTGACGCCAAGCCAGTGCCGCCAGGCAAAGGCGGTCTCAACGAGCCACCATCAATCCAATCCCCAGCCTGCCTCCTGTGGCCATTTCATGCCATTGCTTCATGCCAAACCGTTTTGATACGATTCGCCGTATGAGCCGTTTTCTCCTATTGCCAGTGCTTTTGTTCTGCCTCGCCGCAGACGGCACCCGGGCCGAAGTCCTCTATCAAAATCCGGTCATACCTGGCGACCACCCCGATCCCTCCATCATTCGTGTGGGCCGGGATTATTGGGCTTCGTCCACTTCATCCGCGTGGGGACCACTGTTTCCACTGCTGCATTCCACCGATCTGGTCAATTGGGAGCAGACCGGCGCGGTATTGCCGCATCGGCCCGCTTGGGCCACGGGCGATTTTTGGGCGCCGGAGATTTCCGAGTTTAACGGGAAGTTTTTTGTGTATTACGTGGGCCGGCAAACCGATGGCCGTCTGGCCGTGGCGGTGGCCACGGCTAGCCACCCCGGCGGGCCGTACACCGACCACGGTCCCATCGTGGCCCAGGAAGACGGCTCGATTGATCCGGCTCCGGTCGCGGATACCAATGGCGTGCGCTATCTGATTTGGAAGGAGGACGGCAACAGCCGTGGCCACCCCACGCCGATTTGGGCGCAGCGCCTAAGTGACGATGGCACGCAACTGCTGGATCAGCCGCATGAGCTGATTCACAACGACGCTGAGTGGGAAGGTGGCCTGGTGGAGGGCCCATACGTGCTGCGCCGCAACGGTTGGTTTTATCTGTTCTACTCGGGCAACGGCTGTTGCGGCACCGGCTGCCATTACGCGCTGGGCGTGGCGCGCTCCCGATCGTTGTTTGGACCGTGGGAGAAGAATCCGCTGAACCCGATTCTCGCGGCCAACGAAGCGTGGAAATGCCCGGGGCACGGCAGCGTCGTCGAAGATGAACGCGGCCGCTATTTCTTCCTCTATCACGCCTATTCCGCGGCGGGAACCGTTTTTACCGGTCGCGAGGGCATGCTGGACGAGGTGACGTTCGGTTTGGATGATTGGCCGACCCTCAATCATGGCAACGGCCCGAGTGTGCATGCGCCTTCACCTTATGGGGCCGTCCAGAAGAATGCCGGCGCCGGCTTTACCGATGATTTCACAGGCGAACATCTGGACAGCGGCTGGCAATGGCCGCAGCAGCGCGAGCCCGCGCATGAATTGCAGCAGGGGCGATTGCGGCTCGCGGCCCGTGGAACCGAAACCAATTTCCTGGCCGCCGTGCTGGCACGATCCACGACCACCACCGATTATGCGGTGACCGCCGCCTTCGAAACCGCCTCCCTGAAGCCTGGATGTGCCGTTGGGTTGTGTGCGTTTGGCGATTCGGAAAACGCCTTTGGCGTGGCGTTTTGCGATGGCCGGATCATCACTTGGAGACGGGATCGGGGACATGCCCGCGAACTGGATGGACAAACCGCGCCCGCCGCCGCCAAACTTTATTTGCGGCTGACCGCGCGCCAAGGCTACCGCTTTCAACCCGAGGTAAGCCCCGATGGCGCACAGTGGCAGCCTTGCGGGGCGGCAGCGGATGCCAAGGAGCTGCCGCCGTGGGACCGCAGCGTGCGCGTGGCCTTGACCGTCGGCGGCATCCTCAATGCCGAAGGCAGCTTTGATTCATTTTCGATCCAGCCAATTGCAACCCCGACGTTAAGGTGAACGCCAGGTCTATGCACCCGCCTGCTACATGAACGAACACCGCGCATTTGCACCTGCATTTGTAGGCCGGCTGTCCGCAGCCGGCGTCCCCTTGGCCGAAGTTGGGCGCCGCTCGCCCACAGGGCCCCGATTCATACAAGGGTTACGCCGATCCGTCTCTGTTTGCGTGGCCGAGTTGGCGGCTGCTTGTTTCTTGGCCCTGAATACCGCCGGCCAGACGCCCGCGGCTCCGCATTCCACAGGCTTCCAATTCCATTGGGGCGAAACCAATCTCGTGGCCCGGGGCGGCTGGGGCAGATTGATTCGCTTGACGAACGACGAATGGCTCTCCGTCAATACCCGTTTCGCGCGCGGTGAAAGCGCGTTGCAAATTCGTCATTGCCGGAATTTCTCCGGCACTTGGGATTTGCGGGCGGAAATTGGCGAGCCGGGTCGTTATTTGGACAACGGTGAGTTGGTCAGGCTGAACAACGGCAACATCTTGCTTACGGGCCGTTCCTTGATTCACGAACAGTCCTATCGCCTGCCGGTTTATCGCAGCATGGACGGCGGTCAAAGCTGGGTTGCCTTCGGCAACACTGATACCAACGAGGGTCCGCCTGGATCGCTAAAACAGCGTGGACTGTGGGAGCCGCATTTTTTCCCGCTGGCGGATGGACGTCTGGCGGTAGCCTACGCCAGCGAAAAACATGCAGGGGAACAACCTTCCTTCAGTCAGGTTTGCTCCGAACGCATTTCTCCGGACGAGGGCAAAAATTGGGGCGATGAAATCATTTTGGCTGCCGAACCCGGTGGCGGCACGCTGCGACCGGGCATGCCGGTGGTCGCGCGCATGACCAATGGTAAGTACCTCGCCGTTTATGAGATCGTAGGCAAGGGTGACGCGGATGTATATAGCAAGGTTTCCGCCGATGGCGAACATTGGCCGCCGGGCTTGGGCATTCGCATCGAGGGCCACCATGCCGGACCTTGGGTGCTTTCCCTTGCGGATGGTGAACTGTTGGTGACTTCCTGCGCCAACCGGGTGTCATTTAGCCGGGATTTTGGTGCGACGTGGAATTGGGCGGAACCGCCACCTTGGGACGTCGGCCCGGGCAAAATTTTCACTTGGCCGGCGATCTACGAAACTGGTACGAACCAGATTGCCGCCTTGATTTCCTGGCATGGCGTTCGCATCCGACAAGGTTCATGGACTCGAAGTTCGAAATCTGAAATCTGACAGAAGTCCAAAATCCTAAATCCGAATCAAATGACCAGAGGGTTGGCGAAGGAAATTCAGTCCTCCTTTTCCAGAGCGGCGGAGAACTCACCTCGGGGTTCTGATGTCAGACTTCTTTCAGATTTCAAGGCTTCGGATTTTGGAATTGGCGTGTGGCCTTTTCATGCCACATGAAACGGATGGATATTGTGGTAATGTCTCTTTGTACAATGCCTGGCCAATACCAACCCTCTGATTCGGAATTCGGGCTTCGGACTTCTTTCGGATTTTGGATTTCGGGCTTCGGACTTGAGGCTTTATTGATTGCCGTCCTTGGTTGCCTCCTCGCCGGTGCCTCGGCGGACACGATCACGGACGTTACCAACATTCAGGCGGGCGCGCGCGGAACTCTGTACGTCGGCAACTTGGAGCCGCTGCAACCGAGTCCGCTCATCCGGTTGCCGCCCGGCAGCATCCAGCCCCAAGGCTGGCTGCTCACGATGCTGCAAACCCAGCGCAACGGACTGAACGGCTTGCAGGAGCAAATTTCGCCATTCCTGCAATTCGCCACCAGCGATTGGACCACGACGAACGGTTCTGGCTCGACGCAGGGGTGGGAACGCGTGCCATATTGGCTACGGGGGTACATGGACTTGGGCTGTTGCCTGCAAGACGCGACGGTCATCAGCAACGCCACACGCTGGATCAAAGGCGTCATGGTCTCGCAGCGCACCAACGGCTATTTCGGCCCGGCGACGGATTATGGCGACGCGACCACCGCCTCGGATCTGGGGATCAACGCACCGGATCTATGGCCGGCCATGCCGATGCTGGATGCCCTCCGGTCTTATTACGAGTTCACGGGCGATACCAACGCCATGTCGCTGATGTGGAAATACGCCCTTTGGCAATATCGCTTGCCGGCCACCAATTTCGGCGCGGGTTACTGGCCGATGATGCGCATGGGCGATAACATTGACAGCATTTATTGGCTTTACAACCGGGTGGGAGATTCCCGACTGTTGACACTGGCCACGAATATTTACGCCAACATGGCGCGCTGGGACACTCCCAACACGTTGCCCAACTGGCATAATGTCAACATTGCCGAGTGTTTTCGCGCCCCCACCGTCTTCTGGCAACAATCCGGTAGTCCGACCCTGCTGCAATTCGCGGAAAACAACTATCAAGTCGTTAAGCAGAAGTATGGCCAGGTGCCCGGCGGCGCGTTTGGCGGGGATGAAATCTGTCGGTCGGGTTATTACGGTCCCCGCCAGGCGTTCGAGACTTGTGGGTGGGTAGAGTTCATGCGGAGTTTCGAGATTCTCACCCGGGTCACGGGCAATCCTGTTTGGGCAGAACGCTGCGAGGACGTCGCTGCCAACTCGTTTCCAGCCGCACTGACGACAAACATGATGGAACTGCGCTACCTGACTGCGCCCAACCAGCCGGAATCGGATGATGAAAACAAGGCGCCCGACATCAACAATGGTGGCTCTCCGTGGTTTTCATTCAGCCCTTCCGAACCTAATTTTTATTGCTGCGAGCACAACCACGGCATGGGCTGGCCGTATTTCTGCGAGGAAACCTGGCTGGCCACTTGGGACAATGGGTTGTGCGCTTCCCTGTATGCCCCCACCACGGTGCGCGCGCAAGTCGCTGCCGGCAGCTCCGTCAGCGTCACGGAAACGACCGGCTATCCTTTCAGCGAGACGGTGCAGTTTAGCCTCGCGGTCACCAACAGTGTCGGTTTCCCGTTATACTTGCGTGTGCCGCAGTGGTGTTCGAATAGTTGGATTCAGCTCAATGGCCAGACTGTGGCCACAAACAGTCAGCCGCATTCTTATGTCTGCCTCCAGCGGGCTTGGAGCAACGGCGACCAGATCCTCCTGCATCTTCCACGTCGAATCACGGTACAGACTTGGAGTACCAACAACAATTGCGTGTCCGTGAACTACGGGCCGCTGACCTTCTCGTTGCAAATCAATGAGGACTGGCAGTCCTATGGAGGCAACGCCGCACCGTGGACGGAAATGGAGGCTTATCCGGCGTCGCCTTGGAACTATGGCCTCGAAATCAATGCCACCAACCCCGCCGCCTCTTTCACCGTGGTCACGAATTCCGGGCCGATGGCGGCGTATCCGTTTTCGCTGGCAACGGCGCCCATTCAGTTGCAGGCCAAGGCACGTAGAATTCCCGCTTGGACGCTGGACAGCCTATACGCTGTCGGCCCGGTTCAACCGAGTCCGATTTTTAGCACGCAGACCGAAGAGACGGTGACCTTGGTGCCAATGGGGGCGGCCCGGCTGCGCGTCTCCGCCATGCCCACTGTCACCACCAATTCCAGCGCGACTCGTTGGAGCGCCCCCTACGCGCCGAGCGCATCCTGGACCAATTCCACCGACACCGTTTTCGCCATGAACGATGCCTTGGAGCCCGCCAGTTCCAGCGACACCACCATTCCGCGCCTGACGTGGTGGAACCATCTGGGCACTGCGGAATGGGTTGGAGCCAGGTTCAACGGACTGTGCCTGGTCAGCCAGGTTTCGGTGTATTGGTATGACGACACTGGGTTTGGCCAGTGCCGGGTGCCGCAATCATGGTCGGTCCAGTACCTCGCGGGCACTAACTGGGTGCCAGTGTCCGGCGCGAGTGGTTTCGGCGTGGCCAGCAACCAATTCAATACGATGCAATTTAACCCCGTGCAAACGACTGCGATCCGGTTGAATGTCCAGCTCAAGAGCGGCTACTCGGGCGGCATTCTGGAATGGCAGGTCCCCGCCGAGCCGGTGGCGGCGCTAGCCACCCGTTATTTGCTAGCCAGCAATTTGAACGACGCGGTTTCATCACAAACCGGGGCGCTCTATGGTGGCACTTACGTGCCTGACCGGTTTGGTATCGCGGGCAGGGCGCTGCAATTCAATGGCACCAGCACCAACTATGCGGTCATTCCCCGGCCAAACTGCATGGATTGGACCATCGCTTATTGGGTCAAAACCACGGCCACCGGCGGCACCAGCCAATGGTACAACGGCAAGGGGTTGGTGGACGGCGAAGTGTCCGGTGTGGTGGATGACTTCGGCACCTCGCTGGTAGGCAATAGAGCGGCCTTCGGCGTGGGCAATCCCGACACCACCATCACCTCCACGACTGCCATTAACGACGGACAATGGCACCATATCGCCGCGGCGCGCAGCGCCGCCACCGGATTCATGCAACTTTATGTGGACGGCAGTTTGCAGGCCAGCACCAACGGTCCATTCGGCCCCAAAACCTCGCCGCCCGGCTTGCGTATTGGGAGTATCCAGACAGGTGTCTCCGGAGGTTTCCTGGCTGGCGCCATTGCCGACATACACATCTTTAACCGCGTGTTGAGCGCCCCGGAAATTTCCGCCGCAATGAACCAAGCCCTGACGCTGAATCCGATCCCCAATACCAATTTGACCGCCGGTCAACCCTGGGCGCTGTCCATTTCAGTCGCGGATCCTTACGTACCGCCCGCCACTCTGGTTTGGAGTCTGGCCAGCGCGCCCGCTGGTGCGGCGATTGATCCGCTGGCCGGAGTACTCACCTGGCGTCCGGCGGCGGCTCAGGCGAATTCAACCAATCTTTTTACGGTGCAAGTGGCCGACAGCGAAACGCCCAGCCTGAGTGCAACCCAGAGTTTTTACGTCACGGTTTCGCCCATCGCCCAGCCGCAACTCAGCGCGGTTGCCTTTACCAATTCCTGGCCGCAGTTGTTGGTCCGCGGCGCTACCGGCCCGGACTATGTCATTCAGGTTTCGACGAACTTGAGTCGTGCGAGCAACTGGATTTCCGTGTTCA
>Ga0316231_1002966_pt1 | contig 15491 bp, 10 predicted proteins | sample TBH18027metaG_FD_206002 | JGI IMG/M metagenome (GOLD analysis project Ga0316231, IMG submission 206002) | Freshwater microbial communities from Trout Bog Lake, Wisconsin, USA - TBH18027 | ecosystem: Environmental > Aquatic > Freshwater > Lake > Hypolimnion/Profundal zone | place: USA: Wisconsin...
ACCAGTTAGATTCGGGTGGCGGCGCCAACCCAAAAGCGCCGCCACCCAACCAACCAACCGGAACCCATGATCCGGTCTTTGTGACGGAACCCAAAACCGTCACGAAGATTATTAGGGGAGGTTCGGAATTGTCACCGACCCAAGCCTGAATCTGCCTGTCAAACTTTGAATGCCTGATGCATTTTGATCATTTTGTTGGCAGATTTCGACCATGATTTAGGCAGAATATCGGAAACGGTCAAACCGGTATATACCTCGAAAGAGGGGGGCGAAAATGCCACTGTTTATTGAGATCAGTCGTTCTGCCAGCGGGCATCCACCTCGACGGTATGGGGAATGGCTGGGCAGCCTCGTTCATTGCGGTGAATCTGCCCCACCACCAGGTCCGCCGCCACCGCTCCAATATGTTCAAAGCGGTAATCCACGCCCGGACAATTCTTGAGAGCCTCTTGGAGCATCAGCAATCCCACCGCCGGGCGTTGCGATCTCGGTAACGATTGAACCAGAGGCATCACCCGCGAATCGGTTGTCAGCAAGGCATCAGGGTGATGTTGCCGGCACCAGTCACCAAACGCGGGAGCATCCAGTGGTGCGAGTAAGGGCGGCACCTGTTGCGCGGGTGGCAGCTCCTGCTGACAGGCGAGATAAGCTCCAAGCCATTTGCGCTCCACTCGATCATTCATTTCCGGACTTAACACCAAGCCGATTCTTTTGCAACCTGCTTGCTGCATGCCGCGAAAAGCCACCAGCCCGCCTTGAAAGTGATTGGGACAAACTCGGTGGAGCGCCGGATGCCGCAAGCTGGTGCCGATGATTATTCCTGTAAGCCCTTCGAGATCAAGGTCTAATGAAGCTGCACTTGCTGGCACCGGTGGAATGACAAACCCCCACTGCCCCCTGGAGGTCAGCACCCGGCGAAGTTGCTTTGGATTCAGCCCCCTTTCGCCAGCGTGATAAACCTCAACGCCATATCCCAGTGTTTCAGCACGCGCACACACTCCCTTCAATATTACGTCTAGCAGCGCTGGCCGGCTTGCCCGTGGCGGCCAGAGGTCCAGCCAGGCCAATTGGCAGGGGTCGGTCCGTCGGCGACGATGGTGCAACTGCGCCATGAGACTGGCTACCATTGGATTTGGCTTATACCCAAGCCGGGCCGCAAGCTTGTGGATTTCATGCCGGCGGGATTTGGAAATAGTGGTGTCGCCTCGCAAAGCTTTGGACACGGTGGAAGGAGCAACTCCGATGCGGTTGGCCACGTCCCGCATCGTGACGATTGAACTTTGGTTCACGAAACGATGTTCGTTAATTCGTCCTGTTTTTCCAAGCGAAAACCGGTTACGCTGACCTCAATGTCAATGTTCGATTGGATCCACCGTCGGTGGAACTTTGTTTTGGGGAGCTGGTTGCTCGCCATACGGCACGGCGATGCAAATCGCCCCGGATCGCGCCAACCTTGACCCCCAACGAAATAGTCCATGCAATCCAACCTCACGCCACGCGCCCAAGTGCAGTCCGTCTTGCGGCGGCAATTGCCGGCGCGGGTGGTGTACGCGCCCAACTATTGGCAATGGTTCACGCACCATCAAAATCACGGTTTGCTGCCAGACGAGCTTCGCGGTTGCGACTCTCAACTCGCCCTCCTGCGCCATCTGGACGTGGATGTTTTCAGTCGCAACCTCTATTGCGATGCGACGCGTTGCTGGTTCGGCGGTTTGAGTGAGGAGGTTTGGGAGGGCGTGGAGGTCGCGGAGCGGCGCTTTCAAGCTGGACAAGATACGGTGACCGAGCGCAGCTACCGCACCCGTAAAGGCGTTTTGACGGAGCGTTTGCGTTTTATTTTTGAGCACTCCACACTCGTGCAGGAGAAATTCTTGCTAGACGACGCGGAAACGCAACTCGACGCTTTTGAGGAAATCGTGCGTGGCCGACGCTGGCGATTCAACCCAGGGCTTTACCGGCAATGGCAGGACCAAGTCGGGGATCGGGGTTTGGTCAACGCGGGCGAGCTGTTCAGCCCGCTCAAACTGCTCCACCTCGCGGCGGGCGCCGACAATGCCGTCTTTCTGCTTCTGGATCACCCCGAGCGTTGCCGGGAATGGATGAGTTTGCACGAGGCGGCGCAACTCGATCTGGTCAAACAGATGCTTGGCACCTCGGTGCCAGTCATGATCGCAATGGATAACTTGGATTCCGCTTTTCATCCACCGCACTACGTCGAGCGCTACTCGGCCAGCTTCTACGAACGGGCTTCGCGGCTTTGTCACGAACAGGGATCGGTATTTTTCATCCACGCCTGCGGTCACCAAAAGGCCCTCCTACCTCTGATCGGATCGCTCGGCGTGGACGGCTTGGAAGGGGTGGCGTATCCGCCTCTGGGCAACGTGGAATTGGACGAAGCGCTGCGGCTTAGCGGCGACCGTTTGATCATTACGGGAGGCATCAGCGCGTTTGAAACGGAGAAACTCGCCAATTACGACGAGGTTCGGCGCTACTTGGAGGCGCTGTTGCGGCGAATCGAGCCTTATCGTCACCGGTTTATGCTGGCAGCCAGTTGCAACACCTCGATCAAATCGCCTTGGCAGACGCTGGTTTGGTTTAGAAATGCCTGGCGTGAACTGGCCGCACCACGAGGGGGGGCAATATGAGTCATTGCACCACGCCCACTTCGGGAAAGCCAAAGATTGGCGATGTGCGTTGGACCATTTGTGCGCTGCTCTTTTTCGCCACGACGATCAACTACATGGACCGCCAGATACTGGGGTTGCTGGCCCCTGACCTGCAGCGGGAAATCGGATGGAGCGAGACCCAGTATGCGCACATCGTCACGGCGTTTCAGGCGGCGTATGCCATTGGTCTGCTAGGGTTTGGCCGTTTGATTGATTCGTTGGGCACCAAGCGTGGTTATGCCATATCCGTATTGTTCTGGAGCCTGGCGGCTGCGGGCCATGCCTTGGTACGGTCCGTGTCCGGCTTCGGGGTGGCGCGCTTTGCGCTGGGGTTGGGGGAAGCGGGAAATTTCCCGGCGGCGGTGAAGACAGTAGCCGAATGGTTTCCCAAAAGCGAACGCGCCCTGGCCAACGGCATTTTTAATGCCGGTGCCAATATTGGCGCGATCGTCGCGCCGCTGTTCGTGCCTTGGATAACCCATCACTGGGGCTGGCGGGCAGCCTTCGTCGTGCTTGGCGGCTTGGGTTTTGTCTGGTTCATGGCCTGGGTCCGGCTGTACGACATGCCGGAAAAATCCAAGCGCGTTTCGCCCGCCGAACTCGCGCATATTTGCAGTGACCCAAAGGAAATGCCTGGGCTTCAAGTTGGCTGGGGCCAATTGCTCCGGCATCCCCAAATGTGGGCGTTTCTTGTGGGCTACGCGTTTACTTCGCCGGTCTGGTGGTTCTACCTCTACTGGCTGCCGAAGTTTCTCAACCAGCGGTTTGCAGTGGATTTGCTAAGCATGGGGCTGCCACTGGTGGTCATCTACACGGTAACCTCTTTTGGCAGCGTTGGCGGTGGCTGGTTGTCGTCAGTCCTTTTGCGACGGGGATGGTCTGTCAACTTCAGCCGCAAAACGGCCATGCTCACCTGCGCGCTGTGCGTGTTGCCGGTGATGATTGCGCCGCAGGTCAGCAGTCTTTGGACAGCCATCGGGCTGATTGCGGTTGCGGCGGCAGCGCATCAGGGCTGGGCAGCCAATTTATTTGCGCTGGCGTCGGACCTGTTCCCAAAACAGGCGGTGGCGTCCGTGGTGGGTCTGGGTGGCATGGCAGGAGCACTGGCGGCGATGGCGTTTTCAGAATCCGCCGGTTATATCCTGGAAAAATCAGGAAGTTACTGGAGCTTATTTGCAATTTCAGGTCTGGCCTATTTGGCAGCGCTGGGAATTATCCATGCTTTATCACCGCGGTTGACACCAGCCAGACTTAACTTATGATCGGAATAATCAAAACCATGCAATCGCCCATTGCCCAACCCGCTTCCGCGCCAGGACAGGTGGGTCCCGAGTGGAAATCCGACGCCGATCTTTTTAAACTCATCAAGAACCACCTCTATACGCCAGTAGCGGGCGACATTCTCGATGCACTGGGACACTACCATCAATTTCTACCCCAACCAGTGCAGCCCTTGTGCGAAAGCATGGTGGTGGCGGGCCGTGCGATGCCGGTGCTGATGATTGATGTTCATGGTCCGCAGCAGAAACCGTTCGGCCTGCTGACGGAAGCGCTGGATGATCTCCAACCCGGAGAAGTCTATCTCGCCGCTGGCGGCGATATGCGGTGCGCTTACTGGGGGGAGCTGCTGACGGCGGCGGCGCGTGTGCGCGGGGCGGCGGGAGCGGTGATTGACGGCTTTCATCGCGATACGCCAAAGGTACTGGAGCAAAATTGGCCGGTGTTCAGCCGCGGTCGTTGCGCCCAAGATTCCTCGGTGCGCACGGCGGTGGCCAACTTTCGCTGTGCCATTGAAATTGGCGGCGTCTGGGTTGAGCCAGGAGATCTGGTTTTCGGCGACCTGGACGGTGTGCTGATCATCCCGCGCGCCCTCGAAGTCGAAGTTGTGACTCGCGCCCTGGCCAAGGCGCGTGGAGAAAAGGTGGTCCGCAAGGCCATTGAAGGCGGAATGACCGCCACCGCCGCCTTCAAGGAATTCGGGATTCTATGAGGCAAAATCCGCAGCAACTGTTTTGCTGGCTGTGCGGCACAGTACTCGCGGCCAGTCTTTCCGGAAAAATGTTCGCCGCTCCCGAACTGCCCCAAGGAAAGTGGTCCGAGCCAGCAGTTGGTTATGCCAAGGAATCGTTCACGCTCGGGGCAGGTGAAACCCGCCGCTCCGGGTGGGGTGCCTATTCACCCAACGAGCGCCACTACTTCGGCGAGTTCCTGCCCGCGCTGTTTGAACGCACCTTGGACATTGACTCCCTGGAAACGACGCGTGGCCTGAAATGGATATTCACGGGCGATCGGGCCTCGCTCACGGTTCAATATCAAGGCCCGGGGAAAGAACTGCAGGTCGGGATTGAGTTTTATGATTCTCCCGCTTTCAATACACTGGTACAGAAACCCGGCGGGTATCCCCGGCTCGCCGCGCAATCGGTCGCTTATTTGGTTCCCACGAATCGGTGTCCGCGCGCGCTGACCGTCCGGCTTGATCATACCCAAACGCTCACCGTGTTGGCTGACGGCCTGCCCATTTTCACGAATCATTGGATGCACACTTTTAGCCGCCACCAGTTGCAGTTGACCGGCACCAAGGGCGAAGCCTCCTTCCGGTTGCTAAGCCCCGAGACGCGGGTTGCAAGTGTCTCCGTTGACCTGCACAAGCCGCACCAGACGATGCTAGGCTGGGGCGGCATTGGCACGCCAACCGCCTACCAGGAATTGAGTCCCGAGGGCCGCCGCCAGTGGTGGCATTATGTTGCCGAATATAATCTGCTGTTGCAGCGCGAATATCCGGTGGGTTCTGAACTGCACGAAGGAATGGACAACTGGGACCATTTGGAGGATGCCAAGGCGCACTATTACGGAGATAATTTCCCCAATGGCGAAGTGAGCAATTTTGCCTACAACCGCGCCATCCAGAAACTGGGCGGGGCCGTGGTTTTCGAATTTTGGAATTTTCCGCCGTGGGTGGGTGAAAATGCCGCGCGCTATGCTGCCGCCATGCTCAACTATTGCCAAACTGCCAAGGCCAGGACTGGCCAGGCCCCGTTTGCCGTCGGCATGCAGAACGAAGTCAAGATGAAGCCAGAGCTGGTCGAACCATTTGTCACCGCTCTGCGGCAGACTTTGGATGATCACGGCTTCAAGGAGGTGAAGATCCACATGGCCAATGCGACGGACATCAAAGAGACCATCCGCCGACTAGAACCTTACCGGAAAAATTCCGCCGTCTGGAACAAACTGGATTTTGCCGCCTCAAATCTCTACGACGTTCAGAATTACTTTCGAAATCCCGACCAAATAGACCAGCTTTACAAGGAGTGGCGCGGACTTGTTGGTGATCGTCCCTTTATGGGCACCGAGATCTGCATCAACAATGGCAATTACCAGAACGACGGATATCTGTGCGCGCTGAGCTACGGTGAGTTTTATCACAAGCTGCTGACTCTGACGGACGCAATCTGGATCAGCTATTGCTGGACGATCCTCAATGTTGAGCAACCGAGCTACGCCATGAGCCGCTCGCTCTTCGGCATTGATCGAGACAACGGATTTGTCCCCAAGACCTTCAGCCCGCAATTGCGGATTTATGGCGCCTACAGCCGGCACATCCGCCGCGACATGGTGCGCGTTGAGGCCGCTTCGACGGATACGAATCTGCTCGCCACCGCGTTCCAGGCCGGCAATGTCCAGGCAACCCTGGTGTTGCTCAATCGCGGCCTTTCGTCCGTGAAAGTGCAACTGGATTGGCCTATAATACAGCTTTCTCAAAGGGAACTGACCGACCCCTATCATCAAAACAGCTTGCTCGGCGCAACCGCTGATTCGACCGAGCCGGTCGTGGTTCCTGCCGGGGCCATCCTCACTTTGAGCAACGTGCCGCTATTGTCGCTGCCAGACGATTTTACCATTCCCTGAACGATGTTTCACGCTTTCCAGATCCATCCGTCCGACAACGTCGCCACTTTGCTGGAAAACGCCGAGGGTGTGGTGGAAGTTCTGGGCGCCAATCCATGCCAAATTACGCTGACTGAATCCATCCCCGCCAGTCACAAGCTCGCGTTGACCGAGATTGCCGCCAGCCAGCCGGTCATCAAGTTCGGCGTGCGCATCGGCCACGCGAAGCAGGCCATCCCGCGTGGCGCTTGGGTGCATCTGCATAATCTCGCCAGCGATCTCGACGAACGTTCCGGCACGCTCGATCTTCATTCCGGCGCGCCGACGGATACACGTTATGAATGATCCGGCTCAAATCTGCGAAGGATACTTGCGCGCCGATGGCCGCAAAGGCATCCGCAATTTGGTCTTGGTAATTTACACCGTGGAATGCGCGCAATTCGTGGCGCACGCCATCGCGCAAACCGAGCCCGATACGCACGTCATCGGTTTCCCCGGCTGCTACGACAACCAATACGCCATCCGACTGATGTTGGCGCTGGCGCGGCATCCGAACGTGGGCGCAGTGCTGGCGGTCGGTCTCGGTTGCGAATACACCCAGCCGGAAAAAATCGCGAAGGTGGTGCGCTCTGCCGGGCGTCCGGCGGAATGGTTTTTCATCCAAGAAGCCGGCGGGACGAGCAAGAGCATTGCTTGTGGCAAAGGAATTCTGGCCGGACTGCGCAGAAGCATGGTGGAGGTCAAACGCGTGCCGATGACGCTGGCCGACCTGACGGTGGGTTGCGAATGCGGCGGTTCGGATGGCACGTCAGGTCTGGCAGGCAATCCGGTGGTGGGCGCTTTTTTTGATCGACTGGTGGACGCGGGCGGCCGCGCGGTGTTTGAAGAAACGGTCGAAATGATCGGCCTGCGTGACATTCTCGCGGCCCGCTCCGCGAACGACCAGGCACGGAGCGAGCTCACCGCCGCCTATGACAAGGCCGTGCGCTATTGCCAGGCGGTGCGCCAATTCTCCGCGTCCCCGGGAAATTTCGCCGGCGGGCTCACGACGATTGAAGAGAAAAGCATGGGTGCCTTTGCCAAAAGCGGCCGCCGCCTGATTCAGGGCGTCATCAAAGTAGCCGAGGCACCGCGCGGACCGGGGTTGTGGCTCATGGACAGCGTACCGGACGCGCATTTTATGCAATTCGGCTACACCAATCCCAACGACAGCGAGGGCATCATGGATTTGATTTCCAGCGGCGCGCAGATGGTGCTGTTCGTCACGGGCCGCGGGAGCGTAATCGGCAGCCCAATTGCGCCGCTGATAAAAATCACTGGCAACCTCCAAACTTATCAGCGGATGATCGAAGACATGGATTTCAACGCCGGACGGGTGCTGACGGGAGAATGTTCACTGGCGGCGGCGGCGGAAGAACTCCTCGCGCTGGTAAAACGCATCGCCGCCGGCGAACCCGCCAAGCCCGAGCAACTTGGCCACCGTGAATATTTCGTCATGTATAAACATCAGGACGCGCCATCGCTGTCGGCGGGTTGTCGCGCTTGAGCAGACTTCGATAGTTCAAATATGAATACGAAAACAAATTTATTTCGGCTCGATGGTCAAACTGCGCTCATTACCGGCGGTGGCACGGGGCTGGGTTTCGGCATGGCATCCTGCCTGGCGGCGGCTGGCGCAAAAGTGGTGCTGGTTGGGCGGCGCGAGGCTGAATTGAGGCAAGCGGTGGCCAGCATTGGTCCGCTGGCCAGTTTCGTCGTGCATGACGTCACGCAACTCAGTCGTGCGAGTGAGCTCATTGCGGCGGCGGATCAACGTGCGGGCACGCCGGTTTCCATTCTCGTCAACAACGCGGGCATCCATGTGAAGAAGCCCGCCGCCGAAACCACGCCGGAGGAGTTTCAATCTGTTTTGACCACACACGTTTGCGCCGCCCACGCGCTGACGGCCGCCGTGTTGCCCGGCATGATCGCACGGGGTGAGGGCAATGTTTTGTTCACGGCTTCCATGGTGGCGTTGATCGGATTGCCCATGGTGGTTGCTTACTCCGCAGCCAAAAGCGCATATTTGGGTATGGTGCGTTCGCTGGCGGCAGAGGTTTCCCCTCGCGGGGTGCGGGTAAACGCCATCGCGCCTGGCTGGATCGAATCGCCCATGTTGCGCCAGGCTTTGTGTGGCGACCCCGCGCGCACGGGCAAAATTCTCGGACGCACTCCCTTGGGCCGGTTTGGCCGGCCCGAGGATATCGGCCAGGCGGCCGTCTTTCTTTGCTCTCCGGCGGCGCAATTCATCACGGGGGTGGTGTTGCCGGTTGATGGCGGCGCCAGCATCGGCTTTTGAAGGACCGCTTTTGTACTGCAGACGCCGAGTCGCCACGCGAGTGGATGCCCTTTTCGCCATCGCCGCCCGGGCGATTTACCCCCCTCTTTCGAGGTATATGCAGATTATCGCCGCACTGTTATCTTCAAATTGAAAAATCCATTAACCATCTAAAAACAATATGACAATGACCCCAAAAAATGCCTTCAGGGACCTCGCCGGCCTCCTGCCCGCCATGATCGCCGCCTTGCTTCTGTTTGGTTTGGCGGATGCGCCCCGCGTCTCCGCCCAAACGCTCAAGATAAGATTCCCCTTCAACGACAGCGGCACAGTTACGACCGATTCGGTTGCGGGCGTTGTACTAACGCTCTCCAGCAACAGCGCGCCGTTGAATTTTCACGGCCCGGCCAACAGCGGTCCCGGGAGCTTCGGCGGGAGCCTGAATTTTCCCGGCACCTATGGTGTTAATAATGGTGCCATCGCGCAAAGTCTGGGCGGCAACGGTGTCAACTTGGGCAACGTCACCAATTTCACCATCAGTTTTTGGTTGAAACCGACCGCCACCCTGCTGACCGGTAATTTCGAACGGTTTTTTATCATTGCCACCAACGGAACGACGGATCTCCAGTTAGCGAATTCCATCGGCATGTGCAATAACGGCGATCGGGCGAATGGTGGCTTGACCAACTCCACTGAGGCCACTGTCGGCACTCAGGCCCCAGGCAATTTAACTTCAAATCCTGGTGGGTATGGCGTTGCGCCCATACTGGTCAATAGTTGGACATTTCTGGCGCTGACCTACGACAACACCAACTTAACTTATTATGTGGGCAATGAGACCAATTCCGCGCAGCTCATTTCCACGGCTTCGACTGGATTGGGCGGCCAGACAATCAGGCTGGGCTCGAACTGGAATCTGTTTTTGGGCAACCGGGCTGCCAGTTCCGGGAATCGGGCCTTTAAAGGCTATATGGCCGACGTGCGTTTTTATACTGGAGCCGGGGACAGCAACTTTGTCGAGTTGGCTCGGGAAACGGCCTGGCCTCCCGGCGCTGCCACCAACCTGGCGGCCACAAGCTGCGGCGGTCAAGCCTTGCTAACTTGGTCACCGGTGCCCCTGGCAACTGGTTATATTGTGAAGCGCTCGGCGAGCATGGGGGTAGAGACAAATTACGACACGACCAGCGGGACTAATTATACCGATATCGGGGTGACAAGCGGAACGAAGTATTTCTATGAAGTCGTTGCCACCAACGTTGCGGGGGCGGGCGCCAGTTCCGGTGAAATCAGCGTAATGGCTGTGGGCAGCGGCTTCACGTGGGCCACGCAGCCTATCAGTCAGACCGTGTGTCAAGGTTCGACCGCTACTTTTTCAGCTTCCACCACCGGTGGCTCGGGACTGACTTATCAGTGGCAATCCAGCATCAATGCGGGCACAACTTGGAGCAACCTTGCGGGAGCCAACACCACGAGTTACACCACCGCGTCGCTCCTCGCTTCCGCCAACGGCACGGAATACCAAATGGTCGTAAGCAATACGTGCGGATCAACCGCTACGACCACGGCTGCCACCCTGACGGTCAATGCATTCCCAGTCGTCTGGCAGCAACCGGCCAGCCAGACGATCGTCTCCAATTGGACGGCGGTGTTCACCGTTCAGGCCTCGGCGGCGCAGACCTACCAATGGCAGCAAAACGGAACCAACTTGGTGAACGGCGCCAATATTTCCGGCTCGACCAACCCGGTGCTGACGCTGGCCAATGTCCCGCTGGCGTACTCGGGCTATACTTACGCTTGCATAGTGGGCAATAACTGTAATACGACAACCTCAACGCCGCCGGCAACGCTGACGGTGAACTCGAGCGTTTCGAGCAATTTGTTGCTCCAATTCGGATTCGAAGACAGCGGCATGACCACGACCGACTCGGTTTCCGGTGTCAGCCTGAACTTGGTGGACTCATTTGGTTCGCCCGTGGATCTTCATGGTGCCCCGGGATCCGGGGTGTTGGGGCAGGGACAGGCCTTAAGCCTGCTCGGGGGAGCGCAGGGCGGCACCGGTCCTATGGCTTTTACGACCAATAATTCGCAGGCTAATTTTGGGACGATCAGTTCATTTACCGTGACCATGTGGATTAACCCCAACACGGCCAATCTGAATGGGTCAGGCATATTTTCCCGTTACTTCACCATTGGAACCAATGGCATCGGTGATTCCTCCTACAACAATGCCAATGCAATAGGATTGATCAACGATGCGAATTATTATCCCGGTGGCCTGACCTCGCTGACCACGTACATCAACGCCAGCCAGCCCCCGACGACCAGTTGGGGAGCCTATCCTCTGACGGCGAATCAATGGACTTTTCTGGCCGTGACATATGATGGGGCGAATATAAAGTTATATGGCGGGGCTCAAGCCGTCGCCGCAACGCTGGCCTCAGCTGACACCAACTTTTTGCAGGTGCCGGTGAACGGCGTCGGTCCCTTCAATTTGTTCCTCGGCAACCGTCTCGCCCAAGACCGGGCCTTTTCCGGTCTGATGGACGACGTGCGCTTTTATCGGGGGGCAGCCCCGGCCAGTGTGGTGGAAGCCATCCGACAAGCCGCCGTGAACGTCCCCTTTAGCATTGCCACTAACCCGGTCAGCCAGAGTGTGTGCGAAGGTTCAACGGCCACGTTTTCGGTGGCCACCAGCGGCGGTTCTGGGTTGACTTATCAGTGGCAAGAAAGCTACGATGGCGGTCAGTCTTGGAACCCCATCAGTGGGGCGACCGGCACGAATTACACCACCGGCACGCTTTCCACGTCCGACAATGGCGAAGAATACGACGTGGTGGTAAGCAGCGCTTTCGCTTCGCTCCCGTCTTCGCCAGCCACGCTGACCGTCAGTGCCATCCCAACCATCGTCGTGCAACCGAGCAGCCAGACGATCGCTTCCAATTGGACGGCAATTTTCGAGGCTCAAGTGACTGGGTCTGCGCTTTACTACCAATGGCAACAAAATGGAACCAACCTGGTGGACGGCGCCAGTGTTTCCGGCTCGACCAACACCGTGTTGACGCTGGCCAACGTCCCACCTGCGTTCTCCGGCTCAACTTTCGCTTGCGTGGTGGGTTCTGCCTGCGGTCCGATTTCATCCCCGCCGGCAATTTTAACGGTCAGCGCCAACCCGGCCACCAACATGCTCGTGCAATTTCAGTTCAAAGACAGCGGAGCCACCACGACCGATTCGGTGGCCGGCGTCACCCTTAGCCTGGTGGATGCCAACGGCAACCCCACGGATTTGCATGGCGGGCCTGGTTCGGGAGTGGCCGGGTTGGGACAAGCTTTGAACTTCAATCAGCCCGGCAGTGTTCAGGGAGGACTGGGGCCCCTGGCTTCCGTGACCGGCAATTCGCAAGTCAATTTTGGGACGCTTGACACGTTTACCATCACCATGTGGCTCAACCCCGCCAGCCCCCTCAATTTGGGCAGCTTCGGTCGGTTCCTCATTCTCGGGGCCAATGGCATCAATGATGGCACCGTGACGAACACTCTGGAACTGCTTAGCAATAGCAGCCGGCTGGGAGGCACGGTCACCTCTGTGGAAGAAGTGGTCAACACACTCCAAGACAATGTCACCACCTTCGGTGCCGTTCCCATCCCGACGAATCAATGGACGTTTTTAGCGGCGTCTTACGATGGCCAGACGTTGCGGTTTTACGGATGTTCCCAGTATGGCCCCGTCTCCCTGCAATGCCAGCAGAGTTTCCAAGCGGGAAACGTGAACATCGGAAGTGCCTTCAGCCTGTTCTTGGGCAATCGAGCCACCCAAGACCGGTGCTTTGCCGGGTTGATGGACGATGTGCGGGTCTATCCAGGCGCGGTGGTTTCGGCTGGTGATTTGGAAAGCATCCGGTTGGCCGCCAGCCCAACGCCACCACCGCCAGTGGCGAGCTTCACGGCCCTACCGGGCAGCGGCGTGCGCCCCCTGAACGTAACCTTTGCCGACCTCTCCAGCGGCGTCATTACCAATCTGCTTTGGAGCTTTGGCGACGGGACGACCACGAATACCCCGGCCAGCAATGTGCTGACCCATGTCTATCTGGTGGCGAGCAATTCCTACTCTGCCATCTTGACCGCCAGCGGGCCAGGTGGATCGAGCACGGCAACCAATTCCATCACCGTTACGATGCCCAATCCGGCACAAATCATGAGCCTCGCCACCGGAGTCGGCAGCTTGACCATCCAAGGTGCCAATGGCCCGGCCAGCGCCTCGCAAACCTATTATTATGAACTGCTGACTTCGACCAACCTGGCGTTCGCTCGCAGCAATTGGACGGTGGTGGCCACCAATGCCTTTAACCCCGATGGCAGCTTCAGCAACACCATCCCGCTCGCACCGGGTGATCTGCAACGGTTTTATTTGCTGCAACTGCCCTAAGCCTGCGGCAGTAGGTATCCGCGGTGGGCGGATTTTCCCCCGCCCATCGCGAACTATTTAACCAGAATGAATATCAACAAAATTGTGAAAACGAAGTTCAAAATTGACGGCAGGATACAGTTTTACGAGAGCAGACTGCCAAACACCAAGCATACCACGACCCAGTGGGCTGGAGGTTGCGGGAAGCCGCTCGGGAGCGGGTTCACTTTGATCGAATTGCTGGTTGTGATTGCGATCATCGCCATCCTGGCGGCCATGCTGCTGCCCGCGTTGTCCAATGCAAAGGCCAAGGCCACCCGGATATCTTGCCTCAACAACCTCAAACAACTTGGCATCGGCGTGAGCATGTATGCCAACGACAACGGGGATCTTCTGCCGACCGTGGTTTTTACCGGTGATGTTAATAATGCTGCAATTCAGCCTTATTTGTCATATATGCTCTATGCTGATGCCAATGGCAACGCGGCTACCGGCACGGCTGGGTCGGCAGTCAATCAAACGACCTTTCACACCATCAACCAAGGACTGCTCTACAGCTCGAAGCTGATTCCCGATCCCCGCAGCTTTTACTGTCCGACCATGCCCCAGGTTTGTCCGATGTTTTCGTACGAGAATCATGCCAACAGTGGCTGGCCTTCCTTCGGCCTCTTCAGCCTGCCCGGGAACGGCATCTATTGCCGCTCGTCATACGAGTATTACCCGCAATCGGACACTTTATGGCAGCCGGTTGGCGGCACGGCATATAAGGCGGCCACAAAACTAACCGCACTTAGTTCAAAACATTCGACAATGACAGATTTGCTCTGGAATTGGGCTGGGATTCCGCATCGCTCGGGGAACGCTCCGACTTCGATGAATGTTCTGTGGGGCGATATGCATGCCAACATCAGCAACGGTAGGGACGCGTTCAAGGCGGCCTATTGGGATGTTAGTGGGGGAACCGGCCCCGGCAACGACGCCGTCAAGTTTGTGAAAATCATTTCTTTGCTCCAGCCTTGAACACCAAGAGCCGCAGGCTGCTGGCTGCGGCGCGAAGCTTTGACCCCAGCGCGGCTGGCAGTCCGCGCTGCCGGGCCACAGCTTATCCAGGTTTTGGGGCAGGCTGCTGTTGACTTCAAATAGATATGATGAAAACACGCCGGAATGCGGCGGTTCACCCTGCCGGCATGATGCCAGCCTTGGTCGCTGCCCTGATTCTGTTTGGCCTGGCGGGTGGGCCTCGGCTCTCCGCACAAACGCTCAAAATGCGGTTTGCGTTTAACGACAGCGGCACGACCACCACCGATTCAGTATCCGGCGTCGTGCTAATGCTCTCCAGTAACAGCGCGCCTTTGGATTTTCACGGTCCGGCCGGAAGCGGTCCGGGCAACTCCGGTGGCAGCCTGATCTTTCCGGGCACCTATGGCGTAACCAATGGCGCCATCGCGCAAAGCCTGGGCGGCAACGGCGTCAACTTGGGAGTCATCTCGAATTTTACCGTCTGTTTTTGGCTGAAACCAACCGCGACGTTGCAGACCTTCAACTATGAACGGTTTTTAATCATGGGCACCAACGGAACGACTGATCTCCAGGCGGCGAATTCCTTGGGCGTGCTCAATAACGGCGATCGGGCGGGCGGGGGCTTGACCAACTCCATTCAGGCTACATTGAACGGCGCAACCCCGGACGTTTACTCTGCTTTTGGTGTCGCGCCCATACCCGTCAACCTCTGGACTTTTCTGGCGCTGACCTACGACGGCACCAACTTGAATTATTATACGGGCACGCAGACGAATCCGGTGCAGTTGCAATCCACGACCAATAGCGTGGCCGGCCAAACGATTAATCTGGGCACGAACTGGAATATATTTTTGGGCAACCGGGCTTCCAACTTCGGAAATCGGGCCTATGCCGGATATATGGCCGACGTGCGGTTCTACATCGGCACCGGGAACAGCAATTTTGTGGATGGGGTGCGGGGGGGCGGCTTCGTCACGGCCCCCGCCAACCTGACGGCTACGGGCTGCGGCCAAGCCTCGCTTTCGTGGTCGCCGGTGGCTGGGGCGGCCGGATACATTGTGAAACGCTCGCTGGATGCGGGGACGGAAACAAATTACGACACGACCCGCTCGGCGAGTTATAACGACCTCAATGTGACGGTGGGAACGACGTATTATTATACGGTCGTGGCCACCAACGCGGCGGGTAATGCGAGCGCAGG
>Ga0316231_1002968_pt1 | contig 15487 bp, 10 predicted proteins | sample TBH18027metaG_FD_206002 | JGI IMG/M metagenome (GOLD analysis project Ga0316231, IMG submission 206002) | Freshwater microbial communities from Trout Bog Lake, Wisconsin, USA - TBH18027 | ecosystem: Environmental > Aquatic > Freshwater > Lake > Hypolimnion/Profundal zone | place: USA: Wisconsin...
CGCCGCCACCATCAGCAGCGCCGCCACAATGATGGCGGCGCGCGAATGGCGCTCCAGATTTTTTATATGTCCCAGCATGGCTCGGCCGGTGTTTTGCCGGACGCGTTTCATTAGACACCAGACCCAGGCCAGGGTGTCAAACGCAATGTCGGCGGCCGTCATGCTGTGGGTGGCTGCATTGATGATTTTGCCGGGCCTGGCTACACCGGGTAGGCGCGGAGCCAGTCGCGCGCGGGCAGCACCCGCTGGAGATATTTGGTGCGGTGCGGCTCCGGCGTTTCCAGCAGGAGGTCCGTGATTTCATCCATGATGGTGTTGAGCCGGGACAACCGGTCCTCCAACTGCATCGAGCCGGGTGGTGGCTGCATGGCTCGCTCAATCTCCTTGAACTTGTCCTGAAGTTTCTTGAGGCAGCGGGCTTCATGATGCCGGGCGGCGAGAGATCTGGCCTTGGCCAGCACGTCGGGCGGCAGCGCGCCGCCGCCGCCCGACACCAGGTGTTTCACGATTTCCGACCATTGCTCCAGGTTCGCCGGGTCGGCCTTGAGCCATTCGGCAAACTCCTCCGTGGCCGGCCACTCAAATCCCGCCGGGCCGGAACTTTCAGGTTCAAGGTCGGCCTTCATGAAACGGCGGATGGTTCTTACTGGAGCGCATGGCCGGCGACCGTGCAGGTCGGGTTCGTGCCGACGTTGCTGTCGGCATACGTGCCTTGGGCCGGGCACACCGGAATGCTGCCGCCCGAGTTGAGCTTGATGTAGGGCATCAGGTCGGTGGGATAGTTGATGGCCGCGCCGGTGGTCTGGCCTTTTTCCAGCGCCCACTGGTTGGCCGCCGCGTCAATCTGGCGGAGGTTGTTGATGCAGGCGTTCTGCTGCGAGGTGGTGCGCGCCTTCACGAAGTTCGGAATCGCGATCGCCGCCAAGAGGCCGATGATGGCCACGACAATCATGATTTCCACCAGCGTGAAGCCCGCGTTGCGGATGTTTTTGTTCGTTTTCATTTTGTTTTTCTTTCTTTTTTTTGGCGCGGCGGAACTGCGCGTCAGGCGGGTTAATATGATTACGATTTCGTTCCCTTGATTGCCTGACGCAACCGCTCTGGCTGAAATTTAATTTTCAACCATGGACGACTTTAGCCGCCGGGGCGGGGATTTTCCATAGGGCGCGGGCATTTTGTTCCCTAGGGCAATGCCCTAGTTCCGGCGGGTCGTCCGTCTTTCTCATCCCAGCTACGTATCAAGCCGCAGGCAGCAAAGGCGCAAGTTTCAAAAACAGCTTGAAATAGCTTGCGTTAGACGCTCTGTTTGCTAAAAGCAAATCGCTTGCAGCTGAAAATCAGACATTTCATGCGACCCGGCCAGGCGGTTCTCGCCTCTTTGCTGGTCGGTCTGGTCTTGCTGCTGGACGCAATGGCGGCGTGTCCCAATCTTCATGAGCTGATTCACCACGACGCGGATGCGCCCGGGCACGAATGTGCCGTCACGATATTTGCCCACGGCCAGGTGGATTCGCCGGTCGTGGAAGTGGCGGCCATCATGCCGGTGGCTCCGGTTGAATTTCTCCCGCAAACTTTGGTTTCCTCATTCAATGCGCCGGTGGAATCGCTTCCGCCCGGTCGCGGCCCGCCGGCTTCTCTCCTTCATTCCTGAAAGTTCGCCGGTTTTTGCAGACCGGATTTCGTTGGTTTATTTAACCTGAATTATTTCGGCGTCATGCCTTGGGGCATGGGATTTTGGAACACTGTGAAGTCAAGCAGTCATGAAAAATTTAAGAATTAGACGGGTGGAACGCTCCACCAAATTCGTATGAACGAGTTTGGCAATAATCGGCAACGGCAGATGTTCGCCAGTTTGCGCCCATCGCGCGCTTTGCTTTTCACCGTGTCCTTGCTCGGCTTGATTACGGCCGGCTGCGCGGTGGGGCCGGATTTTAAGCGACCTGTGGCTCCGGCGGTCAGCAATTACACCGGCCATTCGCTTGGGGAAACCGTCACCAGCACAAATGTCGCCGGCGGGGAAGCCCAGCGTTTTGCCAAAGGCGGCGACATAGCCGGTGACTGGTGGACATTGTTTCGTTCCCCGCCGCTCAACGAGCTGATTGAACTCGCGCTCACCAACAATCCCGACCTCAAGGCGGCGCAGGCGGCCTTGTCAGTGGCCCGGGAAAATGTTCTGGCGCAACGGGGCGTTTACTTTCCCAGCGTCACGGCGGGTTTTTCGGCCAGCCGCTCAAAACAGTCGGAAATGCTTGCGCCGACTCCCAACTACCCGTCCGTGCCCCAGGAGTTTCAATACAACCTGTTCACCCCGCAGGTCAGCGTTTCGTATTCGCCGGATGTCTTCGGCGCGAACCGCCGGTCCATGGAATCGTTGAAGGCGCAGGAACAGGGCGTGCGTTTCCAAATGATCGCGGCCTACACCACGCTGACGGCAAATGTGGTGGTCACGGCGATTCAAGCGGCGGCGGTGCAGGCGCAGATTGATGCGACGCGCCAGCTCGTTGAACTCAACTCCAACATGGTGGCAATCCTGCGCTACCAATACACGAAAGGCTACGCCGGCCGGTTGGACGTGGTCGCGCAGGAATCGCAGCTTGCGCAGGTCAATGCCACGCTGCCGCCGTTGCTCAAGCAATCCGCGCAACTTCGCGACCTGTTGGCGGTTCTGGCCGGGAGGTTTCCGAACCAGGCACCGGCGGAAAAATTTGAGCTGTCCAGCCTGCAATTGCCGGTGGAAATCCCGGTGAGCCTGCCGTCGCAACTCGTGGCGCAGCGGCCGGATGTGTTGCAAGCCGAGGCGAACCTGCACGCCGCGAGCGCGCAAATCGGCATCGCCATCGCCAACCGGCTGCCGAATATCACATTGACCGCCGACGCCGGCAGCACGGCGTTGTCCTTCGACAAGTTGTTTTCTTCGGGCACGGGTTTTTGGGGTTTGGGCGCGGCGGCGACGGCGCCAATTTTCCAAGGCGGGACTTTGCTGCACCAGGAGCGCGCCGCGAAGGCAGCCTACATTCAAGCGGCGGAACAATACCGCAGCACGGTGCTGACGGCTTTTCAAAACGTGGCGGACACGTTGACGGCGTTGCAACAGGACGCCGAGGGATTAAAGGCCGCAGCCACCGCTGCCGATGATGCCCAAGAAACTTTGGATTTGTCGCAACGACAATGGAAGGACGGCTACATCGGCTATCTGGCGTTGTTGAGCGCCGAGCAAGCGTATCAACAGGCGCGCATCAACCTCGTGCAGGCCCAGGCCAATCGTTATGCCGACACGGCGGCGTTGTTTCAGGCACTCGGCGGCGGCTGGTGGCATCGTGCGGATTTAACCAAGGATAAAAAATGAAAAGCAAATTGTTTTACGCATTGGCGCTGGCATCGCTCATATCGTTCACCGGCTGTTCGTCCAAAGTTGACAGCAACGCGCAGCCTTCATTCGTGACGGTCAGCAATGTGACATTGACGGCAGACCAGCGGCAGAAAATCCAGTTTTACACCGTCGCGCCGTCCAAGTTTCACAAGACGACGGAAACCACCGGCACGGTGGATTTCGACAACGACCAGGCCACCAGCGTGCTCGCGCCCTTCGGCGGGCCGGTGTCGAAGCTGCTCGTCAATCCCGGCGACAAGGTCAAGGCCGGCGACGCGCTGGCCGAAGTGGATTCGCCCGACTTTGCAGCGGCCATCAGCGCGTATCGCAAGGCGCTCGCCACCGCGCAGACGCTCCGGCGCGTGGCCGACATGGACAAGGATTTGATCCAGCACAACGGCGTGGCCCAGCGCGAAGAAGAGCAGGCGCAAACCGACGCCGCGAACGCCGAAGCGGATCGCGACGCGGCGTTGCAAACGCTCGTCTCGCTGAATCTCGATCAGCAAGTTATCAAAGATCTTCAAGCGGGCCGGCCGGTTTCGCGTCCCGGCGGCCGGATCAATTCGCCCATCGCCGGCACCGTAGTGGAAAAACTCATCACGCCCGGAGAATTGCTGACGGCGGGCACCACGCCATGTTTCACCGTGGCCGATTTATCGCGCGTCTGGGTTATGACGCAGATTTTTGGTTCCGATCTTGCGTCGGTCAGTGTCGGTGATTCGGCGGAAATTTTTACAGGCATCGCGACTAATAGTTTTTCCGGCAAAGTGGATAACATTTCCGCGCTGGTGGATCCCACGACGCGTTCGGTGATGGTGCGCGTGGTTGTCGAAAACCCCGGTGACTTGCTGAAAAAGCAAATGTATGTCCGCGTGAAAATCCAAGCGCATCAGGAAAGCAATGGGTTGCTGATTCCAGTTTCGGCGATTTTGCGCGACGATGTGAACCTGCCGTTCGTTTATGTCGTCCAGCCGGACGGCAGCTTTGCGCGGCGGCACGTCACGCTGGGTTATCGCACCGGCGACCAGTTTGACATTTCCGACGGCCTGCAAACCGGCGACCAGATTGTGACTGACGGCGGGCTGTTCGTTCAATTCATGCAAAATCAATGAGCGAGCACTTGCTTCCAACCGGCTCTGCGCAGCGAACGGCTTCGATGATGAATCGCGTCGTCGCTTCTTCGTTGCGACAACGTTTTCTCGTCGTGCTGTTGACGCTCGGGTTGATCGGTGCCGGTTCGCGGTCGCTGGAGCGCCTGCCGGTGGATGCCTATCCCGATCTCTCGCCGCCGCTCGTCGAAATCATCACCCAATGGCCCGGCCACGCCGCCGAGGAAGTGGAACGACTGATCACGGTGCCCGTTGAAGTCGGAATGAACGGCATTCCGAAGATGACCACGCAGCGCTCCATCTCGCTTTATGGTTTGTCGGACGTCACGCTCACTTATCGCAATGGCACGGACAATAATTTCGCCCGTCAGGAAGTATTCAACCGGTTGTCCAGCCTCAGCCTGCCGACGGGCGTGACGCCTTCGGTGTCGCCGTTGTCCTCGCCATCGGGGCTGATTTATCGTTACGTGCTGCAAAGTTCCGACCGGTCGCCGATGGAACTCAAAACGTTCGAGGACTGGATCATCGAGCCCGCCTACGAATCGCTCGCGGGCGTGGCGGACGATTCCGGCTTTGGCGGCGGCACCATGCAATATCAGGTGCGGCTTGATCCGACGAAAATTGCCGGGGTCGGCTTGTCGGTGCTGCAAGTTGAGAGCGCGCTCGCAGCCAACAACGGCAATGCTGGCGGCGGTTTTTATTCGCAAGGCGGGCAGTTTTATTACGTGCGTGGTCTCGGCCGCATGGAGACTTTGGAAGACATCGGCAACGTGGTGTTGGCGGTGCATAACGGCACGCCGGTGTTGTTGAAGGATGTGGGCCGCGTGGTCATCGGCATCGCCCCGCGCCTCGGCGAGTTCGGCTACGAGAAACAGGACGACGCCGTGGAAGGCGTCATCTTGCTGCGCACGGGTGAAAAAACCCAAGACGTCCTGAAACGCGTCGAGGCGAAGACCAAGGAACTCAACGACCAAATCCTGCCCAAGGATGTTAAAGTCGTTCCGTTCTATGATCGCACGGATTTGATCAAGCTCACGACCCAAGTCGTGGAGCAAAATCTGTTGCGTGGCATGTTGCTGGTCGTCGTGATTCTGATTTTTTTCCTTTACGATTTTCGGGCGGGCTTGATTGTCGCCATCACCATCCCGTTGTCGCTGCTGTTCGCATTTGTCTGTCTCGATCTCCAAAACGCCTCGGCCAATCTGCTGTCCATCGGCGCGATCGACTTCGGCATACTCGTGGATGGCGCAATCTTCATGGTCGAAAATATTTTCCGCCAGATCGCGTTGCGAAAAGGCACGCCGCTCAACGTCCTGGAAATCATCAAGGACGCCGCCGCCGAAGTTGATCGCCCGCTGTTCTACGCGGTGGCGGTGATCGTGGTCAGCTTCCTGCCAATTTATGTCTTGTCGGGACCTTCCGGGACGTTGTTCAAACCGATGGCGGACACGATGATTTTCGCCTTGATCGGTTCCTTGATTGTCACACTGACGTTGCTGCCGGTGCTGTGCGCGGTGTTCATGCGGCACGGTGTGCGTGAGCGCCGCAACGCCGCGTTGGAAGCCGTCAAATCAGTTTATATCAAGGGCCTCGATTTCAGTCTCGCGCATCCGTGGGGAACAACCTTCGCCTCGGCACTGCTGCTGGCCGGTTCGTTGTTGCTTGTGCCGCGCATCGGGGCCGAGTTCATGCCGCACTTGGATGAAGGCGCGTTGTGGGTGCGCGCCACGATGCCCTACACGATTTCGTTCGATGAGTCTGCCAAGATCGCGCCGCAGATCCGGGACATTCTGCGCTCCTTCCCCGAAGTCACCACGGTCGCCTCGGAGCTGGGCCGGCCCGACGACGGCACGGATGCGACCGGCTTTTTCAACGTCGAATTTTACGTCGGCCTCAAGCCTTACTCTGAATGGAAAGGCGCGTATCGCACCAAAGCCGCGCTGATCGAGGCCATTAACCAAAAGCTCCTCGCCTTTCCCGGCATCAACTTCAATTACACCCAGCCGGCCGAGGATGCCGTGGACGAGGCGGAGACCGGTTTGAAAAGTGCGCTCGCGGTCAAAGTGTTCGGCTCCGATCTGGACACGCTCCAGCAAAAGGGCAAGGTCATCAAACAGGTTTTGGAGCGCGTTCGCGGCATCCGCGACGTGACGCTCGTGCAAGAACTCGGCCAGCCCAGCCTGTCCATCAAAATCAACCGCGCCACGATCGCGCGCTACGGCGTGAACGTCGCCGACATCAACGGCCTGATCACCACCGCCATCGGCGGTGACGTGGCCACGCAGGTGGTGCAGGGTGAAAAGCAGTTTGATCTCGTCGTTCGCCTTGAACACCAATATCGCGACAACCCCGAGGAGATCGGCAACATCCTCGTGCCCACGCCGGGCGGCCAGCAGATTCCGCTCAAGGAATTCGCGGACATCTCGGTGGCGAACGGCGCCTCGTTCATTTATCGCGAGGACAATTCACGCTACATCGGCGTGCAATTTTCCGTGGACGGACGCGACCTGGCCGATGCCGTGGGCGACGCGATCCAGCAGGTCAAAGCCAAGGTCGCCTTGCCCGAAGGCTACCGCACGGATTGGGGCGGCGAATATACCGAATACACGGCTTCCAGCCGGCAACTGAATGTCATTCTGCCGCTGACGATATGCCTGATTTTCCTACTGCTGTTCCTGCTCTACAGCAATTTGAAATTCCCGTTCATCACCGTGGTCGGCGTGGTGTTGTCCGCGCCGGTGGGCGGCTTCGTGGCGCTCTGGCTCACCGGCACGCCGTTTTCGGTTTCGTCCGGCGTCGGCTTCCTCGCCTTGTTTGGTGTGTCGGTGCTGACGGCGGTCGTCTATATCTCCTACGTCAACGAACTGCGGCTCAGCGGCACAAGCCTCAATGACGCGATCCGCGAAGGCGCCATCCTGCGGCTGCGTCCGATCATGATGACCGCGCTGGTGGCGGCCTTGGGGTTGTTGCCGGCAGCGCTGGCCACCGGCGTGGGCACGGATACGCAGCGTCCGTTCGCGCTGGTCATTGTTGCCGGCCTGCTCACGCGGCTGTTGATTAGCATTTTTCTGATGCCGGCGCTCTACGCTCTTGTCGCGCGTCCGAACGACCGGCTGGAAGTGTGAGACCGTCTCTCGGCAGCATGACAACCTCCACGAGCTTGATCAGCTCGGACAGATCCTTCGCGTTGGAATAGCGGCCGCACATCGCCGGGAGTTTAACCGAGCCGGGCGGCAAAGGAAAACCGCCGTTGCTGTTCCTGTTTCACCGGCCGGCTGAAAACAATGTCATGGGCGAACAGCGATGCCCATTCCTTGGCGGCGGTGAAGTCGCCGTCCGTGCCGCCGATCAATTCGTGCCGAGCCGCCGAGCGTTTTAACTCCATTGATTGAATCAATGTTCCCTCAATTTTATCAATTAACCAATTCCGTCCTAGTCTGGTCTACTGCTGGTGTAGATTACACCGTGATCATCGGTAAAAAGTGTTTTCCATTCAGGCTTCGGGATTGAGTTGGCAGAGCGGGAAGAACACGCCTGATGTTGACGGTTTGTTAATCTCGTCCGAATGTGCGATGTTAAAATGAAAGGTAAATTTATGAAAATGACAAAATTTCAAAGCGTGTCGGTATTGCTGGCCATCACTGGTCTGGTGTGGTTGGCGTCAACGGCGGTGGCGCAGAATTCGCCGGCCGCAACCGCAGCGCAACCGGTGGCCAGTCCGGCGGCGCCGCAACTGGCTTATGGCGTGCCGCAAATCCTGCAGCTCAAGCAGGCGGAAGTCAGCGACAGCACGATCATTGCCTACATTAGAAATTCCGGGAACAGCTACGGTTTGAATGCGGATCAGATCATTTATCTGCGGCAACAGGGCGTCTCTGACGCGGTGCTCACGGCGATGTTGCAACAGCCCAAATCGGCGGTGGCCGCTACTTCAGCCCCCGTAGCCATGCCGACCACGCCCGCACCAACACCGGTGGCCTCGTCAGCCTATGTCGGACAAGATTCGACGGCCACGGTTGCCCCATCGGTGACGTATGTGCAAACCGTCCCGGACACAACCTATTATTATGCCCAGCCATATTATTACCCGGGTTATGCCTGGTATCCACCTGTTTCGCTTTCCTTCGGCTGGGGCTGGGGTGGCGGTTGGCATGGCGGCGGTTATGGCGGTTGGCACGGTGGCTGGCATCATTAAAATCACGTCCGCAGGCATCGCCAAGCCATGGACAAACACGCCAAACATTGAGGTTTCTGCACTTGGTGGCCAGGATGAGGACAATGTGCCTCCGTGGAAGACGGGGTCACGCAAGTTGCAGCGCGATTCCGGGTTGGCCTTTCTTTTTCCGAGTCCGTTCCCGCCACAATCGTAGTCGATCCAAATAAAGATAAACCACCGGCGTCGTGTAAAGCGTCAGCGCCTGGCTCATGATCAGGCCGCCGACAATCGTGATGCCGAGCGGCCGGCGCAGTTCCGAGCCGGTGCCGTTGCTCAAAATCAGCGGCAGCGCGCCGAAGAGCGCCGACATCGTGGTCATCAAAATCGGCCGGAAGCGCAGCAGGCACGCTTGAAAAATCGCGTCCCGCGAATTTTTCCCCTCTTCGCGTTCCGCCGCGAGCGCGAAGTCCACCATCATGATGGCGTTTTTCTTCACGATGCCGATAAGCAACAGAACGCCGATGATGGCCATGATGCTCAAATCCGTTTTGAAGACCAGCAGCGCGAGCACCGCGCCAACGCCGGCCGATGGCAGCGTGGAAATGATTGTGATCGGATGAATGTAACTTTCGTAGAGCATTCCCAGCACGATATAAACCGCCAGCAGCGCGGCGATAATCAAAAATCCTTCGTTGGCCAGCGATTGCTGAAAGGCCTGGAGCGTGCCCGCGAAACTGCCGTGGATCGTTTCCGGCATTTTGATTTGTTGTTCCATCTGCTGAATCGCCTTCACCGCGTCGCTCAACGCGAACCCCGGCACGAGATTGAACGAGAGCGTGACCGACGGAAATTGTCCCTGGTGGTTCACGGCGATGGGTGCGGTGGTCGGCTCGTAATGCGCGACGGCACTAAGCGGAATCATCGCACTGCTGTTGGTCGCGTGCAGATAAATGCCGTCGAGCCCCAGCGGGCCTTGCAAAAATTGCGGGGCGGCTTCCATGACAACGTGATATTGGTTCAGCGATGAATACATCGTCGAGACCTGCGCCTGACCGAATGCCTGGTAAAGCGTCTGGTCAATGGCCTGCGGCGAGATTCCCAGCCGAGCCGCCGTGGCGCGATCATAAACCAGCGACGCCTGCAGGCCGTTGTTTTGCTGATCGGTGTTGACCTCGGTGAAGCCGTGCAATTTTTTCATCTGCTCCAGCAAAATCGGCCCCCATTTCACGAGGTCGTCCAGAGTTTCACTTTGAATTGTGTATTGATATTGCGCGCTGCTCTGCCGCCCGCCGATGCGCAAATCCTGTCCAGCCTGCAAAAACAACGACGCGCCATTAACGGCGCCGAGTTTTGGCCGCAACCGCGCAATAATCTGATCTGCGCCAACTTTGCGTTCGTCGAGCGGTTTGAGTGCCATGAAAATAAATCCGCTGTTGGCCGCACCGCCGCCACCGGTGAAAGCGACGACATTTTGCACAGCGGGGTCGTTGGTGATGGCCCGCACAAACCGCACCGCCGCCGATTGCATCGCCGGAAACGACGCGTCCTGCGAGCCTTGAATGCCGCCGGAAATCGTGCCGTTGTCCTGCTGCGGAAAAAACCCTTTTGGAACAATGACGAACAAATAAATATTGAGGGCAATGGTCAGCAAAAGCGTCACGAGCGTAATCGCCGGATGCCGTAGCACGACCGTCAAGCTGCGTTCATACGCATGGAGCTGCGCGGCAAAAACTTTTTCACTGAAGCGATAAATTTTTCCGTGCTCCTCCGGCTTACGATGCCGCAGCAGGCGCGAACACATCATCGGCGTCGCCGTGAGCGATACGACCAGGGATACGAGAATGGCCGTGGACAGCACGACGGCGAATTCGCGGAACAGGCGGCCGACGATGCCGCCCATCAGCAAAATCGGAATGAACACCACCACCAGCGAAACGCTGATGGACAGCACGGTGAAGCCGACTTCCTGCGCGCCTTTCAGCGCCGCCTGCATCGGGCGCAAGCCCATCTCCAAATGCCGCGTGACGTTTTCGATGACGACAATCGCGTCGTCCACCACGAAGCCGGTCGAAATCGTCAGCGCCATCAGCGACAGATTATCCACGCTGTAACCAAACAAATACATCACGCCAAAGGTGGCAATCAAAGAAACCGGCACGACGACGGCGGGAATCAGCGTTGCGCGTGGACTGCGCAGAAAAATAAATACGACGAGAATAACCAGGCAGATCGCGATGAGCAGCGTGCGTTCGATTTCGCGAACCGAAGCGCGGATGGTCGTCGTGCGGTCAAGCACCACGTCCAATTTGATGCCCGCCGGGATGGAAGCTTTGAGCGATGGCAGCTCGGCTTTCACCCGATCCACGGTGTCAATGATGTTCGCGCCCGGCTGCCGCAGAATGATGAGCGGGATGGCCGGCTTGCCGTTCAGATAGCCCGCCGCGCGGACATTTTCCACGCTGTCCTGCACATTGGCCACGTCGGAAAGCCGGATGGCTGCGCCTTTGCGATAGGCGACTGTCAGATTTTTGTAGTCGGCGGCCTTGAGCAACTGGTCATTCGCAAGGATGTCCAGCGTCATCTGGTCGTCGGCAAGCTGGCCTTTCGCGAGGTTCGCATTTTGCTGGGCCAGCATCGCGCTGACGTCGGTGAGGCTCAACCCGAAGCTGTTCAACAACGTTGGGTTCACGTCCACGCGCACAGCCGGCAACGCGCCGCCGCCGACGTTGACCGAGCCGACGCCTTCAATTTGCAGCAGCTTTTGCTGGATGATCGTCGAGGCCGCGTCGTAAAGCTGGCCGCGGTCGTAAATGTCCGAAGTCAGCGCGAGAATGAGAATCGGCGCGTCGGCGGGATTGACTTTGCGGTAGGTCGGATTGCTTGGAAGATTTGCAGGAAGATTTGCGCGCGCGGCATTGATTGCAGCCTGGACATCGCGAGCCGCGCCGTTGATGTCGCGATTCAGATCGAATTGGAGCGTGATCGAAGTCGTGCCGAGCGTGCTCGACGAAGTCATTTCGTTCACGCCCGCGATGTGGCCGAGCTGCCGTTCGAGCGGCGCGGCGACGGAGGACGCCATGATTTCCGGACTCGCGCCCGGCAGCGACGCGCCCACGCTGATGGTCGGAAAATCCACCTGCGGCAGCGGCGCGACGGGCAGTTGCAGATAGGCCACCGCGCCCGCCAGCGCAATCGCCGCCGTCAGCAGCGCCGTGCCGACCGGACGGCGAATGAATAGCGCGGAAATGTTCATCCAACTTCGGCGGGAATAACTTCCTCGTTTTTGACCGTCGCATCCTCGCGCGAAAATTTCTTGGCGAGCCGGCCAAACCACAGATAAATCACCGGCGTTGTGTAAAGCGTCAGCACCTGGCTCACGATCAAGCCGCCGACGATGGCGATGCCGAGCGGCTTGCGCAACTCCGAGCCAACGCCATTGCCAAACGCCAGCGGCAGTCCGCCGAACAGCGCGGCAAACGTCGTCATCAAGATTGGCCGGAAGCGCAGCAGGCACGCCTGATAAATGGCTTCGTGCGGCGGTTTGTTTTCTTTTCGTTCCAAATCCAGCGCGAAATCAATCATCATGATCGCGTTTTTCTGCACGATGCCGATGAGTAGAATAATTCCGATCAGCGCGACCACACCGAGTTCCGTTCCGGTGATCAGCAGTGCGAGGATCGCGCCCGCACCCGCCGATGGCAGCGTCGAGAGAATCGTGATCGGATGAATATAGCTTTCGTAGAGAACGCCAAGAATGATATAGACCGTGATGATCGCCGCGAGAATGAGCCATGGCTCGTTGGCGAGCGACGCGATGAACGCCTGCGCCGTGCCCTGAAACGAAGCCTGCACGCTGAGCGGCATGTTCATTTCTTTTTGCGCGGCCTCGATGGCTTTGGTCGCTTCGCCCAACGCCGCGCCGGGCGCGAGGTTGAAGGAAATGGTCACCGCCGGAAACTGTCCCTGATGATTGATGGCGAGCGGCGCAACGCCGGATTCAAAATGCGAAAACGCGCCCAGCGGCACCGCGCCGCCGGAAGTGGACAGCACATAAATGTCATTCAGCTTGGATGGATTGCGCTGAAAATCCGGCAGCGCCTCCAAAATGACGTGATACTGGTTCAACTGCGTGAACAGCGTGGAAATCTGCCGCTGGCCAAACGCGTCGTAGAGCGCGTTGTCAATCGCCGACGGAGTGATGCCGAGCCGCGAGGCCGTCACGCGGTCAACCACCAGTGTCGCTTCCGCGCCGTGCGTCTGCTGGTCGGTTGCCACGTCACGGAGCTGCGGCAGCGTCTGCATTTTCGCCACCAGCGCCGTCGTCCACTGGTTCAATTCGTCGGCATTCGCGTCTTCGAGAGTGTATTGATATTGCGTGCGGCTCACGCGATCTTCCACCGTCAAATCCTGCACCGGCTGCATGTTTAGCGTGATGCCTTCGACCTGCGCCAGTCCCGGCTGCAAGCGGCGAATGACATCGCTCGCGTTGATTTTTCTTTCTTCCAGCGGTTTCAAGTTGATGAGAATGCGTCCGCTGTTGAGCGTCGCGTTGATGCCGTCCACGCCGATGAAAGACGACAAACTTTCCACCGCCGGATCTTTCAAAATCACCTGCGCCAACGCCTGCTGCCGTTCGGCCATCGCGATGAAGGAAATGTTTTGCGCGGCGTCGGAAATGCCCTGGATAACGCCGGTGTCTTGCACCGGGAAAAATCCTTTCGGCACGACGACGTAGAGCATAATCGTGAACACCAGCGTCCCGACGGCCACGAGCAACGTCGCGGTCTGATGTTTCAAGATCGTTTGCAGCGTGCGTCCGTAAAATTTGACGATGCGGTCATAAACGCGTTCGGACGCTTCAAAAAAGCGGCCGTGCTTTTTCTCGTCGGCTTTCGCCTTGAGCAGCCGCGAGCACATCATCGGCGTGAGCGTCAGCGACACGCAGGCAGAAACGAGAATCGTCACGCTCAACGTCACGGCAAATTCGCGGAACAGCCGGCCAACGATGTCGCCCATGAACAGCAGCGGAATTAGTCCGGCGATCAGCGAAATCGTCAGAGAAATAATGGTGAAGCCGATTTGTTCCGCGCCTTTCAACGCCGCTTGCAGCGGTTTTTCGCCCAGCTCGATGTAGCGAAAAACATTTTCAATCATCACGATGGCGTCGTCCACGACGAAGCCGGTGGAAATCGTCAGCGCCATCAGCGTGAGATTGTTTAGGCTGTAACCCAGCAGATACATCACGCCCAGCGTGCCGACGAGCGAGAGCGGCACGGCGACGCTGGGGATGATCGTGGCATAGAAGTTTCGCAGGAACAAAAAGATCGCCAGCACGACGAGCGCGATGGTGAGCATCAGCGAGAATTGCACGTCGCGCACCGACGCGCGGATCGTCGTCGTGCGGTCGGTGAGGATCGATACGTCCATGGACGCCGGCAGATTGGCCTTGAGCTGCGGCAACAATTGTTTCACGCGGTCCACGACTTGAATAATGTTTGCGCCGGGCTGGCGCTGAATGTTCAAGATTACCGCCGGCGTGGCGTTGGCCCACGCGGCGAGCTTGGTGTTTTCCACGTCGTCAATCACCTTCGCCACGTCGGACAAAACCACTGGCGCGCCGTTGCGATAAGCGACGACGAGTGACTGGTAATCCTTGCTGCTCAAAAGCTGGTCATTGGCGTTGATTTCGTAGGCTTGACGCGTGCCGTCAAAATTTCCTTTCGCGAGATTCACGCTGGCGGTTTGCAATGCGGAGCGAAGACTCTCCAGACTAATGCCGTAAGATGAAAGTGCGGTCGGGTTGGCTTGGATACGCACGGCCGGTTTTTCGCCGCCGCTGATGGTCACGAGGCCAACACCAGTGACCTGCGAAATTTTTTGCGCGAGTCGGGTGTCGGTGAAATCCTCGACCTGCGAGAGCGGATAGGTTTTTGAGGTGACGGCCAGTGTCATGATCGGCGCGTCGGCGGGATTGGATTTGCTGTAAATCGGCGGCGACGGCAGGCCGGCGGGCAGATAACTTTGCGCCGCGTTGATGGCCGCCTGCACTTCCTGTTCGGCCACGTCAATGTTCAGATTGAGCGCGAATTGCAGCGTAATGATCGAGCTGCCGCCGGAGCTGATCGAAGTCATCTGGTTGAGTCCGGGCAACTGGCCGAACTGCCGCTCGAGCGGCGCGGTGATGGCGGACGCGGAAACATCCGGGCTTGCGCCGGGATAAAACGTGACGACTTGAATCGTCGGATAATCCACCTCCGGCAGCGCGGAAACGGCAAGCTGTTTGTAGGCGATGAAGCCGGTCAGCAGCACGGCGACCATCAGCAGCGACGTCGCCACCGGTCGCAAAATAAATGGCTTTGACGGACTCACTGCGAATCTTTCTTGTGCCAGCCGCCTTTGCCCGCGCCGCCGCCATTCGCCGACCGGAGCGTCACTTTCGCGCCGTCGGTCAGCTTGTTGAAATTATCGGCGGCAACCACCGTGTCCGGCTCAATGCCATCCACCGCCGAAACATTCCCATCGGTGGTGTCAATCGTGATGGTTTGCATCGCCACGGTTTGATTCGTTCCGGTTTTATCCGGCTTGATCAGATACACGAACGCACTGTCGGCGTTACGCTGAATGACTGTGTTCGGCAGCAGCGTCGCGTCCTCAATCGTGTCCACGAGCAACCGCGCGTTGACGAATTGATTCGGGAACAGCGTTTCGTCGGCGTTGGTGAAAACCGCCTTGAGCTTGACTGTGCCCGTGGTCGGATCAATCTGGTTGTCCACAGTCAGCAAAGTTCCCGTCGCCAGTTTTTTGGTCTGTGCGCGGTCGAACGCGTCCACGGCCAGCGTATTTCCCGCCGTC
>Ga0316231_1002969_pt1 | contig 15485 bp, 16 predicted proteins | sample TBH18027metaG_FD_206002 | JGI IMG/M metagenome (GOLD analysis project Ga0316231, IMG submission 206002) | Freshwater microbial communities from Trout Bog Lake, Wisconsin, USA - TBH18027 | ecosystem: Environmental > Aquatic > Freshwater > Lake > Hypolimnion/Profundal zone | place: USA: Wisconsin...
CGCGTCGCAGTCAAGGTTCTGCGCGTCGCAGTCAAGGTTCTGCGCGTCGCAGTCAAGGTTCTGCGTGTCGCAGTCAAGGTTCTGCGTGCCGCAGTCAAGGTTCTATGAGCCGCAGTCAAGGTTCTGCGCGCCGCAGTCGAGGTTCTATGAGCCGCAGAACCTTGACTGCGCGCCGCAGAACCTCCACGGAACCGCAAAATTGTCCAACTTTTAGGCATTTTCAGCCGTCAGCCCCATATTTTCGGGGTTGGGACGAGTTTTTCGGGTGTTTTCAGGAATGGCGGAGAATTTAGGCAAATGGCGGCTGCCCGCAAGGATGCTGCCGCCCCGCCGGCCTGCCGCGCCGAAATCGAATGAAGGCGGGGGGCTGAAATTTATTTTGGTTTGGGATGCTACAAATATGCCGCGCCGGACGGCGCTGGAAACCGCCGCTGCCAAATGCAGTTTGGGTTGGACGAACGGGGCAAAGGGCGTTTCAATTTCTTTCAGGCGAATCAATGAATAACTTTCACAAATGCAAATGTCCGCATTGCGGGCAATCCATTGAATACCCGGCTGAAGGAATGGGGCAAACCGTTCCTTGTCCGACTTGTGAAAAGCCGTTCACCTTGTTGCCAGACGTAAAGATTCCCTGCAAAGAAAAATTAGAAATCGCTCTGCCGCCAGCCCCAGAATCCACCCCGGCGCAGACATCGGCGCAAGAGTTGGAAACCAATGTTGCCGGCCAACCTAAAACGGAATGGGAAGAATGGATCGCGTTGAACGAGCGATTGAAACAAAGACGAATTCAATCCGGCATACCCTTGTCAGAGGAAATCACTTTTGACACTTGGGAACCTAAAAACCCCACTCCGCCGCAATCCGTTCCCGCGTCTCAAAACAAGTCGAGAGAGCATTATCAAATGTATTGCCCTACTTGTGGCGGGAGTATGAGCGTGGCATTTGCAGTAGTTGGAAAAAAACAGATTTGCCAACATTGCCGGCTTGAAATTGTCCCCATTTTCTTTCGACAAAACCCTCACCAGAATAAAATCTCTAAACGCAGTCCAGAAAAGCAACAAGCCGGCAAGACGGACAGTGGAAGCCGATCCCCGGTGCGGAAAATTCCGAGCCGGCCAACTAAATTTGCCGTTCCTTATATAGTCTCGACAAATCCGCCTGCCAACCAACGCTGGGTGATCGTGGACACAGAAACGGACGGCTTAACCAACCCGATTCACGTCGTTGAAATTGCGGCGCAGTTAATGCACGGCAGCGAACCAATTGGCGAGCCTTTCCAAGTGTATCTAAATCACAACGTCCGCATTTCGTCCAAAGCTTTTTCAATTCATGGTTATTCAGAAGAATTTTTACGAAGGAATGGAATTCAGCCGGTTGAAGCGCATGAAGCGTTCAGAAAGTATGCAGGAGAATCGCCTATTGTTGCACACAATTTAGGTTTTGATTGGAATCAAGCTCTTGAGCCGGAATGGAGCCGGTTAGGGTTAAAACCAATCGGTTGCCGTGGCTTCTGCACCGTGATGTTATCACGACGAGTTCTCATAGCCGAGGAAAGCTACGGGCTTGGCGATTTGAAAAAGCGATTTGGATTGGCTGCTGGGCCAAGCCACAAAGCTTTTGCTGACGTGGCGGTTGTTGTCCGGCTTTTTCGTGAAATCTTGAGGCCGCGACTTGAGGCGGCAGGTTTAACGACGTTTGAAGCATGGCAACAATTCGCGCAGCTCAAGCCGGTTTCAAAGTGTTGGCGGCAAATAGATCCTTCGCATGAATTATCGCAGCCACATCGAAATCAAACTGGATTTAGAACCTAAAAACTACATTGCTTTATGAGTGAACAAACCAGCGGGGACGTGAACCAACCGGCCGGCGCGACAATTCCACCCGCGCCCGGCGAAAAATCGCGGGCGGATTTCCGCGACTTGAAATGCACGTTGCCGGTGGATGAATTTTGGGCGGTGCAATGGGCGGCGCGGCATACGCCATGGAAAATGCCGGATGGCCGCACGGGGAAATCATCGTCGCTGGCGGATTGGTTGCGCGGGGCGGTGCTGGCGCGCGTGCGCGAGACGGTGCGGGCGGAGATCGCGCGCGGGAAAAGCATCCCGCCGGACATCGCCGCCGTGATTGACGAAAAGCGCGGGGTGTAGCCGCCAGTCGCACGGTGAAATTTTGAGCTGACCAGCAGGTCAGCCCCACCACTTCACTTCGCCGTCACCACGACGTAATTCTTTTTGCCTTTGCGTAGCAGGACGTGTTTGCCGAAGAGCAAATCACTTGGGGTTACGGCGCGCGCCGCGTTTGGCTCGCGGACGTTGTTGATATTCACGCCGCCGCCCTCGATGTCTTTTCGCGCCTGCCCTTTCGACCCGCACAGGCTGGCGTGAACTAAAAGTTCCACCAGCGGCACGCCCGCGCCGTCGAGTTTGGCTTTCTCAATTTCCTTGGTCGGCACTTCACCGACGATGTCGTTGAACGTGCTTTCGGCAATGCCTTCCAGTTCGCCGCCAAATAAAATCTCGCTCGCGCGCACGGCTTCCGCCGTCGCACCTTCGCCGTGGATCAAATCGGTCGCGGCCTTCGCCAGCGCCTTGTGCGCCACGCGCCCGCCGGGATTTTCCGCGTGCGCCTTTTCCAGCGACGCGATTTCCGCCGCCGTCAGGAACGTAAAATATTTCAGATAGCGGATGACGTCGCGGTCGTCGGTGTTGATCCAGAACTGGTAAAATTTATAGACGCTGGTGCGCTTGGGATCGAGCCAGATGGCGCCCGCCTCGGTCTTGCCAAACTTCGTGCCGTCCGCATTCGTGATGAGCGGCAGCGTCAGGCCAAAGACGTGTTTGCCGAGCTTCTTGCGCGTCAGCTCGATGCCGGCGGTGATGTTGCCCCACTGGTCGCTGCCGCCAATCTGCAGCTCGCAGTCCGCGTCGCGGCGCAGCACCATGAAATCAAACGCCTGCAGCAGCATGTAGCTGAACTCGGTGTAGCTGATGCCCACCTCGCGGTCCTCCATGCGGGCGCGGACGGATTCCTTGGCGACCATCTGGTTGACGGAAAAATGCTTCCCGATGTCGCGCAGAAAATCGAGGAACGAGATGTTCTGCGTCCACGAGGCGTTGTCCACGAGGCGCGCGGGGTTTTGCTTCGTTTCAAAATCGAGCAGCTTGGCGAGCTGCGTTTTCACGCTGGCGATGTTGCGGTCGAGAATTTCCTTGGTGAGGAGCTGGCGCTCGGCGGTCTTGCCGCTGGGATCACCAATGGAACCGGTCGCGCCGCCCGCCACGGCGATGGGATGATGGCCGAGCAGTTGAAACCGGCGCAGCGCAAGCAGCGGCACCAGATTGCCAACGTGCAGCGAATCCGCCGTCGGGTCAAAACCACAATACAGCGTGATGGGCGCGGCGATTTTCTTTTCCAGCTCCGCCGCGTCCGTGCAGTCGGCGACGAGGCCGCGCCATTTCAATTCGTCAATGATGCTCACGCGGGCAGGTTAAATCGCCGGAGCCGAAATGCCAATTTCCAATTGAGCCCAGAACTGGCTCACGCAAAGGCGCAAAGTCGCCAAGGAATTTAACTTTGCGTCTTTGCGTCTTTGCGTGAAAATCCGCCGGTGTCAAAAATGCTAAAAGCCTCCGGCGCGATGGCCGTCGCGACCATGTCCAGCCGCCTGCTCGGCATGGTGCGCGAGATGGTCTATTACGGCTTCATGGGCACCGGCTGGGTCAACGACGCCTTCCAATACGCGTTCACGATCCCGAACCTGTTCCGCCGGCTGCTCGGCGAAGGCGCGCTCACGGCGGCGTTCATCCCCGTCTTCAAGGAAAAGGAAAAAAACCACGGCGAAACCGAAATGTGGCGCGCGGCCAACGCCGTCATCTCCGGCCTCGTCATTTCCGCCAGCGTCATCATCGCGCTCGTGATGGCGGGAATTTCCATCGCGCTGGCGGCGCACCAGTTTGACGAGAAAACCGCGCTCATGCTCCAGCTCCTGCGCGTGATGTTTCCCTACATGCTGCTCGTCTGCCTCGCGGCGGCGATGATGGGAATGCTCAATGCGCGCGGCCATTTCTTCATCCCCGCGATGGGCGCGACGATGCTGAACGTGGTGATGATCGCGTCGGTCTTCTGGCTCGCGCCGCGCTTCGGCACGGACTTGCCGAAGGATAAAAAACTGCCGGTGCAGATTTTCGCGCTGGCCTACGGCGTGCTTGCCGCCGGCGTGGCGCAGGCGGCGTTCCAGATGCCGACGCTCTGGCGCGACGGCTTCCGCTACCGCTGGGTTTCGCCGTGGGGCGACCCGACGGTGCAGCGCGTCGTGCGGCAGATGATTCCCGGCACCATCGGCGTGGCGGCGTTTCAGATCAATGTCGCGCTCGTGCAGCTCGTCGCGTTATACGTTGGGACGGGCATCGTCTCATCGTTCAACGGCGCAGTGCGGCTGATGGAACTGCCGCAGGGCGTGTTTGGAATTTCCCTGGCGACCTACCTGCTGCCGACGCTCTCTGGTCTCGCCGCCGAAAAAAAATATCCCGAGTTCCGCTCCACGCTGCGGCACGGACTGGGCACGCTGATTTTCATGAACGCCATCGCCTGCGTGCTGCTGGTGGCGCTGGCCGAGCCGGTGGTGCGGCTGCTGTTCGAGCGCGGCGCCTTTTCCGCCGTCTCCACCGCGCGCGTGAGCTACGCGCTGACGTGCCTCGCGCCGGGGCTGGTGATGTTTTCCACCGTGAACATCCTGGCGCGGGCGTTTTACGCGCTCGGCGACACCCGGACGCCGATGAAAATCAGCATCGTCTGCCTCGTCATAAATTTTCTCGCGGGCAGCGCGTTGATTTTTCCGTTGCGCGAGGGCGGCCCCGGCATCGCCAACACGTTTACTTCCGCGCTCAACGCCGGGCTGCTGCTCTTTGCGCTGCGGAAAAAAATGGGAAGACTGGAAATGGAGCCGCTGCGCGAAACCCTTCTGCCCATCGCGCTGGCGGCCATCTTCGCCGGCGGCCTCGCCTGGGGCGGCTGGAAACTGTGGGAACAGCAACTCGGCCACGCGACGCTGGCGCTGAAGCTGGGCGCGGTGTTTGTGCCGGCGGGAATTGCCGGCGGAGCCTACTGGCTCGTCACGATGCTGTGCAAGATTCCGGCGGCGAAGGAAATGAGCGAGTTTGCGCTGGCGAAATTCCAGAGACGTTAAATCGTTAAATAGTTGAATTGTTGAAACGGTTCAACAATTCCACAATTTAACGATTCAACTGCTCTCCACCACCGCCGTCCAGCCGTGGTCGCCGAACTGGGACTTGAATTTCTCCGCCAGGCTTTCCGCCGCCGCCAGGTTTTCCGCAATGGCAAAGGTCGTCGAGCCGCTGCCGGACATGAGCGCCGCCAGCGCGCCGTTCTCGCGCAGAAATTCCTTGTAGAGCGACAGCACGGGAAATTTGTCGAACGCGGGCGCTTCCAGCGAATTGTGGAATTCCGCCGCCGCCGCCTTCAAATCGCCGGCCTGTAAAAGTAAAACCAATTTATCCGCGCGGCCGGCCTTGCCGTTCAGCGCCTCGGGGAACCGCGCGAGGTTCTGATACGACCACGGCGTGGAAATGCCGAAGCCGGGATGAATCAGTAAAAACGCCTTTCCGCGCAATGCGGGGAAAGTTTCAAGCAGCTGCACTTTTTCGCCCCGCCCCGTCGCAAGCGCGGGCTCGTCGTAAAGAAAGAAAGGAACATCCGATCCAAGCGTTGCAGCAATGGTTGCGAGTGCGGAAAGCGGTAGTGGCGAACCAAAAATTTCATTCATCCCCAGCAGCGTGGTCGCGGCGTTGCCGCTGCCGCCACCGAGTCCCGCCGCTAGCGGAATATTTTTTTCGAGATGGATGCGAACGCCTGCGCGCAGATTGTGCAATTTCAAGAACTCATCCGCCGCACGGTAGACCAAGTTTTTTGAATCCGTCGGCAGTTCCGGATGGCTGCACGTCAGTTGAATTCCATCGCCGCCGCGTTCCAAGCTGATGTCATCGAACAAATTCACCGGCTGCATGACGGTTTCCAGCTCGTGAAAACCGTCGGCGCGTTTGCCGAGGATGTTCAGGATCAGGTTGACCTTGCAGGGCGATTTTTTTTCGAGGCGCACAGATGCGTTAAATTCTTGGTCTGTTAAATGGTCAAACCGTTGACCCGGTTCAACGGTTCAACGGTTTGACGGTTTGACAAACCCGCTTTCAACTTAAATCAGTTGTCGAAAATCTTGAACCGGCTGCCGGGCACGAACGGCGCGATTTCGCCGCCGCCATAGCCGCTGTAGGTGCAAGTGTCGAAGGTTGATCCGGAAATCAGGCCGGGCTTGTAGCTGTCGGGATACCCGGGGCTCGCCGGAATTGTCTTGGTGCAAATCGGCTTGTAGGACGGGATGGGGAACGTGGCGACCTCGTAGATGCCCAGGCCGGCGCGCTTGAGCGACTGGTTGAAGCCGTGGATCGCGCCGTAGGAATAGCTGACATCGGGCGCGGAGAACACGGCGCTCTGCTCGAAGCTGCGGCGCATGTCGCCCCAGCGGACGATTTCAAAGGTGTTGTCGAGGCCGCGGGCCAGCTTGTGCTCCGGACCCTCGCAGCCGGTCACGCCGACGGCGACGACGGCGGCGATGAAGAAGAAAAATGTTTTGCGCATACGATTGTCAGTTGATGTTTTGAGCTTACGCCGAATCGCCGGCTTGTAAAGCGCGTTTTCGGTCGCGCCATTCCCAATACCAGGCGATCCAGACGGTGATTTCGTAAAGCATGTAAAGCGGCACGGCCATCAGCACCTGCGTCACGACTTCCGGCGTGGTCAGCACCGCGCCCAAAATCAGGTTGATGACGATCATGTAGCGCCACATCGAACGGAGCGTCCGGTAGTTCAGCACGCCGATTTTCACGAGCGTCAGAATCACCACCGGCAGCTCGAAGCCCAGTCCCATGCCGAGCATGAATTTGCAGACGAAGCTGATGTATTCCTCCGCGCGCCATTCCATCGCGCCGAGGCCGAGCCATTGCGAATACATTTGCGACGCCGCCAGCGCCACCGGCATCAGGACGAAATAACAGAACGCGACGCCGATCAGGAACAGCCCGCCGCCGATGAACAGCGCGCGGTAAATGTATTTCCGCTCCTTCAACCGTAGCGCCGGAAACACAAATGACGCGATAAAATATAAAAGGAAAGGCGACGCCAGCACCATGCCGCCGTAAAACGCCACCTGAAACGCCACGAAAAATCCGCCCGCCGGCGTCAGGTTCACCAGGTCAATGTGCATCCGCTGCGCTTCGGCGAGGGCGGCGGGATCGTCATTCACGCGCCAGCCGAGAAGCTGGTTTGTGCCGGCCATGACCGGTTCGACGACGATGCTGGCGTAGCGGTTCGTGCCGGTGTGGAGCAGTTGCTGCTGCTCCGGCGTGATGGGATAGCTGCCCAGCCGCGTCGCGCCGAAACTGACGGTGACAATCTGGTTCGTTCCCGGATAATTGACTTTCGCCTGTGTCAGCGGCCATTTGATGACGCCGATGACATAGTTGGCGCCGATGAGGCAGACCAGCATCGTGAGCGACAGCGCCACGGCGCATTTGATCAGCAGCCAGCGGAAATCTTCGAGGTGCTCAAGGAAGGATTTGACGGGACCGCCCTCGGCCGTCTCGTCGGAATGTTCGGAATCAGGATCACCCACCATGTCCGGATCCGGCCGTCAGGCCTTCGGCGGAGTGGAGGACTGCGCCACCGGCGCGTCGGCGCGCGAAGGCGCGGGCGGCGCGGGCGCGGCGGGCTTCGGCGTCTCGGTCTGCGCGTTCTGGATTTCGTCAGTGACCTCGCGCGTGGCCTTCTTGAATTCCTTGATGCCCGTGCCGAGGCCCTTGGCGAGTTCCGGCAGCTTCTTCGCACCGAACAACAGCAGCACCACGGCGAGAATCAGGACGATTTCCCAGCCGCCAAAAAAACCTGCAAGCATTGCATTCATAAAATAATTGAACCTGAATTTACCCTACGCCCATGCGGCGATTAAGTAAAGCCGCAAAAACCGGCAAACCCACGCGGCCAAGCCTAACCGCACGGCGCGTGAAGATTAAGCGAAACGGATTACCACGCCCAAAGCGGTGCTAAAGCAGCCGCAGTCCAGGCGCTCCGCGCGATTTGAAAGTCGCCGGTTAAACGCGCAAGCGCCTGGACTGCGGCGGTTCACCGCCGCTTTTCAGCGAACGTGGTTGCGTGAAAATAAAAAAGGCCGCGTTCGCACGCGGCCTTGATGGGAAATGTTCGGAATCAGGCGCCCATCTTCGGGTGCAGCAGAATGAAGTCGTCGCGGCGGTTCTTGCCCCACGCGGCCTCGTCGTGGCCGGGGTCGGCGGGCTTGTCCTTGCCGTAGCTGATGGTGCGGATGCGGTCGGGGCTGACGCCGGCCTTGGCCAGCGCCTCGCGGGCGGCCAGCGCGCGGCGTTCGCCGAGCGCGCGGTTGTATTCCGACGTGCCGCGCTCGTCGCAGTTGCCCTCGATGAGCAGCTTGTCGTTCGCGCCGCCGGCCAGGGCCGAGGCGACGGCTGAAATGTTCGCGTCCTCGCTCTTCTTGATGGCCGCGCTGTCGAACGCAAAATGAATCGTGTTCGCCGCAAGCGCCGCGCGGTCTTGGTTCATCGTGGTCGGATCCCAACCAGTTGACGTTGCAATCGGTCCGCCAGTGTTAGGACCTCCATCATTGTTGATAGGCAGGCCGGGATTCAATGTGCTTGAATTCGGGTTGTCATTCACCGGAGCCGGCTGCGACCCGTAAATCGGCGTGACTTTCATGGGCTGGTGTTTGCAGCCGGTGGTGGCCAGCGTCGCGGCGAGCGCGAGCGCGAGCGGGAAAACAATCTGGTTCAGTTTCATAATTTGTATTTCGGTTAGTTAATTTGGTTAAAAGTTGCGGTCAAAATTCCGTGACGAAAAAGAAAATCATTTCGCCCAAGCGGGCTGGGAACTGCTTCCGGTCGCTCGCACACAATCCTTGTATTGTTTGGTGAAAACGTCAAGCACAGACAGCACCTGCCGGTAGCCCACGGCGCGGTCGAACGCCAGCGTCCGCGAGTTCGGCGCCCACGACGGGTTTTGCCCGCCGACCAGCACCGACGGCGGCGTGCTGCCGTCCGCCGGCATCACGCAGATGTTGAAGTCGCCCATCTGCGACGTGAACGCGATCCATTTGCCGTCCGGCGACCAGTCCGGCTCGGTGGGGTTCGCCGCGCCGGTGGTGCTGAGGTATTGCACCGTGCCGCCGCCCGCCGGAACCTTCGCCAGCCGGCGACGCTCGTTGTGCTTCGTGGCGAAACAAATCCAGCTTCCGTCCGGCGACCACGTCGGCGAGGAATCCTCGACGCCGTAGGTGACCTGCTTCAAATTCGTGCCGTCGGCGCTGCACACCCAGATGTTCGCGCTGCCGGATTTGCTCAACACCATCGCGATTTTCGCGCCGTCCGGCGACACCGCCGCGCTGGTGTTCAAGCCGGAATACGCCGCGATCTTGCGCCGCTGGCCGGTCGTCAGGCTGTGGTAAAAAATGTCCGGATTGTCCAGCGCGTAGGACGTGTAATACAGCGCCAGCCGTCCCGGCACCCACGCGGGCTTGGCGACGATGGCATTGTCCGTGGTGATGCGCTGCGCGTTCGCGCCGTCAAAATCCGCGACGTAAATTTCCCCCGCGCCATAGCCCGACGGCTGCGCCTTGTAGGCAATCTTCGTCTGGCCAATGCCTTTTTTGCCCGTGACCGCCAGCACAATGTCGTCCGCGAACGCGTGCGCCTGCCGCCGCAGACTCGCGCCGTTGTAGCTGCGCGAGAGCAGCACGCGCTTGGCGAACTTGTCCGTCAAGCTGCCGGTGATGCCGCCCGCGTCGCTGCCGCTGACGAGATACTGCGCCGCGTCCGACGTGACAAAGCTGAAGCCCTGCACGGTCAGGTCAAATTTCAAGACCTCCGCGCCCTCGCCGGTGAACCCGCTCAAGGAAATGGGAATGGGCTTGGTTTGTCCCATCACGGTGATTTCTGATTGAACATTGATTTCCTGCGCGCGCGCGCCCGTGAGCGCGACGGCGGCAAGGCCGATGGTTAAGAGAGAGAAAATTATTTTTTTCATCCGAGCATCCGTTTGGTTTTGAGGTTGAAGTTGATGATAAACGTCCGTTCTTTTTCTTTCGCACCATTGGAAAACGGTGCGATAAAAGTTACGCGGTCCAATGTCCGCTGCACGCTGGCATCCGCGCTCGCGTCGCCCGATGGCGTGAGAATCTGTGTGAAGGTCACCGTGCCGTCGCTGCGGATGGTCACACTGACCCTGATGATGGCATCGTCGCTGGCAGAGTTGTCAGGCTGCGTCCACGCCGTTTGGTATTTGTCCTTGACGATGGCAGCGTAGTTTTCATCCACCTTGGCGTCAGGGTCGGGCAGTTTCACCTGTGTGCCGGTGGTAAAATGATTTTTAAGATTTGCGATGGCAATCTTATAGGGATCCACCAATGGTTCGCGCGTCGCTCCAACGGAATTAATTACCGGGTGCGTTGGAGCCGGACGAACCACGCCGGTTAAATTTGGGACGACCACGTGCGGCGATGCTTTTTGTGGTTTGACGGGATCCACCAGTGTTACGGGCGTCCTTTGTGCGATCGAAGGCGGTTGTGGTTTTGGAAGATCAGGCTGCGGTTCAGCCGGCAGCGAGGATATCGGATAAATGATGACCGGGTCGCCACCAGTCGGCCCGGTCTGTGCGGTGCGAAACGCCGAGCCGGCCAGCAAAATTACCACCAGCAACAGGTGAAAGCCTACTGTGACGAAAAAGCATTTTTTCTGGAACCGGTTCATTTAGGCGTCAGGTTGGCCGGGTGTTTATCCGAGCATCCGTTTCGATTTGAGGTTGAAGTTGATAATAAAAGTTTTTTCTTTTTCCTTCGCACCGTCAGGAAACGGCGCGATGAAATTCACGTTGTCCAGCGTCCGCTGCACGCTCGCATCCACTTTCGCGTCGCCGGACGGGTCAAGGATGTGCGATGAAATCACCGTGCCATCGCTGCCGATGGTCACGCTGACGCGCGTGTTGGCCTCGTCATTGGCCGCGTCATCCGGCGTGCGCCAGGCACGCTCGTAAACGCTTTTGACGACGGACGCATAATTTGCATACGACACACTGCCGGTGCCGGGCATCTCAACCGTGGTGGCGGACGAAGCGTTTTCCTTGATGGCGCGGGCGGCGTTGGCAATGGCCTTCGCCCGGAGCTTCGCTTCTTTCGCCGCTTGGCGCGCATCGGCATCGCTGGTGTCTGGCGTTGCTTTCGGCACGGTGCGCACAACCTGCTTGGTCAAGTCCACCTTGATTTCGTGCTTGGGTTTGCTGGCCGGCTCTTTCGGCGTCAAATCTTCCGGCGGAAGTTTCGGCGTTTCCGGCGTGAAAAGTTTTTCCACACGCTGCACCAAGGTCGGCGCGGGCGGCGTTGGTGGTGTGACCTCGGCTTTCGGTTGCGGCGGAGTTGGTGTCGGCTGCGGCGGGACAACCGGCGTGGGTGCCGGCGGCTGCGCGGCCTTCACGCCGCTGTTGAACGCCGCGTCAATGAGGTTTGCCGGAATCACGTCGAGCAGTTGCGTTTCATCCGGCTTCGGATGGCTCACGAAAAAGGCCGAACCAAAAACCAGCGTCAGCACCAGCAGCAGGTGAAAGCCCGCCGTGGCGATGAGGCATTTTTTTTGCAGCCGGTTCATTTGGGCGTCGGGTCGGTGCGCAGCGAATAGCGCGTGATGCCGTTCTTCTGGCAGCCGTCAATCACCTGCGCCACGAGGTCGTAACGGCTGTCCTTGTCCGCGCGGATGTAAACGACGGTGTTCTGGTTCGCGCGAAAATCCTGCGCGAGCTGGTAAACCAGTTGCGGCAGCGCCATCCGTTTCTTGTCGAGCGCGTAGTAGCCGGTGTTGGAAATCTCGACCGTGCGGATGTCCGACTTGTCCAGTTTCTTCTCGGTCTGGCCGCCGTGCGGCAGTTTCAAATCAATGCTTTTCTCCAGCAGCGGCGTGGTGATGACAAAGATGATGAGCAGCACAAACGCGAGATCCAGCAGCGGCGTGATGTTGATGTCGCTCAACGTCACCAGATGACTGCGTTGTGAAAAACGGCGCATGGGAAATTATTCGTCCTTCAAAAATTCCGTTTCAATCTTGGAGACAAATTCCTGCGCAAAATTGTCCAGCTCGACCGTGAACGCGCGCAGGTTGTGGACGAGCCAGTTGTAACCGAACATCGAGGGGATCGCCACCAGCAGGCCGGCGACCGTCGTGATGAGCGCGGCGGAAACACCCGGCGCCATCGCCGCCATCGTCGCGGAACCCTGCTGCGCGATGCCGGCAAACGTGCTCATCACGCCCCAGACCGTGCCGAGCAAACCCATGAATGGCGCGCCGCTCACCGCAATCGCCAGCAAAATCAGGCCGGATTCCAGCTTGAGCGATTCCTTGGCGACGACATTTTCGATGGAACGCTTGATGTGTTCCATGTTTTTGAGGCTGATGTTTTGCTTGGCGCGTTCGCCGGTCGGCCCGCGCAGGCGCGCGTCAAGATGCACGCAGCCGGCCTGATACACGGCGTAAAGCGGGCAGCCCTCGACCTCGAGCTTGCGGTCGAACATTTCCAGCACGGCCTTCTGCGAGGTGAATTCCTGGCCGAACAGCGAATTGAGTTTCCGCGCGCGGCGCATCTGGATGACCTTGGACATCATCACAAACCACGCGGCGATGGAAAAAACGAACAGCAGCGCGATGATGGCTTTCGCCTCGATCGTCGCGCGATCCCAGATGTAAAGGAGCTCGCCCTGATTGGAGGCCGCTCCGATGAGTGTAAAAGATAACCCGCTCATAAAATTCAAAACTTGGTGGTGAGGAACCGGTTTGGGCCAAGTGGCGGCTGCGTGAGCATTTGTCCGCCAGCGCGGATTATCATGGCCGGCGGGAGAAATTGCAAAAACTTTTTGCGCGAATAATCAGGCGGCCAGCAGCGCGGCCAGCGTCCGCTTCACCGGCGGCTTTTTCAAAACTTCACCGCGCGAAAACTTTTTGCCCAGCCACGGCAGCGTAAAGATTTTTTCCTGGGGGAAAAACCGTCCCAGCAGTTTTGCGTTTGAAGCCGTGGCGGAATCCGGTTTCGGCGGCGACATCAAAACCACTTTTGTTTTTGCGCGGAGATTTTTCGGCAGCGCCGCCAGCGTCAGCAAAATGTGGTTCACCGCGCCCAGCCGGTTCTGCGCAACAATGACGGGCGTGGCGCGCAAGGCGGCCATCAAACCCCGCGAATCAAAATTTTCGCCAAGCGGACTCAACAGGCCGCCTGCGCCCTCCACCAGCGTCACGGCAAATTTTCCCCGCGTCGCGCGAATGTGCGCAAGGACGGCGGCGCGCTTCACCGATTTGTTTTCCATTTTGGCGGCAAGCGGCGGCGCGACGGCCGCGCGGAAATGCCACGGGTTGATTTCGTCCAATGTTAATGCGCCATTGAGCGCGGCGTAAAGCGCCACGGCGTCGGCGCGCCCGCCGGAGCAGAGCGGCTTGAGCGCGGCGACGTTCACGCCGCGCGCACGCAGGAATTGCGCCAGCAGCGCGGTCAAAACGGTTTTGCCGACGCCGGTGTCCGTGCCGGTGATGAAGAAAGTTGGCTTCACTTTGCCGACATGAAAGCGGAATCATCCGTTTTGCGCCACCAAAACAATTTGCCATCGTGCGCCGGATTATTTATGCTGCGCGGCTCGTTTAACCTTTATTTTACTGTGAACGTATCTGTTGAAAATTTGGCCCCGTGCAAAAAGCTCGTGCGGGTGGAACTCGACGCAACCGCCGTGGACACCGCGTTTGACGCCGTCACGAAGGACTACCAGAAGCAGGCCGCGCTGCCGGGCTTCCGACCGGGCAAGGCGCCGCTGCCGATGGTCGTGAAAAAATACGACGCGGAAATCAAGGACGAGGCCAAGCGCAAGCTCATCGGCGACGCCTACCGCAAGGCGGTTGATGAGCAGAAGCTCCAGGTCGTCGGCTATCCCGACATCGAGGAAGTCCAGTTTGGACGCGGACAAAGTTTGCAGTTCACCGCCACGATTGAAACTGCGCCAGATTTTCAACTGCCGGAATACAAAGGCCTGCCCGCCACGCTCGAAGCGAAGTCCGTGACGGATGCGGACGTGGATAAAGCCCTCGACCTGCTGCGCGGCCAGCACGCGAATTACAACACGGTCGCCCGCCCGCTCGCCAGCGGCGACATCGCGGTGGTCAACTACACCGGCACCTGCGAAGGCAAGGTCATCACCGAACTCGCGCCGACGGCGAAGGGCTTGACCGAGCAGAAAAATTTCTGGGTCGAGACGACGGAAGGAAAATTCATTCCCGGCTTTGCCGAGCAGCTCATCGGCGCGGGCGCCGGCGACAAACGCACGGTGAATGTTGACTTTCCGGCCGATTTCGTGACCAAAGAACTGCAGGGCAAAAAAGGCGTTTACGAAGTTGAACTGGTCGAGGTGAAGGGAAAATCCCTGCCCACGCTCGACGACGAGCTGGCGAAAAAATTCGGCGCGGAAAACTTGGAAGCGCTCAAGGTCGGCGTTCGTGCGGACTTGGAAAACGAGCTGAAATACTCGCGCTCAAAAAATCTTCGCGCCCAGCTTGTCCGCGCGTTGCTGGGCAAGGTGAATTTTGATTTGCCGGAATCGGCGGTCGCCAACGAGACGCGCAATGTCGTCTATGATCTTGTCCGGCAGAACACGCAGCGCGGCATCGCGCGCGAGCTGATTGAAAACCAGAAGGACGAGATTTACGCGATGGCGGCGGGCAGCGCCAAGGAGCGCGTGAAGCTGGCGTTCCTCGTCGGCCGCATCGCCGAGCAGGAAAAAATCCAGGCCTCGCAGGAGGACGTCATCAAGCGCGCGCAGCAGCTGGCGATGATGTATCAGACGCCGTTCGACCAGTTCCTCAAGGATTTGCAGAAGCGGAACGGCGTGAACGAGCTTTACGAGCAGGTGCTGCACGAAAAGGTGCTGGAGCTTCTCGAAAAGAACGCCATCATCACGGAGCCAGCCCCGGCCAAGTAACCTTCCGGTTACTTTCTGGCGGGCGGCGGCGTCTGGTTTGCCAATGAAAAAAATCGGTGCCATCTTGATTCTGGCCGCAGGGCTGGCGGGGCTGTCCGCGCAGACGAACAACCCGGCAGCACGGCCGCTGTCGCTGCAAGACTGCTTCACGGAGGCGCTCAAGCACAACCTCGACGTGCAGATCGAACAGACCGCGCCGGAAATTTCGCTCTACAATTTGCGGGGCGCCTACAGCGGCTACGATCCCCAGTTCACCTTTGGCGGAACCCATTCGTATAATGATTCCGGGGCGTATTTTCAAAGCGGCCAGCTGGTCGTCCCCACGATTGACAATCAAAACAGCTTCAATTCCGGGTTCACCGGCAACACGCCGTGGGGCATGAACTATGATTTG
>Ga0316231_1002972_pt1 | contig 15469 bp, 15 predicted proteins | sample TBH18027metaG_FD_206002 | JGI IMG/M metagenome (GOLD analysis project Ga0316231, IMG submission 206002) | Freshwater microbial communities from Trout Bog Lake, Wisconsin, USA - TBH18027 | ecosystem: Environmental > Aquatic > Freshwater > Lake > Hypolimnion/Profundal zone | place: USA: Wisconsin...
GCCTACTCCAACTCCTAAGACACCAACACCATATACACCATCGCCTACTCCAACTCCTAAAACACCTACACCAACTCCATCACCAACTCCTAAAACACCTACACCAACTCCATCACCTACACCATCACCAACACCTACTCCATCACCATATTTACAAAATCCAGTAATTTTTTCAACAACGACACCTATACCAGATGGGACAACAGTATACATAACAGTTGATGGTTATCCATTATTAGGTACCACAGGTATTACGAGTGTTGCAAGTAGTATATATACAAAACCAAATGTTTTTACAATATTTTCTCAATTATACATTGGTGTGCGTACACCATTATCTACATCACCCGCATGGCAATTTAATATTAAAAATAATGCAGGAGTGAGACCGCTTGGATGTTTAACTGGTGTTCCACCAACACCTGCACCAGTAACACCATCTGTAATAAATTTAGTTGCATTGGGTGCAAATAATATAACATTACATTATTACACGCCAATAACTGGACAATTACAGTTAGTACAAAATGATTTAACTGCTGCATACACCATAGCACCTGCATCACCTGGAAATCCAGTGGGGCTTTTGCCTGGGAATGCAAAGAACTATGGAGTTGTTAGATATTACTATGCACCACCACCGACTACGCCAACACCAACTCCCACCCCAACCCCATAAACATTTTACATATCTGTTCTACAAATATATCAAAAAAATTGATATTTGATATATTTGAATAATTATAATAAAATGGCATTATTTCTGATACATGAACATAGTAATTCTACAGACAATTACCATGTAACTGGAGACGTTGATGCATATATAACGAGATGTAAAGAGATAATGATGGAATGCAGAAATGTATTTAACATTGAATATTACAGGGCAGTGTATAAAGGTCACATAGATGATGAAACTTTAGATGAATATGTAGATGGAATAATAAATAACTACAATGGAGAAGACAAAACTATAAAGTTACCAAACAATGAGTATTACGTTTTTACTTGTCTAAACTACAGTGATGAAGAACAAAGTGGAGATCGAGTGTAATATGGTTCAAGGTGATTATTTTTTATGTGATATATTTTTTGTGTGATAACCATTTTATGTTGTATTTTATCCACCACTAAGTACCCATGCATTATTTATTCCTTTTACAGCGACGACGCTTCCATTAATACCTATGTTAAACCCATTTGTACTTGTGACAAAACTTGTTCCATCGTCTCTAAATGATACATTTCCAGTATTGACGCGTGAAAATATTACAATAGTGCCAACCTGTATGGGAGTAGATAATGCACGATTTGAATCTGCTGGAAGAGTTATCACAATGTCTGCAGTATTGTCACATTGTATCCATGTACCTATCATAAATGACAACAATATAATTGATGTGACAAGAATGGTAGATGGGATTGATTGCACCATGGTTGTGAAAGGTGTTACTGTTGGAAGTAATGGTGGATGAGGAGATGATGCAGCGATGAGGGATAAATATGTTGTATCTCGTGAGGGAGTTTGTGTTAATGAACCTAATATTTTCCACACATTACTTGCAGTTCTTGTAGCCACAGCAAAGAGACCCATTCCTATGTAACTTCCAGTTGGATCAGGAGTTTGAAGTACATTTTGAACAGTACTTATGCCATCACTTACAAATTGGACATTACCTGTACCACTTCTTAAAAAGAGCATAGATGAACCAACAGGTACGAGAGTTATTGAATTTATATTATTATCACCTGGAAGAGTTATTGATATATCATTTGTAGTGTTTTCGCATACCACAAGGGCATCAACTATATTGGATGTTACAATAAGAGATGTTGATATCACCATATGATTAGGTGAATTGATTGTTGTTAATTGATTAGGATTTCCAAATAAAACCCATGTTTTACCAGATCTTGCAAGTGCCATACCAAATTGACCAACACCTAAAGTGATTGCAGTTGTTCCAGCATTGATAACAACTTCTCCTATTCCATATCTCAAAAAAACAAAGGATGAATCTGCAACAATACTTCCATTAGTCGGTAGTGTTATTACCAGAGTACAATTGTTATTACAAATGACTACCTTACCAATCCAGGAAGTCAATGGAGATATTGATGTCTGTTCTGATGTCGCAATTGCAATAATAACGGGATTTTTTAATGATGTTATAAGTGCTTGTGAAATTGGTACAAGTATTTGATAATTTGGTGATGGGGATGTTGGGGTACTGATGTTTGTAGAAGCACTTAGGTAAAGTAATATAGAAGAACATGATATACATAAACAGCACAAAAACACAAAAATAATAATTATTTGGTTTTCCATTATATAATAATAAAGCAAATATGTGAAGTTGTAATCAACTAAAATTTGATGGAAATCCAAAATTTAACACATTGTAAATAGTGTTAATTACACATTGACTTAGCAACTGATTTAGCCATTCTAAATAGTTGAGACATATTAGAATGGAAATGTTTTTTATTGATGGTAAATGTGTAATTTTCATCATCATCATCTTTTCTTGGTTCATTCACTAATATACCATGTTCAGCCAATCTCATGGTAATTGCCTTTGGAGTTCTTCGATGTTGTTTAGCAATTTCCATGATACTTAATTTTTTATTGTAATACAGATGGAGTAGTTGTTCTTCTTCTGTTTGAGTCCAATTTTTACCTGAATTTGTTGCCAATTGGGGTGCATCGGTTGGTTCATTAATGTCAGTAAAATAGTTGTTGTTTTTTGGAATATGATGATATGTTGGTGATACATTTCCACCATGTAGTTGAAATCCATTGTCACATTGGTATCCACGTGCCTCGGATTCATGTGATATTACACAACACTTAACCAGCCTTAAAGCTATCGCCCTTGGAGTTCTATGGTGTTTCTTAGCAATTTTGACAACATCGAATTCTCTATCAATATAGAGATGTAACATATGCTCCTCCTCTTCCTGAGTCCACCTATTACCAGTGTTAGAGTAATCCATTTGATTATATAATATCAGAATGTTATATTATCAATTTTTTAATGTGGGATTTGATATTGATGATATATAATATAATGTCCATGGATGAACCACTTATTGATAACATAAAATGTACACAACCAAGTATTCATAAACGTATTCACAAATACATGAAAGACAAAGTTGAGAATATCCTAAATAAATATGTTGGAAATGTTTTGGATAAGCACTTAAACAACATACAAAAACAAACAAACAACATCAAAAAAATAATTGACACACATATGATATGTATAATTAATGACCAGATAGATGAAATGCGTAAAAATAACTACACCAAGAATAAAAAAATTATTATTATGATAAGTGAGACAACACGCATACCAAAACAATATTACATAAAGATTGATGATGACATCATATATAACAGAAATATTAAAAACTCTGATTTTAAGTCTTTTGTTATTGCTAATTTACCAAATGCTAAATTTATACAAAATACTCCATGTGATAAAACACTTAATACCTTTATTGAGGAGAAAATGCGAGATGGTACAATCTATGAATTCATAATTAAGTTTATGGAGTATACCACTATATTAACTCAATGTGATGGTGTAACTCACACACCATCAACCCATACACCATCAACTCATACACCATCAACCCACACACCATCAACCCACACACCATCAATTATTTTTATAAATGTGATATGTGAAAAAGAACCAAATCATGATGCATATTGCAAAACATATTTTCTGAATGGATTTAATCATGAAAATAATAAATATGAATTATTAATAAAAGTTGGTATGGTTACACAAATATGACTGAGTTACACTATCATATCAACCAAGTTACATTATCATATCAACCAAGTTACACTATCATATCAACCAGGTTACACTATCACAACCAAGTTACATTATCATATCAAAATACACTATCTTTTCAAACTCATCATTAAATGCCATATCGTATCTATTGATAATGGATCTAAATATGTGGTTATGATTTGTAGTACTTTTTATTACAGACATGAGTGTAACAAAATCATTGTGAAATAGTTGAAATGATGCTAAAGTTCTAAGCCACTTCTCAATGGCATCAAATTTTCCATCATCAAAATGTGACTTAAAGTCAAAACCTCTAACAATGCCAGCCATGATTATGATATATTATACAAATTAAAGAAAAAACAATTTTTTCACCCGTGGTGTTGTCCCATAATAACGCCAACATCCCTTTTGAAATCTCCCAAATGCTTGCATCCCGCCTGTCTCGCCAATTCCACAAGTGAATACATATTTTCCTCTGTTATGAATTCTCTAATAATATATCCATATCTAAATCCACCATATGTGTTTGGTTCTGATATGAATTTTTTTACAAGTGGTTCATTATTAACATCTCTTTTAAAATCTTTATATATCACCATCCATTCATTTTCATTGTACATTTTAGCTTCTCCCTCATCACCAAGGTCGAATAATTTAATAACTTGGTGGATATCAAATAATGGTTCATTCATTGTACCATAAATCATTAACTGCTTACCCATGTAACATATGCATGCTTTGGGATAACATCCACCAAAGAACCACATGCCATGAGATTGTCGTTTTATTTCAGTTCTCAGGCGTGCAAGTAACATAATTTCATCATCACATGATGTTTGATATGTATCTTTGGATTGTCCTAATTTCCATGTGTGATATCTTAACATAATATCAAACATTGGGATATTCTTAGAATATTTGATATAGCGTAGTATGGTTGCATCAATCATCTCTTCTATGTGGCTGAGGTTATTATAGGTGATGTGGGGTTTCATTGTGATTATGATATATTATTAATCTATTTAAAAATCAATTTTACATAGTATCTCAAATATATAAAAAAAATGAAAATTACTAATATTCAATGTAAATTAAATGAAATTCACTCAAATAGGTGGAGATGTTGTATGTGAAATCAATAGATACATTCGACAATATACTACAATTAAGTGTATTATGGATGCATGTCCATCATGTACATACAATTTAACATGTAATATAAAACTAATTGATTGTTATGATGAATATCACGAACCCCACATAAATTATGTTAACCTGGGCATATTTCCAAACTTAACCCATTTAAATTGTTATGGTAATAAAAACATAGGAGACATAAGTAAATTAACTTCTTTAACTTGGCTTGATTGTAGATGGTGTAATAATGTGAGTGGCATTGAAAAATTAATAAATTTGACATACATTGATTTCTGTTATAGTCAACTCATTAGAGTGGAAGATTTGAGATGTTTAAAGCAATTAACATCATTGACACATCTGTTTTGTAATGGTTGTTACAGAATAAATGATGAATGTATAGAAGGTTTAACAAACCTAACACAATTAAGTTGTGAAAATTGTAATAAAATTACAGATGCATCTATTGAGAATTTAACAAACTTAACAGTATTAAATTGTTCTGGTTATCATAGAAGTGGTGTTACAGACAGGAGTATATCCAAGCTTACAAAATTAACAGGATTATCATGTGATAGTTGTTGCAACGTTACTAATAATAGTATAGTAAAATTAAAACAATTAACACAATTATCATGTGCTGAATGCGAACATATCACATATGATGGGATATCACAATTACCACAATTAACGGATTTTGCATGTGACTTTGAGAGTGATTTAGATTATGCAGCATTGTTACCTAACATGACAAAAATATTGTATTTCTACACAAGGAATTCACAGGATATTATAATGGATTTTGAGAATGAAGTAAAGGGGTTTAATCCATCAATTGACTTGTTGTTTATGATGGTCGAGTGAAGAGTTAGTTTATTGCAATGACATTTATAAAAAATGAAATTTAATCTTGCATTTAGATAATACAAATAACAACCATGGCAACTATGGCAACTATGGCAACCATGAATGATATGATAAATGATGTGTTTATTTTACACTACATTAAAAAATACAGTCACATTGACATATGTGATGTTGCACGTATTATGCATGTGTCGAGTTCATCCAATGGTACATCAATTAATGAGTTAAGGGAGACATCCTACATTATAGGTAAATTAATGGGTATTACACAGGTTAAAAAGACATGTATAAATCCAAATGAGTTTAATGAATGTTGCAATGAATATTACAATGAATACTACAATGAACATTCCAATAAGTACAATGTACCCATAACTATCATGAAAGATATATACATTACAAAATGTAACCTAAAACAATTCAATACAATGTTTTCAACAGCAACGAGTATAATAAATATAATAATGGATCGCTTACAACAACTTATTAGAGGTACATCAACCACCACGAGAATGATGACAGACATGTCACTTAGTTTTGTTAGTCGTAGTGAGGCAAATAATATCATAGAGAAAATTATATCATTACCGTGTAACACTCTTGATGAACAAAAAATGGTAACCAAGAGCATAACAAATATATGTAACGTGTTGATAGATGAAGAAATACCACGTGTTAGTATTTCTTCTTATGGAGTTTGTAAAAATGTGTCGTATAAAAATGCGTCGTATAAAGATGTATCACACATATCTAATCCACCATTGAATAAAATTATACGTGCAAGTCTAATTGAAGGATACATAATATGTTCCATTACAAAAATACTTTATGAGAAGATAGAGGAACTCATAGGTAAAAATAAGACATACTCACATATTAAAAATGTATTAATTGATGAATCAGATTTTACTAAACTCGATCACATTATACACGATAAACAGAAACTGTATGAGAAAATAAAAGAAGTTTGTTATGAAAAATTTTATAGGAGTTCATGTGTGATGGTGAGTGAGATGTATAAAGTTATAAAGTTACATATGGCACAATATAATGTTATGAAGTTGAAGAATAACAATCAAAATGATGCAGTACCATTTCAACTCAACAGAATAAAAAAACTCACAACAGAAATGAACAGAGACATGGGTAATATGTTTGTAATGTTTGATATTATGTTAGATATGATAAAAATGGGAGAATGTGAAGATTTGGATGACAACATACCACACATACCATATGTGACATTTGTATGAACATATCAATTTTTTTATATTGTTATCATTGCAGAAAAAATTGATAATCTAACATGTATAATGTATTATTATTAAAAATGAAAGCCCTTAAAGCCTTTGTGAGTAAGTTAAATGTTGATAGTAAATACATTCCAGCAGGGTTACATAAAGAATGGGAGAACATTACGAAGGAGATAAGCGATGATGCAATGTGTGGAAAAATAGAAGAATTTACAGAGTTCTTTAAAAAACACAAAAGCAAAATAATATGTAAAAAAGATAGTGAAAAATTCAAAGAACTTTACCATGTTGTTTGTGAAATGATGAATGAACAATCTGATTGCGAATCGACATTGGAAGAACCAGTGGATGAAGAAAGTAATTCATCACATAATTCCCTACCAGATACACCAGATGATGAAGATAATACAGTGCATGATAGTTCAACGCGCGAGCTAACCAACCATGATGATTTATGTGCAGTTGAAGATATGCTTGATAATGAAATATCATGTTACAGTAAATACACTGAAAGAAATCCAATGTTGGGAATATCACGTGATGGTACAAAATGGAAATTAAGAAGTACTGAATATTGCTGCAATATGCAAAGTATAAATAAAGATAAATTAATTAAAATAATAATGGAAAAAATAAAGGATGACAAAAAGAGAAATCAAATTTCTGAATGTGTCATTTTAGAAAAAATAATTTATAAAACCAAAAACATTGTAATTTATGGTACATATGAAAATCCATTATTTGATATACATCACATGATAAATTTATTGGAACTTGAAGCAGAAGATAAAAAATACCAATTGAATAAGAACAAGATAACTCATTACAATGTTAAGAAAAATTCTCATGGAGGATACATAATAAAAGAACTCATACCAGAAAAAGCAATGTATTCTATTATATTATCATCCAATAGTAACTTTTCAAAAGACATACCTGTCATACAAAAACAAATAAGAGATTGTCTTGAAAAGATAAAGGAACGAACAAAATATTCAGAAACACATAATGACGAAATAATGACAGATAGAAGAAATAATGTCATCACAGTGCACACAAGTTATCCACACAACATTATTGAGAACAATGGATCAGACAATGGAGATGATAATAGCATAGTTGAAGAGAATGAATCAGATAGTGACGATGATATTGATGCAATAAAAAATAATGAAACATGTGATGATACAAATGTTGATGAGGAAAATGAATTAGTTAATAGTGATAATATCAATGCAATCGAAGAGATGCTTGATATGGAAATTAATAGTTACAATAAATATGATGAAAATCATCCAATGTTGGGAATTTCACGATATGAAACCCGCTGGAGATTAATAAGTAGAGAACATGATTGCAATACAAAAAGTGTAGATAAAAACAAACTAATTAAAATAATAATAGATAAAATAAATGGGACATATAATCAGTATATTCGCACTGATTGTTTGCCCCAAGGAAAAATAAAATATGAAAATAAATATGTAATAATATATGGTACAATTGATGTTCCATTATTTGACATACAACATGTAATAAAATTGTTGAATTTAACTGATGAAGATCAAAAATATCGTGATAATAAAAACATGATAACACATTATGGATTTAAAAAGAACAAATATGGAGGATATGTGGTAAAAGAATTCATATCAGAAGAATCTATGTACGACATTGTGATGTCATCAAATAGTGAATTTTCAAAAAAATTTAAGAAAGATGTAAGTAAAATGTTAGTACGAATGAGAAGACGAGGAAAACTCATAATAACCAATGAACAGATTACATTATCAGATGTACCAAAATCATCAAACGAAACAAAAAATATGAATATAAATCATGATTTTATTGAATCTTTAATTGATAAATCACCAGGAATGTCATATGATGATGAACACGTATCATGTTATGTAAAACAATTAATAAAAGAAGGTATGTCAATTGTGTTATCTAAATACAGTAAGAAACACGTGTTATATGGAATGATTACAACCCTTGTAGATCAAACTGGACTAAATAGAGTACTTATTAAGTTTGGATATAGTGAAAATATATACAAACGAATACAGGAACTCCGAGATAATTATAAAAGTAATTTTTACATTGTGAGAATAAAGGTAATACATGGAGAATCAACGGAAAGAGAATTCCATAAAATATTAAAAGAAAAATATCCAAAACATAATGTTGATATAACAATAAAGAGTAAATCAAAAGATGAAATATATGCATTAGATGAAAGTTTAATAATTGAATTTGATAACTTTAATGAAGAAATAAATTGTGACACTGAAATTGAACAACACAATCTATTCACCAGTGAATTAGAAAATAAAGTGATTAATGAAAGTATTGGAGTAGTTATGGGTATGGAAGATCAGGAATTAAAAATGCGTGCGTACGACAAACATATTGATTTGATGAAACATTGTTCACATTAGAATATGATTTAAAAAAACAAGTAAGTAATAATGAATGTGAATTAAAAAAGGAAGAATGTAGTCTTAAGCGTGAGGGATTAACATTCATAATGTCATTACCATTAAGTGTTGAAGACAAAATGAAATATTTAAAAATGGATAACTTAGTATGTGATAAGTAACAAGTTTGTAGTGATTTATTTTCATTAAAATGATAATATTCATACAACCAGTCACATTCTAAAAAATTGAAAAATACATCATATTGTGTGGTGATACCACCAACTACTACATTATGTCATCACAACCTATCCAACATGGAAGCTCCAATGTATTACGATATGGAGACCTGCAAGATAAAGGTGAATGAGTACCTAAAAATGTATCCATACATCAGAAGGGAGACCAACAATCTCCTTTATGCATGCATGGAGTTACATAAAATAGACAATCAAATACCACCTCCTCGAGTGTGGTATGGGTACCCACCAAATGAGTTGTACTATGTTTTGGGACTGGATGTTGCTCTTTACAGAGGATGTAGCAAGTTGAAAAGGAAGATTGTCGAAATGGATGAGTGTGATGATGTTGATGGTAAGATGTGCAGAATGGTTGAGTAAGTTTTTTTTAGAAAATAACATGTTTTTGATGCACTTTCACATCACAACCATTTTTGTTGTGTTCTTTCTTGTTGTGTCCTTTCTTGTTGTGTTAGTCGTTCGTATTCATTAATGGTTAACATGGGAACATCTGCTGCATCACTTGTGCATGCATTGACAAACAATGTTATATGTACATGTGTTGGAAATGTACGCCTTAAAAAATAAACAACATCAGATAAATACAGTGTATTTACATCAGAATGTTTTGGATGTAATTGGTGATACCTATTTTTTTTTTCTAACAAGTTTGTTATACTGTAAAAGTGTGGATCATCATCTGATCCATTTACATCAGGTAATACAATATATTTTGTTTGTGATATATCTGTGAAGTACCCTGGACGAATCAACCGATTGAGTAAATTGTCTCTGGTATCGTCTAACATTCTTCTTTTTTCCATTGCCATGTATATTTTAGAACTTAAATCTGTGATTTTTTCTATATCACCCTTTTCAATATATCTTCTACGATCTGATGACCATCTTGGCATGATATTAATTTTGTTAAAACTAATGGGATTTCTCATAAGACCTGATGTGAATGTCAAATCCTCATTTTCAATAATTAATTCAGGAACCCACCTAAATGGTTCCGTATTACCCAGTGCAACACACATATATGATGTATCCATTGCTGTCATTAATCGATCTACTGTTTTTAATTTATCAATTGATGCATGATCTAAACTTTCATCTGACACAAAAAATAAATATGCAAGTGTATCATATCCTGTACATTGCACGGGTCCAGGAGTACATCTCATAATAATCCTAAAATTAATTGGTAACATAAATTTATCACGTCTTCTGGGATTTATTCCAAGACCACCACCATGAGATGATAACACAAATGTTTCATATTGTCTGTTGTTACTCATTATATATTTAGCAAATAAAAAAACATACATGTGGTATCAAATAGATTCATATGAATCTCTTCGTGTGTATCTCATTAACACATATGTAACAAGTGCTCCACTAATGGAACCAAAAATGATGGCAATAATAGGAAGAATTATCATTAATGGACTATGTTGTATCTTCTCGAATGGTACAATTGCAAATGGGATTATCAAACACAAAGCAAATACAACTACTGCACCCAATCCACCAAGTGTGTTAATCTTCTCCTGATCCATATTGCAAGTGCAACCCATTTTATAGTATTATTTATATGAAGGAATTTCAATTTTTTATGGGGTTGATGTGTGTGGTTAGGGTTGATATATTAACATATTATTGTATCAACCAAATGAGTAACCAATTACATCATTCAATTAACATAGGTTTTATAGGTTCTCGTGATGAAACAAGCAAAAGGATGAACTGTTCCATAAATTAACAGAAATACAAAACAATTATTCCCAGGTTAATGTTCATCATGGCGATAGTGTAGGTGCAGATACATATTGTCACGAGTTATGTCGACAATTACATATTAACATACACATTCACCCACCAACCCTTAACATGTTAAGATGTTACAATGAATCTAAAAATATATACAAACCACTTCCATATATTGATAGAAATAAAAGGATAGTCAAATGTGCAGACATTATGCTATTTTGTCCATTTGAGAATACATATGTGTTGCATTCACTCACATGGAGTATGATAAGATATGCTAAAGAAATAAATAAAAAGATGATTATTTTTTATAGAGATTAGATAATCACACCAACTACAGATACATTTTCGTGTCGAAAAATGAAAATATAAAATATTACAAAAAGTATAACACAATGAGCTTTGGAGTTATCATTCATTATGGATTATACTCTTATTATGGATATGACGACATCACATCTGCAAAAAAGAGAAATGTTCAAAATGGGTCAGAGTGGTATTATGGACGTTTAATAGACACTAACACATTTAGACCTGTGTCAGGACAATCATATACAAAGGAATACCATAAAGAGAACCACCAAGATGTAGATTATTTTGATAATTTGGATAAGATTACAGATGTTGGTATCAAATGTTTGATAAATCTAAAAAAATTAGAATGTGACATTGGTGAAAAAATAACAATGGATACCATTAAAAAGATGACAAACGTAGAAACGTTGAATTGGAAAAATCTACCAAGGTGAATAGAGTAGATAGAGAAGATTGAGTAAATAGTGTAGATGAATTTGTTTATAAAAAAATGAAATTGTAACATATTGTAACATATTGTAACATATTGTAACATAACGTAGTATATTACACCATCCTACACCACACTAATGAAGTTTATTAACCTGTGTAGTGACATTATAGTAGAAATCAACATATATCTTACAAAGTATGAGGATATACTAAACATCACCATTGCATGTAATCCCAACATTTGGCATAACATTGAGAGATTACAATGTGATAGTCAAATACCTCACACCATAATTACAAAATTAACCAACCTGATGGCATTGAATTGTGATTTTGGAGATATGCCAAATGAATGTTTAGGAAGATTAACCACATTAACAACCCTTGATTGTTGGTTTAATACACATATAACAGATGAAACTATTGAGAAACTAACTGCACTAACAACATTAAATTGTTATAAATGCCACAACATAACAAACGAAAGCATTCAAATCCTTACAAATCTTACAAGTTTGAATTGTAGTGGTACATATGTAACAATTGATTGTATTAAAAATTTGGTAAATCTCAAAAGTTTAAGTTTTAACGATACCATCACCAGCCACAAAAGTTTAATGAATTTAACAAACCTTACAGAACTCAATTGTGTGGGTTGTAATAAAATTACAGATGAAATTATTGAAAAATTAACAAATTTAACCATTCTTGACTGTTCCCATTGTGATAACATAACAGACAAATGTATTGAGAAATTAACAAAACTAACATCATTAAGACATTTTGCATGCCAACAACTAACAGATAAAAGTATCGAGAAACTAACAAACTTAACAACATTACAATGCAGTATGTGTGACCAAATAACAGATAGAGGCATTAAAAAATTAACAAACTTGGCAACCTTACAATGTAAATTGTGTGATCAAATAACAGACGAAAGTATTGAAAAATTAACAAACTTAACATGTTTAGTGCGTTGTTATTGTTCTAACATATCAGACAAAAGTATTCAACATTTGACAAGTTTGAGGTATTTAAATTGCCATGGTTGTAATCAAATAACAGACAACAGCATTGAAAAATTAATAAAGTTAAATTTTTTGATATGTTGTAAATGTGAACAAATAACAAACAAAAGTATTCAACATTTAACATCTCTCACATCATTAAATTGTTCAGAATGTCAAAATATTACAGATGATGGTATTAAAAACTTAGTAAATTTGTGGAGTTTAGAATGTAAAGGTTGTAAAAACATTACAAGTGTTGGTATTAAAAACCTAATAAATCTGGAGGGGTTTATATGCGATGATGATGATGTGAACCTATCTTATAAAAAAATGAGGACGCTACAATGAGGACACTACAATGAGGATGCTACAACGACAACATAGAGTTATTTTATAAAAAATGAAATTGTAACATATTGTAACACGCTGTAATATATTGTAACATACTACACCATACTAATGAAGTTCATTAACCTGTGTAGTGACATTATAGTAGAAATCAACATATATCTTACAAAGTATGAGGATATATTAAATATTACCCTTGCATGTGACACCAACTTTTGGCATAACATTGAAAGACTACAATATAATAGCCACACATCTGACTTACCAGATGACACAATCAATAAACTAACAAACTTAAAAGTATTTAAATGTAATTACAACCATATGCAAAATGATTGTTTAAAAAAACTAACTACACTAACAACATTAGATTGCTCTTACAACACACACTTAACAAACGACATCATAAAGAATTTAACAAATTTAACAACATTGTATTGTTTTAGATGTATCAAAATTACAGACGAAGGTATTAAACATCTTACAAATCTCAAATATCTCACATGTGGCGACACTGGTATAACAGATGAAGGTTTAATAAATTTAACGCATCTCACAGAACTCCAATGTTATTGTTCTGATAATATCACTGATAAAAGTATTCAAAAATTAACAAATCTTACTATTTTAAAGTGTAATTTCTGTGTTCATGTATCAGATGACAGCGTCAAAAAATTAACAAGATTAACATTATTGTCTTGTGTTGGGTGTAGACAAGTAACAGATGACAGTATTGGAAAATTAACAAACCTAACATATTTAAATTGTTGTTGTTGCCCTCGAATAACAGATGTAAGTATTGAAAAATTAACAAACTTAACAGCGTTGGGATGTAGTGATACTCAACAAATAACAAATAATGGTATACGAAAATTAGTATCTCTTACAGAGTTGGGTCACTCAAACTGTCCCAATATTACGAATGATGTGGATTGTTTATATAAAAAATTGAAAATGTAACACCATTAACATTTATATTCCCTTCGTTCATTTTTCATTTAAAATTATATAACATTTTTGTATAATGTCACTCAGTGGTCTATCAGATGTAACCCTGACAAGTTTGGAAAACAATAACATGCTAACATATAACTCTTCCACATTCAAATGGACGAACAAAAGTGGAATTACAACAAAGGGAGACCTTCTATCATATGATGTAGATGTAACAAGATTTCCAGTAGGAAGTGATGGACAAGTGCTTACGGCAGATTCGACGACGCCTACAGGATTGAGTTGGACAAATCCTCCTTTTTCCGATGTACCATTTGATCCATCAACAATAACATTGTTTGATACATCAAATATAAATGCATATGGTAAATTTTTTGAGGGATGTGTTCAGGTAGGACAATATATTTATTTTACGCCATTCATTGATGATTTGTGTACAGGATTTAATTATGGTATTATTTTTAGATATGATACAAAGCAACCACTAACATCTCAATCCGCATACAGTACATTTGACATCAAAACAGTTCAACCAGATAATTACATTTTTCTAAGAGGGTCAACAGATGGAAGATACATATATATGTGTCCATTCAATGGAAATCTAACAATTTTGAGATATGACACAACACTACCATTTACTGATGGAGCATCATATACATTTTACACATATGGAGGGAACTCAGGATTTTCAGATTGTGTGTTTGATGGAAAATATCTTAATTTTATTATGAACTTGGGGAGAACAAATCTATTCTATGATACAACCAAACCATTTACTGAATCAACATCATGGAATACATATATTCCGTATGTAACAAACAACTATTCATACATTGGATATGATGGTGCATGTTTTAATGGGAGATATATTTATTATTCACCAGTTGTGTTGTA
>Ga0316231_1002973_pt1 | contig 15467 bp, 12 predicted proteins | sample TBH18027metaG_FD_206002 | JGI IMG/M metagenome (GOLD analysis project Ga0316231, IMG submission 206002) | Freshwater microbial communities from Trout Bog Lake, Wisconsin, USA - TBH18027 | ecosystem: Environmental > Aquatic > Freshwater > Lake > Hypolimnion/Profundal zone | place: USA: Wisconsin...
AGCTCGGCGATATTGTGCTCTTTAAGTTCGGAGATTGTCATAATTTACCTAGGACGTACCTGATTTTTGGGGGGATTTGGGACTAGGAGGGGATTTGCCGGGTAGGAAACGCTGGACGGAGCCTGCTCTGAACGAGAGGGGGCCGTGCGAATTACGGTGCAGCTACTGAATGCTATGAATTATACGCTGATGGAAGGGGATTTGGTGCAGGGGGATATTCATTGCCAGCAGAAGCTGGAGCGACCGCGCGGGTCAGGCCGCGCGGCGTTCCTCAAGGCTGTCAACACCTGTCTCAGAGGCCGCATCCATGGGAATGGTGTCCTTGAAGCGGTCCAGCACTTCGTTGGTCGTGTCCTGCAGGCGAGTGTTGGGCTTGTGCAGCTTGCGTGTTGCCTTGGAGGCAAGCTGGCAGAGCTCGTAGCGGTTAGTGACGTGAGTGAGTGCTCCAAAAATAAGATCTGAGCGCATAAAATTTCCTTTCGTATCGTCGCAGCAAAGGGCATACTGTCGAGCCCTGTATTGACTTGCCTAAGAACCGCTAGTGCGAACTCCGATGCCTAAACTTATGAATCAAAATGGCTTGATGCTACAACCGGCTTGATACTGGCATCTCCATGCCCATAGGATTCGATGCCTGAATTCGGGCGATAGCTTCGTTCTTTCTGAATATTCTATTGCCGAGGTGCGTTTTTAAAGACAGTGCTCAAGTCTGGCGCAGACCCCTGCGCTCCTTTGAGGACTATCGGCATTTGATGCAATTCGGAGCAGATTGCGCTCCGGAAACAGCGAGAGAAGAGGCGAACCGACTTTGCTGTGAACCCGCCAGAAGCTCATCTTCGGGCCTGGCCAGCGTGGAACAACTTGCTAAAAAGAAGATAATCGGTATTGCTGGTTGAGTCAATACCTATTTTGGGAAGTTGTGATAATTAATCTTCCAGAAACAGTAGAATCTGAACTGATAGGTTGGGAGAGAATGGTCTGAGTATCTCTGCGGACAGAACGTCAACTGCTATAAATAATTGATTTAATTTAGTTTACTCGCATCGCTGCGATTGCAGACTCCCATGCAGGGGCAGGAAGGAAGTTTTTGCGCAACCGGATCAGGCCCAGTAACTACGATCCAAGGTGCGGTACTGGATGGCTTCGGCGATGTGCTTGACGGCGATGTCGGGCTCGCCTCCGAGGTCTGCTATGGTGCGGGCGACCTTGAGGATGCGGTCATGGGCGCGGGCGGTGAGGCCCTGCTGCTGCATGGCGCGCTCCAGCAGGCGTTCGGCGTCGGGGGAGAGCTCGCAGTAGGTGCGAACCTGCTGGGTGTTCATCTGCGAGTTGGAGAAGATGGGTTTGGCGGCGCGGGCCGTGCCCTTGGTGCGTGCTGGATCGACCGGAGGCGGTTGGGCGAAGCGTTCGTGCTGTCGCTGGCGGGCGGCGAGGACGCGAACGCGAATCTCCGCCGATCCTTCGGCCGAGGCCCCACCGCGCAGCTCCTTGTATTGCACGGCGGGAACCTCGATGTGGATGTCGATGCGATCCAGCAGTGGGCCGGAGACCTTGCTGACGTAGCGCTGGATCATGGGCGGCGTACACATGCACTCACGCGACTTGTCGTTGAAGTAGCCGCAGGGGCATGGATTCATGGCGGCTGCCAGCATGAATCGAGCTGGGAAGGTAAGGCTCATGGCCGCGCGGGCGATGGTCACCATGCCGTCTTCCAGCGGCTGGCGCAGGACCTCGAGTACGTTACGCGGGAACTCCGGCAACTCGTCCAGAAAGAGCAGGCCGTTGTGGGCCAGCGAGACCTCGCCGGGGCGCGGAATCATGCCTCCGCCGATGAGTCCGGCGTCGGAGATGGTGTGGTGGGGCGAGCGGAAGGGACGGTGCGTGACCAGGCCGCGGTCCGCGTCGAGCACGCCGGCGACGGAGTGGATCTTGGTGGTTTCCAATGCTTCTTCAAAACGCAAGGGCGCCAGGATGGACGGCAGGCGCTTGGCTAGCATGGTCTTGCCGGAGCCGGGCGGGCCAATCATCAGGATGTTATGTCCGCCGGCGGCGGCGACCTCCAACGCGCGCTTGGCCACCTGCTGGCCGCGGACGTCCTTGAAGTCGTAGGGAAATTGCTGCAGCTCGTCCAGCAGGCTGGCGGCTTCGATGCGCAGCGGCTTGGCATGGAGCGTGCCGAGGAAGGCGGAGTTGAGCAGCTCGCGCACCTCGCTGAGTGTCTGCACCGGGTAGACATCGACGCCTTCGACGACGGCTGCCTCGCGCGCGTTGGAGGCCGGAATGACGAGGTTCTTGATTCCCTTGGCTCGCGCGGCAATCGCGATGGGAAGCATTCCCTGCACCGCGCGCAGCGTTCCGTCCAGGCCGAGCTCGCCGACCAGCAGAAAGTTGGAGATGTCTTTGATGTGCAGCGCGCCGTAGGCGCCAAGGATGCCGATGGCGATGGGAAGGTCGAAGCCGGAGCCTTCTTTTTTGATGTCGGCCGGAGCGAGATTGATGGTGATGCGTGTGGGCGGAATGTCGAAGCCGGAGTTCTTGATGGCGGAGCGCACGCGGTCTCGGCTCTCGCGCACGGCTGCGTCGGGCAGGCCGACGGTGCTGAACTCTTCCTTGTTAAGGACCACGCCCGAGAAGTCGACCTCCACGTCGATGATGTGGGCGTCGATGCCGTAGACGGCGGCACTGCGTGCTTTGAAGAGCATATTGGCGACCGAGGCTCTGCGTGGAAGCGGCCGGGATGAGTCTAGCATTATGGCCGATTGCAAGACGCGGTTGCCGGCCAGTCAAAGCACCTTTCTTGCAATTTCGCCGAGGTCAACAGCAAAATTCAGCATCACAATTATGTAGAGATTGAGTTGCACCGGATCGGAAGGTGGAGACAGTGATGAAAGCTATGGCAAACTGTGGGCGAACGAATCTCTTCAACTGGAAGCGGAGCAGTCTGCTTGTGCTCGCTCTCGCCTGCATGTGGAATACGGCGGGGCAGGCCCAGAGCGCTCCCGCGAAGTCTGCAGGTGCGAACAACGCAGCGGTGGCGAGCGATGAAGACGAGGCGCCGCCGGTGTCTCTTTCGCCCACCGCGACTGCAGCGCAGCGGACGGGCCAGGCATGGAAGATCCTAACCGATGCGGCGACTGATACGAAACATACGCAGACGCGGCTCCAGGCGCTGACGGCGCTGGGATTGCTGCGCAGTCCGCGCTCTGCGAAGCTGATCGCGGGGGCGATGGCCGATCCAGGCCTGGACGTGCGCACCGCGGCAGCGCTGGCCGCGGGGCTGAGCCGGGACCGGACCCTCGAGCCCGATCTGCGCGGCCTGTTGGACGACAAGGAGCCGGCGGTTGCGTTCACCGCGGCGATGACGCTATCGAAGATGGGCGACCAATCCGGCGATGACATCTTAGTGTCGGTGGTGGATGGAGAGCGCAGCGCGGGACCGACGATGATGCACGGGACGGAGCACCGGATTGACAACGACCTGCACAACCCGGCGATGCTGGCGCGGCTGGGAGCGATGCAGGGCGCGTCGATGCTGCTGGGGCCGTTCGGCTTCGGGATCACGGCCTTTGAATTCATCCACCAGAACGGCGGCGACCTGGCGCGCGTCTCGGCCATCGCGCAGATCTCGCAGGAGAGGACGGAGCCGGTGCACAGGATGTTGCTGGCCGCGCTGGGCGACAAGGACCCGGTGGTGCGCGCGGCGGCGGCGGAGGCACTGGCCGACTACCACGACACGGCCACGTCGATGGCGATCTACCCGCTGTTTGCGGACAAGAAGTATCCGGTGCGGCTGATCTCGGCGGCGGCGTACCTGCGCACCACCGGGGTCCCGGGGCCACTGCCCGCGGCGAGTGCCCGCGGCGCGAGGACTGGGCGCTAGTCGTCGAAAACCCATCTCTCAAAATCGAGACATGGGGAACCCGATTGTGTGCCAGCTTTCAGGCTTGGGTCAGCGGCCATTTCAGACTCAACCAGCACGCCCTTGCAGGTCTCCGGCAGAAAAGCAGCCCTACAGCGCGCCATCTCGCGGATAATGTTACAAGGCCGATGGATTTTCTTACGCAGTACAAGAATGCGCTGTTTTTGATTGCGGTGTTGCTGGCGATGGCGATTGCGCTGGCGGTGCAGGTGCGCAGGCCGCTCGATTCCGCGCAGCCGGACGGCCCCAGCGTAAGACTGATCCGGATGTGGGCGATGACCGCGGTGACGCCGGTGGAGCGGGTGACGCACGCGCTAGGCTCCGGCGCAGGCCGCGCGAGGTCGGAGTACATCGATCTGCGCCACGTGCGCCAGCAGAACAAGGACTTGCAGCAGCAGATTGCGCGGATGCGCATCGATGAGGCAGCGATCGCCGAGGACGCGCTGGAGGGGCGGCGGTTGCAGGCGATGCTGGGCTTCCGGGAACGCTACGTTGGCTCGACGGTGGCGGCGCAGGTGATTGGCGCCAGCGGAAGCGAGCAGACGCGCGTGCTCACCATCGACAAGGGATCGCGCGACGGGCTGAAGCCGGATATGGCGGTGATCACGCAGGACGGCGTGGTGGGCAAGCTGCGCGACGTCTTCCCGGCGACCGCTGAGGTGTTGGAGCTGAACGACCAGAGTTCGGGCGCGGGAGTGTTGCTGGCCAGCACGCGCATTCGGGCGATTCTACGCGGCACACTCGCCGGACGAGTGCAGATTGGCAATCTGACGGCGGACTCGCGTATCAAGCCGGGCGAACAGGTGCTGACATCGGGCGGCGACCAGGTGTATCCGCGGGGGCTGCCGGTGGGCGTGATCGAGAGCATCGCGCCCGACCCGGACCACCAGCCGTATACCGCCATCCGGGTGAAGCCGGCGGTGGACCTGGACCGCGTCGAAGAGGTGCTGGTGATCACGGGCATGCAGACGGACCTGTCGCCTGACGCGCAGCAGGACCTGGCGTCCGCGGCGGCGCAACACGCGGCCGACCTGAGCGCCGAGCGACTGCCCGGCATCTACGACGAACAGACTCCAGGTGCTGCCGGCGCGAGTGGAGCTACGGCGGCGACGGGGGCCGCGATGCCGCCTGCGGCCAACGCTCCGCCAGTGGTTCCGCACCCGCTGCCCATCGTGCATCCGGATCGGTTCAGCAGTGGATCTTCGCCGCCCGCGGCTGAGATGACACCGGGCGCGGCGAACTCCGCGCCGAGCAGCCAGAGTGGTGCGCAGCCTCGATCGTCGCAGGTCCAGCCTCAGCCCGCAGCGACGAAATGAGGGTGCGGCGTGCGAGAAACCGCGCGTCGGCGGGCAATTCGATTTAGGCTGTGGAAGGTAAGAATCTTCTCCAGGAGCCGATGGTCACACGCAGCTACATGTCGCGCCGCGAGGTCGAGCAACAGCGGTTCTCGATTCCTGTGACGGTTCTCGTGCCGCTGGGCGCGATCCTGCTGCAGGTGCTTCTGCCCAGAGTGTTCCATGGACTGGCGATCCTCGATCTGCCGTTTATTGTGACACTGTTCTTTGCCATCAGCCGGCGCAGTCCGATCGCCGGAACGATGACTGGCGCGGTCATCGGGCTGCTGCAGGATGTGCTGACCGGCCAGCCGATCGGCGTCAATGGCATGGCGAAGTCGGTGATCGGCTATGCGGGGGCAAGCCTGGGAAGCCGGATCGACGTGGAGAATACAGCCACGCGCGCTCTGCTGACCTTCGGCTTTTCGTTGCTGCAGAGTGTTCTTCTGTACCTGATCGAGCGCCGCCTGTTGGGCATTCGTGCCTTCTATCTGCTGTGGCTGCATGAGCTGTTGCGGGCGGCAGCAAACACCGTGGTAGCGGTTCCTGCCTTCCTGCTGCTGGACCGCGCCAGGCATCTGGAGTAGACGCCGTGGTCCCATGACAATGCCGATACCTCCGGTTGGCGCGGCAGTTCAGGATGAATGGAAGACGTACACTGAGGTTGAGCAGGCCTGAGACCGTGACCATCTCCCCAAAACCCGAACGGCACGTCGACCGCGATGAGAAGGTGTCGGCGAACAAGCTGCACGCGACGCAGTACATCGTGGTGCTGGTGCTGGCGGCGCTGGCCTCGGGGATGTGGAGGCTGCAGATTCTGGGCGCGGACAGCTATCGCGTGCTGGCCGAGGCCAACCGCGTGCGCAAGGAACCGGTGCGTGCGCCGCGGGGCAAGATATTCGACCGCGAGGGACGCATTTTGGTGGACAACTATCCCTCGGTCTCCTGCTATCTTCTGCGCGAACAGGTGAAAGATTTGTCCGCGGACATCCCGCTGATTGCGCGCGGACTGGATCTTCCGGTGGAACAGATCCAGGCTACACTGCGCCGCTACGCCAGCTCGCCGAAGTATGTGCAGATCCCACTGAAGCAGGACATCACGCAGGATGAGCAGGCCTTCATCGAGGCGCATCGCAACGAGCTTCCCGAGCTGGTGACCTTCGACGAGCAACGGCGGCTATACCCGCGCGACGGTTTTGCGGCGCACCTGATCGGCTACGTGGGCGAGCTGTCGGAAGAGGACCTGAACAGCTCGAAGTACGATTTTTACGAGCCGGGAGACGTGGTGGGCAAGTCTGGCGTGGAGGAGACCTACGACGAAGTTTTGCGGGGGAAGGACGGATCGCGCGACGTGATTGTGGACAGTCGCGGCAAGGAGGTTCGGCCGCTTGGCCAGCAGCTTGCCATTCCTGGAAAGGACCTGCGCCTCACCATCGATCTGGACGTGCAGCGCGCGGCCGAGCTGGCCATGCAGGGCAAGAACGGCGCGCTGGTGGCGATGGACCCGCATACCGGCGAGATTCTGGCGATGGTCTCGCGACCGACGTTCGATCCCAACCAGTTCTCCGTGCGCCTGAGCAAGGACTACTGGTCGCAGATCGTCAACGATACCGACCACCCGATGATGAACAAGACGATTCAGGCGCAGCTGGCGCCGGGCTCGACGTTCAAGATCATCATGTCGCTGGCCGGGCTGGAAGAGGGCGTGGCCCAGGACATGCGCGTGGTGTGCAACGGCGGCGGGACGTTTTACGGCCGTTTCTTTGCGTGCGATAAGCACCATGGCATGGTCGATATCGATCACGGGATCGAGTGGTCGTGCGACACGTTCTACTACACCCTGGCAGAGAAGCTCGGCATCGATACCATAGCCAAGTATGCGACCGAGGTCGGCCTGTCGCAAAAGACCGGGATCGATCTGCCCGACGAGGCATCGGGTACCATGCCCTCAACCGCCTGGAAGCTAAAAACGCAGCACGAAAAGTGGTATGCGGGCGAGGTGATCTCGGTCGGCATTGGGCAGGGAGCGGTGCAGGTGACTCCGCTGCAACTGGCTCGCGCGCTGGGCGGCATCGCCTCCGGCGGCGTGCTGAAGCGGCCGCACGTGGTCTTCCCCGACGAGCTGCCACCCGATATGGTTTCGGCCATTGCGGAGAACTATCCCGGCAGTGGCGACCGCGTCGTTCCCATCACGCCGGAGAACTGGGAGACCATCACCGACGCTATGGCAGCGGTCACCGTCACAGGAACCGCCTCTGCGGTGCACTTGGAAGGCATCGACTTCGCCGGAAAGACCGGCACCGCTCAACTTGTAAACCACAGCGTGGGCGGGAACAACTTGTTGACCGGAAACGCGCGCGCCAATGCCTGGTTTGTCGGCATGGCCCCCCGCCGCAATCCCGATATCGTCGTTGCTGTGCTGGCTGAGCATGGAGGCTGGGGAGCCACCGCCGCCGCTCCCTTCGCCGCCCAGGTCATCCACGCCTTTGTGACCAAGCAGCGCAAGAAAGAAGGCAACGTACTGGTGACGGACGCGCCCAAACCAGCAGAGGGCCGTGCTATGAATCCTGTCGGCGTTCCGACAGCCTCAGTCGCTCCCACGGCCCACCCCGGCGCAACGAGCGCGTCCGCGGTCAAGCATCCATGATGGCCCAGCGCCTCACATAGAACCCACGCCCATGCGCCAATTCTCCTCATTCCGCGACTTCGACTGGCTGCTGCTGACGCTGGTGCTGCTGATGTCGGCGATCAGCGTGCTGGAGATCAAATCGGCGACCCTGCACACCAAGTTCCACGACTTCGACCACAAACAGATCGGCTTTCTGCTGGTCGGCATCCTTCTGATGTTCCTGATCGCGCAGATTGACTACCACCGGCTGGTGGACATTGCGCCCTGGGCATATGGGGTCGGGCTCTTGTTTCTGGTGGCGGTAAGGCTGGTGGGAACCAAGGTGTCGGGAGGACGGCGCTGGATCAACCTGGGCGGCGGCATCCACTTTCAGCCATCGGAGTGGGTGAAGCTAGTGCTGGTCCTCATGATGGCGCGGTTCTTCTGGGGACTGATCGGGCGAAGGTTGAGTTGGGCCGATATCATCAAGGCATTCGCGCTGATTGGCGTGCCGATGGGGATGGTGTTGATCCAGCCGGACCTGGGGACGGCGCTCACCTACTTCCCAATCCTAGTGGCTGGATTGTTTCTGGGTGGAATTCGAATCCGCCAGGTGATCGTCCTCCTTCTGGGATTCACCCTTCTGATCGGCGGAGCATGGATGAGCGGGAAGCGGTTGAAGCCGTACCAGATGGCGCGCTTGACCAGCTTCATCGATCCCGGCAGCGACCCGCGCGGAGCTGGATACCAGATTCTACAGTCGAAGATCGCGGTGGGCGCGGGCGGCCTGTGGGGGAAGGGAACCAACCAGGGAACGCAGACGCAGGGCGACTTCCTGCCCATTCCGTACACCGACTTCATCTTCGCTGCCTTCTGCGAGGAGCATGGCTTCGTGGGCGGGGTGGGCATCCTGCTGCTCTACTTCCTGATGATGATGCGATTGATCGAGAACGCGCAACAGGCCTCCGACGTGCCCGGGGCGTTCATCGTGATGGGGGTGGTGGCCGTGCTGCTGTTTCAGATTGTGGTGAATATCGGGATGGTGGTGGGCCTGATGCCGGTGACGGGCATCCCGCTGCCGTTGATGAGCTACGGCGGATCGTCGATTCTGTTCACTTTTCTGGCGCTGGGGATTGTGATGAACATCCGCATGAGGCGCTTTGTGAACTGAGAGGCTTCCGAGAGGAGCAAGTACAGCCATGTCATTGAGACGCGTGATTCATCTCGTACTTGCAGGAATCGTACTGAGCGGCGGCTTGGGGAAGGCGCAAACGCGATGTCCGATGGACACACGGGCCGGTGATCTTGCCAAACAGTTCCGTATCGGCGGTACATCAATACAAATGCCGATTGGCGCTTTTCTGCTCGTTCGTAAGAATGGCCAAATCGGTGCGATACGGCTAACAAACATTGACTTGACCGCAACGGAGGATTACGGAAAATCCTCCTACGAATCCTACTTCTTAAGCGACGCCTTAAGTTCATTCAATGCTGCGACCGCCATGCGACAATCCGGCGAACTCGATGTGAGGCCACTCAAAGGCCCGGGCCGCGATCTATGGATTTACCAGCCTGGACCGCACAAGGCCCTAATCGGAAAATGGTCATTTTCATTCGTTACTCCAGACATGATGTGGATGGCTCCCTACCACCGCAGCCCAAACAAGGACTACGAGTTTGCCCCAACCTCTGCATGTGATGTTTCTGAAATTGATGCCACTGACAAACGGCTTCGCTGGTTCCGTTACGACCCCAATGTGAGTGTCGTTTTGCGGCTAGCCGACCTGCCAAAGTGACTGGTAAGGGGGCCTCGCGATGAGAGACCTCACCTCAAGTTCAGGCAAAGACGATGGACATGGAGCCGTGAACTTTAGGTGTAGGCTTCACGGTGATTTCAACGTCCTGGCCGAGTGCTGTTAGAAAATCAATCAGCCGGCCGATGGAGAAGTTGCCCGCTCGGTTGCGAGTCAGGGCCGAGACGTGGGGCTGCTGAATCCCCAGAATCTTCGCGGCCTCCGTCTGGGTGAGGCGTGCAATCTGTAGCGTCAGCCGCGCCTTCATCAACTCCTGATCGGCGTTCGGCAGGCCAAGATCGGCAAAGACATTGCCACTGCCTTCGATGACGTCGTCAGTACTGGGTGCCTTGCGAGTGGTCTTCATGGTCAACTCAACCTTTCCTTGTAGTGGCGTTCGGCTGCGGCCAGCCGCTGGCGAATCAGGTCGATCTCAGGGTGCGGGGTTGCAATCCCCGACTTCGATTTCTTCTGGAAGGCGTGCAACACATAGATGGTGCCGCGAAAACGAACGGTGTAGACTGCCCGCCAGGTGTTGCCGTCGAAGGGAGCGACGATCTCCATCACAGAATGACCGCCAAACCCTTTCAATGGCTTGGCTGCGGGATCGGTTTCGCCCTTCTGTGCCGCATACAGAGCGTGGCCGACATCGCGCCGCACCTCGGACGGTAAGGACTGTAGATCCTTTTGAGACGATCCAACCCATCGGACGATTTTCAGCTCTTCATCCATTATATAAATATACATCTATTTGTATTTAATGAAATCTTTTTCCTTCACTCTCTATGGTTGGTGTTGCTTGCAATTGATTCGTTTACGAACGAAAATAATTCGGGGGAGGGTTGATCGGTGAGAGATTCGGTGAGAGATAGGGCCCGTGATGATGCCATGGCCGAGCTGTTTCAGCAAGACCCCGCATACGCGCTTGAGCTGCTGAACAGCATCCTGGAAGACGGCGAACAGGGAGAGCTGCTGATCGCGCTGCGCCAGATGACCAAGGCCTTTGGGGGGGTACAGAGCGTGGCCGAGAAAGCCAACCTGAATCCGACACAGCTCTATCGCACCTTGTCCGAGGAAGGGAACCCCGCGCTCAGCAGTCTGGCGGCCATCCTCAAGGCCATGGGTCTGCGGCTGGCCGTCGAACGGGTCAAGGCAGCCTGAACAACTGCCGCACAATCCAGGATTTCTGACCCGAATCGAGAAGATCGCCAGTGACGAGTCTGGGGCGGGGAATACGCGGTCGGCGATTTTGGTGCATACTGGAGTTACCCGGCTGTAACATCAGGGCTGGTGCAACTTCCGCTCCCGTTGGCGCATGGCGCCGGGCACGCGGCGTTCGATATTTGAAGATTTGAGACTTTTTTGATTTTAGAAAAGGCCGGCCAGGCAGGGATCAAGTCCGTTGGCCGGACAGGTTTGAAGGGAAATGATTGCATCCGGATGGCGAACGGCCCCGCCTCAAGTTGGATATGAGGTTGATTCGGTCACAAACTCCGCATGCCAGTGTTTGCTCGAAGCGTTTCAGTGGTTCCCGATCGCTTCCGGGTTCAACCAGATCGCACCCATCGTCGGTGCAATCCGGGTGCAGTCCGCGGTGGGTCACGACCCCCGCATGCACCCACCGGTCTACACAGGTTTCCGTTCTCCCATCCTGTCCGCACCCTCGGTGAGCGGCGCTTAGCAGCAGCTAGCGCTCCTCCGATCCTCTTGCCTGCGTCTGTCGCTCGCACATCCGGCGTCTCAAACCCGGAGCGGGCAGAAAGAGCAGGAACATGTCGAAAGAAATCTATATCTCCAGCACGCCTCACGAGACGCGTCTGGCCATCGTTGAAGACGAAGCACTCACCGAAATCTATTACGAGCGCGAGAACGAGTACACGCTCGCGGGATCGATCTATAACGGGCGCGTCACTCGCGTGCTTCCGGGCATGCAGTCGAGCTTTGTGGAGATCGGACTGGAGCGCGACGCCTTCCTCTACATCACTGATTTCATGGAAGAAGCTCCGGACTCGGAGGAGTTTGACACGACCCCGGCCGGAGACCGCGCAGCGCGCACGCCACGTTTGGGCAACGGCGAGCAGTCCGGCGATGCCGGTGGTCGCGGCGAATCCGGGGGACGCAACGGCGAGCGTGGAGGCAGAGGACGGCGCGGCGGACGCGACCGCAATCAGGACCGTCAGGGAGGCTCCGATGGCGCTCCACAACAGCAGGACGTAGTGCGCGGCGAGGCTGCTAGCAACGACTCCGACGGTGCGGTCCCCAGAGAGTTCAACGAAGGCTCGGAGATTGGCGAAGGCGCTCCCGGCGCCGATGGAGGCCGTCGCTGGCGGGGCCGTCGCGGACGGCGTCGTGGACGCGGTTCCGTTGGCGATGCAGCGGGGCAGGCAGGCGATCCGACGCAGGAGAACGCCGCTACGGACTACCCCATGGCCCAGGGCTACTCCGAAGTACCCGGCTACGGCGACGACGATTTATCGTTCGAGCGCGATTCCATCCATGAGATCGACGGCGAGACCGGCGCGCAGGCGTTCACTCCCTCCAGCGACCGCAGCCAGCCGAGCCCGCACAGTGGCGATAGCTCGCGCGGCGACCGCGGACGACGTGACGGCGGACGGAACCGCGACGGTCAGCGACGCGATTCCCAGCGGCCGCAACGGGTTCCCCGTGGATTCGAGCCCTCGCGCAACCTCTACCGCATGGACAGCGGGGAGACCAGCGGCACCGGCCCCATCGCCAATGCCTATCCTGACGAGTTGGAGGCTGGCACCGAGCCGATCGTCCTGCCCGGCGAATCGCTCTCCAAGTACCGCAAGGGCGGCGAAGAGCAGGCCGCACCGAAGCAAGAGCCGTCGGCATCGACCCCGCTTGCTCCGCCAGCCAACCTCTACACCCTGGCAGCCGGCTGGGATGGCGGTTCCGTACTGCCCGGCGAGACGCTCTCGCGGCGCAGCCCGGCGGACTCGCGCCACGACTCGCGTTCCGATTCGCGCCACGAATCACGAGAGGGACGCAACCGGTCTTCGCGCGACTTTGAGCGCGAACCGAGACGCGATGGCCGCCCCAGCCGCAACGACCGTGGCGAGAGTCGACAGGACAGCCGCGCCGACCTGCGAAACGGCGGTTTAGTTGCTGCAGCCGCCGTCTCTCAACAAGAGATCGCGCCCGCAGAGGAGCGCGTCCAGCAGGTCGACCAACCCAGCACCGCAGAGGCTCAGGTTGGTGCGATTCACGAAGCTCCCGAAGCAGTTCTGCCGGTTGCGCAAGAGCCGGTGGCCGCGCCGGAGACAACTCCGCAGGTTGAAGTGGAGTACGAGCCGCAGGACGCCTCGGCCTCCTACCGTGTCGATCCCGTGCCGCCCAGCGAGTTCCGCCAGAGCGCGCCGACTGTAGAAACAGAGCCGGAAGCGCAGGCCGAAGTTGCCGCCGCGCCGGTAGCAGAGGCGCATGACATCACTTCGATCACTCCCGCGGGCGAAATGATCTCCGAGCCGGTCGAAATCCAGCCCGCTGAGTCCCTTGCGCAAGGCACGGAAGGTTTTGCACCCGGCCACGGCGTGCTCGTCGAGGAGGTCCTTGAGCCGGAAGATTCAGAGATTCCAAGCATCCACGCCAGTTCCATCGAGGAGATTGACGACCTGGACGAAGAGACGGTGGAGGGAGCAACCGATCTCGGCACCATGCTGCGCGAGATGTCCATCGACCAGATCACGCGCACTTCGCCCGAACTGGAAGAAGAGGATGACCTCGAGGAAGACGAAGACTTTGAGGAGGACGACCTCGACGAAGAGGACCTCGACGAAGAAGACGAGGACGAGGAAGATGACGAGGAAGATCAGGAGCAGGAAGGCGGCAGCGGCTCAGAGCCGACGGACGAACTCGACGAGCAGGCAGCCCGCACCGGCGACGGCGCCGAGATCTACGAGTCGCAGTTTGGCCAGCCTGAAGAGGCGAATCGTACTCAGGAGCAGAATGGCGCTGCCAGACCTCGCCATGAGCGTGGACGCGATGCAGACCGTCGCGGAGGACGTCGTGATGGACGTCGCGACGGACGGCGTGGCCGCAGCGATCGCGGGGACCGTCCGCGCAGCACCGGAGGATCCGGCGACCGCTCCGGGCGCTTCGGACACGGTGGCAGTGGACGCCCCTCCATGCAGTCCACCAACCTGCCCGCCATCAGCGACCTGTTGAAGCCCGGGCAGGAGATTCTGGTGCAGATCGCCAAGGAACCCATCGCCAAGAAGGGTGCGCGCATTACCAGCCACATCGCGCTTCCCGGCCGCTTCCTGGTCTTCATGCCAACGGTCAACCACACTGGCGTCTCGCGCAAGATCGAGTCCGATGGAGAACGTCGTCGCCTGAAGGAGATCCTGCTCAGCGAGAAGGGTGATGCCACCGGCGGCTTCATCGTGCGCACCGCAGCCGAGGGGGCCAGCGAAGAGGAACTGCGCAGCGACCTGCGTTTCCTGCTCAACTTGTGGGCGGACATCAAGACTCGGTCTGAATCGTCCAAGTCGCCGGCGCTGATCTACCACGACCTGAACCTGATCGAGCGCATTTTGCGCGACCAGGTGACAGACAACTTCTCCGCCATCTGGGTCGACAGCGAGAGCGAGTACGAGCGCGTGCTGCGCTTCCTGCAGCGCTTCCAGCCATCGTTGATCCGCCGCGTCAAGCTCTACCTGAAAGACACGCCGCTCTTCGAGCAGTTCGGCATCACGGACGAGATCAACAAGGCACTGCGGTCGAAGGTCTGGCTGAAGTCCGGCGGCTCCATCGTCATCAACCAGACCGAAGCGCTGGTGGCCATCGACATCAACACCGGCAAGTACGTGGGCAAGACGGCGCGGCTGGAAGACACCATCGTCAAGACCAACCTGGATGCCATCCCGGAGATCGTGCGCCAGATCCGGCTGCGCGACCTGGGTGGCATCATCATCATCGACTTCATCGACATGGACGACCGCAAGAACCGCAACCGCGTGATGGCCGCGCTGGAAGACGAGTTGAAGTCCGACCGCGCGCCGTCCAAAGTGCTGCAGTTCAATGACTTCGGGCTGGTCGCCATCACTCGCAAGCGGGTGAAACAGTCGCTGGAGAGGACACTGTCCACCACCTGCACCGTCTGCGAGGGCACCGGAATGGTCAAGTCACCCATCACCGTCTGCAACGATATCTATATCGAGATGCGTAAGATGCACAAGACGCTGGATCGCGGCGACATCATGCTGCGCGTCCATCCCGAGGTGGTCAAACAGCTCAAGACCTCGGGCGCAAAGTGGCTGCTGGAGATGGAAGAGATGGTCGGCAAGACGATTCTGGTCAAGAGCGACCCTGCCCTACACCCGGAGCAGTTCGATATCCACTAGAAACATTGCCACTTTAAAATGATCCAAACTGCGCAATAGCGCGTCTTACTCTAGCAATGAGAGGATTGGATCGGGCCAGCTTTATGGGCACAACAAACTCAGGCGATTCGGGTTAGAAGACCCGAGGGACTTTGCAATCAAAAGGGAGTCATTAAACAAATGAACATCCAACGTAGTCTCTTCGGTATCGCGTGCCGCGCCGCGGCATTCAGCTTTCTGATGGCGGGAACGGGCTTGCTCGTCCAGGCCCAGCAGCCCCTGTCCGTCGCTTCGACGGTGAAGGCGCCACTCTTGCTTGCCTCGGTCTCCTCCAGCAGCAGCTCGTCCTCTTCCGATGCTGTTGCAGACGACAGGTTCAACCTGGACTCGGCCGCGCTGGCCAGTTCGCAGCCGCCGCCGCGCCGTCGCTACGGCCGGCCCAACTACGCAAGCGGCAACAGCAACGCC
>Ga0316231_1002975_pt1 | contig 15461 bp, 14 predicted proteins | sample TBH18027metaG_FD_206002 | JGI IMG/M metagenome (GOLD analysis project Ga0316231, IMG submission 206002) | Freshwater microbial communities from Trout Bog Lake, Wisconsin, USA - TBH18027 | ecosystem: Environmental > Aquatic > Freshwater > Lake > Hypolimnion/Profundal zone | place: USA: Wisconsin...
TGCAGTGATTTTCTATTCTAAGCCTAATGCTTTCATTTTTCCGGCGAGCCACGACGGAGCAATTTCCCCTGCGGCAATTTCCGCAAACCGTTCGGTTTCACCAGCCAGTTTTTTTTCTGCCTTTCCCAAAACATCTTCTATCAGCGCACGTGGGACGACTACAACTCCATCGGTGTTGCCGAAAATTAAATCTCCGGGTGTCACCGCTACACCTCCGCAGGCGATCGGAACATTGATAGAGCCAGGTCCGTCACGGTGAGCCGCCTGGGGAACGGCCCCGACAGCGAATACCGGATACTTAAAATCACGGATGTCATCGATATCGCGGACAACGCCGTCTGCCACCGTCCCAGCCGCACCGGCCTTCATCGCTGCCCTTGTCATCATGTCCCCCCAGACGGCATTGGTATTATTGCCGCCTGTTTCAGCAACAAGCACATAACCGGGAGCGGCTTGGCAGTTGGCACGGTGCAGTAGCAGGTTATCCCCTGAGCGCAGTTTGACAGTGAGGGCGGTACCTATCACCGTTGCACCGGTCCAAACCGGCTTGATCCGATAATCCATTGATCCAAAGTTCCCGAGTGCATCACAGAGCAAAGCCGGCGATAATTTGCGGGCTCTTTCAATAAGCACTTCGTCGATGAGCGGCGCATTAGCCAAGATAACTGAACTCATATTACCCCTCTTTTCCATGTTTTTTTGAGCATCAGCGGAATGATTCCGCCATCATTAATGATGTTGAACACGAATTAACTGACAGGTTTCCCCGGTTTGGTGGCAAATACCCTCGTTGATTTCAAACACATGCTTAACATCGTATTTATACGCAAAATCTCGGAAAGCTTTTCGGTTATCTTATTCTCTTGCGGTCGAGCTTGGTGCGATATGGGCAATGAAACTTGCGACCCAATCCGGCATATTTTTAATGTTGCAAGAAACATGCCGTACCGTCAGGGTGCTTAAATCCAGCCTTCCACTCCGATCTGTTGCAATATTTCGAAACTTATTTTATAATTGACATACAATATTGCAAAATTGATGCAAGGATGTTGCTTAATGTATAATAAAATTCTTTTTTTGGTTCCAGACGCAACAATGGTAGCTTATACAGAAAGTGTACTCAAAGAAGAAAGATTGGAGATTCCCGTCGAGCACGGGATGTGGATTGGCGGTATCGACATAGCACGAAAATACGTTGCGCAAGGTTTTGATGTGATAGTTGCTCGTGCGGGTACAGCTAATCTTATTCGCAATGCCAATCTCGGCCTTTCCGTCGTGGAGCTTCCCCTCACCGGCATTGACATAATTCGCGCGGTTGAAAAGGCGCGGCTGTTCGGTAAACGCATAGCTGTTGTCGCCTTCCAGTCCATGGTGCTTGGCATTGAGTATGCAGCAAAGATCCTTGATACCGAGATCGGCTATTTTTACATTTCTAGCTCCGAAGAGATAGAGACGGTACTTGGTGTGACCGTGGCTCAAGGCTATGATGTTGTCTTGGGCGGCGCCCTTACAGCTACGGCCTGTCGAACACACAACCTCCCCTACGTTTTTATTGAAAGCAGCCGCGATTCTATCTTACAGGCGGCTTTTGAGTCAATACGTATCGAAGATGCTTTGGAAACCGAAAAATACAAGCGTACCCTGTTTAGTGCTGTACTGGACTATGCGCACGATGGCATTATTACCGTAGACTCTAACGGCATTGTTACCAGTATCAATCCAACCGCTGTCACGATCACCGGCTTTAAGCAAGCTATCGGCAAAAGCATTCAAACACTATGGCCATCATTGGCACTTGAGAAAGTCATTACCACCAAGCGCGAGGAACTAAATCAGCTCTATAAGGTTAACGGCGTCCAAATCACCTGTAACAAAGTGCCTATTGTTGTTAACAATCTTCCGGCAGGAGCCATCGCTACTTTTCAGGATATAACCAAGATACAACAGCTGGAGGCACACATCCGTCAGGAAGTCTACGCCAAAGGCCACGTCACCAGGTTCACCTTCGACGATATTTGGGGAAAGAGCCACACTATCCAGCAGACTCTAACTATAGCCAAGGACTATGCGCGCACCAATTCAAACATCCTTATTCTTGGAGAAACAGGAGTCGGCAAGGAAGTATTCGCTCAGAGCATCCACAACTACAGTTGCCGCAGCAACGGTCCTTTCGTCGCCATCAACTGTGCCGCCTTGCCCGGACAGATTCTGGAAAGCGAGCTATTCGGCTATGTGAGAGGAGCCTTCACAGGGGCGAACAAAGAGGGTAAGCCAGGCATTTTCGAAGTAGCTCATGGCGGCACTATCTTTCTCGACGAAATCGCTGAACTCGACTATGTTAACCAAGGCCGTCTCCTGCGGGTTTTACAGGAAAGGGCTGTTGTTCGTCTCGGCAGCGACCGGGTTATTCCTGTCCACGTACGAGTTATTGCTGCCACTAACAAGGATTTAAGTCAAGCTGTCGCGCAAAAGAAGTTCCGTGACGATCTATTTTATCGCCTCAATGTTCTCAAATTGCATCTGCCGACACTACACGAACGAAAAGCCGATATCCAGATCTATGCCAAGAATTTTCTTGCCCAATATACTCGGGCCAACGGTCGTACATTAACTTTCACACCCACCGCCTTGAAACTGATGGATAAATATGATTGGCCGGGTAATATACGTCAGTTGCAAAACACTATCGAAAGGGCGGTTGTAATCTGCAAGGAAACTGAAATCAGTAAGGCTACGTTATCCCTATGCTTGGACCAGCCTGAAGACATTAACACCTATCAAACCGTTTCAGCCGGCAAAAGGGACGAAATCGTCGACGCACTTACACTGGCCAAAGGTCAACTAGGCGAAGCGGCAAAAACACTTGGCATTAACCGATCAACGCTATGGCGGCGTATGCAGCGTTTGGGCTTACCCTCACCAAAATGACTTACTTAACACGGCACCCGTGACACGCGGTGGAAATCTGTATCCTATATCCAGAAAAGAAAAAGCATCAAGCTTTTTAAACTTGATGCTTTTTCATATATACCTTGAAATTCTGGCTGTTTTCGCCGGCACCCGCGATACGATATATAATCATAAATTGTTGATGAAATGATTGATTCTTCTCAATGCTTCTTCCGGTGATCGGTGGAATAAGGTAGGAGCAGCGAATGAAGCCTTCACCGCATGTCCTGTAATGGCCCCCTGGAATCTGCACAGGTTCCAGGGGGCCATTACACACTCGATGTGCGTAGTGAGTAGTTAAAGGATCAAAAGAAAACACCAGCATAAACTGCTGGCGATCAGATTAAATGCTTGTGTTTTGGAGTTCTCCCTCTCCGTCATGGTCAGGCGGTTTGTTGTTACTTTCTAGTCTTTCGGCGGAAGTGAGCCCAGTCTCATCTCGTCAATTGCCAAACACCCTTTCCTAATATACGGAGTACTTGGTGTTAACGGGATTATTGCTTGCTGAAGTCTAATAATTGCGAGTAGATATTTTAAATCTCTGTCGGGGCTAATTCCTCGAAGCTCTGCCTCGCCTTCCAACCGGAGCCCACGTCTATTACCTCACAGCTCTACTGTGGGTTGTTCATTTAGCGAGATCAGTTGTCCAATGTAGTTTCAATTATTGTGTTTTTTTATTGCTCAGTGTAAAGGTAATGAGCAAACCAAGTAGCAGAACACCGACGCAGCTAAGAAGGTATACTGGGCCGCCCGCTTTTCAAAATTGTCTTTCAGAAAAGCAACGATCTGGGTCCCAACTATTCCACCACAGCCCCAAGCGGTGAGGATGGTACCGTAGACAATCGGCATCAGTTTCGGACCGAAAACGTCAAGAACAAACGAAGGCATGGAGCCAAAACCGCCGTCGTAGCAAAGAAGAATATAGCAGACTAATATGCCGAAAATAACCGGACTTTTGACGAACATCAGGGCGATGAAAACCATAAACTGGCTGCCAAGGATGAGGCGAAAAGTCTGGACTCGTCCGATCTTGTCGGATAGTCCACTCCAGAAGAAACGGCCCACGCCGTTAAAAATAGAGCTGACGGCAATTAGGGGTGCGCCGGAAGCGGCCAGGCTGACCATTACTATCGGGTCGGTCAAGGTGGCTGAGTCCATCGTCTTTTTCAAAAGGTCCTTCAAGAGGGGCGACTGTAAACCTATAAACATGATGCCGGCGATAATATTGAAGAAGAATACGGTCCACATCTGCAGGAATTTACCGAAAAGAATACACTGTTTAACAGTAATGGCATCCTGGGGGGCCTCGTACCCATTCGAGGCTACAATCACTTTTAGTCCTAGTACGAAAGAAACCGTACCCATGACACAGCCATCCTTACCGCTATTTTATATAACCGGGTAATTACACGATTTTACTCAGTGCCCCCTCACAGCATAGCTCGGGGAAGTTACAGCCGATGCACAGCCGCTCATCTCGCGCAATCGGAAATGCGTTAACTGGTAGAGGTTTGTTCGTGACAACATCAGCCAAGTACTCTTGCATCGCCGCTACGCTTTGTCGCACCATCATCTCCCGTAAAACCAAATCCGGTTCGGTTAATAACGCCTCGTGATTTTTACCTGTTGTAAGACTTTCGATGTGAAAACGAAGATTTTCATACGGTCAGCCGTATGCACCACGGACATACAGTCCGTAAAGTGCTAGTTGACTTAAATCAACCGATTCCTTGCCGGTTTTCCAGTCAACGATGAAATGGTGGCCGTTTACCGAATACAGCAGGTCGACACGAACGTACACTTTGGTTTGTCCGACCGCAAAATAATTGTTCCCGAGGTCGATTTCCTCAATTGTTACTTCATTGCCTCGGAGGCCATCGATTGTCTTACTGCCGAGCAGGTTATCGGTGCATATATTAACCTTCCTTTTGATGTCCTCCATGTGTTCTTGCGCTATACCATGCCCATAATAAGTTTCCTGTAACATCCTTGTTTGTCGCGGTCTGGCTATCCAGGCTATTTTTTTTTGCGATTAGTCAATCGTCTGTTGGATTTGATGCAAGACGACACAGGCGCATTGCTCTTGGCTAGCCGGAGATTCTTTTCGCATAACTCTCAGCACAGCGTCTTTCGCGACATCGTGTATCGCCTGACCGACATGGCAATTTAGGTTCATCATTTGCTTAAGCCGGTAGGCCAGTTGCGCCGCATGACTGGCGGTTGACAGCCAGCCGTTGTGGGGCAAATAGTACTGGTAATAATACCGTCGTTTGCAACTGCTAAAAACCCGGTCCCGTGACAGAGACCAACTGAACTCAGGGTATTCGGTAAAATTATACGCCATACTGTACCACCCCTTCCAGATGGTGGTTAGTGTGTACGAACGCATGTACGATTATGTATTCGCACACATGCATTTTTTACCGCAATCGCCATTTATCGTCTAACAAACAACTAACCTGCATTGAGCCAATGCAGGTTGGTTGCTATGGTGGACATCTCCGGTTTTTACTTATTTTTTACCAGAACCCTATTAATGTCCGTTAGTCAAAAGACCCTATTAATGACAAAAGGGACACTTATAGTGTCCCAGTCACAGTGGATTTTTGGCTTTTGAGGATTCACATGGTGGAGGCGAGGGGAGGCCCGGTGAATCCTCTAATCTTTCGAGATCAGTTGTTCGTCACCGTATCACCTATAACGGTGATATACCTTTTTGCCATTGCAAAAATCAGATGCCATTGAAGACGATCCTATTACAAAGTAATAACCTCCACGCCTAATGCGGACTATAGGAGCCCCCGAAAAACTATAGCACAAACTATGCGACGATTAAAAATTTTAAATTTATTCCTAATTTTCCACTTTTTATAAAAAATTATCAAAGTAGTTCTTCTATGAACAACCTTACATCAGTTAAACTTTTCATCTGCTTTATTGGCAGTAATTTAACTTCTTCGTCCGGCTCTTTCATATCGGCAATCATAATTGATATCATACCGGCTCTATGTGCAGCCAGTATTCCAGCTTCAGAGTCTTCTAATACCAAGCACTTTCCCGGCAAACACCCAAGGTTCATGGCTACTTTTATAAAGATTTCCGGGTGAGGTTTAGAATTTTCGATTTCATCTCCGCAGAGCACATGATCAAAACGGTTATTAATACCCGCCATTCTTAGTAATTCCAATGTCCTGTCTCTACTTGTTGACGTTGCCACTGCTTTTTTTAGATTTAAATGTTCTATATAGTCTAGTAATTCATAAAGCCCTTCCTTTATAGGAACACCATTTGATTTAAGAACTTTTTCACTATTTTTAAGCTTTTCACTCCTAATTATTTCATATGGGAAATCCTTGCCAAGGTGTTCTAAGAATATTTCTTTTCCCCGTACAACATTTGATCCCATAACCTTGGTATACATTTGTTCGTCTATCGCGTAACCATAGTGAAAAGCCGCTTGTCGCCAACAGGTAAAAGATAATCTTTCGGTATCAAACATTAAACCATCCATATCAAAAATGATTAATTCTAAGTCGGTCATTCTAAAGTCCCCTTTAAAATTATCCCACATATTCTGGCGCCCAGCCTGTTCTCATGATGCGCCTCGCTCCCATCATTTGAGCTTCCTTTAATACGCTCCGCGTTGTGCCCTTTATACGTCTATCGTCACTTTCCCTGGCCCGTAAAACTCTTCCCAGTCTTTTGACGAATTGCTCGACACTGATGTCTGTCAAAGGATGCCCCAAAAGCAAGTCGATAATCTCAGGGCTCAATTCCCGTTAACTCGCTAATTGCATTAGCATTAAGTCCAATCCGCTAATCTTCTAAGCTATTTAAATCATCTAAATAATTATAATGCCTTTCACAAGCTTCTTCTAAAGCCGCAGACCCGCTCTTGGTGTCGCCAACAGCGCGTGCCGCATTGAACATAAGTTTCGCTGGCGCATGATAAAACTGGTTCACTTGAAAAACGATGCCAGTGTGCGCAAGGGCTCTAGGGCTGGCAACGCAACCTTCTTTCATTCGGACGGATATGCCTAAAATGGATAGGCTTCCAAAGCAAAATACCCTGGAAGCCGAAATTCGTATACAAAGAACCGTGACAAAACATCCAAGAAAATATATGTCTCAACGCAGATTAGCGAAATTGGGGCGTCAGGGCGCTCTGCTCAGTGATCACTTCGATAACGGCAGGCTTCCCACATGCTAAAGCCTGTTTTATAGCCGGTCCAATATCTTCCGCCTTTTCCACCCGGATGGCAAAACAGCCAAAGGCTTCTGCAATCTTGCAGAAATCTACCGACGAAAAAGTATAGAAGGCAGCCACCCTTTCAGGATAACTCTCGAATATCTTTTTGACCGACCTTTGACATTGTCCGAGAGCATAGTTGTTGTTGATAACTGTGACCGTATTGATCCCATTCCGGCAGGCTGTTTCCATTTCACTCAAATGGTAGTAAAAAGCACCATCACCGGAAAAACAGATAACCGGCCGGTCAGGAACGGCACATTTCACCCCGAGTGACGCAGGAAACGCCCAGCCTAAAGATCCTGCCGCCCGAAGATAATGTTGGGTTGGCCGCATCTTCAGCATCGTAGCCGTCCAAATCGCTGAATATCCGGTATCAGCAACAAGCACTGCATCGTCAGGAAGCACTCTGCTTATTTCCGCACATAGCCGTTCAGGTCGAATAGGGCTGCTTTCACTGGTTAGAAAGGGTTCATATTCAGCCATGGTTTTTTTAAGATACGCCGTAACCTCAGCTCTCCAATCAGGACGACTTTTCTTGCTAATTTTCGCTGCCAACTGATCTGCCACTGTTGCTGCGTCACCAAGCAGTCCCACTGAATTGGGATAATTCTTCCCAAGTTCCGAAGCTTCAATATCGATTTGCACTACTTTGACATCTGGCGTCGGGACTTTCCAGTTCAGTGTCGTCTGGTCGCCAGTCTGTGTGCCAATAAAAATGACCAAGTCTGCTGTTTTCACGGTTTGGTTGGCGCACTCCATCCCGTAATTGCCGACAATCCCGGCCCACAGAGGATCACTTTCGTCAATAACGGTTTTTCCATCCGGACTGGTCACTACAGGAATATCGCCTTTTACTGCAAGTTGATATATCGCATCACCGGCATTCGATACCCTGGCTCCCCTACCAGCAACAATCACTGGCCGTTTTGCATCATCAACGAGTTTTGCGGCGGCCTCCACCTGATGATTTTCAGCCTGTGGCCGAAACGCCGGATATTTTTTGTATGCCTCTTCAATGCAGATGGGTTCACTGATTACCGCCACCTCGGTATCACGGCCCGATTCGTTGGGAATATCAACATGCACCGGGCGTGGTTTTCCTGTTACTGCTTCGCGGAAACACTGCCGAAGTAAAAAAGGCAATTGTTCGGGATTGGCAATCTCCGCATTAAATTTGGTTATGGATTCGTAAAACAGCCGGTGATCGGCTTCCTGATAAGAATTTTTATATTGAAATTTGGCTGTCTTTTTTCCGGTGAAGGCAATAACCGGCGAGTTTGCAAGCCAAGCTTCATGTATGCCTCCAGTCAGGTTTGCCGCTCCAATGGACTGAGCCATGCAGACGCCCGGTCTCCCAGATATTCGGGCGTAACCATCCGCCATGTACCCGGCAGCGTTTTCTGTATGAGTCATTATTGGCTTCACACCAATCTGATCCAGTTCCCTTAATGTTTCCCGCAGCATTGCTTCAATATAAAACAAGTGGGTAACGCCGTACCCTTTCAAAGTGTGGGCTATGTACTGATAGCCTTGCACCGTTTCACTCATCTGCAATCCATCCTTTCTGTACTCTTGATCAGAACTTTTATCAGCTTGTTCTGGCATCCACTGCCAACTTTGACAAGTTTGTTTCCGCACTATAATAGGATGTAAAAACGTGTCATCCATCCCTTTCATAGCGCGAAATAATCCCGCTTTCCCCAGCCCCTCACTATCCTCATATCACCCAAGAAAAGTCTTGTCTAGGACAAGTGGATACCCCCGGCTTATTTCTTTCCGTCAGCCTTCTATTCCCCTCAAGCAGGGGCCTAAAGGAGCTTGATCAGCTGTTCATGGCTAACTGCTTCCCGGATTTTGGAGAACGTATCAGAATCGGAAAACACTGTTGCCACTTGACGCAGGGCTTCAATATGGCCGGTATTGTCCTTGGCAGCCAAAGTAACCAAAATATCCACTGGATCATTGCTGCTCCCAAAATTGACGGGCTTTTTCAGTGTAATTAAGCTTAAGCATGTTTCAAGCACACCGTCTTCCGGTCGGGCATGCGGCATGGCCAAGCCTGGCGCAATGACGTAATACGGCCCCATTTCTCCCGTAAATCGTATTATTGCCTCCGCATACCGGGGCTCCGTAGCTCCGGCATCTTCAAGCAGCTTTGCACCGAGGCGGACAGCTTCTTCCCAATCCGCAACGTCAGCTTGTAAAAGCACTTTGTCTTTTGTCAATATTTCCTTTAACGCATTCATCAGTGTCCAATCAGGCCTCCCCTCTCTTCTCGGTAGCCGCGGATAATAAAATTCAGCGAAACCCTATAGTGTTGACACCGCGGTCATGACAGTTGGTGACTCCCAGCTGATCTGGCGCAATATCTCCAAGCAAGGTTTGAACCACTTTTATTATTTAAATACCTCCCCCGATTAGTTTCATGACATAGAATAATCCACCCAAAAAGGTGCTCCAATCCCAGTTTCCAACCCATCCGCCGGATAATCCGGTCAGCGGGAAGATTATAGCCGCGCCGATTACGTGAGTTAACCCCAGCAAAGTGCAACAAACAACCACTGCTTTCCAGCCACCTGATGCGTTTGCGTAAACCCCAACCGGTCCACCATCAAAGAACATGGGAACAAAACCGGGTATAATCATCACTTTTGACTTGGCTATGATTAATATAAATACACCAAGAACCTGCCCAATGACGGTAAACATGAAGCCCAGGGCAACAGCTTTTGGCGCGAAGGGAAATAACGCCGGAACATCGATTGCCGGAACGGATCCAGGCAATAGCTTTTCAGAAATACCCTTGAAGGCCGGAACCAGTTCGCCGATAAACATTCTAACGCCGGTCAGAATAATGGTGATGGCTACAGCGAATTTCAACCCCAGGAAAAGCATAAAAGCAATCCAGTGTTGTCCGCCCGCTTGTTTTGTGATGGCGGCGGGACCGGCCCAGACAAGAAAAGCCGACACAAAAAGCATCATAATGATCGAGGTAGAGATAACATTATCCTGAAAAATGGACAGCCATCCAGGCATTTTAATCTTTTCAACATTGTCCTCAATTTTGCCGAACAATCCACCATACTTGTAGGCTAGAAGGTCCGCGAACATCTGCGAATGCCCGATTGTGAAGTCCTGCCTTGATGTGTCGTTTTTGTTCCCGGAGATAACAGCGGCCGTGGGTTTAATCAACATATGCGGCAAAATCGCCCAATAAAGGGACAGAATAAAGCCAGAAATCAACACGGTGTTGACCGAGCCTGTGTGTAATAAGTACATGACCATCCAGCTCATGACAGAGGCCTGGATCAACATTATGTGACCCGTTAAAAAGACGGCTCTTAGTTTAAATACTTTGACATAAAGCAAGTTCAAAATAAAGCCAAGGACAATAGTATAACCAACTAACTGAACCGAATTGCCCAAGGCTGTCATGGCAGCCGGCATGCCGGCGTAAGGATCAATAATTACGCCCGTTAAACCCAAGGCGTCCTGCATAATACTGATCAATGGCCTAAAAGTAGTTACGATGTAAGCGGCCCCCGCTGATAAAATCATGATACCGACAGCAGTCTTTATGGCTCCGGAAATGACTTTAGCAGCCGGCCGTTTCAGTAACATGTACCCGATCATAACAACAACGGCAAGGAGGACCTCCGGCTTCGTAAAAAACTGATTCAAAAAGAACTCAATCACACTTTGCACCATTGTCAACATTCCTCTCCCTTCAAGGTCAGATGTTTAACAGGGCCTGCTTCACTTTTTCCTCAACTTCCTTACTATCCAAAAAATTCTTTACCGTCACAGTTGGGATATTACCGGGAATATCGATTATTTTTATGAGTTCTTCACTGGTAATAAGCAAGTCAAAGTCACCCATATAACCGGATACTTCCCCGACATTCCTAGTATCGATATTAGCATTAATCCCTAATTTTTCGAAAATAGACTCCAATGCGATCTTTAATAACAGACTGCTCCCCAATCCGTGGCCGCAAACACAGATAACATTTAAGTTTTCCAAATCTGGCACCTCCTTTCGCTTTGTTCATGCTCTGCTTAAACATTTGTTCATGCATCAAACTTTATTTCAATAATAGTTTAACAATTCCGACTTTTATGTGCAATATCTCCACACACATTGCACATATGTTCTTTTTGACCTAAACTCGTCATAATAATTTTACAATTGTGCTCACTTTACTATAATATTAAAGGGTAATCTACAAGAAACACTTTGATCCTGAACATATTTTCTTAAACGCACATTTGCTAATTCAAGTACTTTCAGGAGGTAATGAATAAATGACCAGAGACGTCGATTTTTTGGCGCAAGTAGCCAGAATGTATTATAAGGAGAATCTTTCCCAGGCAGAAATAGCCGATAAACTCTACATATCGCGACCCACAGTCTCTCGTCTTCTTCAGGAAGCTTTAGACAGAGGGGTAATCGAAATCATTATTCATGGCTCCTGGGAACGAGCCACCGAGATTGAGCAGGAGATGTTGAAGCGTTTCAGCCTGAAGGATGTCAGGGTGCTAAAGGGCAGAGGTCGCTCAGATGTTGAGACGCTTGAAGGACTCGGTTTTCTGGCGGCCAGCTATATTGATGGTCTCATCGAGCCAAACGTAGTTTTGGGGGTGTCGTGGGGCAACGCCGTCTTCAACACTATTAAGGCCTTTCGGCCGAACCGGCGGGTACAGATCAAAGTCGTCCAGATATTCGGAGGGGCGCATTACAACAATCCCAAAATCGACGGTCCCGATCTCGTGCGCCAGATGGCGACGATTTACGGCGGGGACTATTATTACCTGCACGCCCCGCTCTATGTCGCCAACGAAGAGGTTCGAAAGGTGTTCCTCCAGCAGTCGATGATAATCCAGACATTGAAACTGGCTGAGAAAGCCAATATCGTCCTAACCGGGATAGGTTCGCTTGATCCCAAGGTTCTCAGCGCGATATGGCCTAGCTATTTGAGCAATGAGGCTTTGACCGACCTTCGCGGAAGGGGCGCCGTCGGTCATATGAATGCCCACCTGTATGATATTAACGGAAAGATATTGAACGTCGATCTTCATAAAGGCATCATCGGGCTGGAGCTAGAGTGTCTTCACCAAATCGAGAACGTCATCGCCGTGGCTGGCAGTGAATACAAGGCAGAGGCCATACTCGGCGCACTGCGCGGTAAGTACCTCAATGTCCTGATCACGGATGATGCCGCGGCATACAAGTTACTTTTTCTCGACAGCTACGGCCGGAAATAGGTTTTGCACCGCAGCCGCTTATTCAAAAGAGGACTAGAATTAGTCCTCTTTTTCGTATTTGGTATTATTTATGCTGTCGCTATCAATTGCAAGACATGGCATCCCCCTGGCGACGTCCGCGTCGTTTATGGCACATTCTATGAAACGCCTTGCATACCGAGCCATCTCTCATCAGCGGAAACTTTTTAGGCAAGGCGGCCGGACAAGCCGGCACTCCGATTGCTCCCTTAAAGTTCAACAGAAAACAGAGAAATAGAAACTCATATGAAGGAAAACGCCTTGGCCGGGTTGTTCACCAGCATATCCTGGATAGCGTCCTCGCTCACTCCGACTTCTCTGAGCAGTGGCACGAACCGTTGAAGTAAATAGGCCATCCCCAGGGTTTCTTTCCCTTTCAGTTCCATGTAAGCCCGCTGGTAGCTAGCCCGACCGGCATCCATAGACAACAGGATTTGTTTTTGAAATCCTCTGTCCACCAACCATTTCAGATTCTCGGCATGAACGGAATCGGAATAATACTTTACTCTGTCCGGCCCGTCATAGCAAATGTACGCACCGGTATTCATCACTTCCCGGTGATAGTATTTATCCGGGTTTTTCTGGACATGACAGATGGCCACATGGGACAGATCCGCCCCGAAAGCTTTCAGATGGTTCGCTACCTCCAGCGCCATTGTCCCTTGCTGGGTATGTACCGAAATTGGACAGCCGGTCCGTTGTTGGGTCAGTGCGGCGGCCTGAAGGGCTCTAAGTTCAAACTTATTAATCGCTGCGTAACTCGTACCGGCCTTTATGACCCCCGCTTTAGCTTTCACTCGCTCAACGATTGGGCCATTGTAACTGTGCAGATCTAAACCTTCATCTATTTCCGCTGCCAGCACGTCTACTATCTTGTTTATGTCTTTGACGGTATTCAGCCAGTGGGTTCGGGTACAATAGAAGCCAGACTTTTGGAATCCGGTGGTCTGAATAATATGGCACTTGCCCCGGAGAGCCTCGGCAATCTCAAGATTCTTGGGGACATTTCGCCCACAGCCGATTGGATTCATGTCGAACACTGATTTACCGCCTGCTTCAACCCAGTATTCCAGTTCACGCTTACTGGCTTCCACCGAATCCAGCAAAAAATCAATATCCTCCCGTACTTCCTCGCCGCCGGAGCGGATGACATGGTCGTGGGCGTTGCATACCCCTAGCTCTTGCGGCGAAATGTCTCCTAGCAAGGTTCTCACAAAACTCATAATCTGGCCCCCTTGTCATTTAATTATAAGGATGTTGCTCCGACTCGCTTTGCAATCGGTCTATCTTTCCGACCGTAAGACGATCGGCTTTGGAATATAGCATAGAACATTTGTTCATCTGTTTATCATTTGATTAGTTCCAGCTTATCAAAATACTGAATTGTGTGTCAATAACAATATCGCAAATGGTTAATTTAGCACAAACGTTCATGTTAGACAATCGGAATCTCCGGTCAGGTCATACAGCAAAAGTTGACAATTGTTGTGTCCTTTCGCTCAACTTCGGGGTCTTTGCAAATACTACCATCCGGATTTTAATCGGCTCTTTGGGGCCATAGACTTATAAAAAAAGCGGCCGGCCGTAAGTCAATTCCATGTCGAGATGATTGATGTCATTGAACAAGCGGATACAAGGCACACCTTTATAGAAGTCAATAACACTGACGGACGCGTTGTCAACCCAAAAAGGAAAACGCCGGTTTAAACTGCCGTACGTCAAAACAGTCAGGAAGGCCCGGATATACCCGCCGTGGCTGACGGCCGCCACGACCTGACCGGGGTGATTGCCAACAACCTTGTCTTTAAATCGGTTCACCCGCTTCAGAAGACTCGCGATCGCTTCCGCCCCTTTCACCCGGGGGCGCGTCATCGTCCGAGAGGCCCCCATGTTCATCCAGGCTTCAACTCGCTCGTGTAACCGCGGGTTGGTCTGCCGCAATTCCTGCATACTTTTGTCAGACAACACGCCGAAGTCATATTCGATAAGATCATCATCTATAGTTATTTCCAGATCAAACCTTTGGGCCACGGCCGTTGCCGTATTGTAAGCGCGCTGTAAGGGACTGGAGTAAATGTTGGATACAGCATAGCTCTCCATCCGTTTGGCAACCAGCTCTGCCTGTTGAATACCCACAGAATCAAGCCCTTCATCCTTCGTCCCCTGTATCCGGCCATAATCGTTGGAGGCTATTCGCCCATGCCGGATGAGAACGAGCCGTGTTACCTCATGGAGTTCAATTTCGTAATGCCTTTTCATCTTTTTATCTTTCCCCCGTATCCAATCGTGTTCCGCTGTTCATCACGCGGCCATCAGTTCCCCATGAAGAGGCCTTCAGGAACACCCTGGAGGCCTTGATCATTCTAAGTTTGTAAAATCGGAGCTGACCGTGGTAATTTCACGAGCACAGACTTAAGAACAATCGAGTGCCATTACGGCGTCAAGGTCGCCATAGTACATGGCCCCCAGAATTTTTTCCACAGCCTCAGGTGATACCGGTCTAGGATTATTGCGAGTGGAACCTTTGAGAGTATTCGAAATCAGTAAGGGAATATCTTGTTTAAAAATTTTCTCAGTAATGCCCAGTTCCCTGAGTGCAGTCGGCATTTTCAGTCGATCGTTCAACTCCTGAACGGCGGATATGAAACAAGGTTTCTCCACACGCCGGGCAAGGTAGCCAAGTTTTTCTTTTACCGATTTATCTGCTACGTTGTATGCGAGGACGTACGGCAGACCTAATGCGATCAACTGCCCGTGTCCCAGGTCATACATCCCACCGAGGGCATGAGCCAACCCATGGTTCATGATAGTTCCCACGTTGGCAAAAGCGCACCCCGCAAGGCACTGGTAATTATGCACCTTTTCGCGCGCTCCGGAGTCTCCATGATAGGAGACAGGAAGATAGCGAAACAGCCCTTCGATTGCTCCCGCCGCCATTTGCTCGGTAAAATCGTCAAGCGCGGGATGAAGGAAGCAT
>Ga0316231_1002977_pt1 | contig 15448 bp, 13 predicted proteins | sample TBH18027metaG_FD_206002 | JGI IMG/M metagenome (GOLD analysis project Ga0316231, IMG submission 206002) | Freshwater microbial communities from Trout Bog Lake, Wisconsin, USA - TBH18027 | ecosystem: Environmental > Aquatic > Freshwater > Lake > Hypolimnion/Profundal zone | place: USA: Wisconsin...
GATTGTTCTTTTAGTTTCATCCAAAAAGTTTCCTGCTCCCTTACTTCTTGTTACCGTGTTTATGATTTCTCCGAAGGCAGGCAAGTGTTTGCTTAAACATGTCCCATGGAATTGTTTTGTATGCAAACTATTTTTCGACAAAGTATAGGTTTTTCCTGCATGGGTATCGCCATCCTTTCAAAAAAGCATACGTTAAGGATCCATGTCACTAAAATCTAGGATTTCTGGGCTGTCCCGTGGTCCTGGGTTTTATTTAATGGCATTTGATATACTGCCCTCAATATAGACGCAGACGAAAAGACCGATAGACCTTTTATTTCAAAGGCCATCGGTCTCTTCTTTTATTGGGCGATTAGATGCTAAAGTTCGCTAGCCTTAATGCCGCAAGCCGAGTTCCCTGTGGTCTACTGCTTCCGGCGGTTCTTCCATCCAATTCTTATCGATTAATAGTTTGGCCCCGTCAGCGGCATATTGACCGATTTCGGTCGCAAGGCGCATATAACTTCCCTGTAAGTCTTTGCGCATACTTACTGACATAGCAGTTCCATAAGCGGCCATTCCGGCTTGATTAAGGACAACCGCATGACTCAACATCAGTCTGTCGGAAAATGGGGCAACCGTAGAATTTGTTACACCCGAATCCGAAGTCATTGGGATGGGAATATTCTCTTCTTGCAAAACTTCCCGAAAAATTTCGACATGCTTGATCGCGATTTCCACTCCACGGTTCATGTATTCCCGCACGTTTGGCGACTCCGCGACCTGACTGAAGCCGGTCAGGAGTATTTTACCCATGATATTGTTGCGGATATTGGAAAACAGAGTGCCGATTTCCGCCGCCAACAGTTTCCGGTCCTGATCGCCGAAGAAACTCCCCATAAAATTGTGGCTGTGTACAGACTCTGCCTTCTCACCTACCGTAATATAGGGCGCACGGATATATAGTCCCTTCTCCAACAGAAGGCTGGTTGTTCGTTCATCCAGATCCAAGATGGCAATGCTCAAATCATGATAAAGCTTGCGCACATCGGCGCGGGTCGATTCGGCCATAGCAAGACCAGTCATCGCCATCCGAAGGTTGAGGTTGAATTTCATATATTGCAACTGATAAATGTCGGAATACAATGCCGGCGCATCTAGTTTGACATCATTATCAGTGAACCCTTGGGGAAGGGGAATACCTTCGTTCTGGAATATCTGGCTGATCTGGGAAGTTGTTTTCTCCATTAGGGATACTGTGTCCTGGTAGATTGGCCGCGCTTGGTCATTGGGTTCCTTCGCGGCACTGAATTTTTGCACACATAGCAGCATGGTGTCACCCATGTATTGGAACCAAAGGACGCCAATCTCGGTGGAGGTAAGCGGGGTTCTATGCTCTGTCGCCATTGTAACACACTCCTAAGCGAGTCCTATTTGGGTTAATATGCCGTCAAAGGCAACTCGGTATTCGCAGGGACATGGGTGACCCCAATCAGAAGGTATACATCTTTGGGCTATGCCACACTACCCGTTCTTACAAAGCTACAGACGCTACTACATTTCACTGAATAAAAAACTCCTACAACTTTTTCGTTGTAGGAGTTTTACACTTTTGATTAACACCTAATGAGCTATATGGAAACTATAGTTGTTGCCAGAATTGTTATCCCAATTCGATGCACAATCTTTAAACGCGATATTTAGCGTGTCTGCGTATTGCATCGGAATATCTGCAGTGAACCCGTGGTCCGTTTTCTCCATTTTATAGTCGTTTACATGGTTCCAATCTCCATCAAACCCGACATGTGCCCATACTGCTCCTGCACCGCTTTTAACCAACAACCCGTTGTATATGACTTTCACGGAATCGTGGGCGCGAGGATCCGCAGGAGTAATTGCTAAACCATTGTCTTCGAACTTTTTGTTACTATTCAACATCGAAGGGCCTCCCTTTAGTATAGGATACCCTTAGGTTCCCCTTACTAGCGCGAATCAATCCAGTCTAGCTCGTCAATCGGAATATTACATATTTTGTACTGGAGCCCGATTGCAGGTGTCAAATAAGGAGCCCGGTCGGAACCACGGGACTCCTGCGGACTTCCCTTGAAGCTAACCCTGAAATCCGGAACTGACAGACACCTAGTCTACAGCAATTCGGGGCGAGCGAAAACTGAAATGATTGTCTTTCAGCCCGGTATGTATTAGCTATAGCCCTTTTAGCGACACTCTTATACGACATGATGCCGTAACAGTATTCGTCATGTTAGTTTTTGGGTTTGTAGTAGTTTTTTTGCGCGCGTTATTTTGATTTTGGAATTCTTAACTTCTTGAACTATAAGCGGCTGGCTGCGTAAATCGTTTCCCTTTTGTTCTAATGGCACCTTGGCTCTCTGCGGTATTTGACTATCATCATACACCAGTTTTATCCCTGTAACTTCGGACGTTCCAACGTCCAAGGCTACAAGGTCATCAGGACCAAGTTCCTTCAACGATGCCTTGCCCATCGCCCGCATCGCTTCCTGTAGCTCCTCCATCATGGCTGTTAGTGTATTTACAACATTTGTGGCCGCTAGCTCGATATCAAGTTTTGATTTGGCCGGAGAATCGTAAAATACCAGGGTGTTAGACGGCTCCCACGGGGTGACTTTATCGAATTGGTTATGTACCAAGGCTATCAGCGGAACCGTACCAAGGTAGATGGCATCCGCGCCTAGCGCCAGAGCTTTTAGACACTGGCCAGGGGTAAAATATCCACCTGAAACAATAAGGCTAATCGGACGGTCTTTTAGATATCGTCTGGCACGAACCAGGGCATAAAGGCTTGGTAATCCAAAATCGTCCTGTTTGATCGGTGCTGCTGATTCGCAACCGCCTTCGCCGCCATCGATGACGACAGCGTCAAATCCCAGGTTCACCGCCACAGACAAATCTTCTTCAAGATGATCGGTCGCCATCAGTTTTAGCGCTATGGGAATACCATTAGCCTTTTGCCGCAAATCCTTCATGAACCCGGGCCAGTCTTCGCACCTTTGCACCCCAGGCGGCGCTGGGAGGGATATGGCCGGCTGGCCTGGAGCCAACCCTCCCAGGATTCGGGCTCTACCTTCAAGATCGTTAGCTTCGATGCGAACTGGTCCCATATCGGAGCCCCGCCCCATTTGGACCTCTAGCATATTGGCGGTGGCAATTTGTTCACTGGTTCGTCCACCCCAGGGCCAACGAGAAATCTGAAGAACATACTTATCGGCCTCCTCCCGTTCCTCGGGTAAGAGTGGCCCTTCTCCAGAACATATTGCAGTTTGAAGTGTCTTGGCTGCTTTGGCCAGAGCCCGCTTAGCACCTTCGCTCAGACCTAAACCGTAGGACATCCCGCTGATCATGAGCGGGATGCTTATGGTCAGTGGCTTTTCCGCACATTTGCCAATCGTTACGCTCATGTCAACGTAGGTACTTTCGGGAAGGGAAAATCCAGTCATCATCCTAGGGGTAAACATCAGGTTTTCGAATCCGAGAAATTGCTTGGGAGAGCCTAATGGCCGTTTCAGAACTCTTCCACTCTGAGCACGTAAGCTTAATTCTACCGCATTTAAGACCGAAAAGCGTTTCAGCGCCGGAAACAACTCGAAAAGGTTCTGTCCGTATTTGTCCTTGAGCAGTCTAGTCATAATGTTATTAACAACAATCTTAATAATGTACCGCATGATAGGTTTTGCTAAAAAAACCAACATAAGAAAGCATACTAGCAGAATCAGCAGAAGTAGTAGCCAGCCGAGGTTAGCTGTGATGAATTGCATTATCGTTCCCTCCATAGTTTTCCGTCTACAGTATGCTACCATTAGTACGGTTATATACCGGACTGGCTGTCCTCCTATGCCCCCTATGTTACCCAGGTGAAAGACGCCAATAGATAAATGCCGCTAAGAATAATTAGCGGCATTTATCATATAAACAATGGCTCCGCCCCTGGCGCATTGAGCAAGTGGATTGCACAATTAAAACAGGGATCAAAAGAACGGACAACCCTGCCTACTTCAATCGGGCTGTCGGAATCGGCTACCGGTGTACCTATAAGCGCCTCCTCCGCCGGCCCCCGCCGGCCTTTGCCGTCCCGCGGCGAAAAGCTTATCGCCGTCGGCGTGATTATCTCATAGTGAACAACTTTATAATCCTTAATCCTGACCCAGTGGCCCAGAGATCCTCGCATGGACTCAGTCAGCCCAACCCCTTCTCCTTGCTCAGTCGGCGCATAGGGATAATGAGAGGGAGCACCTGGGACCAATTGACCCAACCAACCTTCAGCCAGGTCGCACAGCTGCACCACTTCCAGCGCCCTTGCCAGCAGACGGTCCATTACCGACACCCCGCGGCGGTAACCTCCGTGGACCCAGGCACGGGCCAGCGGTCCACATTCAAAAGGAAGCCCTTGATAACGTGGGGCTTTGACCCAGCTATAGGCACCAGCCTTATGCAAATCGGGATTGGTCTCGCTTTCTTCTGGCTTCTGTACTTCGTTATGGCTCTGATACCAGCTATAATAGGTTTCTTGCGTCATGTCGCTAATATTTAAGCTTTGTACCGAACCGCCCTTGGCAATTGTACCAGCGGATATCTGCTGCTTTTTTGTCACCGGCTCGGGAAACCCCCCGAATGACAGCATATTAGCGTAACCTCGGCCTATGTCGTAATAGTCTTTATAGTATTCGCTGATGGTCAGCACATCAGGTACATACACTTTTTCCGCGAATTCTTTGATTTCTCGCAACCAGCCGTAATAGGAGGCTATTCGATCAGCCGATACCTGCTCCGTAACGCCTGTCGGCATGATGGTCTGGACATGGGGCGCCTTCGCTCCGAACAGGGCTACCATGGCATGGGCATGCATCGCATATGTAACAGCGAGTTTAACGTGACTAAAGATTTCATCATTGGCCTTTCGAGGAAGCCGGTAATCGCCCTTCTGGCGAGGTACGAACGGCGGCAAGTCGGGGCCTTGAACATAGTCGAGCAAGGCTAAAAGGTAGAAATGCCTTATGTGATTTTGTATCATGTCGGCGGCCTGAATCAGATTTATCAGATGCTGTCCATTCGGAGTGGCATCAACATGGTACACCTGCTGAAGAGCCAAGTTTGCGGCAACGGCGTGCGGGCTGGGGCAAATACCGCAAGTACGCTGGGTAAGGAGGATGGCGTCCCTCGGATCACGCCCTTCCAACATTTTTTCAAAACCACGGAAATAAATGCCGCTAATCCAGGCGTCACTGACTCTACCATCGTTAATTTCGACATCCACCCGCATGCACAGCTGGGTGCGCGTGACGGGACAGATTATTCTTCTTGTCATCGCTACTTCATCCCATCCCTGTCTTCGGTCTTGAAGAAGTCGCCAACCTTGCGGGCAAATGATTTCTTGCGTCTTCGTCCATTTGCTTTTTCCAGTTTTTCAGTCTCGCTCAATAGAGCCTTCTGCTGCGTGATAAGGTCGTCCAACTCCTGCTTGACCTGCTCCAAGTTTTCCGGTGGGGCCGATTCCCTGGGCTTGGTGCCGTCGACATAATGCTTATGAATACGCCGGCCGAATACACTTGCTGCTAGATGAGTGCCCACGGCGCCTACCGCCAGAGCCCCCAGAGTAGCACCTGTCTTGGTAACATTCATCTTCACCGCAGGAGTTTGCACATCTGGAAGGTGGTTATAAAAAGGCATCATACCGTCAGGAAAGTTCGGGCTGGCGCAGCCAATGCACGGTGCGCCGGCTTTTACCGGCCAGTTGGTATATTCATTCCATTGCCGTACAGGGCAGTCGGCGTGGGTCACCGGTCCTTTGCAGCCTACTTGAAATAGGCACCCCTCTTCACCGGGGAAGGCTGCAAAAATACCGTCCTCAAACTGCTGTCGGCGGTGACAAAGCTCATGGATTGTTTTACCATAAAACATCTTGGGTCGGTTGTAGCTGTCAAGGTCGGGCATGCCGTAAAGCACCAAGTGGCTAAACGTTCCGGTCATCCAGTCGGGATGGGCCGGACAGCCGGGAATATTAATCACTGTTCGATCGGTAATAACGTCCCAAACTCCCTTGGAGCCGCTCAGGTTTGGGTGAGCGGCGGCAGGGCCGCCCCAGCAGGCACAGGCGCCCACAGCTATCACATGTTTTGCCTTAGGAGCAAATTCTTTTAACGCGGCTAATCCGGTTACCATCTCGCCATCCCGCAAAAAGACATAGTTGTAGCGGCCCTCGTCTGCCGTTATCACTGATCCTTCCACCACCAGCCAGAAGTTGCCTGCCTCTTTTTCCACCGTATCCAGCATGCCCTTAACCATCTGATCGCCGTCGACAGAGTTGTAGGACCAATGATATCGTAAATCCAGCATATCGTTGATCAGTTGATAAAAGTCGGGACTGACGCCGTTGTCCCATGATATAGAATCGCCCACGCAGGTGCCCAACTGAATCCAGACCACCGGAGGCTTGGTGATTTTCATCTGGGCATGGGCCTCCTGCATGATGGGAATCAGCATATGCGAAAGACTCAGCGTAATTGTCGAGGACATGCAAAGTTCTATGAACTCCCGCCGTGTAAGCATTAGCTTGACTCCTTCAAATTTCTTTTTGTGTGTCACCGTGTTGCGCCGGGTCACACTTCGGTTCCTTTTTGATATACCCAGTAAACATGGCCTGGAGTTTGGCCGGGTCCTCCGTGAACACCAGATAGAGATGAAGCGGAATGGTTCCGACGAATAACATTCCGATGAAATACTTGATTATTCGAATCGTGTTCAGTCCGTGCATTGTTTTCTGAAGCCAGACAGTATCGTCAGGAAAAAGAAGAGCGATGCCACATACGATTGAGAGTAGAATAGCGGCTAGCCAGACGGTATACAGCGCTTTCTGGCCCGGGTTATATCTTCCGTAATTCGGGGTCTCATTCGTAATAAACATGTAGTATCGCGAGAAGCTGCGAAGATTCTGCAAGTCGCGCGGGAGAAATATCACTTCCGTGAACTTGCGGGTATAGATATAGTAGTACATCTGGCCAAAGACATTCACGATCAGGACCATAGCGGCTAAAAGATGAACATAGCGGACAGTACCCATCCGGAAATGCAACACTGTTACCGGGTTGTCAAGATACAAACCGGTCAGTACGAGAGTGGATACAGCGGCGACTAGCGTCCAGTGAAATATCCGGATCGGCAGCGGTTGCAGCAGCAACTTCAATTGTTGGTCCCCCCGCAGGAAATTTTAGCTAATGCTAATGTTTCCATTCTACGGGATACTATTCGCCTGGCTACTATGGCTCTCTGTACCCCGGGAGAGCGCGAAATCAAATAGCCGCGCGAGTCTGCGCGGCCTGGCTTGTTATCTTAAGAAGAGCGCAAATTTTCAGTTGGGATGCTACCTACTGGCCCGGTCAGCTTAAAAGGCCCTTTTTACTCCCGTGACTGCGGCAGTTACCGAGTCCAAGGCAACAAGGTCATCAGGACCAAGATCCTTGAGCGATGCCTTGCCCAACGCCCGCATCGCCTCCTGCATTTCCAAAACCATAGATGTCAATGTGTTTACAACACTGGTGGCTGCCAGGTCGATATCAAGGCTTGTTTTAGTTGGAGAATCGTAAAACACCAGCGTGGTAGGCGGTTCCCATGGAATCGCTTTTTCCAACTGGTTATGGACTAAGGCGAGAAGAGGCACTGTGGCAAGGCCGACAACATCAGCCCCTAAAGCCAGGGCTTTGAGACACTGGCCCGGAGTAAAATAGCCTCCTGTCGCGATTATGCTGATCGGGCGGTCTTTCAGAAACCGCTTGGCCCTACATAAAGCATGCATGCCTGGTATTCCGAAATCATCCTCTTTGATCGGAGCTGCACCATGGGACCCGCCTTGGGAGCCATCGATGATAACAGCGTCAAACCCCAAATCCACCGCCATAGACAAATCTTCCTCAATACGATCGGTAGCCATCGTTTTTAATCCGATGGGAATACCGTTGGCCCGTTGCCGCAAATTTCTCATAAACTCGGGCCAGTCTTCAGGCTTTTGGAGCCCAGGCGGCGCTGGTAGGGATATGGCCGGCTGCCCGGGGGCCAACCCTCCCAGGATTCGGGCTCTACCTTCTATCTCTGCAGCTTCGATGCGAACTGTGCCCATGTCTGCACCCTGCCCCATTTGAACATACAGCATATTGGAGGCGGCAATTTGCTCGCTGGTTCGCGCACCCCAGGACCAGCGGGCGATCTGCATAATATACTTATCGGCTTCCTCCCTTTCCTCGGGTAAGTATGGCCCCTCTCCAGAGGATATGGATGTTTGGAGTTGTCTGGCCGCTCTGGCCAAAGCACGCCTTGCTTCCTCACTGAGAGCCGTACCGTAAGCCATTGAACTAATTATAAGGGGAATGCTTACAGTCAGAGGTTTTTCGGCATTTGGGCCAATCGTTACGCTCATGTCTACCTGGGCGCTTTCGGGAAGGGGTAACCCAGTCATCTGCCGGGGCGCAAACATCAGGTTCCCCATGCCGAGGAAATGCTTGGGAGAGCCCAATGGTCGCACTAGCGCTTTTCCAGTTTCGGCACGCAAGCTTAATTCCACTGTGTTTAAAACCGAAAAGCGTTTCAGGGACGGAAACAACTCAAAAAGATTCTGCCGATACTTGTCGGTCAGTAGCTTGTTCGTGGCGTCGTTAACAATGATCCCGATAATATACCGCATGATCGGTTTTGCTAATAAAGCTAATATGACAAAGCCTACTAGCAGAATCAGCGAAATAAGTAGCCAGCCGAGATTAGCTGTGATGAATTCCATTATATCGTTCTCCTCCATCGTTATACGTCTTCAGTATGCGCTTGGTGGGGCTACATACGGAGGCTGTAGGAGGGGTGCCAGCTCCTCTTGGCTTGAAGACTCTTTTGACCCCAGTCGCCTTGGCGGTGAGAGCATCCAAGGCCACGAGGTCATCAGGACCAAGTTCTTTCAACGATTCTTTACCTAAAGCCTTCATCGTTGCCTCCATTTTGAGAACCATGGATGTGACTGTATCTACTACGCTATCAGCAGCCTGGTCGATGTTAAGTTGTGTCTTGGCCGGAGAATCATAAAATACAAGCGTGGACGGCGGTTCCCACTGCATTGCCTTTTTAAATTGATTTTGTACTAGGGCATAAAGAGGAACCGCACCGAGGTAGACGGCATCAGCCCCTAATGCCAGGGCTTTAAGACACTGGCTTGGGCTCCCTGGATGACAACGGCGTCGAACCCTAGTTCCTCCGCTACAGACAGGTCTTTCTCAAGGCGATCGGTTGCTAAAATTTTTAAGGCTATGGGAATACCATTAGCCTTTTGCCGCAAATTTTTCATAAACTCTGGCCAGTCTTCGATGCCCTGAACCCCAGGCGGACCTGGAAAAGGCTCGGCCGTCTGTCCGGGATTCAGTCCCGCAAGTATTCGGGCTCTGCCGTCAAGATCCGTTGCCCCGATACGAACAGATCTCATCCTCTCGCCATGCTCCATTTGAACTTCAAGCATATTAGCGGTGGCAATTTGTTCGCTGGTTCGGCCACCCCATGACCAGCCAGCTATCTGAAGAATATACTTTCCGGCCTTCTCCCTTTCCTCAGGTAAGTAGGGCCCCTCTCCAGAACATGTAGCTGTATTGAGCATCTTGGCTGCTTTAGCTAAAGCCACTTTCGCTTCCTCGCTTAGAGCCAACCCGTAGGCCATCCCGCTGATCATGAGCGGAATACTTACAACCAGTGGTTTCTCAGCCTTTTTGCCAATCGTTACGCTCATGTTAACTGCGGGACTTTCGGGAAGGGATACTCCGGGTATTTGCCGGGGAGCGACCATGAGGTCATCAAAGTCAAGATCCTTGTGCGTGAACAGTTTCGATACAGCTTCGTTTACAACTGTTTTGACGATATACCGCAAAGCAGTTTTGCTTATCAAGATTAGTGCTATTAAAAAAACAGCTGATAGCAGAATCAGCAGGAGAAGTGACCAACCGGAAGTAGGTATGATGATTTGAATTATTTTCCCCTCCGTACTTGTTGACTAGAGTATGCCACATTGTGCCAGGCCCTATACCGGAAGGGTGGCATGGCGGAAGGAACTCAGTAAGCGGTAACCCTGTGCTTTCATAGGAAAAGCGCCCGCAGGGGCGCTCGGGGACAGGGGCACTTACTATACGTTTTCTCTCATTCCGATCATTGCCAGCAGCATGAATCCGACTAAACCAAATAATAGATATAGTCGCAAAAAGACCACCTCCCCCTACTGCGCAGACTTTGCACTCATTTATCTTGATCGTTATTCTTCTCTCTTAATGATTCATTGTAAGTGCCAGCGTCGTCTTAATCGTCCTTATTTAATCGTTTCGCTGCGGGCTGAGGCATTAGGAACCTCGCGCGAATCCGCGAAAACTTTGTACCGCTTGGCAGGAGTGCTTTCAGACTTTGAGGCAACACTAAGCCGTAGATCGACGCTCCAATTAAATAGGAAATTACGTTTTTTAGGGGTGATGGCACTGTTCCTTCGAACCTAAATAACAGGGAGATTGTGTATATCATCAGAAACACAGAGCAGGAGAATAGCCATCCCTTAAAATATAGGTTCTGGCTGGTTATTAGAAGGATCAGATAGGAAAATAGTATGCCACTACCTGCGCAAAGGCCGAGTTGTATCACAAGCGCCAATGCGATTTCACCGGAAGAAAATGGCATGGTATGTCCATAGAGCATGATGGCCGTCCAATCGACGTAGCGCATAGTAGACAAGTCCGCCCAACCTGCAAAAAAACTCCACGCATTTGCTGCGACGCCGCCATTGCACCTGCGATACATCCCCTGAGCAATCGGTCTGTCATATCCAGCCTCCTACCCGTAAGAGTTGTTTTTGTTCAGTGCTCCCACAGCAAAGAAGTGCAAGAGAACAACAAGACCGGGGGAGGCACAAGGTTGCCCCGGTCTTGTTTTGTTGCGCAGCAGTGGAATTTTCATGATTCAAAAACGTTTGTATAACTTCCGACGAAAGCCTTCTTTTACCAGCTATGGTAAAGGTCCTGGAGCTAACTTTACAGGCTCCATGGCCTATACATGGATTCCCAGTGCAGGGGAACACTACAATGTACTTGTCCTGCGGGAGAAATAAGGTGATTGCCTGTGGAGAATTCCTCTAACCCAGAAGACTTTGAAAAAGAAGGGCTGGAATCTCAGCTTGAGGACCTACAGGCTTTATCTGTTCATGCCCGCGAAGTGGCCCAAGGCATGGGGGCGCTTATTCAGTCCCTGCAAGACACCCAATCCGTGTATTTGAAGGTAGCCCAGAATGAGGAGTATCTGAAAGCCAAAATCGGCGAGAGTTTCGATACCAACTACCGCCGATTTGTGATTCCCTCGTTAGACAACCGTAGTGCCTTGGTCGTCTATCTTAAGGGACTGGTCGATGTAACCGAGATCGATCAATTTCTTCTCCTGCCGCTAATGAATTCCCAGCAGTTTCCGCAGAAAAAGGAGGTCGCCGGGAAGCAGGGACTGATATCGCTGCTGACGGACGTCCGGGTTTCTATATCCGCTGTCAAGGAAACGTCTCTTTGGGCTGAGACCTGTGACGCGATCATGGCCGGAAATGCTGTGCTTTTTGTCGATCAATGCGATGCAGCGCTGATTCTTTCGGTCCGAAAACCGGAAGGCCGCGCGGTTTCAGAACCCGCCACCGAGAGTGAAGTGCGGGCGCCACGGGACGGCTTTACGGAGAAAATCCAGACCAACACCGCTCTCATCCGCAGCAGGATCAAAGACCACGGCTTGCGGTTTGAAGAGTTTAAGATCGGTGAAAGAACGAAAACCACCGTTCTTCTGGGTTATATTGAAAGCCTTGCCAGCCCGTCGATTCTTGATGAGGTAAGGACACGGCTGAAGCGGATCAAGGTAGACGGCGTTTTAGGGAGCGCGTATATCGAGGAACTGATCGAAGATTCCCCTTTCTCGGTTTTTCCTCAAATCGACCATACCGAAAGGCCCGACAAGGCCAGTGCGGCGATTCTGGAGGGGCGAATTGTCATTATGGTTGACACTACCCCTTTTGTAATGATCGTTCCCACCGTTTTTTGGGATTTTTTGCAAAGTACCGGAGATTATTATGATCGATATTTTACAGGCACCTTTTTCCGCTGGATTCGATTTATTGCGTTATTTTTGAGTGTTTCGGTGTCATCCTTCTATGTACTGACGACTTCCTTTCATCAGGAGATGCTTCCAACCAAACTGATTCTAAAAATAGCGGAAGGCAGAGTCGATGTCCCCTTTCCCGCTTTCGTGGAAGTGCTTATTATGGAAATAGTTCTGGAAATAGTTAAGGAAGCAGGTCTCCGGCTGCCGAAGGCAATCGGACAAAGCGTGACTTTCGTGGGCTCGATTATTATTGGACAGGCAGCCATAAGCGCCGGACTTGCGGGCCCGGCCCTGATTGTTGTCGTCGCCGTTGCCGCCATATGTTCCTTTGCCATTCCCTCTTACGGCCTGGGGAATGCTCTGAGACTGCTAAGATTCCCGCTGCTTTTTTCAACGGCGATCTTCGGTATTTTTGGCTATCTGGCCGGACTGACGTTCATGGTGCTGCATCTGTTATCGCTACGTTCTTTCGGGGAGTCATTCTGGTGGCCGCTTATTCCCTTCGACAAAGGCGGCATGAAAGATGTGTTCGTCAGAGTCCCCTGGTGGCAGATGGTAAAAAGGCCGGGATTGAGCCATTCTCAGGACGCCACAAAACAGCCTGCCGGCAGTCTGAAGCCCGGGCCGCCTGACAAAGGGTAATAAAAATAATAACGGTTAATATGGTGTGCTATGAAAAAAGTAACGGCTGTAATCTTGATAGTCATAAATACGTTACTTCTGACCGGTTGCTGGGGGATGCGGGAGATCAATGAACTCGGCCTGGTAATGGCTGTCGGCATCGACAAGGATGCCGGGTCAAACGACTATATCGTGACAGTCCAAATCGCCAAGCCAACGGTAGAGGGAACAAGCAAGGTTAACAAAGTCTGGATCGGGACCGCCCGGGGGAAAACGATATTTGACGCGGTTAGGGCGCTGGCGCAGATTTCATCCCGGCGGATCATGTGGGCTCATAACAATCTTATTATTATCGGCGAAGCGGTCGCAAGGGACGGTATTTTGCCGGTAATCGATTTTTTTTCCCACAATCCTGAGGTCAGGATGCAGACCTTCGTGGTTGTGGCAAAAGGTGACGCCAAACAATATCTTGCTTCGGCATCGGGACTGGACGAGATTTCCGGCCTTGGTTTCAGGGAAATGTACCGCTACGAGCTATTAACCGCCAAAAGTGTCCAGTCGAACATGCTCAGGATAACCAGGAAATATTTTACTGAGGACAGGCAGCCGGTAATAGCTGGCATCGATTTTGAGCAGGAAGTTATCAAGGCAGGCGCTGAAAGCGCGAAACACGAAATAAAAACAATCGTACTAGGCGGGGCGGCGGTATTTAAAGGAGCTAAAATGATCGGCTGGCTGTCGCCGGATGAAACCCGGGGGTTGGCCTGGATTCGCAATGAAACTGCAACCACCCTCGTTACGGTTCCGGCGCCTGGCGATGAGAACAGAAGCGTCTCGGTGGAAACAACCAAGGTCAAAGCTAAAATCGAGACAGAGGTAAATGACGGCGTTCCGGCCATAACGATCAAACTGTCCGGTGATGCCCGTATCGTCGAGGAAGATAGCGCGACTGATCTGTCGATCGACGAGTTCAAAGCCGTAATTGAAAAACTGGTCGAGGAGAAAATAGCGCAGATGTCAGGCTGACGCTCAATAAAGTGCAAAATGAATATAAAAGCGACGTTTTAGACTTCGGAGCAAACCTACACGCCCAGCATAAAAAGGAATGGGATCAAATAAGGAGTGAGTGGCCGAGCCTGTTCCCAGGCGTCCCGGTAAACATTGTGGTCAATATCAGGATCAAAAGCAGCACAACTCTGCAGCAGCCTCTGCAGGATATTAAAAAGTGGGTCAGGTAAATGATGAGCATAAAAATAAGCAGAACGATGTATTTCTTGCTGATTGTAAATATATTGTGGGATAAGGCCATCGGCGCCACCTCCTCGGTGATGGCCAGGGCAGTCGGGCAGGACACCTGGATATCCATGTCCTTCGGGTTTATGGTCGGCGCCCTGGTCATGCTCATCATGGCCTATCTTAATTCGCGGTTCCCGGAAAAAACCATCGTCCAATATACTGAAGAACTGTGGGGAAAGGTGGCCGGCGTAATTATCGGATTGCTATTGGCGGTTTTTTTCATAGTCGCGTTCGGAGTGTGCGCCAATGTGCTGATCATCCACGCCAGCGCCTACTTTCTGCCGGAGACACCGGTGATTGTCCTCTGTGTGGTTTTTACCCTGCTCTGCATGTACGCCGTATACCTGGGAATTGAAGTGATTGCCCGCTACGCGTTTTTTGGCATTGGGTCGATTCTACTGATGAATGGGTTGATGACCTTGGGGGGGCTTGAGGACTTTCGCCTGATTGATCTGCTGCCATTGATGGACAGAGGGATTCTGCCGGATATTTCGGGCAGTATTTACCTGTTCGGTGACACTGCTCTCGCCATCTTGGCCGCCGGCTTTCTTTACCCCCTGCTGGATTCTGGAAAACACACACTTTCACTGTCTTTTGGGGCCATGATCGTCGGCGGAGCTTTGGTCACAGTCTGGCCGGTGTTTGAGACCGCGGTACTGGGGGCGGGAGTCATGGAGCGGTATGTGTTCTGTTGTATGGAACAGGCCCGGGCTACAGAGCTGACCAGATATTTTCCTCGCTTCGAGCTGATTATGGTGTCCCTTTTTACCGCTGGATGCGTTGTGCAGTCGTCGACAATGGCCTATTGCGCGAAAGTTGCTATCAGACAAGCCACAGGAATCAAAAAGGATAGCTATGTTATTATTGCGCTGACGGTTATTGGCGTCACCGTCACCTATTTTATCGGCGTCGACAATAACTACTACTCGAATTTCCTTGCTTACCCCTGGTCGCAGATTTGTGCGGCCCTATGCATCGGATTGCCTACTCTCCTGCTGTTGACAGCCTGGGTGAGAGGAAAACTGAAACACCAAGAAGCTCCCCTGCCCCCTGAAAATCATTCTAATTGCTGAGAATAATATTAGGAGCCAACACCTTATCTATCTTCAAAACGAGAATGCCGGCCTAGGGCCGGCATTTGCTCTGTCTCATTCTTTTGGTTCATCATCCTCGCGTGGTAACGGCTTGAGTGCGGGTTGAAGGGCAAAGCTTGGCGATGACCGAGTGATCCCCACGCGTTCACGTGCTTTTTGTTCTCATGCCATAACTGCTGCTATCACGCCGCGCGCCAGGAACCCCACAAAAAGGATGATAACCCAAAAATACAAGTAATTCCAGTGGATTAGCTGGACTACATTGGCGACAGCCATGAGAGGAAACACAACCAGCG
>Ga0316231_1002978_pt1 | contig 15436 bp, 16 predicted proteins | sample TBH18027metaG_FD_206002 | JGI IMG/M metagenome (GOLD analysis project Ga0316231, IMG submission 206002) | Freshwater microbial communities from Trout Bog Lake, Wisconsin, USA - TBH18027 | ecosystem: Environmental > Aquatic > Freshwater > Lake > Hypolimnion/Profundal zone | place: USA: Wisconsin...
ACGGATTAACAGGCTTATTCAATCGTCGCTGGATGGATCAAAATGTGGACCGGTCGTGGGACCAGGCCAAACTCCACGGCTCTTCTTTCGCCATATTGATGATGGATGTAGACAACTTCAAAAAATACAATGACCGCTATGGACATCAAACGGGGGATGATTGTCTGCGCGGTGTTGCCAACGCAGTTGATGCCGCAGTTAATGAAATGAATACCTCGGGTTTGACTAAAGATGCGTTCGCGGCTCGCTACGGCGGAGAGGAATTTGCTGTCATCATTCCTGATGCAACAGCTACCGGCTACACACGATGTGGATCCGCTTGCGTTGAGTCTGTGCGCAATCTTTCGATTCCGCATGAACAAAATGGAGAATGGGGGATTGTAACGGTTTCTATTGGCGGGTGCCGTCAAGAAGTGTCTTCGGGCGAAGTGGTCAAAATGTTCCGTGATGCCGACGCTGCGCTTTACCTGGCAAAGAACCGGGGACGGAATCGAATCGAGCTTGTAAATTAACAGAAAAACCAATTAACCCGTTTGAACGTTGAATTGCACTTGCCATGAAAAAAGTCCGGGCACACAATTTTCCCAACGCACCATCACTGTAACGATTCAAACCGACTATTTCTTGACTTGCTTAACCACTGGATGCAATTCACCATTTTTCAGTTTTCGCTCCAATTCCAGTCGATCCAGAGCTAATTTCCAAACTTTGTCTTGGCTCTCCTTGGGCAGGGCCAGCAGCCTTTTCATCGTTTCCTTTTTCATAAACCGAGTTCAAATTTAAGCCAAGCAGCAGTTTATCTGAAATATGCTCTAACTCAAATTGAACGCTCCACTCACTTATCCCTCTTCGTGGAGGGATAAGGTTCTGCTACACCAACTCACTTAGCTCACTTAGGCTAACGCCCCGGTGGAGGCGGGGGAGGCGGGTAGTACGCAGGGGATTGAACGGGAGCAGGCGCGGGTGCAGGCGGCTGTGCATACATTACCCGTGGCCTGTAGGCAGATGCCTGCGGCAGCTGATTACCTTTGGCATACATACATTGTTCATACGCAATGTCATAACGCCGCTGAGTTTCGCGACCACTATACTGAGCCTCGCCGGATCCAATTGAGGCCCCCCCCACCATCCCAATTGCAGCGCCGGTTCCGGCACCTTGATGGCCACCTACCAATGCACCCGCCACGGCACCCAAAGCTGTCCCGGCAGCAATGCTCGTGACTTCTGCATTATTTGCATTCTGTGCTGCAGTCGTACCAATGGATTTTTGGGCATATTGCCTACAGACATCATCATCGGCATTAAATTGTTCGAACGACTTTCCCTGCCCGGGCATCACGGCAACACTGGGACCATTAGGAATCGTTGCACATCCCGCAAGAGCTCCCAGGAAAGCCAATGTGAGAATAGAATATTTCATGATTACACCCTCCAAGCTGTTAATAAATATCACACAAATTATGTTTCTTGCCTCTCAATCTAATGCGGCCCAACCTGTGGAGGCTGCGCTGCTACGGCTTGCCATCCCTCCGGACAACTTGGCACATAGGGATAGTAGGCTTTGGCCGAATTACAATAATACCAAGTCGGAATCGTAGGTTGCACTTGAGCTTGAACCGGGGCAGGTTGCACGTAAACAGGGTACGGTTGTTCGTACACGGGATAAGGATATGGGTAAGAATATCGATAAGGATAGGCCATATCATAAGCAATCACACCTCCAACCAACGCCGGCCCTACCCATCCTCCGCGCCACCCCCAGCCCCGCTCAGCGTAGGCCGGGTTAATCGAGAAAATGGCAAGAATGATAATAAACAGTTTATTCATGGTATGACTCCCAGCTAATTTCCAAAAACAAATAGCTTAGCCCAACACATTAAATTTATACGCTATATTCTACTCTGATTAACACTCAACTCCAGAGTTCCCTTATGCCCTATATCTCTATCGCTCCATTCCGTGCGAATTAGCTTCATGGCCCTGGTGGTCCGACCAGTGATTGTTGCCATGCCAGAATTGGTGTTGGTGAGAAAACTGGCGTGATACTTGATTGAATATTTTTCGTTGATCTTCTGTAAGAACAGATTGTAATTTGGCTGTTGTATCCGCGATCACGCTCAATTTTTTTGCCATCCCGGTTGCCCTGTCGGCTCGATAACGGGCGATAGTTTGCGCATCAGCATCCTCCTTGGGCTTATTTGAGTTGGGTTCCACCAGACTCTCAACAGATCTGGAATATTCATCCCACGCGGCCAGTTGTGAAGATTTAATTTCCAGGCGTTCCGATAATTTATTAAGCCGGTTCTTAATGTGCTCATGCATTGATTCAGCATTCATTTGCCTGGCATCGCACTGTTCGCCAGGACTGGCCAGAACTACTGAACTACAATTGCCAACCAAAAAAGCCCCGAGTGTCACTGTGCCCAGTATCAATTTAATTTTTGATGTATTCATGTTGATCTCCAAAGTTAATACACTGTTAATTCTCCGTTGCTTTTCAAAGCCACATGAATGATGATTCAATTGCAGCTTTTAAACGTTAGTTGCAATTTATTATTTTCATGTAACCACGGTATGTCGACTTTGTATAAAGAAAATATTTTTTGTAACGGCTTTGGTATAAATGCCGCCATCACAAGATGAACACAGTCAATACAATCGAAGAGCTGTTCAGTAGGGGAATGGCACTCAAACAAATGCTGCGACTGAGTGAGTCAGAAGATTGCTATCGACGTTTAATCGGAATAAAACCGGATTGTGCGGAAGCTTACGCCAATCTGGGGAATATTTTGAAGGATTCAGCCCGACTGAATGAAGCTGAGTCGTGCTATCGGATGGCGTTGAACATCGCACCCCATTTAGCTGTGGTTCACTTTAATTTGGGCGCCTTGCTGCAAGAGGCAAGCCGGCTGGATGAAGCCGAAATCAGCTATCAGCATGCACTTCAAATCAAACCCGATTTTACCGAAGCCAGCAGTAATCTGGCCAACACGCTCAAAGAGTCGGGGCGATTGCTTGAGGCCGAAATATACTACCGGCAGGCTCTCCATGGCAATCCAGATTCATCCGATCTTCACTCGAATCTGGGGGTCGTTCTCAAAGATCTGGGCCGTTTTGAGGAAGCAGAGGCATGTTGTCTGCAGGCACTGAAAATTAATCCGGATTTTGCCGGAGCGCACAACAATCTGGGAATTATCCACAAGGAATCAGGCAGCCTGCTTAAGGCAGAAGAATGCTATCGCACCGCGTTACAAATCCAGCCGGACTATGCCGAAGCACACAGCAATCTGGCGATTACCTTGCTGACGCGGGGAATGTTGATGGCAGGTTGGGAGGAAATGGAGTGGCGCTGGAAAACCCCTCAATTGACATCCGGTTGGCGTCACTTTTCACAACCGCAATGGCGCGGTGAGGAAGCAAGAGGGAAGACCCTGCTAATACATGCCGAGCAGGGATTGGGCGACACTTTGCAATTCTGTCGCTATGCTTCTCTTGCAGCAGAATCCGGACTAAAGGTCATTCTCGAAGTGCAGGCTCCGCTAGTTAAACTCCTTCGAAGTTTAAACGGAGTGGATCAGGTAATTACCCGTGACGAAACGTTACCTCCCTTCGATCTGCATTGCCCCATGCTGAGTTTGCCGCTGGCCTTAAAAACTTCCCTGGAAACTATCCCCTCCGCCACGGCCTATCTGCAGGCTGACATAGCACAAATCAAAGAATGGCAGATACGTCTCGCGGCTTTACCCAACCACGGTTATCGAGTGGGTCTTGTATGGTCGGGAAACTCCCACACACATTGGCCTCAGGCAGCTCTCATTGACCGGCAACGCTCAATCTCTCCTGAACAGTTAGTACCCGTATTGTCACTTCCAGTATTCGCTTTCTTCAGTTTACAAAAAGAAGGAAAGGAAGCGCCTGATAATTTACCCATCATCGATTTTATGAACGAGATGAAAGACTTCTCGGATACCGCCGCCTTAATTGCCAATCTCGATCTTGTGATCACAGTCGATACCGCCGTTGCGCATCTGGCAGGTGCACTAGGCAAGCCAGTATGGATACTGAATCGCTTCGATTCTTGTTGGCGCTGGTTTCGGGAGCGGGAGGATAGTCCCTGGTATCCTTCTGCCAGACTCTTTAGACAGCCCTCGCCTGGCGAATGGAAAACAGTGATTGAAAAAGTAGCCGAACAACTCAGCCTGTTTGCACACCTCGCACCGCCGATCATATCTTGAAGCCATCAAGAACATATCAAGCAGGCGAACGATGCGATAATCATCTTTCTGTTTTATTACCGGCAGTGTAGGATTTGGGTTTGCCGTGTAAAAGCTTGATTTGATCACCAATGAGCAATCCCATTATGAACCATGCAATGATTAAGAATCTTTCCGGATTAACTCTGTCCCTCCTGTTTGTCTTGTTCAGTTCGGGTGTTCAGGCCGGCTTTGAAGAGGGTATGAAAGCCTATATGAGCGGCAATTATCCGGTCGCACTAAAAGAGTTTAACGCATTAGCTACCAAGGGAAATGCAGCGGCTGAATTCTGGATGGGGTGGATGGCCAGCGAGGGCAGTGGCATGTTGCAAAACTATGCTCTGGCTATGTCGTGGTACACCAAAGCTGCTGCCCAGGGCCATGCCGAAGCCATCTCTTCCATCGCGGAAATGTACGACAAAGGGTATGGCGTACCACAAGATTACGCCCAGGCTGCAACATGGTATCTAAAAGCCGCAGAGCAGGGTTCTGCGTTGGCTCAATACCGGCTGGGCGTCATGAATGCTTTTGGGCTGGGAATACCCAAGAATGAGCGGCAAGCCGTTTCGTGGTATCTCAAAGCGGCCGAACACGGAAATATCGATGCACATTATCAGCTGGGACATTTATATCGTATCGGAAAAGGAGTCAGGCAGGATTATAAAATAGCCGTGTCCTGGTACTTCAAGGCATCTCAATTAGGCAGTGCTGAAGCGCAACGTGATCTGGTGGAGATGTATCGGCTCAAATTGGGAGATCCCGAAGTCTATCAGCAACTTGAGTCGTGGTATCAAAAAATGTCCGCGCAGGCCAAGCAAGAAGCCGAGGAACAAGCCAAGGCAGAAGCTGAAGAACAGGCCAAGGTAAATGAAAAAGCTAAAACAACCGAAAGAAAATCAGGGGAAAGTACTGCAACTGCAGCGATCAAGACAGATGCAAAAAGCACAGTCTTGCCACAAGACAGCAAGACACAATCAGACCTGCGCCTAAAATTGGACAAAGTTCCAGCCTCCATCATTCAGCCCTCGGGCTCCAATTATTGAGAACAGCCGCAAACCGGCCAGAATTCGATATCAATCTTTCGTTTTAAATAAAATTGTCATAACTTGCAGTTAATCTTGAGGTCGAAAAATTTGTTGAATAGCCAATGACAAGCCAAGATCAAATCGGGTTCAGTAGCCGCCAAATGATTAGTTGATCAAGCTGGGAGTACACTGTATGAACTTGATATTACTTGATGCCGTCATGGCAGTATTATTTTGGTTGTGCGCATCAATTGGCGTACTGCTTATTTTCAGCGAATTGCAATGGAAATCATTTGTGGAGTCCCTGGATAGGGAAATGATCTTTTATAGCATTGAGTAGTGTTTCATACGGGAAAGTAATATCAGGTTTAATGGGGGAATTTTGGAAACGTATTATGATTAGATCACCCCGGCTTGTGGGCTGCTTTCGCGGGTGTCGTGTGGCATGCCATATTTTTTACGGGATCATTCTGGGCTGCTTTTTCCCGTCATTGAATCGTAACATACGTCAACATATTATCAAGAATTGGTCATGCAGCCTGCTTGCCATTTTGAATATAAAGCTCAACGTACAGGGTTATGGTAAACGCGCAATCATGAATGGCCCCATTCTGGTTTCCAACCATATTTCCTGGCTGGACGTGTTCGCATTAAACGCAGTTTTTCCATCCTATTTTGTTGCAAAATCCGAAGTGGGAGATTGGCCGCTACTGGGCTGGTTGTGCCATCGTGCAGGTACTCTTTTCATCAGACGGACTGTCAGACGTGACACAGCGCGCATCAACCATGAAATTTCGGGCGTACTTACGCGCGGTGACAGTATTGCTTTATTTCCTGAGGGTACCTCTTCCGACACTGGGTTTCCAGGCCATTTTCATTCTTCGCTTTTACAAGCTGCTGTTGACCTCAATGTCGGTATTCGTCCGGTCGCAATTCGCTATCACGATAACCATGGGAACTCCAATAGCGATGCCGCGTTTGTGGGCGATATGAGCTTTATCCAATCATTATGGAAAATCATGTGTAGCCCGTCGTTGCAGGTTACGCTGTATTATCTTCCCCTCCTATCCTGCGAGGGGAAAAGCCGGCGACTTTTGGCCACTGAGGCTCAACAAAGTATTCATATAAAATTAACACAGATTTGCCTGCCTTATTCGGAGAACCTTACCTGCGGCATCATCTCCCCTGAATTGGAGATCGCTTCTTCAGCTATCTAGCATGTCGCCTGGATCGTTTAGCTAAAGTGTTTATTTTGCAATACCGTGAACCATTCAAATGCTGTGCTTCATCAATTCTTAAACTTTCTGTCATTTAACAGCAACAGAACATCGCTAACCTGACGCAATCATTAAAACACAGGAAGGCGACGATGCTAAATCTACTGAAACAATCCCATCAACAGCATAATAAATTGACTGTCAGCATGGCGAGAACCGTGTCAGAAATTGAGGAAGCCCAGCGTCTGAGATTCAAGGTTTTTGCTGAAGAAATGGGTGCCAGCCTGATTAGTGCCAATGAAGGAATTGATCGTGACATTTTTGACAGCTATTGTGAACACTTATTGGTACGGGATAATGACAGTAGCAAAGTGATCGGTACCTACCGTATTTTGGCGCCCGATGCTGCCAGAACGGTCGGCAGCTATTATTCGGAAACTGAATTCGATATGACCCGGCTAAACCATCTGCGGGATCGTATGGTAGAGGTGGGGCGCTCTTGCGTACACATGGATTATCGCGATGGTTCAACGATCGCGCGGCTCTGGGGGGGGCTTGCCGAATACATGGTTAAAAACAAGCATGAGTACCTGATTGGTTGTGCCAGTATCAGTATGAAGGATGGCGGACATTACGCTGCAAGCGTTTACAACAAAGTCCATAAGCTATATGCAGCTCCGGCCGAATATCGTGTTTTTCCACGCTGTCCGTTACCGCTTGAAGCATTGAACAAAACCCTGGATGTAACCATACCTCCTTTGATCAAAGGATATCTGCGGTTGGGCGCCTACATCGGCGGTGAACCGGCGTGGGACCCTGACTTCAACACCGCCGATCTTTTTATCATGTTGCCCATTTCAAGACTCAATGAAAGATATGCCAAACATTTCATGCGCTAAATAGGTAGGGGTTGCTATTTGAAGCGAAAAGGTGCACGCATAGAACCGTGCACTTTTAGCTTTACAAGTATTTTGATCAAAAGTGTTGTCATGTAATATTTCTTAAACAATAGCTTAATAATGGCTAAATATTTTTCTGCCATGCTGTAGACATGAAACACATAAATTCTTTTCATTTGATTGCAGCTCGGCAAAATGTCAGAAGTCAGTTAAGTTTTCTCCCAATAAATTTCAGCGAAGCATCATCAAGGATGGCACTTCGCCAGTTGTCATTTTTCTTATGGATAAAATGACGCAAGTCCGCTCAATATTTCTTTCCGATATTCATCTCGGAACCAAAGCCTGTCAGGCAGATCGATTGCTTGAATTCCTTAAACTTTATCCCGCAGAAAATGTATTCCTGCTGGGGGATATTGTCGATTTATGGGCGATGAGCAGAGGCGCGGTGCACTGGACCGCAGCCCAAAATACGGTTGTGCAAAAATTGCTGCGACGTGCCAGACACGGCGACAAAATCTTTTTCATTCCCGGCAACCATGACGAAGCCCTGCGTGAATATGTGGGAACTTCTTTTGGCGATGTTTCCGTAGCACACGAAATTATTCACACCGCTGCGGACGGACGACGTTATTTATTGCTGCATGGTGATGAATTCGATCAGGTAACACGGCATCACAGATGGGTTGCGATGCTGGGTGACAAATCGTACGACATGCTGGTAAACCTGAACATTTATTTATCTTGGTTGCGCAGAACATTACGCTGCCCCGGTTATTGGTCGCTTGCCGGTTATGCCAAGCGCAAAATCAAAACGGCCGTCAGTTTTATCTTCAGTTTTGAAGACTCGGTAATCCGTCATGTGCGGGAGCGCAAACTGGATGGTGCAATTTGCGGGCATATTCATTGGCCGATGATCAAAGAAATTGATGGCCTGACTTATTTGAATTGCGGCGACTGGGTAGATAGCTGCTCGGCCATAGTCGAGCATTTTGACGGACGCATGGAGTTAATTGCCTGGAATCAAGTTCAGGTGTCGGCTTAACACTCATTTAAAGAAAGAATATGGAAAGCCCCTACAAAGGAAAAACCGGAATCAAACGTTTACTTAACGCATTTAAATATTCCTGCGCAGGTATTCAGGAAGCGTATCGGAACGAGGATGCATTCCGCCAGGAAGTCCTTCTGACAGCGATCCTGATACCTGCGGCGCTATTGATTCATGTAAGCACAATAGACCGCATCATGATGATAGGAAGCGTGCTGCTACTGCTTATCGTCGAACTACTCAACTCGGCGATCGAGGCCACAGTGGATCGCATTTCACTGGACGACCACAGACTCGCCAAACGAGCCAAGGATATCGGTAGTGCCGCTGTACTTATAACCATAATTAATCTGATGGTTGTCTGGATCCTGGTCTTGTTTGGATGAAACCACTCAACCCAACTAATGGAAAGTCGAGATGAAAATACTATATATTTCTGACGTCTATTTTCCGCGTATCAATGGTGTCTCAACTTCCATTGAAACCTTTCGCCATGAACTCCGTGAACTGGGGCATACCGTGCATCTGATTGCGCCGGAATATCCAACAGCCAGCTCCGATGAAAGTGACATCATGCGCGTCCCTTCACGGCAATTACCTTTCGATCCGGAAGACCGGCTGATGAAATTCAGCTGGGTAATCGATCATATTGAAAAACTACGCAACGAGCACTACGATGTCATTCATATTCAGACGCCCTTCGTAGCCCACTATCTCGGCATCAAATTATCCCGTTTGCTGAGTATCCCCTGCATTGAAACGTATCACACTTTTTTTGAGGAATATCTTCATCACTACATTCCATTCGTGCCTAAAACTATTATGAGTTCAGTAGCCAGACGATTTTCCCGGCATCAGGGAAATAGCCTGGATGGCATGGTCATCCCCTCCCGTCCGATGATGGAGGTACTACGCGACTACGGTGTTACCACTCATGCGGAAGTCATTCCAACCGGCCTGGAACCGGAAAGTTTCGTGACTGGCAACAGGGACGATTTCCGCAAAAAATATAATATTGCACCGGATCGCCCCATGTTGCTTTTTGTGGGGCGCGTGGCACACGAAAAGAACATTCAATTTCTGCTTCAGGTGGTGAACCGGGCAAAACAGGATATTCCACAGATCCTGCTGTTGATTGCAGGAGAAGGTCCGGCGCGCACAGCATTGGAACATGAGGTCCAAAAAATGGGATTATCCAATCACATTTCGTTCATCGGATACCTGGATCGTCATACCGAACTGAATAGCTGTTATCACTCGGCGGATATTTTTGTATTCTCCTCACGCACAGAAACCCAGGGCTTGGTGTTGCTTGAAGCGATGGCGCAAGGCATACCGGTGGTGTCGACTGCAGAAATGGGCACTCGTGATGTCTTGCGCGAGGGAGCCGGAGTCTGGATCGCCCAAGAGGAAGTGGAAGATTTTTCGGGCAAGGTCGTCGCAATGCTTGGCGACGCCGGCATCAGGGCAAGACTGGGCGAAGCCGGGCGAAAGTACGCGCATGGATGGTCAGCCGGAAAACAAGCTGAGCGCATGGTGAACTTGTACCAACATGTCATGGTCTCGGTTAACCGGGACAAACCTGACCATCAGCCTGTCCGTGTTGCCGGCTCTTAATCCAACCGGATTGATTTACACAGACAGGTAGATCAGAGTTTGGTTGCCAGCAACTTTTCGAGTTTGATTTGATCTGCAGTAAAGCCGCGTATTCCTTCTGCCAGTTTCTCAGTTGCCATCGCATCCTCGTTCATTTGCCAACGGAATTCGGCTTCGGTCAAACGGGCAGGATGGGGTTGGTGCACACCCGAATCCAACAGGCGACGAACCAGCTGTCCCTGCGTTGCATTAAGCTCTTCCAGTAAAGAAGGTGAAATGGTCAAACGGTCACACCCTGCCAGCGCCAGAATTTCTCCCATGTTACGGAACGAAGCTCCCATGACGATGGTTGGGTAAGCATAGGTTTTATAATAGTCATAAATTTGCCGCACCGATAATACGCCCGGATCTTCTTCGGGCAAAAAGTCCCGTCCGCTTTGTGCTTTGTGCCAGTCGAGAATACGGCCAACAAAAGGCGAGATTAAGGTTACTCCCGCTTCGGCACAGGCACGCGCCTGCGCAAATCCGAACATTAGAGTCAAGTTGCAATTAATTCCTTCACGTTCCAGTATTTCAGCCGCCTGAATACCTTCCCAAGTCGAGGCGATTTTAATCAACACACGATGATTTTCAATCCCTGCTTTGTTGTACAGTCCAATCAGTTTGCGTGCCTTCTGCAAGGTGGCTGCCGTATCAAATGAAAGCCTGGCATCGACTTCGGTGGAGATGCGCCCCGGAACAATGCTGAGCACTTCCAACCCCACATTCACCGCCAGTTTGTCGATCGCATCATTAATTTGCTGCTCGGGATGCGCGCTCTGCGCTTTGGCCCAGACTATCGATTCCTCGATGAGCGGAGCGTATTCGGGTAACGAGGCCGCCTTGAGAAGCAGCGATGGATTGGTCGTGGCATCCTGCGGGAGATGGCGGCGGATTGCCTCGATATCTCCCGTATCGGCCACGATGGTCGTCATGGATTTAAGTTGTTCGAGCAAGTGGGTCATGTGAACTCCTTATGAGTGTTGATACGAAATGAAAAGTCAGGAAGAATATTCTTTGTTATGCTGCCAAGCGGTCCTTCAAGTAAGTCGAACAAAGAGTGCGGATAACGCCTTCTTCATCCGCCGGAATCACGCAAACGGGCTTTGAACCAACCGAGCCAATATTGCTCCGGCTTGTCTGATTTAATTCGTCGTCCAATGTAAAGCCAAGAAATTCCAGTGGTCCACAAATACCGGCGCGAATTTCGGGAGAGTGTTCTCCAATGCCTCCGGTAAAAACGAGCGCGTCGACACCTCCCATCTTGGCCGTTAACGCACCGATTGCAGCACGCACTTGACGACAAAAATAGGTCACGGCGAATTTTGCGGCTTGGCTGTTGCTGCTGACAAGGCTGCTCATTTCAGAATCTTCGCCCTCGGAAAGGGCAATCAATCCCATCTTGTGAAATACGATGTCGCTCAACTCGGCCACATTGAAACGTTGTGCCAATTCCAGCATCACTCCGGGATCAAGATCGCCGCTTCGAGTACCCATGACTATCCCCCCGGCAGGGGTGTAGCCCATAGTGGTATCGACTGACTTGAGATTTTCCATCAGGCAAAGACTGGCACCACTGCCCAGATGTGCGACGACAATTCTTCCCTGTGCAGCCTCACCCAAAATACCCGGCAACCTGTTGGCGATATGCGCATAATTAAGGCCGTGAAAACCAAAGCGGCGCAAACCCAATTCGCCGGGAATGGGAAGCCGCTTCGACAATTCCGGCATCGTGTAATGAAATGCCGTATCAAAACAGGCCACTTGCGGCACAGCAAAACGCTGGGTGCATAAATCAATTCCCAGCAGGTTGCCCGGCAAATGCAAGGGCGCAAGCGGGATGAGACTTTCCAAGCGCGCTCGTTCGTCCACATCAACCAGTCTGGCCGCATCAGCAATATCTCCGCCATGCACAAAACGATGACCTACAATAGCAGGCGATTCTCCGCCCAAGTCATCAATCAGCCGGTCAAAAACTTCATGGGGTTTGCGCACATGTCCATAATGAAAATCGCGCCGAGAACCATCACCATGAAACAGGCTTGCCTTGATAGATGAGGAACCGCTGTTTATCGTCAGAATAGTGGTCATGATTTTTACTTGAGATGGTTAACCAGTAATGGGGCACGTTGCGTACTGACTACCCGACACCGGTTATTTTCTCAATACGGCCATGTCCAGCCATCCGCTGCAGGTAAATCTGTGCCGTTTTCGTAAGCGTAATTGCTGCACTCAATTTGCATGTCATGCATTTTTTCTTTCACATGGGCTCCAGCCACATGCAGGTTAGGAAGGCGATCAATCACGTCCATGACCAGACTGAAACGATCAATCTGATTTCGGATGGCCAATTCCAGTGGTGTATTAATGCTGCCTTTTTCCTTGTAACCGCGCACATGCCAGTTTTTGTGATTACTGCGACGGTAGGCAAGACGGTGGATGAGCCAAGGATAACCGTGGAAATTAAAAATAACCGGCTTATCCAGCGTAAACAGGCTATCGAAGTCTTTTTCCGGCAAGCCGTGCGGGTGTTCGCTGGCCGGTGTCAATTTATAGAGATCGACCACATTGATAAAGCGCACTTTGAGGTCGGGAAAGTTTTCACGCAACAGCACGACTGCTGCCAGCGCCTCTTTGGTCGGAATGTCTCCCGCGCTGGCAATGACCACATCCGGCTCCGAGCCCTGATCATTGCATGCCCAATCCCAAATACCGATCCCTTTGGTGCAGTGAGTAATGGCCGAATCCATATCCAGAAACTGCAAATGTTTTTGTTTGTCGCAGACGATCACGTTAATGTAGTTGGTACTCTTCAAACAATGGTTGGCTACCGACAACAGGCAGTTCACATCGGGAGGTAAATAGATGCGGGTTACTTCGGGACTCTTGTTCACGACCACATCCAGAAACCCCGGATCCTGATGGGTAAATCCATTGTGATCCTGCCGCCACACAGTTGAAGTGATCAGCAGGTTCAGTGAAGATACCGGGGCTCGCCATGGCACATCTTTGGACATGGCAAGCCATTTGGCATGCTGGTTAAACATCGAATCGATGACGTGTACGAACGCTTCGTAAGTAGAGAAGAAACCGTGCCGGCCAGTGAGTAAATACCCTTCCAGCCAACCTTCTAGAGTGTGCTCGGAGAGCATTTCCATGACTCGGCCATCCGGTGACAATTCCCCACCGCCTGCATCTTCAGGTAGATAATCAGCCAGCCAGGTTTTCTTGCTGACTTCATAAACGTTGTCCAGTTTATTCGAACTATTTTCGTCCGGGCCGAACACGCGGAAATTGTGCATATTGTCACGCATGATGTCGCGCAGAAACTTACCCAGAGGACGAGTGTTTTCGGCAACTGTGGTACCCGGCTTGGTTACGTCCGCTGCGTAATCACGGTAGTCCGGCAGACGCAGTGCCTTGCGCAGCAGTCCCCCGTTGGCATGCAAATTGGCACTCATACGTCGATTCCCCTGCGGAGCTAACGCTTTCAGCTCAGGCAACAACGTTCCATTCTCGTCAAACAATTCTTCGGTCTTGTAGCTCTTCAGCCACTCTTCGAGTTTGGCAAAATGTTCGGGAGTTTTTACATCTCCAATCGGCACCTGATGCGAGCGCCAGAAACCTTCAACTTTTTTGCCATCCACTTCTTTCGGCCCTGTCCAGCCTTTGGGGGAACGCAGTACAATCATCGGCCAGCGCGGGCGGTTGGGCTTGCCACTGCTGCGCGCCTCCTGCTGAATACGGCGAATCTCCAGCACGCATTGCTCCAGGGTGGCTGCCATCGCCTGATGCATCGTGTCGGGATCGCTACCTTCCACAAAATAAGGTGTCCAGCCATAACCGACGAACAAACTCTCCAGTTCCTCATGTGAGATTCGCGACAAAATGGTCGGATTGTTAATTTTGTATCCGTTCAAATGCAGGATAGGCAGTACGGCTCCATCACGGATTGGATTAAGGAACTTGTTGGAGTGCCATGAAGTGGCCAGAGGAGCCGTTTCGGATTCACCATCGCCCACCATAACGGTCACGATCAGATCAGGATTATCATAGGCCGCACCAAAGGCATGCGAAACACTATACCCCAGTTCGCCGCCTTCATGAATTGAGCCCGGCGTCTCAGGTGTACAGTGGCTGCCTATCCCGCCCGGAAAAGAAAACTCTTTGAAAAATTGGCGCATCCCCTCTTCGTTCTCGCTTTTGTTGGGGTACACTTCACTATATCTTCCTTCCAGATACACCGGCCCCAAAACGCCGGGGGCGCCATGCCCCGGACCAGCCATAAAGATTGCATTCAGATCATATTTTTTGATCAGCCGATTCATATGAATATAGCCGAAGGCCAAACCGGGACTGGATCCCCAGTGACCCAGCAAACGGTTCTTGATGTGTTCGGGTTTAAGCGGCTCTTTGAGCAGCGGGTTATCACGCAGGTAGATCATCCCCGCTGCGAGGTAGTTGCACGCACGCCAGTAAGCGTGGATTTTGTCGACTTCTTCTTGAGACAATATGGTTTGATGTGAGTTCATGACAAATTCCCTAAGAACAATAAGTTGGGTAACGCCTGCTTACATAAAACATTGGCATGTTGTGTAGATAGTGTCCCGCAACATTTACGGAACATTAGAGTGTAGATTCCCAAGTTTCAGGCGAACCGCATGGCGGCAAATCCAACCGGGAATTTTCGATATCAGGAGTAGATTTTTTGATCTACACATAAGATTCTTGCAGCTATGGTTAAAGTCTTTGCGAATCCTACCGCACCGTATTAATAACCTGCACTTTACTATGCAAGCTTAACGATATTTTGTTTCAATTGGATGAACCCAAATTATACTCTCGCTGGTTCAAAACTCGCATCCAAATTCAGATCGTCGCAATAGTCCAGAAAATTTCCTCGCAAAGTGGGTATGTGGACATCCGCAGGAATACCCACCGTTAAGGTAACGGAAAACATGGGGGCTCCGGTGTGAGGTGCTGGATAGGTATCGGTTTGCAATTCCTCGATATTAATCCCGTTTTTGGAAAAAAAGGCGGCCAGATTGCGCACGATGCCGGGATGATCCATTGCCAAAACCTCAACACCGTAGGGAACTGCCGGTTGCTTCCGATCCCGTTGCTGGGTACGTTTGTGAATAATAGTGAGGCCAAGCTGTTGACCGAGCGCACTCATTTGCCCTTCAAGTTTAGAGAGCGCATTCCACGGGCCGGAAAGCAGCATGATCAACGCGAATTGTTCGCCCAAAACGGCCATGCGGCTTTCTTCAATATTGCAACCACTTTCGGAAATTTTGCTTGAAAGGCGATCTACGAGACCTACCTTATCTTCTCCGGAAGCGGTGATTACCAAGTAGTTATT
>Ga0316231_1002980_pt1 | contig 15431 bp, 13 predicted proteins | sample TBH18027metaG_FD_206002 | JGI IMG/M metagenome (GOLD analysis project Ga0316231, IMG submission 206002) | Freshwater microbial communities from Trout Bog Lake, Wisconsin, USA - TBH18027 | ecosystem: Environmental > Aquatic > Freshwater > Lake > Hypolimnion/Profundal zone | place: USA: Wisconsin...
TGCCTAATCCGAGTCTGTCCGGATTCCGCGACTGAAGTCGCGGCTGTGAAAAAGCCCGTTCTGCCGGACTTGGCGCGATATACATCCTGGCTGCGTAAGCGATTGGGCGCGTAATGAAGAGAACAGAGATCTCGGCTCCATGGCGTCTGCGGTAAAGACGCCGGATTTGTGACACGCGCCAAGTCCGGCAGGACGGGATCTGCCGGCAGCCGTGGCTTCAGCCGCGGCCCGAATCTAAGCCATGTCATCCCGGAGACCGAACCTCGTTGCCTAATCCGACTGGGGCAACATTATCTCGCGACAGTGAACTCTTGCGATTGAGAGGGACACTTGCGCGGGTACGGCCGCTCACGCTATAATGATCACCATGGAACATAAACTTCTGAGCGAACCCGAATTCGATTTTGACGCCTTTTGCGCCACGCTGAATACGTGGAAGACAGCCGGAGCTCAGAGTATCAATATGGACTGGAGCACGGGTTCAGGGCTAACCCTTGCCTACTACCCGTCGGGTAATCGCAAGCTGGCTGAAACCTGGAAGACTTTGGCAACGGCAACACGCTATAGCGAAGAGTACGCCGACTTCATCGAACTCAAGCTCCTGCCGCGTCTTGTCGAATTGATACAGAGCATTGGGCTGCAACCGCTCACCCGCTGTGTTGACCAGCAGCCAATCCTCGTCATGCGTCAGCGCCGCCGACAGATCGCGTCTGTCCATCGCGGCTAGCGATCGGTATAGCGCCCTCCCCAATACACCACTTTCCACCCTAATAAGTTCGAATTGCGCGTTAATTAGCGGCCCGGCAACCGCCAGCGGGCGATCTACCGACGGTATACGAACATGCGTTCTTTAAAAAATCATAAAATAATTTGATCAAACAAGCTTGACAATGGGCCGATCATGGCGTATGATTGTGTATGTGGTGGCGAGTGGTGACTTAGGGGCCACTTAGTGGAGCGTGGTGTAATGTACTGGGGGGGATTTGAACATTCTATAGATGAAAAAGGGCGTGTTATTATCCCTTCCAAGTTCAGGTATCAGCTTGGGCGCGAGTTTATTATTACCAAAGGGATGGACCATTGTCTCTTTATACTCGATTCCGAGTATTTTCGCAGCGCTTTCCTCGACAAGGTTAGGGAGAGGGCTCTGCTTGACAAGAATTCACTAATGCTTCAACGATTTATTTGTGCCGAAGCAATTGACGCCAGCGTTGACAATCAGGGTCGAGTAGCAATCCCGGCGAATTTAAGACAGTGGGCGAGCCTGGATCTTCAGTCGGATGTGATGATCAACGGGATGACGAACCACGTCGAGATTTGGAATAGATCGTTGTGGCGCGAGTATATGGACCAGATGTCCCAGGATGATATATTTGCCGCCGCTTCGGCAACAGGCGTAGGAATGGCATTACAGGAACTGCGAGGTCCGGCGCAGTCTGACTTATGACATATCATGTTCCGGTAATGGCCACCGAGGTGGTCGCGCTGCTGCAGCCGGAACCGGGAGCGTGCATATTAGACGCGACATTAGGCGGTGGCGGGCACGCGATGTTGCTGGCAAATGCTATTGGACCAAATGGCATTCTAATTGGCGTTGATCGCGATAACGATGCACTAATTGCAGCATCTGAGAAGTTGAAGTCCTTGCCTGTCGAGAAGCGCCCGCGGATCGAGTTGATTCACGGCCGGTACGATTTGGTTCTCGACGAGATTGCGCAGCTTGGGATCGAAAGGGTCAGCGGCGCTCTTTTCGATTTGGGCATATCTAGTTATCAGCTGGATACTCCAGACAGGGGGTTTTCTTTCCGATATCCGTCCTCGCCAATCGATATGAGGATGGATCAAGGATCGATAGAGCTGACCGCGGCCGATCTACTCAACGACCTGCCCGAGGGGGAGATCGCAAGAGTGCTCCGCGAAAATGGCGACGAGCGTTGGGCGTCGCGCATCGCGAAGTTTGTCGTTGAGAGGCGCAATGGCGCGCCTTATCGCACCGTTGGTCAGCTCATCGATACTGTCATGGCGGCGATGCCTGCGGCAGCCAGGCCTCGCGACATCCATCCTGCGACGCGCACGTTCGAGGCATTGCGCATAGAGGTTAACAAAGAGTTCGAGGCGCTTGAAAGCGCGCTGCACAAGGTGATCGGGTTGCTCGCTCCTGGCGGCAGAATAGCCGTGCTTTCCTATCACAGCGGGGAAGACAGGATTGTCAAGCGAACGTTTTTGAACCTTTCTGGCAAGTGTATCTGTCCGCCGGAGCAGCCGTATTGCATTTGCGAGGCGAGATCGCCTCTGGTCAATTTGGTAACACACAAGCCGCTCGCGCCGCAGGTTTCCGAAATCGCGGAAAACCCGCGGTCTAGAAGCGCCAAACTGCGGGTCGCGGAGCGTCGAATGCTCCACGATACCGATGTCTGAAGAGGGGGAGATTTACATGCTTGCAGAGAAAGCACGTACACGAACAAGATATCACGGTCTGTCGGGCTTCGCGGCCCATGTCAAATCGGCCGGTATGGTCGTGCCTCCTCGCGGTGCGACACTGCGCTTCGTCGCGCCGCAGCCGGATGTATTGCTGAATAGGGAAGCCGCGGCCCAGGGCGTCCGGCCAAGTTTGAAAGTTGCGGTTGCCGACAATACTTATGTCGGTCGCTTGCAGCAGGACTTGAGCTTGACCAATCACGAAAGGACGCTGATATGGGCGCTGGTGGCAAGCGCCGCGGTCTTTTGCATGCTTGGCGTTGTCTATCTTGGCGCCTACATGACTGTGGCTTACCAAGGCCGGCAGATTCACAATCTGCAAACTTCGTTAACGTCAGAGATCGCCAGGAAGCACGCATTGATTAACGAGATTGGATGGAAGGAAAGCCCTGGACGAATTGCTCAAAAGGCGAATGCGATGGGCATGGTCATGGGCGGCAAGGCCGATTACGTTATCGTTCACGCTCCCGCGGTTCGCGGGACTGCCGGTGCCAATCCAACGACTCTAGCCGAGAGCAGGCCCAGCCTTAGCGCTGGTACACTAGGAGATAACTGACACGACGTAACTGACCGGGCATCGTCCGGCCTGGAACGTGCCTGATACATTGGCGCCGGGAGCCGCACATGAGCGTTCGTACTGACTATGCATCCGACCGGATGCGCTTGCATCGGAATATCATCCGTCAGCGCGTCCGGTCCGGTTTTTTTCTTATCTCCTTGCTATTTATTCTGCTGGCAGGCAGGCTCTGTTACGTCGCAATTGTCCGGCACAACTACTATGTCATCCAGGCTCGCAAGGTCAGGCAACATCGGATTGTCCTGCTCAGCCAGCGCGGTGTCATCGTAGACCGCAACGGTGTGCCTCTGGCGATCAATGTTTCGGTTGGCGACATCGTTGCCGATCCGCTCGTGATCGTTGATCCAAATGCATTCGCGTTAGATCTGGCAACGTTCGTACCCAATCTGGATGCGGCCGCGGTGGCTGCCAGAATTCAGGCCGCTCAGCAGGCGCATACGCCGGCGGGTCGCAAGCTCCGATTCTTACTGCTTGCCAAAGGAGTAGCCTACGATCATATTCAGGCGCTTCAGGCGCAGTTCGATGCCGAGAAGAAGGCACATGTTAAGAACGCCAAGAGCCCGGTAAACCTGACAGGTTATTCGGTCAATACGCGATGGGTTCGAAGTTATCCAAAGGGAACTCTTGCCTGTCATATACTTGGTTTTTTGGGGCTTAGGAACAAGATCGAGGCGGGCGAATACGGAGTTGAGAAATCGATGAACACGGTTCTCACGGGCTCCGACGGCTTTATTGTTCGTGAAACGGATGCTCAGGGAAGAGAAATTCCCGGTACGGAAATCGATCGCGAGGATCCGGTAAACGGTGGCGATGTCCAGCTCACGATCGACGTGAATATTCAACGCTACGCGGAAGCGGCGTTGGCCAAATCGCTCACCGAGCACCATGCACAGAGTGGAAGCTGTGTCGTGGTGGATCCAAGCACAGGTGAGATATTGGCGCTTGCCAATTTGCCGCAGTTTAACCCGAACAATCTCAAGGGAACCAATTATGCCGAATGGGATAATCGTGCGGTGTCCGACCTATACGAACCTGGCTCGACTCTTAAGTCGATTACCCTCTCGGCAGTGCTCGATTCCGAGGGGCTTCAGGAGCAGTCTCATCACGTTTATTGCTCCGGAGAAATGGCAGTTGGCAACCATACGATTCATTGCGCGAAGGACCCTCCTACGTACGGAGTTCACGGCGACGAAGATATGCGCGCGGTGCTGAAGAACTCATGCAACATTGGTGCGGCGCAATTTGCATTGCACCTTGGCGCGGAGAAGCTCTTCGCTTACGAGCAGGCTTTTGGATTTTTAGAAAAGGCGGACGTTGGTCTTCCTGGCGTTGTCTGTAGCCATTTGAAATCGCCGGATGAGAAACCATGGTCTCAGATCGAATTGGCCAATGTCGGATTTGGCCAGGGCATCTCCGTGACGCCGCTTGCTCTGGCGACCGCGTACAGCGCATTGGCCAACAACGGTATCCGGGTTTACCCGCACATCATCAAGGGTATGCGCGGACCAGACAGGCCGGTGCACATCGTAAAGCCGGAGGTTGCTAAAACTCTGCTCTCAATGCTGCAAACGGTGGTTGAAGACGGCACGGGTAAACCAGCTCAGATGGCCGGCTTTAACATTGGCGGAAAGACAGGCAGTGCTCAAGTCGCGGAACATGGACACTATGGCGATGCGTACATCGGTTCGTTTTGCGGAATCGTTCCCCTGACAAATCCCAAACTGGTGATTCTGTGTGTTGTGAATAAGCCGGTCGGTGTTCATTGGGGCGCGGTCGTGGCCGCGCCGGTCGTCCACGATGTGGCAGAGCAGTCGCTTTGGTATATGAATGTGGTGCGTGATGCGCCGGAAAAAGTCGATTATGCCGACCGTGTTAAGGCAACAGGGCAACAGGAATCGCCCAAACCAAAGGTCATCGCGCCCCACAAGAAGGCGCATTCACACGCGGCGGCATGAGGCAGTATGGTGACACTAATGGAGTTGGCGGCGAGTCTACCGCCCAAGTTGCAGGCACAGGCAATCGGCGATCCGGCGCTTCGGATCGCGGGCCTGACGTACGACTCCCGGGAAATTAAGAGCGGATGGCTTTTCGTTTGTCTCAAAGGGGAAAAATCCGATGGGCATGACTACATTCCGCAGGCTATCGAGCATGGCGCCGCCGCGATCGTTCTAAGCGACACGAATGCATCGTCCCTTTCCGTACCCGCAATTGTCGTAACTGATACTCGCTTGGCATTAGCGCACTTGGCATCCGAGTTCTATGGCAGGCCGTCGTCGCGGCTGGGTCTCACAGGTGTGACCGGCACAAACGGCAAGACGACCGTCACGTACATGGTTGCAAGTATATTCGAAGCACAGGGCAAGACGGCCGGGATCATCGGTACTACAGGGGTCAAGATTAACGGAGTCGATGTGGCGACGCATTGGTCGGTGTCGACAACGCCGGAAGCAACCGAGCTCCAGGCTCTTTTTGCGAAGATGCGCGAAGAGGGCGTCGACGAGATCGTTATGGAGGTGAGTTCGCACGCTATCGATCAGGAGCGCACAGCGCGATGCGAGTTTGACGCGGCGATATTTACAAACCTGACTCAGGATCATCTGGATTACCATAAGACCATGGAGGCGTATCGGGCAACGAAACTAAGGCTCTTTTGCGAGTACCCCGAGCTCTATGGCAAGAAGCCATTCCATGCTTCCATAAACTGCGACGACGAAACGGGCTGCGATCTGGCGGCGCAACTGCGGGAAGATGGGATCGACACGTGGACCTATGGTGTCCAGAATGCCGACGCTCGATTGCGTGCGGTAAACCTGGATGTCAGTCCTGGCGGCACCCGGTTCGACGTGATTGAAAAGGATGGTCCGGTCTACGCAGTGAATCTCGGGATCGGCGGGCTATTTAATGTTCAGAACGCTCTGGCGGCCATCGGCGCGACGCGATGTCGAGGCGTCGGCATCGAGGCTGTGCAAAATGGACTTGAGGGTCTTGCCAATGTCCCCGGCCGGTTTGAGCTTGTTCCGACGAGCGGCCGAGACTTTCATGTTCTTGTAGACTATGCGCATACGCCTGACGGTCTCGAAAATGTTCTTCGCAGCGCGCGTGCGCTCAATCCGCGGCGTCTGGTTTGTGTCTTTGGCTGCGGCGGCAACAGGGATCGTACGAAACGGCCCATTATGGGCCGGATCGCGGCCCAGCTTGCCGATCGGGTAATCGTCACCAGCGACAATCCCCGCAAGGAAGATCCTGACTCTATCATTGGCGAGATCGTTTCCGGAATCGACAATGAAGATGGGAAGGCCAAAATGCGAGTCGAGGCCGACCGGCGGCTGGCGATTCGCATAGCGGTACATGAGGAAGCGCGCCCCGGCGACTTGATCGTGATCGCGGGTAAGGGGCATGAAACATACCAGATAACCGGCGAGAGTGTGTTGGACTTCGACGACCGCATAGTTGCGCGTGAGGAGATCGACGCATGCAGATGAGATTGGCCCAAATTGCAAACGCGATTGGTGCGGATCTGCCGGAAGGACTGGACGGCGACACGGCTGTGACGGGTGTTTCGACCGACACGCGAACTCTGGGACAGGGCGATATTTACGTGGCTCTGACCGGGGAACGATTTGATGGTCACGATTATGTCGATAAAGCACTCAATGGAGGAGCCGTGGCTGCCGTGGTAGCGTCGCCGCCGCCTGGGCTTGGTGATGAGCGCCTCCTGATCGTTCCAGAGCCGCTGACCGCGCTTGGCAAGATCGCCGGCGCCTGGCGCGGGACGTTTGCCATTCCTGTAGTGGCGGTTACCGGCAGTGTCGGGAAGACGACGACCAAGGACATGATTGCCTGCGCGCTGGGGCCGCTCGGGATCGTGGTGAAGACCCAGAAGAACGAGAACAATGAAATTGGCCTTCCCAAGACGTTGCTTCGCCTGGACGACAGCTCGGCCGCTGCCGTAGTGGAAATGGGAATGCGCGGAGCCGGACAGATTGCTTATCTAGCGGAAATTGCCAGGCCAACCGTGGGAATCATCACGCTGATCGGTGAGAGCCATATCGAGTTGCTGGGATCCAGAGATGCGATCGCTGCGGCTAAGTCGGAATTGTTCAGAGCCCTCGGTGCAACTGGCGGGATTGCGGTGTACAACGCCGCCGACGAATATGCGGACACCCTGCGCCAAGCGGCTGGAAAGAAGGTGGTGACGTTTGCGGACGGCAGCGGGCGGATTGCGCCTTCGTCGAATTTTCGGCTTATGGACGCGGTTCGCGACGGGCAGGGATGGACGGGACACGCGATTGGTCCCGCGAATATGAGGCTGACGCTTCGAGTGATGTCGTGTTCCCGTCACGATCTTGTCAATGCATTGGGCGCGGTAGCCGTGGCATACGCATCGGGCGTGCCGGCAAGCGAGGCGGCGGCCCGGATAGAATCCTATCGGCCGGGTTCGATGCGCATGGAGATTTTGCATGGGCGAGATGGAGCCACGATTATAAGCGACTGCTACAACGCGGCGCCGACATCGATGAAGGCAGCATTGGAGACTCTAGCGCTCACAGAGGCCGTTGGACGCAGGATCGCGTTTCTCGGCGACATGAAGGAACTTGGGGATCACGCCGCCGCCATGCATGCCGATGTTGTGCGCGCGGCCTCGGATTTGGGCTTGAGCGAGATTTATGTGGTCGGCGAGCTGTTCGCGGCGGTGGCGTCCGGCGGCCGGAGGCGGTTTGAGACCTCCGTTGAAGCCGCGCAATATGCCCGCGAGGAATTGGGTGTTGGCAAAGGGGACATCGTGCTGGTCAAAGGTTCGCGGTCAATGACAATGGAGTTGGTAGTGGATGCGCTCAAGGAAACGGGGACGGCAGTAAGCATATGATCTATCATGCGCCCATTGCGGCACTCACCTTTACATTTGCTTTCCTAACGGTCCTGTTGTGTGGTCCGAGGGTAATCGCTGCCCTGCGCGCATTGAAATATGGCCAGACGATCAATGCTTATTTAGAGGGTCACCAGTCCAAACAGGGGACACCGACGATGGGTGGCCTCTTGTTCGCCCTGGGCATCATGGTCGCTCTGATTGTGGCCGGTTTTGCCGGCGGGGCGCTTTCGCCTGGCGATATTCGCGATCAGATTGCCGTGGTGCTGGTCTTTGTGGCGCATCTGGCAATCGGTTTGGCAGATGATTACTTGAGCGTCAAGCGTGGCAAGAACCTTGGGCTCAAGGCGCGATACAAATTGTCGGCGCAGATATTGTGCGGGGCAGCGTTTGCATTCTATGTCTTTGCGACAAGCCCGGCGGATTCGTCGCACGAGATCTTCCTTCTTCCGGGGCGAGTTGCACATATGCAGCAAATCGTCTATGCGATCTTGGCAGGCATTCTGATGGCAGCGATGTCGAATTTCACGAACCTGGCCGACGGTCTTGACGGATTGGCGTCGGGCCTGGCTCTGCTGGTGACCGTGGGTCTTGCGACCTACGCATCGCTCTCAAGTCCTGGCATTGCGATCTTTGGTTGGGCTTTGGCCGGCTCGCTGCTAGGATTCTTGGCGTATAACGGCAATCCGGCTCGCGTATTCATGGGAGATACGGGCTCGCTGGCTTTGGGGGCGTCAATGACTGCCATGGCGGTTCTCGCACATTCCGAGATTGTGTTTCTTGCCTTTGCGCTGGTTTTTATCGCCGAAGGCATGAGTGTTATTCTTCAAGTTGCCTCGTTCAAGCTTACAGGCAAGAGGATCTTCCTGATGGCGCCGCTGCATCACCATTTTGAGAAGCTTGGATGGACCGAGAGCCAGATTGTATTGCGCTTTTGGATTGCCGGCGTGCTGGCTTTGTGGCTAGGCATATTGATGGAGCAACGGCTTTTAGGATAGATACACATCCCATGCATGACTTCGCAAAAAAACGAATAGCAGTGATCGGGATGGCCCGGAGCGGACTGGCTGCCGCCGAAGCTCTGCAGGGTCTTGGAGCGCAGGTGGTTCTCTACGACTTGAGCACACCGGACAAACTTGCAGACGCACTGGCATGGGCATCGGATCGTGGGATAGAGGCGCATCATTCGACAAACTGTGTCGCCGACACGGATCTGGTTATTACCAGCCCTGGGGTTCGCAAGAGCGCGCCGGTGCTCGCCGATGCATGTGCCAGAGGCATTCCTGTTTGGGGCGAGATCGAGGCCGCCTATCGAATTAGCAAGGCGCCGATCCTGGCAATAACGGGCACGAACGGCAAGACGACAACCACGGCGCTGCTGGGCGAAATGTCAAAGGCGGACGGCCGCGAGACATATGTTGCCGGGAACATCGCCGCGGGCGATATCTCGTTGCCGCTGATCCGGGCCGCGGCACAGGCTTCGTCCAGCGCAATGATCGTGGCGGAAATTTCGTCGTTCCAGCTCGAATGGACGCCCTCGTTTGCGCCTCGCGTTTCGGCTATCTTGAATATTACTCCGGATCACCTGGATCGTCAGACTTGGGACGAGTACGTCGATGCCAAATGGAGCATTCAGGCGAATCAGGGCCGAGGCGACGTCGTGGTGCTGCGCAGCGACTGCCCGCGGCCGTCAGGCTTTTCGCCCAGAAGCAACGGTCCGGAGGAAGTCTTTTTCGACCGTCAGGCGCGGCCATCCTGGCTGGGCGACATCGTTTTGCCAGGCGAGCACAATATTGAGAACGTACTCGCCGCCGTGTGCATGGCTCGCGCTGCCGGGATTGGGGAGGCGGCGATTAGGGCGGCTGCCACTGAGTTTGGTGGAGTTATCCATCGCCTCGAGTTCATTGGAACCTACAGCGGTGTTCGCTATATCAACAACTCAATGTGCACCAATAATGCTGCATTCGCTCGTTCGCTGGATGCATTGCCCGGTCCGAAAGTCGTGCTTGCCGGCGGGGTGTACAAGGGCGGCGACATGTCCGAATTAGTGCAAGCGGCAGCTCGGGATTCGGTTAGGCGTTTGATCTTGTTTGGCAGGTCGGGCCCGGAGATCGAGGCTGCAGTGCGCAGCGCAGGATTCGATCGTGTCGAGACCGTACCTGACCTTGCGGCGGCCCTGGCCGCCGGTAGACTCGTCGCACGAGCGGGAGACATAATGGTATTGAACCCCGGTTGTGCATCATTCGATCAGTTTCGCGATTTTGAGGATCGCGGCGACACTTTCAAACGACTGGTATGGGGCTATGAGCCTGCAGATAGGATAAGTACATGAGTGCGCGAACGGCGTCGGAATCGAATACGGACGGCGTTTTACTGGCGGTGGTATTGCTACTGACTTGCATCGGCGTTCTGTTGATCTTCGATGCGTCGTACGCCTACGCGCTGCAGCGTCATATCAGCGGCTACAAATACGTGGGTCAGCAGGCTGGCTGGGCGGTGCTGGGAATCGCCGTGATGTTAGTCGTAATGCGCTTCCCCTACCGCAAATTGGAAAATTTGGCGGTGCCGCTGGTTGTGATGTCGGCAATGCTTCTCATCGCTGTGTTCATTCCGCACATCGGCTCGCATGAAGTGAATGGCGCAAAGCGTTGGGTCGGAGTTGGCGCATTCAGACTTCAGCCGTCGGAAATAGCAAAGCTGGCTATCGTACTCTATATCGCGCGCCTTTGCGCGGGACGGCCCAAGGCCATGTCCAGATTTACCCGCGGGCCTATGATCCCTCTGTGCGTTATGGCTGTGCTGGCTTTACTGATAGAACGCGAGCCCGATATGGGTACATGCCTCGTCTTGCTCGGAGCGGGCATGGGAGCACTCTATTTCGCCGGCATGAGATATCGTCACTTCTTCGCCGTGGCCGTTGCCGGTCTCGTTCTGATTGGCGGAATGCTTGCGGCAAAGGGCAGTTACTTAGGGCGTTCGGATGTTGCGGCTAACAGCCCGGACTATCGCACGTCGCGTATCGATGTCTGGCTCCATCCCGATTTGAACCATACCGGAGAGGGCTATCAGGTCTATCACTCGATGATTGCTCTAGGCACAGGCGGGATCTTCGGCTTAGGTGTTGGCAACGGCCGACAGAAATACTATCTGCCGGAAGCGCATACGGATTTCATCTTCGCGACACTCGCCGAGGAAGGCGGACTGATCACCAGTTTGTTGGTCTTAGCGCTTCTGGGCGTTTTGGTGACCCGCGGTCTGCACATTGCAACTCTGACCAAGGACCCGTTTGGCGCCATCCTGGCTGGCGGTATTTCGGCTGGGTTCGGGGTGCAGACGCTACTCAATATTGGCGTGGTGACATCCGCCATACCGGCGACTGGTGTTCCATTGCCGTTTCTCTCCTACGGCGGCTCGTCGCTGTTGATCTCGCTCGTGAGCGTCGGCATCCTGCTGAGCGTATATCGCTTCTCCGACCGCGCCGACGTGGGACGCGTTGACACGACCCAGAACGCTCCGGAACGAGATTTCGAACGGAGACGCAATCGGGGCGCGATATTGTCGCGCCCGGAGCACGCACGCAACGAGGCTTACCGGGGTACGCACGGGTACCGCCAGCCTCAAGTTGGCGCGACCAAACGCCGCAGGATGTTTGACTGGCGTCGGGCAGACAGGTAATGCGCGAACCGGGTGTCTTGCGTATATTGGTGACCGGGGGCGGAACGGGCGGACATGCCATCCCCGCGATCGCTACCGTACGCGCGATTCAGGCGTTGGCCAAAGAAGCAGGTGAACGCGAGGGCTGGAGTCCGGTATTCCTGTATGTCGGCAGCGTGGGCGGGGTCGAGCAGCAGTTGGCATCGGACGCCGGAATTCCCTTCGAGGCGGTAAAGACAGGCAAGCTGCGCCGGGCCTCGAATCCAATTCGCATGATCAACTGGGCCAACCTTGCCGACCTCGTGAGAATTCCAATCGGCATCGTCCAGGCGGCCGGCTGCGTCGCTCGGTTCAAGCCGGACGTCGTATTTTCGACGGGCGGCTATGTCAGCGTTCCTGCTGCTCTGGCCGCGGCGCGGCGCGGGATTCCGGTCGTGGCTCATGAGCAAACCGTTCAGATCGGATTGGCGAACAAGATCATCATGCCGCGGGCAGCCCGGATTGCGTTGTCGTATTTGGAGTCGGAGGCGGAACTCGCTCCGGGCCTTCGTCACCGCGTGAGTGTAACCGGCAACCCCGTGCGGGAGGGTTTGCTGTCGGGCTCGGCAGAAGATGCAGGGCGCTGGGCGGGATTTGATCCGCGAGACGATGATCTTCCGACAGTCTATGTTACGGGAGGCGCATTGGGGTCTCGGTTGATTAATCGCGCGATTGCTGAATCGATGGATGAGCTTCTGGTGCGATGCCGCATTATTCATCAATGCGGTCGGCAAGCTAGCGGCGAGCAGGATATCGATCTGCTCAATGCCAAAGCGCATGCGCTGTCCGATGCCCTGAGGCGCCGCTACCACGTTGTTGGATTTATAAGAGACGAGATCGCCGACGTGTTTGCTTTGGCATCGCTCATTGTATCGCGTAGTGGGGCGGGAACCGTCAGCGAGGTCTGTGCTCTTGGTAAGGCTGCGCTGTTTATTCCCCTGGTTCCGACCGGAGGCGACGAGCAAACACGAAACGCGAACCGTCTGGAGGCGGCTGGCGCAGCCCTGACGCTTGCACAGAATACGCTAACGCCGAAGACCCTCAGCGATGCGATTCTGGATCTGATCGGGTCGCCTGCTCGTCTTACTTCGATGGGGAGGGCGGCGAGCGCACTGGCCCGACCGGACGCCGCTGGCAACCTGGCTCGGCTGGTCGTGGACGCAGGGCTGGGAGCCAGCCCAGAGGTACAATAATTGCTGCTTCGGGATTTTGAAATGAAGGAACGTTACCATTTTATCGGCATTGGCGGCGCGGGAATGAGCGCGCTGGCGCGGGTGCTTGTGGCGCGGGGCGAGTTGGTCCAAGGCAGCGATATGGCCGATTCTCGTTTGCGGGCCGCGCTCGACCGCGAGTTGGGAATCGCGATACCCGTGGGCCATCGGCCGGAGAATGTGGGCGACGCCACTCTGGTAGTGGCTTCGGCAGCTATAAAGGACACCAATCCTGAAATTGCTTACGCCCGCCAGAGGGGCATCCCGGTTATCACCAGAGCCGAAATGCTCGGCCGTGTTATGGATCTGTACGGTGAGCGGATTGCGGTGAGCGGCACCCACGGTAAGACAACGACTTCGGCAATGCTGGCGGTTATGCTCTTGGAAGCCGGTCTGGATCCGACCGCGCTGATCGGCGGCGATGTGGCCGGCTGGGACGGAAATGCGCGCCTGGGAGCCGGCGAAGTGTTCGTCGCGGAGGCTTGTGAGGCTTACGGCTCGTTTCTCGATCTTCATCCGACGATCTCGATCGTCACGAATGTCGAGGCGGACCACCTCGATTATTACAAGACATTCGATGCCATCGTGGATGCGTTTCGCACCTTTCTGGCTCAGACCACTCGCCTCGCCGTGCTGAGCAGCGACGATCCACGCACACCCGACATCCGTGGCGCAGTATCGGGAAAAGTGGTCACAGTTGGTATGGCGGACGATGCCAACGTGCAAGGACGGATTATCGGAAATGGCGCGTTCGAAGTGGCGTGCGATGGCCGGCTTATAGGGAACGCGCAACTGAGCGTTCCGGGTATTCACAATGTCCGCAATGCACTGGCCGTTATTGCCGTAGGCTTGGAGTTGGGCATCGAATTCGAAAGCATCGCCGCCGGGTTGATTAAGTTCCAGGGCACGGGCCGGCGGTTCGAGAAAGTTGGTGAGACCCCGGCAGGCGTGCTCGTGATCGATGATTACGCGCACCACCCAACAGAAATCCGCGCGACATTGGCTGCAGCGCGGGCTACTTATCCGACTCGCCGGATCGTGGCCGTATTTCAGCCGCATCTGCCCAGCCGCACGCTTGACCTGATGAATGCGTTTGCGCAGAGCTTTGGCGATGCCGACCTGGTGGTTCTTACGGATATCTACTTGGCGCGCGAACAGCCGATGCCTGGTTTGGACGGGAGTGTTCTGGCTTCGAGGGTGGCGGATGAGTTGGGGAGTGCGAAGGTCGTTTATGTGGCCGACAAAAGCGATTTGCCGGCACGACTGGCCGCTCTGGTTACACCAGGCGACCTGCTGCTAACCCTTGGCGCTGGGGACATCAGGGCGGCGGGTGAAGGACTGTTGAATTATTTATGGCGAAACTGAACGTAGCGGTATTGATGGGTGGAACGAGCAGCGAGCGCGATATCTCGCTCTCGACCGGGCGGCAAATTCTTGGCGCTCTCGATTCGAGGCGATACAACGTGTGCATTCTGGACACGCCCGAGCTTCCTGTAGCGGCGGCTGGGGATTTGCCGGATGTAATCGTGATAGCGCTGCATGGGAAGGGCGGGGAAGACGGGACTATTCAGGGATTCCTGGATACTGTTGGGATTCCTTATACCGGCAGCGGCGTGCTGGCGTCAGCGCTGGCGATGGACAAGGCGCGATGCAAGACGTTCCTTGCGGCCTGTGGTATCCGTGTTCCGGCAGGAGTGGTGCTGAGTCGCTCGGAATCGCGTGAGTGCAGCTTTGGTCTGCCGGCGGTGGTCAAGCCCGTGTTGCAGGGCTCGTCGGACGGCGTGACCATTGTGCCGGCTGATGGCGATCTGCCCAAGGCAATCGATTTTGCGTTCACGTTCGACGAGACGATCTTAATCGAGGAGTTCGTCGCAGGCGTTGAGATCACTTGCGCCGTACTTGGCAATAGCGACCTCGAGGCGCTGCCGCTCGTGGAGATCCTGCCCGCCAAGGGCTTTTATGACCGTGAGGCCAAGTACACTCCCGGCGCGACCGAAGAGATTTGCCCCGCGCGGCTAGAGCCCTCAGTTACCGCCCAGGCTCAGCAGATTGCGTTGCAATGCCATCGCGTGCTGGGGTGCCGTGGGATGTCGCGGACGGATATGATTGTCTCGCCGGATGGCGGCATTTACGTTCTTGAGGTTAACACGATCCCGGGCATGACACCTACGAGTTTACTTCCGCGCGCGGCAGCGACAGCGGGGTACACATTCTCGGAATTACTTGATCGATTGATCGACCTGGCGCTCACGCATTAAAGCGATTTCAATGGCAAAACAAACTCGCTCTGAATCGACTCGCAGGAGACCTCCGGCGCGGCCCGGCCGCAAGCCGGCCAAGCCAGTGCGCCGTAATCGAAAGCGATTGGACCGCCGACGGACCAATCTGGGCTGTCTGATTACAATCTTACTGGTGGGGCTGCTCTTCTGGCTCTGTTTGGATAGGCGATTTAATATCAGCGACGTACGGGTGGATGGTTTGCACACGATTGGACGTGACGAGATATTGACGCTTGCACGCGCGGAAAAGGGCCACAACCTCTTTATTTATTCCCTTATCGCTTGTCGCAATATCGACACTCGAATTGAGGCTGGGGAGCCGGCTG